>JAABUU010000126.1_pt1 | contig 183590 bp, 192 predicted proteins | sample 5559301 | NCBI WGS metagenome assembly JAABUU01 (sample SAMN10711884, study PRJNA513360) | rock metagenome | isolation source: Antarctica rocks | place: Antarctica: Victoria Land, Richard Nunatak white
CCCGCTACCAGCGGCAGCCTGGTTACCTAGCAACACCAGCGCAAGCGTCAAAATGGCTGCGGAGCGGCTATCGGGGCTGATATTGGCGATGTCGCGCTCGTGTGCGGTTCTCAAAAACCCCCCTCTGTCAGTCACTTTGGTCGCCCTTCCCAATCCTCCCTCTTTGAAACTCCCAAAGCCCTTGCTGGGGCCTATGGGTGTCTGACGAGGCGCTTAGTGCTAGCAGCTCAGAAATAAACAGACTGGGGATTTAATCTTTAAAGGCACGCGCTGTGTGCTGTGCTACTTCCAGTGTACTGGGATGAGACCGCGTCAGGCGATGTGAGCTGCGGCACACGGTTGATGGGCGAGCCAAAGAAGAGCAGAAGAACACTAGTGGCGGTGGACGACACTGAGGGCGCTGGTAGGAGCCTGCGCGAGCTGCCCAGAGCGTGCTGGTGTTTAGAAATTGCAACCGAGCTCTGACATCAATGGTTCTGCAACCGCGCTCTGACATCTTTCACTCAACCTCCACAGCTGGAGCTTTGAAGTGGGCTGCAAAGCTCGCACGCGACAAGGACGAGCTGCACGTTGTCACGGCAAGCACCTCTGCTGCAAGCATGCTGAGGCGTGTGCTCAAATGCATGAAAGTTTAATGTGTGGGACGTTGCACCCTCATTGCTGTGTTCCCATCTCAAACTGTATGAATGCCCTGCTTCCAGGTGGTGCGGCCTCGCGACGACCTCCACGGCCTGCTGTTCGCTGGCGCGGGCGATGCGGTTGCCCCCGTTAAGGAGTTGACCACATTGCTACCCGTTTGAGGCGGTGCAAGCGCACCTGACCAGCTTTCCTGCGCAGCTGTTCCCTCCCGCGTGGCTGGTGCCTGCGGCGTCCGCCCCGCACGACTCCAGCGAGGTGCTACAGCAGCACCAGGCCACTGCGCACAAGGCCGTTGCGGTGAGGGACCAACCCTCCTGCCCTGTGCCACCTGTATGGAAGTGCACAGCACCTGATAGTCAAGGCAGCGCTGAGGTGGCGCTGCGCACTGCAGGAGAGCTGCGTCGTCAAGGCGGTGCTGCTGCAGGCGGACATCAACAACGCGGCTGGCATCGGGACAGCCATCAACGACTACGCGGGCAGGCATGACATAACCGATGTGGTCATTGGCACCCGCAAGCTCGGGGCCGTGAGGCGGTGCGCCCCCGCAGGTCTGCCTCAGCAGCCCAGGTAGGTCACTGCCTTCCTGCCCTCACACTGCCCTCACGGAACCCTCTTGGTGATGCTACCTAGTGCCAAAACTGGCCATGCCTGCTTGAAGGCGCTTTTCCCAGGCGTTGTGTGAATTTGAAAACACGGCGGTTGCCTGCGCACGCAGGACGCTCCTCAACATGGTGGGCCTGGGAAGCGTGTCCGACTACTGCGTGCGCACCACGCCTGTGTCGGTGGTTGTGTGCAAGGACATGTGATACAGCACGCCCAAGCGGTTCCAGGTGTGTTCATGGACCCATAAGTTGGGCGTTTGCCAAGGATACTAGACGTGCAAGGAAAGCTGACTTGGAATGTCACCGCAGGACCTGTACGTTGAACGTTACATAACATGTTGCAGCTTAACGAAAGAGGCCGTGCTCTGCTTGTTGCCAAACTTGCGTGCTGTGTGCCCCTGCCATGCATTTCACTCCACCCTTACTGTCGGGCACTGTCCCTGTATCGTGCGTATTGACTGTCCTTTGCACCTCGCTTCCGAGCTGCAGTGTGTGTGCTGGTCTGCTCAGCAATGCCAAGTGCCCCGGCCCTTATCATGTCCGCACGAACCACTTGTAAATGTTTTTTCGCAGCTGCTGATGCTCAGGCCTGGCTAGCAAGTCCTGCATGCATTTCAGACCACTTATTATTGCATACAGCCGCGTCACGCACCAGGCCAGCCGCACTCTTGAGCACACCTGGAGCGATTTCAAATGCAGTGGGCTACTTGACTCAGCATGGCCCGGCACCACTCACAACCTGCGGCCTATGTGTCGTGCTCCGACTGCGGCGCCCGCACGACCACAGTGATGCCTCTGACAATAAGGGCCGCAGGGCACGCCGGCTGAACCAGACGCGTGCTGACGTGCGGTAACAGAGCGGTAACTATTTCTGGAGCGCGTATGGTAGGGCTGGCGTCCTACCCTGCTGACTGCACATAAAGAAGGGGCTGGACGCCAGCCCTACCGGACGCGCCTCGAAATGCGCGGCGGTGCATGCCTGCGCAGCGCCGCCGCGCGCCCTCCCTCTTGGCCCTGGCGTGCACAGCGTGCGCACAGCGAGCGTGCAGGCAGTGCGCGCGGCCCTGCCGTCAGCTGCAGCGCCCGCCCGGCGGCAAACCTGCCCCAGGCCGCGCGCAGGAACCCCAGCCCGGCGCGCTCGGCGCGCCACCCCACCATGCAGCAGCCGCTCGGCCGCCAGACCTGCGCAGCCGGGCTGCGGTGCCCTAACTGGGCGCCCAGTGCAGCATGCATGTACTGCAGCGCGTGCTTGGATAGCAGCGAGGCAGGGCCCTGAAGGTGACCATGCGCTGCGAGCGTTGGCAGCTGTACGCGGGGAGCTGCCGCGACTGCCTGCTTCATAAATCAATTGTTTGACAATCAAACAAATCACTGTGTGTGCAAACGGCGCACACACGGCCGCACTCGAGCGCCTACACTGGCCCGCTCACCCTGCGGCTGTGTGCGAGTGCGTCAACGCTTCTTGAGCAGGCAGTGAGAGTAGAGCATCACCTTGCCTTTTCTGCATGCATGCTACTCGCCGTGAGGATGCACAGGAGCTCGATAAACGCGCGAGCGGGGCGCCCTGCGCTCGTCATGCCAGTGAAGGCGGATGCCAGCCAGCACATGTTTGCAAGCGGGCGCATGCGAGCCTGAGCACACGCTTGCACTGCCTTCCAGGCTGACCTGTAAAGCATGCGAGCAGGCAGGCACAGAAACTAACACCAAAACATCACACACAATTCCATCCTTGCTGGCGCATGCCTCGGCCTCTCCTGCAGACACGGCACAGCACCAAAAGCATTTCTGTGTTCCCGCGCAGCAGTGGATCTTCCCTGCCTGCCAAAATGCTACGCTAGTCCTTGCGCCTTGCATTGCTCATGATGCACTTGCCGGCCAATGGATCTCACCCCACACCAACCAATCTCACACATTGTCATCCACGCCTTCATCATGGGCGGCGGCGGGAGGCCAGCAGTAGATACTTAAGATGAACAAGTGCAGTGACAGACACAATGTCATGTCGATCTCTGTATTTGTCATCATGAGTGCCTACTGCTGGCGTCCCGCTGCCGTCCATGCGCGGGCGCGCTCATGCGCTGCCCTGGCTGCCTGCAGATCGGGCGCACCGCGGGCAGGCCAGCGACGCCAGGCCAGCCGATAAATACGGGCCCTGTATCCCTCACCAGGACTCGCGTAGACTCCCACCTCAACGGCATACCGCTCCCCGCACCTGCTGATCAGCTCACGCACGACTTCTTCCCCAAAGGTACGATCCTCCGACAGTTTACAACGAGTGCCTGCGCACAGCTCTGCGGCCTGCAGGCCAACGGGGCATAGGCGGTCCACGAACGTGGCCACATCCCCGTGGCGATGCAACAGGCTCACAAAGCCACTGGCAACGATGCGCGCAAACCTGACCCGGCCGAACAGGTTGTCATGCACATGGATATCCATCCCCGATCCATCCACCTCAAAGGCCGGCAAGACAGGGAAGCCGTCCAGGAGGGGGACTCTGTCAATGCTGAATGCTGGTGTCCGTCTGAGCCGCGTCACGCGCAGGGTGTGCAGACGCGGCAGCCGCCCTGCCAAGCCTGAACCCGCATCCTTGCATGGGCACGGCGCCCATGCCAAGGACCCAAGGCAATCATCATAGAGGCTGAGCAGGTGCAGCTCCTCCAGGGAGCCTGGCAGGCGCTCGGGCCAAAACCACACATGACCAGGCGGCTCCACACGCAGCAGCCGCTCGATCTTAATGCAGTGGATGCCCAGCTTCATCAGGCGCAGGCCGCTCAGGTCCAGGCCGGGCCGTTGCCCCTGGCCCATACAGGCCAGCAGGTGCAATGGCACGCCAGACAGGTGCAGCAATGTGCGGCCGTGCAGGGCCAAGAAGCTCTCGAGCAGCGACGGCCACCACATATCGTCTCTGTGGTGAAAGCTGGCGGCCTCCATGCGACCGGCCTGCGCGGGCTCGCGCAGCCAGCAGAGCTGGGCGATGCTCAGGCGCGCCGCGCTGAAGTCGAGCGCCAGCGGCAGCGGCGGCGCGCAGAGCAACTCGCGCAGGCGGCGGCACAAGGACGCCAGGCCGGCCGCGGCGCGCATCTCCTTTGCTGCGGGGCGCGGCGGGCCTGTCTGCCCAGGCGCGCCGCAGGATGCTGCCCAGCAGCTCGTCGGGCAGTGCCATCAAAGACGCCTGTGCAACCAGCACCGCGCCTGAGCAAAAAAAAACACGCTGGGGGCAGCGGTGCATGTGGTGAGCATACATAGAGAAGCGGTGCCTGGCTTTCTGCCTGCGGTTGCAATCATTGCATCTGCAGCACTACCTGGCGCACGGCAGCTGTGGCAACCGAAACGAGACGGTTCGCTCGGACTCGTCGGTTGACGTCCGGGGCAATGACAGGCCCACCTGCGCGCAGTGTGCGCCACGTCACTCGCGCGACTCGTGCGGCGCAGTCTGCTGCGCAAACTCAACATTCTCCTGCCTCGTCTCCTGTGCCTGCGAGTGTGGCGCATATGCGCCGCTGTCCAGGATGGCAGGCAGGCTTGCGCTGCAACCCCAATGGTCGAGGCGCTCGACGGCGGGTGGACGCATGGGCGCCTGGGCAGGCCCTGGGGCGTGCGTGCCCTGCGGCGCAGGCCCTGTGCCTGGAACCCCACCCATGGGACAGGCCTTTTGTTTATTGGAAGCAAGGGAAAGAAGACGAGTGAAGCGTTCATGACGTCTGCCTTGTAACCCTCCTGGGCCCTGCCAGGTTTGTCACACGGCCCATGCGCGCCGCATGCTGAGGTTTCTAGCGGACAAATCATGCTGGTTGCACTGCTATTTCATGCGGCCCTGTCCCGGTTGCATTTGCAATTGTGCCGCTCCAGTTGGCCATGTGTATCAGCTGGCTGCATCGATCCAGCCTGTGCATGTAGCCAGCTAGCTTTGTCACATGATGCATGCGCGCTTAGCGTGCCAGGCTCTCCCAGCGGCATTTCCATGCTGGCGTACATTGCTGCGGCCCTGTAAGACTTGCATGCGCAGTTGTGCCGCTCCACTGCCAGCCCGAACTGGGCGTGTACATCAGCTGGCGTTTGTTTATCACATGAGCGCTGTGAGCTGACCCTGTAGCTTGAAGCGAGGTCCCGCAGTAGTATGTGCAGCTTTCATGACTGGGCTCTGTTCGCCACCTCGACCGCTTGCTGTGTTGTCCTTCCTATCTTGCTCTTACACCACTCCTGGCTGTGTACCACTACAGCCTAACAACCTTCTATTTGCATGCGTCAGACCTCGGCTGTTTTGGTTGCGTGCCGTCAAAAGCTCATCGGGACCAGAGCACCTGACCAACCAAGCAGCAGCCAAAGCACATTTCCTGGCAGCACTGAATAAAATGCACTGGACGCATTTGCAAGAAGGAACGCATTAGCAAACAGGAACTGCTGGCCCACGCGCTGGGCAACTCACTCGCGCATACGAAACACCCAGACCCATGCTGCTGCAGGACCTCAAATCTGGTCACAGATTCCGTTCACAGGCTGGATCAATGAGCCAGCTGATACACGCGCTCGGTCAGGGCCGGCATCGGAGCGGCAAAATCACAAATGCGGCGGTACAGCCCAATGGGCAGAGCAGAGACGGCACGAGGTTGCTGCTGAATCACGAGCACGCTGCGCGAATGCGCCATGACAGAGACGTGGCGTGGCCCACAAGGACTGCGGGGCAATTTGCTGGCAGGGCCGGCGCCTCTAGCACTGCACCCCCAGGGGCCTACCCAGGCACCCATGCCACCACCCATCGTCCAGCGCATCTGCCACCGGGTTGCGCAGCAGCGCATCCCGCGGCAGGCGGCCGTCCGCATCGCTCTTGCCGCAGCGGAGCCCGATGCAGTGCAACTCCCAATAGACCTGCGCGCGCGCACGCGGCCGGCGCCATCAGGCGGGTGTCCTGCGCCCGGACCGCGCGGCTGTCCAGCCATGCCCCTCAATGCTGGCCCGTCGAGTGTCTCCTGACCTACAGGCTGCCGGAATGCACACATCATGGCTGAGCGCAAGCACCGTTTGCTTGCTTTAGTCCCATACGTCCGAGGACCGCGCGTGCATCCCGCGTGTCTCCTGACCTACAGGCAGCCGGCAATGCACACATCACGCCTGAGCGCAAGCACCATTTGCCTGCTCCAAACATCCGAGGACCGCGCGCGCGTCCCGCGCATCGGAGGCCCTGGCCATCAACGGGCAGGGCGCGCAAAGCGCGGGGCCGGGAGCGGGGGCGCGCGCCTGCGCGTCCTCGCCGTGCATGCCGGAGGCGACCCAGGCCGCGACGTGCGCGGCGCGCTGGCGCACCAGCTCGCGCGCGTCCGCGAGCTCGCGCGAGCCCAGCAGGTCCTCCGTGGGCACGCGCGCCGGCTGGCCGATGGACATCGCCATGGCCGCCATGGCGGCCTGGAGCGGGTAGACCCCCGCGGCCTCCTCCGCTGCTGCCTGGCCCGGCGGCGCCGGTGCTGCCGCGGCTGCCGCCGGCGGCGCCGCCCTCGTGGCCGCTGGGTGCCGCGGTCCGCGCTTCCAGGGCGCCGCCACGCGCGCGCCCCAGGCCTGCGCGGCGTCCCAAGCGGCTGTGCAGAGCAGGAATGCATGGCACGCCTTGCTGCCGGGGGCTGCCAAGCCTTGCTCAACCCAGCTCATGTGACGTTGGCAAGGAGCAGCAGGACAGGGCCGGTATGCATTGTTGCACGTGCGAAGGGCGGGGTCTGCTTGGTGGCTTTCTTGCAGACTGTGCACGCAGCAGCCACCCTGCTCACGCCACAGGAAGACACATATGGGAACTTCCCCGATTTGCTGCGCGTCGATCCGGTTGTAAAAGGTGGCGCGGGCAAGGACCAGCTGCACGCGCACGAGACCACGAGCGGCGGTGCGCCGCGCGCGTGCGCACCTTGCATGCGGCGGCGGCGCGCTCCAGCGCGGCGGCGGCGCTGCGGCGCGCCGCGCCTGGGGCGGCGCTGGCCTCTGCCGCGCTTGCGTCCGGCTCGTTGTCCAGGTCCAGCTCCTCCGTCACGTTGCTCACGCTGACAGACGGCGGGGCCCATGCGGGGCGCATGGGGCGCGGCGGCGGCAGCTCCACCGCCAGGATCTCTGCCGTCGTCGGCAAGCAGCCCTGCGCCGCGCCCGCCGCGCAGCGCGCGCGTGAGACCTGCGCCCGCAGGCTCCACAGGCCAGCTGGCGGGGTACGCAGATCCCCATGCACATCCCAACAACCGATGCTGGCCGCCGCCTGACGAGTGCGCGACAGCGGCGCTGGCGGAGCGCTGCTGTGCGCACGCAGGGCGCATCGCAGCGCCTTTAAAGACAGGCTGCACCGTATCGTCATTTCGCGCTTCCCGCCTGCCCCTCTGCCGCCCGTGTCCGCCGAGCACCCGCAGCATACCAGCGCATGGGTGCCACGGAGCCAGTGCGTGGCAGCTGCGGCGGACCTTGACAGTTTTCTTGTCCTTCTTGAGCTCTCCGGCGACGTAGATCGTGTACTCGTCCTTCTCGGGCGCCATCCGCGGGCCCTCGCCCACCCCTGCGGCGGGCGTCCGGCAGGTGCGACGTCGGCGAGCAGCGCGCAGCGCGCCTCTTTATGAAGCCGGAGCAGCTGCCGTGCGCAGGCAGGAGCGCGCGCATGTGCCGTGCGCGCCAGCAGCGCCGTGGCCTTGCGAACTTTGTAAGTGGGAACCCCAGCTCCGGTGGCAATCACCACACAGCACAGAAGGAACAGACGCCTGGGAAGCGACCTACCTCTCAGCTCCAGACGTGTGAACAGCGATGCACCAGCGAGCTTGACAGCGCGGTGGACAAGCAATGCTGGATACGCGGCCCAGACGTCTCGGGCGCGGGCGGGAGGCGGGCGCGCACTGGGCTTGTCGGGCCGCCAGGCGTGCGCGGGGCGACACGGCGGCGGCGGCAGGTCGAACGAGACTGTGCGCTCAGACTTGTCGGTCGACGTCCGGCGCGACGACAGGCCCGCCTGCGCGCAGCGAACGCCATTTCGGTCGCGCGGCTCGTGTGACGCAGCCTGCATCGCAACCTTCACACTACTGCCTCGTCTGCAGGTGCGGCGCACGTGCGCCACTGTCCAGGGTGGCAGGCAGGCTCGCGCTACGAGCAATAATAGGACTGTGGTGGGCGGTGGGCGGAGTGGGCGGGCAGCATGCAGGAAGCGCGCCGCACCGACAGCGCCCCGCGCGGGCTGCCCGTGTCCTCCTGCGGCTGCTGGTCGCAGACGGCGGGCACTGCACGATAGAGCACACACGGCCTGTCAAGCCTGACCTCGCTATGCGGGCTGGGAGACAAGAAATCACACCATATGGCCGCGTGCCTGCTGCTGCCTGTGCTCACAGGGTAGCTTGCAGGACCGGAGCAGGCAGCTCTCTGGTGCAGCTGGCCAGAACCACAGCCGGCTTTGCACGCCATGACTGCAGCGCACTTGCTGCGCTCAGATCGCACCAATCTCGCAGCAGTCGCGCGCGTCAGCGGTGAGCTGAATGGGGCCAGTGGCAACCAGCCCGCCATCCTCCTTGCACGGGGCCAGGGCGCCCACGGTGCATGCGTCCATCTTGGGCGCGTCCATTTGCAGGTTCCCTGCGCACCCCGCGGCTTGCGTTGAGTGCTCTTCCGACACCCGTGTGAACGTCATGTAACCCACACGGCAGCCCGGCACTAAGCAGGACCCGGCCAGGCAACCAGGCTGCATTTGCAACATGTCCGGGAACCATCAATCCATCGTGCCGAGGATGGGCTGCGCACACCCAAAAGTTCGCACTCGCTCCTCAGCCGAGGCCGGCGTTCCGGAGGATTTGCCTGACGCACGACTTGGCCCGTCAGGCGAGAGCGCCGCATGCATATGTCGCCGGCAACATCCACTCGCCGGCAACATCCACTCCCACAGTGGGCAGATCCCGGGACAGAACTGCGGCAGAGACTCTTTCGTTCGCAATGCTTGGCTGGCAAGTACCCTGTTCCTGGTGAGCGCACCCCTCGGCGGCGAGGCACGCGCTGTCTTGCCCTCCTGACCAAGCCTCACGACCGCAGGGCGCAGCCTAGCACCAGCTGAGCGCGCCCGCAGGGCCCCGCTGGCTTGCCGACGCGTTGGATTACGCAATGTGCGCACACGCTCCGCCCTTTCTGTGCACGCTGCAAGCAAGCTGTGCACGACCTCGTCAGACCTGCGCTTGGACTCTGATGGGCTGCGTCCAGAGGGGGAGGCAAGAGGCCGAACCCTAGGGAATACGATAGGGCATGTCGTATTTTCCGGAGGGGTTGCGCAGGTCCGGGAGCCTAGGTGTGCTGGGCAGGATCACACCCCTGTTACAGTCTCCGGTGATCCCGAGTACCACCACCTCTCTCAGGGCCCCAATTAAGTGCGCGCCTGTCTGGAAGCAGTGCTAAGCTCTATGAGGTTGGTCAGGGCGGTGAGCACCAGACACATTCTGCACCCCAAATACGCTCAGAAAGCAGGGCAACAGATGCTCAGCTCGGTGCGCAGCCTGGCACCCGACATTGTGCTGGCAAGTAAGCGTCGACATTTACAAAGCAAGTCATTATACACGCGCGCGTCCAAGTGCTAGCTTGAAGCAATCTCCGCTCTGTCACCGCACGTCAGCGCGCTTTCTACAGAGCCGGCGCACCGCTGCGGCTCTCATCATCTGAGGCGTATTCGTCGGGCACCGCAGATCAGAGCGCGCAAGCCAGAGCGCGACCTTGAGGCGTAGGCTGCAAGCAGTGCCCACCACGCACGGAAAATTGTGCCCGCATCCTGCATGTCTGCCCTCCGGAATGCTGCCGAGGGCGATCTTGAGGCTATCACGTTACACCATGCGAGGGCTGGCAGTGGGTCAACGCACGCTACAGGGCGTCCTGCCAAGAGCCGGCCGGCGCAGGCTAGAGCGCGGCCGGAGCGCCCGCATGCTTTGTCCGCATGTGGACCAGCAGCGACTGGTGCGAGACGCCGGCGACCGCGTGGCACAGCGGGCACGCGCGCGGCTCCGGCTTGGTGCGCTTGACCTGCCGGCGCCCCGCCCAGCCGGCCACCGTCGGCCGCTGTAGGACACCAAGCAGGTGTCCACCGCACCACCGCCGGGCAGTGATTGCTCTGGCTCGCACCCTCTTACCCAGGGTCCGCCCGGGCCGACGTCAGGCTCGTGGCAAGCACGACCATGGCTTATTACAGTGACTCATCATGGCGGGCGCGTGGGCGCCGGGGGCGCCGCCGGCGCACCCGCACGCTCCGGCAGCCGCGCAGGCGCTCCTCCAGCGCGCCCAGGCGCGCCATGAAGCCCGCGTTCGGGCTGACGCCGGGCCGCTGCGCCTCCACGAAGCTGAGCGCGCGGCGCAGGCTCCAGTCCTGCGGCGCGCACGCGCGCGTCCCGCCCGCCTGGCAGAAGGCGAGCTGACAGAGCCACAGCGCCATGTGCGCATTGGGTGAGAATAAAGAAAGCGCAGTCCTAACAAGGCGGCGGCATCTGCCAACGCAGCGCCCGCGCGGCGCCTGCTCTAGGACAGAAGGCGGGCGCCCCGCGCTCCATGCTGGCGCGGCGCGGGGGCGGGGGGGCGCGCCTGCGAGCGCATGAGGTACGCCAGCACCAGCGTGACCGAGCGGCTGCGGCCCTCGTGGCAGTGCACCAGCGCCGCGCCGCCGGCGGCCGCCGCGGCGCCGATGAAGCGCGCCGCGTCGTCAAAGAAGCGGTCGATGTCCTCGTCCTCCACGTCGCGCAGCGGGCAGCGCATGCACCTGCGGCGCGCCGCCCACAAACCCCGTTCACCACAGAACCCTGTAAGCTTGAAACCCTATACATTGGGTTACCCTACAGACCTTCACCCGGCAGAGATGCCAGCAGGCACAAGGGCAGCAGTCCTTGCAGCGCCGTCCGAGCGGGCGGCCAGCGTCCGAGGACAGCCTGCAGCACGGCGTGGCGAGCAAGCGCTGAACAAGGGCTACTGCGTGCCTGTTTTGAGCATGCGCAAGGTTGGGGCCTGCCCCAGTTCTGCGCGCCAGGTGAGGCGGGGCGCACTGGAAGCCCGCGCCGGGCTCGGGCAGGAGGAGGTCGTCGGTCGCGTTGAGCAGGTGGGTGATGCCCAGGTGGCGGAGGAGGTGCAGGCTGCGCGCGCGCGCGCGCGACTGGGCTCTCACGCATTTGCACACGCGTGTGGGCTTTTGCATCTTGGCGTGCGGGCCGCCTCCCAGCGGGCCAGTCAGACGCTGACCTCTACAAGCCAACCGAGCCAGGCGCATCGCCACCGAGTGCACGGGGCGGCCGCCGGAGCTGCCGCAGCGGGCGCAGCTGCCTGGCGCCCCAGCGCGCGCGCGCCTGTCGGCGGGGCGCGGCGCGCCTGCTGGCCTCGACCGCGCCGGCGACCCAGAGGTGCGGCAGCAGCCGCGTGGGCCGCGCGGTCGCCGCCGCGTCCTGCAGCGCGCGCAGCCGCCGCAGCATGTGCTCCAGCCGCACCTGCAGGGTAGGGTCAGGGTAGCTTACGGCGCCGGCAGCTGCTGCCCGGCCGTACGGGAGCTGTCGCACCACAACTTCCAGCAAGGGGAGCCGGACACGGGGTGGCATGCACGCCGGCTGTAACAACGCAGGCGGGCCAGGAGGCCCAGGCCCCGAGCGCGCGCGCGGCGGGCCGCGCCTTGAGCTCGTACGCGTCCACGATCGGGTGCGTGCCGTCCAGGAAGCCCGTGGTGATGCCGGACGGCGCGGCGCCGTTCGGCGCGCCGGGCGCCCCACTGCGCTTCGCCTGCCAGTCCTCCACCGCGCGCTGCAGCTCCTCCCCTGCGCGGCGACGCTTGCACGCTCGCAGCAGGCTCGCCGCGGAGTTAACAGCATCTGCATGTGCAGTCGTATGCGCCATCACCCAGAGCACTCTCGCAGCAGGCTTGCCGTGGAACTACGTGGCAATTGCGTTCGAAGCGCCAGCCGGGGCGCCGCAAACGTACAGTCTGGCGGGTAGAGTCTGGCATGAGCATGAGCGCACGGACGCACATGGCAGGCGGGCCGCGGCGCACCCCGTTCCCGCATGACAGCCTTCCAGTGGTTGAGGCGCTCGCAGATGAGCTCGTTGGCGGCCGCCTCGCGGCCCAGCGAGCGGATCTTCGCCGTCGTCAGCAGCTCGCCGCGCGGGCTGCTCGGGTTGCGCCGCGCGCCTGGCGCCGCCCATGCCGAGCATTTGCCTCTGGCACCACGCACGGGATGCTGCAAATGGGGCCTCTGTGACAGCATTCGGCTACCACTCCAATGCAAGGCGGCAAAGCCTGCGTCGCCGCGTCTGCAATAGCTGCAGAAAGCAGCGAGGTGGTCAATGCATCGCTCCTGCGTTTTGAGGCGGCTAGGCACCTGAGGCGCAAGCGCCGGCGCCGGGCGCGGCCGGCGACGTGCAGCCGCGGCTCTCTGGGGTGCCCGGGCGCGTAGCGGCCGGCGTGGCAGCAGTGGACACGCCCTCGGCGTCCTCCACCTCCTGCGGGAGCAGCTCGCTCATGCTGGCATCAGGAGGTGGCGGGTCAGGGTAGGGTTAGGGTGAAAAATCAACGGTGAAAGAGCCCACGGAACCCTCCAGCTTCTGCGGCGCACGGCTGCCAGCCCGCGCGCCGGCCCGCATGGCGCAGGCGAGCCGCCGCTGCCTGGGGAGCACGAGCGGCTTGTATGCACCGCACGGCCTCTTGTGACTTGACTTTGTTCCTGCTGCATGTGCCTGCGGCTGGACTGACATGTGCCGCATGAAATGTCCCGGCATGACAGCGCGGCAGGGTCGGGGGCGGTGGGCCTCGTCGCATGTTCTGCAGCGTGTGTAGCGCCGAGCGCCGCTGCCTCGCCAGGCACGCCCGCCGGGCACCCAGCCACAGCGGACGCGCATGCGAATCTTCTTTAATAAACAGGGCCGCGCCTCCATGTCCGCGATGAACTCGGCGATCCAGCCGGACAGGACGTCAAACATCATCTCCAGCAGCCCCTTAATGCGCATCGCCGCCTCCAGCGCGCCGCGCAGCCCCTGCGCCCCGCGCCCACGCCTCGCCACCAGCGGCGCAGGCTGCCCTGCTCGTGTGCGCCGCGACGGGCGCCTCCGTCTGCCCAGGTGCTGGGTCCCAGCATGTCTGGTGCGGCGCCTCCCGCAAGGCGCCTCCCGTCCAGGACGGCGTTGCAGCTCTCCACTCCACGCCATGGCAGCTCTTACCGTCATGGCCAGCACCACGGTCTGCATCGAAAATGAAGTGCTCACATCCAAATGAATTGCTTCGAACCTAGGCGCCCTGGACTGACCTGCTGGAAGGCATGGTTGACGTCCGGGCTACCGACGGCCGCCACGGCCGCAGGGTTGCGTGCCAGCGCCTCCGCCAGCAGCCGCCCGGCCACCTGCGCGGGCGCGCGCGCTGCGAACTGAGTGTCCGCAGGCCAGCGCCACGCTCGCTTATGCGCGGCAAATGGCCGGGCGTGGCGACAAGGCGCCGCGTTGCCGGGGCCGGCGCACCGCGCGGTCGTTTAGCGCCAGCTCCGCCATCCGGTTGCACGCATCGTCCTCCGCTGACGTCAGGCCGCCTGCGCCCGCGAGCGCCGCGGTCGGGCGCGCCTTAAACACGCCAGGTCGCGCGCTGCATGCAGCTGTCTGGGTTGAAACGGCCCTGAGGGATGGTAAAAAAGGTTGGATTCTGAAAAGCCATCTGTCCGTCGCTTGTGATATCAAGTTAGGATGCAGGCAGAAAGGTCTTCAGCCTGTGTTTCGATGACCGGCAGGGCTGCCAAAGAGACCCTGCGCCCATGTACGCGGGCGCGCCACGCAGCGCACGGGCCTGCCTGGAGGTCGACGCTGCACAGCGCTGTCGATGGCGACCAGGCGGCCGGCGGCGCGGCCGGCCGACGCGTACAGCGCGTTTTGCGCGTTGCCGCGCCAGCCCAGCGCCTCGCAGGGCAGCCGGTCCGCGTTGCCGAGCAGCATGTCCAGCAGGAAGAGCCTGCGCGCGCGCGCGCGCCGCTTGAAAACCGAAGAAGTCCATAGGAGAATGTGGAACAGGCTTGTCTTGGAAGGCCAAAGGACTGGTTGTGACCCCGCCGGTGGGCCGCGTGCGCTAGCAGCACCCACAGGATGCAAAGGCATGGATGTGCTTGATGTCTGTCTCGCCCGCCGCGCCCCGGCGGCTGCAGCACCACTGCGAGCCGGCATGCAGGACCGGGACAGGGCGGCAGACTGCGAGCGCTTGCCGCGCAGCACCCCCCGCTCAGCCCCAGGCGCTCGGCAGCGCAAGGAGGTGCCCAGCAGTGCAAGACGCGGCCGGGCGCGCGCGCGGTTGCGCTCACCTGCCCGCGTTCACCTGCCCGCCAGCATCGGCAGCATCAGCACGCTTGAGTTGCAAGCGCGCGCACCTGCCCAGGTCGGTCGCGGTGGCGGGCAGCCGCGCCGGCTGGAACGGCTCGCCCGCCGCCAGCAGCGCCGCCCCACGCACAAACTCCATGACCAGCACGCACGCCGCGCGCGCCAGCTGCTCGGCCAGGCCCGCCGCGCGGCGGCCCAGCAGCAGGCTCGCCGCGTGCGCCGCCTTGAACTCCGGCGCCGACGCGCCCTGCGCGCGCGCGCGCGCGCGCCGCTTGCGGCGCCGGCTCCGTGCCACCGAGCGCCCGCCACCAGGGCTGCGTCATGCCCAGACAGTCATGGAGCCCAGTCGGCTGGGCTGCGGCGATTGCAGGGTCTGGGGCGGGCCGCAGCCGGAGACGTGCGACGCAGGCAGGGGCGCTGCATGCGGGCGGGACGCGCATGGGGCGGGAGCGGGGGGCCGGGATGCCCGCTGCCCCCCGTCGCGCGCGCGCGCCTGCTTGCGGAGGATGCGGCACGCCGGCGCGCACACGCCGACGTGCAGCGTCAGCTCGTTGGCAAACTGCTCGCTCTGCGCGGCCAGGCGCGCGGGGCAGACCTTGACCACGAGGCACCTGCACGCAGCCCGGCCGCGCTCGCCTGCGCCAGCGTGGCAGCGTGCACCCATCCCAACTGCACCGCGGTCTTGAGGCTATACCCGACTCGCCTGCGCCGCCGCTGCGGCACGGCACAACAGCGGGCGCGTCCGCCGGCGGCGGCGGCGCGCCCGCGGAGGCTGCCCCTGCGTATTCGGATCCAGCGGGCGGGGCCGGCGGCAGCATGGGCCGCGCGTAGTCGAACATGCGCGCCCCAGCGTCCGCGCCGCGCGCCGGCGGCGCGGCGGGCGCCGGCGGCGTGGCCGGCGAGGCTGGGCGGCCGCGCGCGTCGACAGGCTCAAAGAAGCAGAAGTGGACGCTGCCGCCGGAATTGACCTCCACGAGGTCGGCTGCGCGGGGCGCGTGGGCTCAGCGCACGTTGCTTGAGCCAGGCGAGCAGCCCTGACCCAACGCACCCAACAGCAGCATGCCTTATCTCTGCATGGCAGGCAGAACAGCCTGTCATATCTGCCGATGACGGCCAGCGGGTGCCCTCGCTGTGCCTGGCACATGCAACTGCGCACACTGGCACATCGCGCACGCTGGCGCACCGCGAGGCGACGAGGGCAGCCCGCGCTCGCCGGCGCTGCCGCCGCCGCCTGCGCTCGCGGCGGCCTCCACGCGCAGCTCCTCCGACGCCACCACCGCCGACAGCTGCATCCAGTCCACCTCGCCGGCGCCTGTCCCAACAGCGCCCCAGCTGAGTGCCAGGCATCCATTGGGGCGGCCAGGCAACCATCCACCTCCGGCGCTGCCGCGGCGCGCAGCACCTCGCAGCAGCGCGGGGGGCGCCGGTGGCCGCGCGTACGTCTGTTCACGGCAGGAGCATGCGCGTGCTGTGGGCAGCGGCACACACCTGCACGCAGCCGCGCCTGCCCACACACCCTTCACGGCACACTGCAGAGTCGCCTTGGTTCGAAACTCCTCCACGACAACCGCTCCGCCGAACACGCGCGCCGTGCGCGCCCCCGGCCCGCGGCCCCGCACCCGCCGGCATGGGCGCCGCCGCCGCCAGCCGCTCGGCCGCGCCGGGCTCGGGCGGCGGCCGGCTGGGCGTGCGCGACGCAGGCGCGCGCGCGGCGGCCGCCGCGGCCGCCACGCCTAGCCGCGGCGCCGCCTCCGCCAGCAGTGCGACCAGCTCGGCCGCGTCCTCCTGCTGCTCCGCCAGCCACTCGTACGTGCGCCGGACCACCTGCGCCCCGCGCGGCCGGCCTGGGCGCGGGACGCGTCACGCAGGGGGCGTGCGGGCGCGGACGTGCGCGTCACGGCGCCGCCGCCTGGCGCGCCCACGTGGCTAGGGACGTATTAGTAGGCGCCATGGCCGCGCAGGGACGGCGTGAAGCAGGAGGCAAGGTGAATCGTAAAATTCCCCGGCGCAGAGCCGCTGCCTGGCCTTGGACCGCCCGCGCAGCACGCACAAAGCGTTGGACGCCCCGTGCGGTGAAGCATGCCGCTGCGGGGACGGCGTGGCAGGTGCAGGCGGAGGCGGGGATGCGCCTGGTCTGGCGAGGCGTCCGGCTCGAGCGCGGTGGCGGCCAGCATGGCGCCCACCGCGCCCGCCGCCAGCGCCAGGCTGCCCGCCTCGGCCTCCCGGGCGCTCTGCCACGCGCGCGGGCTGCCCAGCCACGCCCGCGGACTGCCCTGGCGGGCCGCGGGGCTCCCTGACGGCAGCTGCGCATGCGCGCCGCCCCGCGTGGTCCCCGGCATGTGCCGAGCGCCGGGGCTGCCGGGCGCCGGCGCAGCCGCTGCCGGCCCCGCCATGGTGCGCGCTGCCGCCGCCCCGGCGCACACGTCTGCGGTGCCCAGGCCGCTGCAGCGCTGCGCGCTGGAGCCTGTGGGCGCGTGCGGTGAAGTGGGCCAGCCCGCTGCATTTCTGGGATCAGGCTCGGCCGGGCGATCAACCAACGGGTCCTGGCGCGGCAGCTGCAGCGGGGCTGGCCGCCAGGCGAACGCGCCAGGCAGCTGCGCGCCTGCCGGCCCTGCGCAGTGCACGCAGTCAAGCCAGAGAGCTGCAGGCGTGCATCACGACATGACGTGTGTGCTCTGCTCTGCCTAGGCCAGGCACGCGCCTGGGCAGCCGCCTGCCGAAAGTCCGGTCGGGACGCCCGACGCGGCAGTCTCGCCGTCGTGCTCCGCGCCGCGCGGGGCTGCGCAGGCCTGCGCGCCCTCTCGCGCCGCGCTGCAGTCCCCGCGCAGGGCAGCGCACAGGGCCGAGGCGCGGGCGTGCAGCGCGGCCGGCACCGGCAGCTCAGCGGCCGCGCCGCGCGGGGGCGAGAACGCAAACTCGCCCGGCGCGTCCGCGGAGCGGGCCGGGTCTGGTCCGTCGCGCGCCGCACGCCCCGGCGCCGCGTCCTCGGCGCGCGCGGGAGCGGGGGCGCTGGCCGGCGCCGGCGCGCCGTCGCCCAGGCCCCAATGCGCTAGGCTCTCGCAGCGGCTGCCCTCGAAGCCGCCCATCAGCCAGGGCTGATGCCGACGAGGACGAGGCGCTGCGTCCGGCGCTGGTCGCGGATCGTCTGCAGCACACCCACGAAGCTACACAGCAAGATGTCCTGGCAAGATGTCCTGGCCTGCGACAGCCGACACGAGCAGGCGCCTGCTAGACACAAGTTCTTCGCACTAGTGGAGCTTGTAGCAATGCGGAAGGCCTCCCCCTTTTTTAAACGTGCATCTTCCGCCTTGCATGGGCGCCAAAAAAGCTACAAGCAGGCCGCGTACTCAGACTATGACAGACTCCTTGATCGACGTAGCACTCCTTCTGCATCGCCCTCGCTATGGCGCATTGGCTGGTGCGAACGATGGGTTGTCTGCTGGTTTTGGCACCAAGACCTGAATAAGTAGCTGCCCCAAGATAGATTCCAGGGAGGAGCGGTGCGCTGGGCACAACGATGGTGACTGCGTGCTCCTGCCTGAGGGCAGACAGCGCACTGGCAGGCAGCTGCTCTCCAGCCACTCCGGAGCGGCTGCTGCACGCAAAGCGGCTCAGGTGGGTGCCTTGCAGGCGGAGGGCACGGGCGCAGGTGAGCGCGGCGGCTAGTCCAATCACGTTCACCAGCAAGAGCGGGAGGCGCATCGAGCTCGACAAGGTGCGTGCAGCGCCTGCGGCCCTCCTTCTGGCAATGCCTCGAGCAGGAGGCGAGCGGGGCAGCAAGCGGGCGTGCCGCAGGACGTCATATCGGTCGGCTCCGCACCCTCGGCGGACCTGCGCGTCAGCAGCGCCGGGGCGGCGGGCGAGCACGCGCGCGTGGAGAGGAGGGCAGGGCGCGTCTATGCGCTCGCCCTGCTGGGCAGCGACGAGGACCTGCAGAGCGAGACAGGTGCGCCTGCCGCCGGGCAGCTCCACCTTGCCGCTCCGGCTGCAGTCGGGGCGGGCGCCAGGCCAGGCTGCGGGGCGCAAGCGGAGGGCCGCGTGCGCCAGGCACGTTTGTGGACGGCGCCCAGCTGCGCAAGGGCCCGGCGTACCTGCTGTCGCCGGGCGCCAGCCTGGCGTTCGGCGACGAGACCTGGACCGTCGACTACCAGGAGAAGCCCGGCAACGCCGCCGCCGCCGAGGCGCTCTTCCAGGGCATGCTCGCTGGGGCCAGCGATGAGGTCAGGAGCGCTGCGCAGGACTGACCCAGCAGAAGCCACCTCAGGTGCTTTGGTTTTTTTACACTTGACGCCCCCTCGCTGTTCCATGTAAGGGCACACCGGTAGCTGGGCTTGTGTCAGGTGCAAGCAAGTCCGCTTGCAGCCCTGTGGCCTATGTAAGAGCACAGCAGTCTTGAGCGGCCCACTAGCTATGACCCAGAACGAGTCTGCCCGGCCAACACGACAAACCAACTTAGCGCTCGTGCAGCTTGCCCAACGGCGGCACGCACAGCGACGACCGACGGCGGACAAAGTCCGACACCCGCCGCGCGCGCTTCCTGGCGGAGAGCACCAGCGGCTGCGCGCGCGAGCTGATGGCGTCCACCTGCGGCAGAGCGGGCGCGTGTCGCGGCAGTGCGGCGTGGAGCCATGCAGACCCTGGAGCCATGCAGGCCCTGCCACCGGTTCCCAGCAGCATGCCGGACAGCATGCAACGCGCCAAGACAGGTTCAGCAGTCGTGCTGCGTGCCGCAGCACACGGCACACTGCTGTGGAGGCGGCGCCGCGCGCCTCGGACGGCTTGAGATTGCAGCGCACGACAAGCGCGCCCAGGAGCACGGTAGCCGCGCGCGTGCCCCAGCCGGAGGCGCCCAGCAGTGCCAGTAGCGCGGCCGCAAACACGCCGCCCTTGGTGCTGCGCGACAGGCCCAGCGCCTCCCAGCGCACCTGGCCGCCCGGGCACAGCGCAGTCATGACAGCCCTCAGCGGCGCGCTGCTTGGCGACCTGAATGCGCTCTGACCTTGCGCTGACTGCTACTGCAGGGACACACATGCATGCGCCTCATGCCAGGCGGGCAGCGACAGCCGAAGCTGAGATGCCTGCGCGCGCGCCTTGAGCGGGTGCCAAACCGCCGACGTGAGCTGCAGAGCTATCGCGTCGGCGTGGTGCTCGCGGCAGTAGCAGACTGCGAAGGCCCCGTAGAACGCAACGACGGCCAGGCGCCACAGGCTGCGCGGCAGCAGCACGCGAGTCAGTAGGACATATCAGTCTAAGCGCCTCCGCTGACATGCGGGCAGCGAGGCCACGAGCATGCTTCCGGGAAGCCTGCCGCGCATCCCTCATAACGCAGGCCGCGCGCCTGAACATGCGGCCGAGGACCGCGGCGGCCCAGAGCGCGGCGGCCACCCACACTGTCTGCACGGCGTCCCGGCTGGTCAGCAGGCGGTCGTGCTGCGCCGCCAGCGCGAGCACCGCGCCGCGCGCCGCGTCCGCGGCCGCCAGCGCAGCCTCGCTGCCGGACCAGGCCGCGCGGTCGCGCCAGCGCGCTGTGGGCGGCCCAGCTCCCGCGCTCAGCCCCGCTGCTCCATGTTTGGCCGGAGAGCAAGGTGCATACATATATGCGTCTCATAGCTAAGTAGCCTTTTAACGCATGTGCAAAGCCCACCAGCAGGACAGGCGCAGCCCTGTCTATTGTGAACTGTGTGCGCGTCAAGCGCGCCAGCAGCGTAGGCACAGCGCTCTCTGACCAAGGGGCCCGCACTGGACACAATGGAGCGGGCGAAGTTGACGGCCAGGTCCGCCAGCAGGAGGCAAGACGTCGCTGGCTCGCCGCAGCCCACGCTGGTGTCAGCACACAATTCGAGCATGCACTTGCAGCTGACAGGCCCCGTAAGTAGCAACAGTTGAAAGATACGGGCTGTATCTCATTCACTCATTCATTTGCAATCATTGCAAGGGCAAGGGCGGCACCGGTCAGCAGCGTCCACTGGTGGTTGCCGTGCTGCAGGTACTCGCCGGCGAGTATGACCAGGCTGCCGAGCAGCAGCACCAGGGAGGACAGCGCTGCGTTCTGGAAGGACGCAAGGCTGTACACCTGCAGACCTTGCGCCACTTGGTGAGCTGCCACACATACGGCTAAGCATAGCAAGCTAAGCATAGCGCGCTCGGCATGGGATGGTTGAGCATGCAGATGCAGAGAGGCACCGTGGTGAGCCAGTTTGATGAGCCTGCGGAGGTTGCAGTCGTGCTTGGGGGCGTCAGCGCGGGCGAAGCCGCTGGCTCATCCCCCTCAAAGGTCACTCCAGGCTTGTGTGCCCTCCCCACAGCGTGCGCAGCGCACTCTGGCGTCTCCACGAACAGCTTCTGCGCCAGGCACAGCGTCACGCTCTGGCGCAGAGCAAAGCGTGGGCTGCACACGGCAGGCAGGCACCAGCGCACCTCCGAGCTGGGGAAGTGCACTGTTGCCGGCGGGCTCATGCTTGCATCTGCGTGTATACCTGCGCAACAGTGCATGCAAGCGTGGAGATGTGCAGCTGCAACGTGTTGCTATAAAGCAGACAGTGGCTCCAGGAAAGGCACCAATTACGGGCGCCATGTGAGCTGCGACGCCTTTGTGCTCTGTGGCTACAATCGGTTGCTTGTCTGATACAGTGCGCAAGAGCTGATTTGTCAGCGAGGTGGAAGGTGGCACCACTCTTGTACTAGCTAGTGTGACAGCTGCAGCATGAATTTGCGTATGGGTGCCAAGCCAGGCTCTCTCAAAGTACTTGCCTCAAAGTACTTGCCAGTAGTGCAGCCCTTCATCAGCGGAAGCCAACTGCTTGCGCTTCTGATTGAGGTGTAAGCTCTGGTTGACAATACAGGCATACTGTGTCACGCTTGTCCCTACACCATCACCAGAAGCCGTGCAAGATTTTGCTCTGCGCTCATTGGTTGATTGATATATTGTACATGCAAGCGAGCTGCTAAGGGAGTTTGGCACTGCTTTTGCCTTTCAATGTAGGGAGCAGCTGCAGCTCGTTCCCGCCCCGCAGCGGCCGCCCGCCCAGCATGGCTGCCAAGCCAGGCGAGGCTGCTCCAAGCGCACGTACGCGCCTCTGTGTGCTCCTGGAGGTGCGTGAGCCCTGCCCGTACCGCTGGCTACCTCCAGCACTTCCCCTCTGACAGTCCCCGTGCTCAAGTTTAAACCGCACCGTCAACACGAGCGGCGACCGCCAGGTGACCGCGGCCATGGCGCCGCACTGGGCCGAGCTGCGCGCGGGCTACGTCGAGCCGCTGCTGCGCGGCCTGGAGCGCGCCGCCGCCGAGGCGCCGCCGGGGGCCGGCCCGCCCGCCGAGCTCGCGCTGGTCTGCTACGGCGCCGCCACGCCCTTCAGCGCCTGCCCGCTCGACCGCGGCGGCTGGACGTCCGACGCGGCGCTGTTCCGCCAGTGGCTCGACGCGGTCATGCCGGCCGGCGGCGGGCGGCAGCAGACGGTGCTGACGGGTGCGGCCCGGGGCGCTCGCCGGCGGGCCGCAGGGCATGTGCGCTGTGCGCACGTGCAGACGCATGACAGCGGCACATGCCCTGCTGCCTGTGCGTGCGGCTAAATCTTGTGCGTTGTGACAGTGACAGCATTGCGCACGTGCCGAGTGTAAGTAAGGCTGAAGACGTATTTCGGCTCAAGGTCTGTGGCACAAAAGGAGACATGCAAGCTCCATGCTCCTGATGCCTCAGTCAGACGCTTTTCAGTCGGGCCCAGGGGTGCTGCTGATTGCATTCGGCTCCAAACCAAGCAATGGGCTGCCAGTGCCCGCTGGCCGGCATGTGGCGCCGCCCACGCTCGGAGAGCAGGCGCCCGCTCTCACAGCCCCGCTCGGCTGCCGCGCGCGCGCAGAGGCGCTGGCGGAGGCGATCTACCTGCTGCGCTGCCCCAGCGCGCTGGGCGACCTGGCAGGGTTTGGGCGGCAGCAGGTGCTGCTGGTCGCGCTGTCCGAGCCCTCGCGCAGCGGCATACCCTGGCCCTTCCAGGACGAGTGCCGGCAGGTGCGGCGGCGCGCCCGTCCTTGCGGGGGGCTCAGGGCGCAGTGCGGCGCAGCGCAGGGTCCCCCGCACCATCCTGCCGCAGCGCGTGCCTGCCACAGGCCTGCCAGGAGCCGCGCTGCCAAGCACGGCGCCTGGGCGGGGATGCAGCGGCAGCACGGGCGTGAGCCGCACCTGACAGAAGCTGAGCGTGTGTGGGGGCAGGGCGTGGCGGGCTTCGAGGACCTGCTGAAGGCGCTGGAGCGGCACGGCGGCGCGCTGAGCGTGCTCACCTGGCGCCGGAGCGGCATGCAGACGCACCAGGCCAACCGCTTCATCGCCATGTTCGCCGTCGCGCAGGCGCGCGCCCAGCGCGCGCAGCGCGCGCACCCAGCCCGCCGGCCCGCGCTGTCTGGACACACCGTGTCTCACGCCGCAGCGGTGGGACGGCACCTGTCGTCCGACGGCGCCACGCGCTCTGCCATTTTGCCTCTGTTCCAGCCCAGCACGGTGCGCCCATGCATTGACATGCACTGATGCAAGCGCCCGGTGCAGCCCTGGCAACCGCCGCCGTCGATGTGGTCTAGGGTTCGCGCGACGCCCCGGGCGCGCGCGCAGGGCCAGGAGGTGGACCGCGCGATCGTGGGCCAGTGCACGGTGGCGCTGACGCCGCAGCACAACGCGCTCATCTCCCCGCGCTGGCCGGCCGCGCTGCAGCTGCTGGCCGCCGAGCGCGCGGCCGCCGCCAAGCCCGCGGTCGGCCCCGCGCGCGGCCCTGGCCTCGCACAGCCCCGCCGCTTGCGCTTGGCGCAATCGGCCTGGCGTGTATGCCAGCCCGCGGCTGTATTGGCAGGTGCAAGGGTGTGCTGGGTGTAGGGCCCGGGGTCTGCATACAGCCATGCGCCTGTGCTCTGCGGGTGATACTGGGTTGCCGTGCTCGCACTGCACTGTGAACCCTACTCCCCAGTTGCTTGCCTGGCGATGGCAGGTGCACAAAGTGCCTGCGCCCTGGGAAGGCCCTCATGCTGTGCGGGTCGAGCAGGCGCCGGGGCCCGCCGGGGAGGCGGCTGCGCGAGCGGCGGGCGGCGGCGCGGCCGCGGCCGCGCCGCCGGCTGCCGCGGCGTCCCCGAACAGCGCGGCGGCCTGGGCGGCTCCGCCGCCTGCGGCGCCCTCACCAGGTGCGCGTGGTCTCCGTCGTGGGAAAGCTCTGGTCAGGGAGTCTGACCGGTCTGGCGCCCTGCCTGCGCCAGCATGAGCGTGCCCGGCCGCCCTGCGTCTGGCACAAGCGTTTCGTGGCCGCCCGCTATGCAGGCTCAAGCAGAGCTGCTCCCTGGCTGACCCTGCGCAGCGCGGCCATGTGCCGCACCGCCGCGCTCCCCCACAGGTCTGGCATTGAACCGAAATGCGTGCAGGCGTGAGCGAGCCGCTGCTGTCATTTGAAAAGCGCGCCCCTTGTGCTGATGCGTGGTGACCCAGGCTGGACGATACCATGCTGGACTGCGCTGAGGCGGCCAGCCTGGTGAAACCAGCCTTGTCCGGCAATGCTCGCTGCGCCCTCGGTAGCGCACTCGGAGGTGATCTGCCGCGCTCAGCCGCGCTCTGCCGGCATGCACGCGCAGGCGGGAGCGGCGCGGGCTATGCCAACGCGGCCTCGCCGAACGCGGCCGGGTGGCCAGAGGGCTCTGGCACGTTCCCGAGCGGCGAGGGCGCAGCGCGGGCCGGTGCGGCCCCTGCGCAGCGCGCTCCCCTGCCTGTCCCATGTGCCTTTCTTTCCCAGCGCCTATCACGGCACTCGCCACTCCCGGAAGCACTCACAGAGATGCAGCTCATGCACTGCGTGCGGTGGAGCGCTGTGAGCGAAGCGCTGCCGCTTCCGCGACCGCTCTGCCTCTGAAGTGTTTCGAGCGCAACCAACGTGCCAGCCGGCAGCAGAACGTGGTCGACAGCTGCCCGCGGGTCGCAGGGCCGGGCGCCGTGTTCGCGCAGTACCGCGGCCCGCAGCCGGGCTACGGCGGCCCGCAGCCGCCGCGGCACGCGCCGGCGCCGCAGCCGCCGGCGGCGCCCCCGCAGGCGGGCCAGCCGGCGGCGCCGGCGCCGGCCGCGCAGCCCGCCGCGCCGGCGCCCGCCGCGCTGCAACCGCAGAGCGTGTGGCAGGGGCGCGTCATGCTGGTGCGCGGCGGAATTCGGGTAAACCGCGGCCGGCCCGCTCCTTCCGACTGCGCAGCGCTGTTTAGGGCATGGCGCCTGGCGTGCGTCAGAGGCGCCGGCCGGCAGGCAGCACCCGTCGCGCGGCCGCGCGCCGTGGCGTTTGACCTGGCCCTGCGGCCGCGCAGGCGAGCGCGCTGGCCAAGAGCGCGGCCGACATGCCGATGTTTGACGCGCGCGGCATGGTGTACCTGACGCCCGGCCTGGGCGCGCACGCCGGGCTGGGCCGCGACTGGCCGCAGCAGCTGGTGCGCGCGCGCGCCGCCCCTACGTCCGCCCTCCTGCGCCTAGCCGGCCGCGCGCATGCCAAGCAGCAGCTCCCTCTGCACGCGCAGGAGGGTCGGTCGCCGCTGCACGGATGCTGTGGCGGGCTGAGGCGCTGGCGGCCTGTCGGTGCGTGCTGGGAGCTGTGCGAAAGGGCGGCGCGGACAGCGGAGGGTGTGACGCGGGGCGCGCGCGCAGGTCATCTACAAGCTCACGGAGCAGAAGGCGTTTGCGGCGCAGCTGAAGCAGCCCATGCAGGGCCTGATCAAGGGGCGCTTCCTCATCGGGCACATTGACCACCCCGGCCAGGTGTGCGGGCGCCCCGGCCCGCCGCCCGCGGGCTCTGCCGGCAGCCGGCCGGCTCCCGAGCTCCGGGTGCCGCTGGCTCGGCCGACCCGGGCTGCTCAGGGCCGCCGCCGCCCTCGCGACAGCCTCAGGAGGCGCCGCGGCCCTCCTGCACTAACACGGTGGCTGCTACCATCCTGCAGGGCGAACGCTTCTCATACGACGTACCCTCGCGCTCAAAGGTAGTTATGCCGCTGCCGCCCAGGACCGCGCTACGGTGACCCTAACCGTCCCTAACCCTACTCACGCGCGCCCTGCGGCAGTGCCTGCTGGAGACGCTGGCGAAGAACCAGCTGGTCGCGCTGATCGACGCGGGCTCGCACGACGCGGCCGTCTTCTCCACGCCGCCCAAGCTGGGCGGCGCGGCGCAGCCGGACCTCCTGCGGCCGGGGTTCCTGCTGCTGCCGCGCGGCTAGGGCCGCCCGGGGGTGCTGTGCGAGGCGGGGGCTGCTGCATGTGCCGCCACACCAGCCCGCATGCAAGTGCACGCTGTGCGGCCTGGCTGTGCCAGTGCCGTGTGTGCAGACCAGCTGCCATGCATGCGGGCTGATGTGTGGCGACGCGTGCAATCACTGCCTCGCATTCGGTGCCTGTTGCAGGTCCTAGCAAGGCCCACCTTCACGGCGCGCCCAGCGCAGAGAGGCAGACACCTGGCGCAGCGGCCTGTGACGTGAGCCTCCTGCGCGCAAAGCATGCGCGCACATGACCGCACTGCATGCGCAGACTACTGCAGCATCTGTATGTGGGCAATCAGTGTGAGGCAGCAGTGTAAAATGATTAGTGAATTACAGCCGTGCAAAACTTTGGCTGCTTACAGGCGCAGCCGTAGACCAGGGCTATGTATTGTAAATCAAGTCAACTGAAGCTTGGCACACACGGATGCAGCGGGCCACTGCGTGTGTGTCCGGGTGCTGAAGTAAAAGCAAGCATCGTGCAGCCTGGTGGAAATCAGTGCGCAAAAGCCCTGTTTTTGGGCTGCGCGTCGTGCTTGCAGGGCGCGCGGCCGGCGCTAGTGCGGCTCCTGCTTGACACCCGGCTGAACACGCCCCAGGTGGCGCAGCGCATGTGTCGCCCACTCGTGCGCCGCTGCCGAGCTGGCGCAAGCCAGCACGCCCTCCAGGCCCGCAGCACCTCCGCACGCCCTCACCGCTTCCCGGCTTTGCCCACTCTCGCAGGTCAGATTCATAAGCGCACCGACAGCACTAACATGCATTTCAGCAGAGCCGCCAGGCGCCAGCAGCCCGACCAGCGCGCCGACGCCCCCGCACCACCGCACGCAGTCCTTGTTCTTGGTGTTCTCATAGCATAGGTTGTGCAGCGCCGCAGCGGCCCGCGCACGCACAGCTGCAGAGCCGCCGGGCGCCAGCAGCGCGACCAGCGCCGCAACGCCCCCGCACTCCCTCACGCCGTCGCGGTTCTGAGCGTTGTCACAGCACAGATTCCGCAAAGCCGCGGCGGCCTGCTCCTGCACGGCAACAGGGCCGCCGGGCGCCAGCAGCCCGACCAGCGCCGCGACACCCCTGCACTCCCTCACACACTCGCGGTTCTGGGCGTTGTCAACGCACAGGTTTCGCAAAGCCGCGGCGGCCTGCTCCTGCACAGCAGCAGAGCCGCCGGGCGCCGGCAGCGCGATCAGCGCCGCAACGCCCCCGGACGCCCGCACGCTGTTCTTGTTCTGCACGTTGGCAAAACATAGGCAGCACAGCGCCCCAACCGCCTGCTTGAGCACGGCACGTGTCCCGCCAGGCGCCAGCAGCGCGACCAGCGCCGCTACGCCCCCACACTCTCTGACACTGTCCCTGTTCTGGGTGTTTTTTGCGCACAGATCCCACAGCGCCGCAGCGGCCTGCTCGTGCACGGCATCTGTCCAGCTAGGCGCCAGCAGCCCAACCAGCGCCGCCACGCCCCCACACGCGATGCTGCCCTGGTTGTCGCCCTTGAGCAGGGTTGCCAACGCCACCGCGGCCCGCTCCAGCGCCGCAGAACAGGCCCCTTGTGCAGGCTCCTCACGGCCGTGGTGTCCGTGCCCAAGCCTCGGCCGCACGCAGCGCACAGGCGTGCTGCCTTGTTCGAGCTCTCGCGCGCAGGAGCAGCCATCTGTGTCGGCAGCGCTGAAGCGCTGGCCCTGCACGCTGGTACCAGGGTGCCCGCGTTTCATCGGGCGCAGCTGCTGTGCCTGCAGGATCTCCAGGACAGTGCCTGCTGCGGTGTATTGGCCAACCTAAGCCTAAACAGCCCTAGCCTGCTTACAATTCACACACTCACTGTTTAAATTGCTCTCACACAGGCCCACAGCGTGAGAAGGCTCAAAACACTGGTAGTCACCTGCAAACGAACGCGCCCGTACAATGGCAATGCGCTGACTCGCCGCTCCCCCGGTATGGGCTGCTGAGCGACGGGCGGCGAGCCCGACCAACCCAGCAAACGCGCTGGGTGGAGGTGCGGCAGCGGCTGCGCCAATGTGCACAGGCAGCGGGGAGGACGAGCGCGGCGAGCCGCGCTCCGTGCTCGCCACCATGGCCGAGCGCCTACGCCTGGCCTCGCAGCATGTGCGGCGCCCGGGCCTGCAGCAGGCGCAGCCCCCAGCGGCGCCCCTCCCGCGGCGCCCGCAGCTGCTGGCGCGGCCAAGGCAGCGCGTGCCCGGGCTGCAGGTGGACGCAGGCGATGGCATCTTTGTCGCCCTGCAGGCGCGTTGCCGCTCTTGTGCTGCCTGCTGCGCGTGCGGCAGGCTCCGCGGCACTGGCGCCCGGCGCTGTGCCTGCGAGCAAGGCACCAGCTCGAAGGCAGAGCAGCTGTGTTCCTGCGTGTCCATGACACGCACCAGTGCACACGTCATAGCCCCTGCTTCCCTCCAGCTGCGGCCTGATCTGCTCCGCCTGCAGTTGTTCTTCGGAACAGGGGCAGCCGGGCGTGAGGACATGTGCAGCGCGAAAGCCCCGCTCGTGCACGCCCTGCGCTTCCGGCACGTGTGCACTGCTCACTCTGTGGTGCTCCCTGCAGGCGCGCAACGAGGTGCACCGGCTGGCCGCGCTGCTGGGCGCAGCCCTGGTCAGCCGCCTGGCCGGCCTGAGCGCGGCGCTCTGCAAGGCGGAGGCACGGCAGCGCGCGCAGCGCGAGCGGCGCGCGCTGCAGCCGCACCCTGGCCACCCCGCGCGCCTGGCCGGCCTGCTGCACTGGGGCCGGCGGCGGCCGGGCAAGCACCACGAGGGCGGCGGCTTGTTGTGCGCGCCCCCGCTGTGGCAAGTGGCCGCCAGGCGCAGTTTGCTCCGCAGTGCTTGGACAGGCTCCCCGCCCGGGACGCTTGCTGCAGTGACTGAGGTGCAGGCATGAGGCTGCGAGGCATGCGCAGTCGTGCCTGCTTTGTGCGGTCCGGCGCACGCCACCTCGTCACTCACGCAACTAATGCAGCTAACGAGTCCGACACACGCCTCTGCTCTGCGCTGCCACCAGTCGCTCAAGCCTGATAAAGTTGCGCTGCGCAGCCGCCGGGGCCGCGCGCGCGGGTCCGCCAAGGCGCTCATGGCCGCGGGGCAGCAGCTGGAGGCGGCGCTGGACGTGCGCGGCGCCGTGCGCTGCTACGAGGTGCGCGCGCGTGCAGGGCTCGTGCGAGCGCTGCGAGGGCTTGATCTGCACACGCGCATGGCGATGCGTGTAGCAGGCTCGTAACTGCTTGACAACAGCGGTGACCTACCCCATGGATGGGCCGTCTTGCTGTGACAGGTGGCTTCATGGTTTTTCACGTCAGAGCTGATTCAGGGGTTTGCTTGAAGGTCACTTCAGAGGTGCTCAAGGGGGTCACCTCGGGGTCACTTCAGGGCTGCTTTAGGGGTTGCTCCAGGGGTTGCCTGTAGAGCACTACACTGAGAACTCGCGCGCCGCGCACAGGACGCGGCCAAGCTGGCGCCCGGCGCGGCGGACGTGCTGTGCCGCTGCGCCAAGAGCTGGTCGGACGCGTCCTACGTCGACTTTGTGAGCGGCGAGCGGCTGACCGACGCGGACCGGCGTGCCGTCAACAAGCGCGCCATGGAGTACGCGCAGCAGGTGCTTATGACGGCTCACGCCTCCCTGATAACAATGGGTTAATAACGGGTTTACATTGGTTTAATATTGGGCGGACCCAGGCGTGTGCTGGAAGGAAGGCCTGGGCTGCGCCTTGCTCGCAAGCGTGGGCAAGCAATGCGCTCGGCGACAGGCGCCGAGCCGGCGTGTGCGCTCGGAGGGACGCGCCTGGTGATGGCGCGCTCATGCAGGGCGTGCGGTGCGCAGGCGGTCGCGGCAGATCCGCAGGCGGCGCTGCCCTATGTCGCCCTGTGCACCGCCACGGGCCGCCTGGCGCTGTTCAGCGACAACAGGAACAAGGCTAGGCTGGTCAAGGCGCGCGCCCGCGCCGGCCGTCATCGATTGCCCACGCTCCACATGCCCTTGCAGCGCTGAGGCTGCGCGACCGCGGCCCTGCGGTGCCTGCTGCGGCCTCAGCCGGGCATCCCTGCCGACAGCAGGACGCCAGGATGCCGTCAACAAGCCGTCAAGCTTTGCAGGCTCTGCACGCTTGCTCTGTCCAACGCAGCCTGTAGTCCGGGGAGGAAGCTGGTGTGATGTAGGTTTAGGGTAGCCTACTAAGGGCCAGGGTAGCCCAGCTGATCCGGGCGCGCGCGCAGGTTGCGCGGCAGCACGCGGTGACCGCGCTGGAGCTGGACCCGCGCAGCGACCTCGCGCAGCACCTCATGGGCCGCTGGCACTGGGAGATGGCGCAGCTCAGCAGCGTCGTGCGCTTCCTGGCGCGCCCCGGCCGGCCGTGCCCCTGCCGTCCTGTCATAGGGGAAGGGTAGGGTTATGTCAGGGTAGGTAGGAGCGCAGAGTTCCTGTCAGGCGGCAGCGAGGCGGCTCCTTTTATGCCCTGGCGGTACAGGGCCGGCGCCGATGCGCCCGGACAGGTGGCGCGTGCCGTGAGCGGCGGGGCCGGCGCAGGTGCGGCACATGTTTGGTACCGAGCTGCCGCCGGGCACGCATGCGGACGCGCTGGCGCACTACACGCGCGCCGCCGAGCTCAACCCGCGGCGCCTGGCGCACCGGTGACCCCTCCACCCCCCGGCCTGCGCGCATATTTGTAAGCTGCGCCGGGGCTCAGTGCACGGCGGGCCAGGGCCGCCACCTGAGCCTGCACGCTCCGGGCGGGCTTGCTGTCGCTGTGGCGCGGCTTTGTGGCAGAGCTGCGGACACTGCTTGTAGCGCGGAGGCCATCAGACATGTGCAACTTTAGGTGGCTGCTGAAATAAAAAGGGAGAATGAACATGCACAATGGTGCTGAGACATGAGGAAGAGTGCATGCGCATGTGGTTGCTGGGATACCAAGCAAGAGTGTACATGCACATCAGTTTTGCAGCATCACACATCAAGTCAGCGTGTGGGCCTGTCCGCATCATCATGCAGAGATCTGAGGCGTGACACGGCAGGCAAGACCCGGCGCGCCGCCACGCAGGGTGGAGCTGGGCCGCGCGTACCGAAAGCTGGGCCAGGCGGCGCGCGCGGCGGCCGAGCTGGAGGCCGCGCTGCGCCTGGAGGTGGAGGACATCAACGCGCACCTGTCCAAGGCGCGCGCTGCGGCCCGCGCCGCGCCTGGCGCCGCCTGCCTGGCAGGCCGGCCGCCCCCTGGGCGCAGCGCTCGGCGGCGGCCCCGCGCCCGTGTCACAGTCGGATCGCGCCGCAGTCGCCTTGCATGGCTTTGCATGCGCCGCCTGCCCGGGCATGCCGCATTGGCGGCCTGTACCCCTGGTGGCTGTCGGCTGCGAGGGCTTGCTAATCCTCACGCAACCTGCATGCCGAGCGCATGACACCCCTGGGCTGATGCTGGCCGAGGCCGCATCCGCTGTGCTTCTCGTCCACGAGCCCACGCTGACACGACTGGAGGCACCGCCCATCTTTACAGAGGTGTAAGCAAGGCCTGATTATCTGTGACGCAGCCGTGGGTCCCACGTCTGCACACTGGCTGACTGGGCCTGTGCGCGCGCGGCGCGGCAGGTCGACGCGGAGGCGATGCTGCAGGAGCTGCGGCGGAGCGGCGTCGCGCCCGCGGACCCCGCCAGCGCGCCCGCCGCCGCCCCGGCCGCCACCCCGCGCGGCCCGCAGCGGCCCTGGGGCTGGCGCCTGCCCGCGCTCCCCGCGCCCGGCGCGCCGCGCGGGGAGCGCGGCGGGCGCGACGGCGGCCGCGCGCGCGGCGCGCTGCAGGCCGAGGGCGAGCGCAGGCGCGCCAGCGGGGCGGCGGCGGCCGCCAGGGAGGGGCGCGGCGCGGCGGGGCTGCCGTGGCGGCTGCCGCGCGCGCGCGCGCGCGCTCCGGGGGCCTCCGCCGGCGATGATGGCGCCGCTCCCGCCGGGGCCTGAGCCGGACTGATGACTCTCAGCGGGCGCACGCCGGGCGCGCCTGGCACAGGCGCGTGCTCGCTGGCTGCGGCAAGACTGCGCTCACCGCGCTAGATCTCCCAGCTGCGGGGTCCCCCTGCGACCCAACGCGGTGTGTGTTTGAAGTGAAATGCTGCCAGTGCTTGGATGACCGTCGTAACGCTGTGATCACTGTTTTTGAGCGCTGTGACAATCGCGCTGTGTGGAGCCTGGCAAATAGTCTGGGGTTGGTGCTAGCGGCGTGAGAGGGTGTGCGCACAGTATTCCGTCGGCTGCGACGGCCGCATCAGCAGCGTGCGTGGTGTAGCTGTTGTGTCAGTTTGCGCTCGCCGCCTTGGCAAGCGCAGCCGGTCTTTTGCGTACTGGTACATTGTTGAAGGCCGATAGGGAGCATGGCCCTGTTTCCCTACATGAATATTTGACTGGGCCTTTGCGGTACGAATGCTCTGTTTTATGACAGCTTGTTGAGCTGGGGGCCACGCATAAGTCCAAGACGTGCAGCAGAGCTGTGTGCATGTGCAGGTTGATGCCCTGAATCAGGTAAGACTTGCTGCTTGGTACGAATGTCGAACATTGACTGGTGATGACTTATTTTATGCATAACGATGCAATGCATGGTCTGCTGCCTTGCATGCGACCCGCTTGACGATGGAGGTGGTACCCTGTAGTGACACGTCATGGCGTCCCTGTAACGTGCGCATAAGACGCTCTGGTGCAGTGCCGCGCGCGCCAAGGTACTATCGCTGGGCATCTGTCACTGTCATGTCATCATTTCCACTCAGCATCCCAGGCACAGCATGCCCCCTCCCAAGCTTTTCAGATCGCCCTAGCATCCATGCAGACCGCTGGCGACTCCTGCACAGTCTCTGCATGCCAGTGCATATTGAGATGCATATGATAGGCATATGATGACGCTACGACGCAATCGTCTAATTATAATGCCACGCCTGTTGCACCCTGCATAGGGCCAGTTCGAGTTTTGAACCAGCAGTGCTTGAAAGGCACCTTCACTGCAAGCGTGTTGCACATTTGCACAACAGCACAGGGGGCGAGGCTTGGGGTTTGCGCAGGCAAGAAGTGCTGGCGGATTGCTGCAGGAGGGCGGGTAAGCTCGCGTGCTTGCAGCGCGTAGGCACTAGCGCGCAATCCTTCAGAGGTCAGGAGGTGAGCGCCACACGCGCTGTGAACAGGCTGGGCCGAGCAGCTGTGCGACGCTGCTCCTCTGCAGTGCATGGAGGCGTGTGCTGCGTGTCAGCGAAGCCTGTGCAGTGCAGTACAGCGTGTAGTCCGCGCATGCATGCTCGAGGTCATGTTGCCGTGCTGCGGCAGCCGCAAGCAGTCCCTGCAGCCAACCATGTTACACCCATGTCCGGCTATGCACACGTGTATATGCGCCCACCCTATACAGCAGAGTTGGGACATAGAGCCAAAGTCAGCGCTCGTCCATCGACGCTATTGTAGTGCAAGCAGGTTTGGTTTTGGGCGCCCCATGACTGGGATCTGCTCGAGTACCCAATAGCTGCTTTTGCAGGGTGCGGTGTGGCGCATGCAACCTCTGTGAACTCGCCTCGCGAAACGTGTGCCGTGCGGAGTAAGAGGCAACATGCAAGCGTGGTGTTATTGCCTACCTCTTCATTATGCGCACAAGCATATTATGCGCACAAGCATGCAAGGGAGATCCTCAACAAGCGCGGAGTTGAGACACATATGGCTGTGTGTGCCAGGCATGAGACTCGCGTGCGATATTCCAACGCTTGAAGAATGATCTGGTCCTGCCGCAGGGTGAAGCCGCGCCGTGTGCCGCTGGCGTGAGAGCATGGTATATAACAAGATGTGCTGGCGCCAGCTCGCCACAGCGCTGCTGCTCGCCCTCGCCGCCGGCGCCGCGGCAGAGATGGCCTCTGCGCCAGCGCCGGCCATGGCCGCAAACCTGCGGCCTGGCGCGCCTGCCCTGGCAGGTGCGCCCCGCGCTGTCTTTGCATGTTGCGCAGCTGCCCGAGTCGCTTTGGCCACGTAGCTTCCAGCTTGCGCAACATCCACAGCCGCTTGACGCACGGTGACATGGGCGTGGCGCGGGGCCGCGCAGTCAGCGCGGCGCCCATGGACAGGAAGGTGCTGCAGCGCGTGCCGGAGCTGCCGCGGGTGCAGGCCTGGTTCGACCAGAAGAGCGGCTTCTTCACGATGAAGGACAACCCGCAGAACGCCACGTGCCGGGTGCGCATGCGCTCCAATGCACGCCACCCGTTTGTTTTCACATGCGTTTTGCTGTTTTTAGGACTGCCAACTCTATATCTGGCCCATACCATTTAAGACCCAATCGACAACCCAGCTGTGTGGCCCTGGCCACTCCTTCATGCACTTTGTTGCCTCATGCGATCAAAGTGCGCCCGCTTACGTCCTTAAGTGCTGAAATGCCGCAGGTGCAAGTGCGGACCGCGCTCGCCTGGAACACAAACACCACGCGGTACTCCAACGCCGACCCCACGACCTCGCCCAAGCCGGCCGCCTTCAACGGCACGCTCACCATCAGCATCGCCGACACAAACAGCAGTCAGCCCAGCCAGGTGCGGCGACATGCTCTGCAGTTGCATCACGTGTCAGGCGAGTCGAGAGCATGCTCGGGCATGCTGCCAAGGGCATTGATGCAGTGCACGCCCGCCACAACGTCTGCAGGCAGGCAGACAGAGTACCGTGTACACTTAAAGTAATGGAAGGTCAATCGCCAAGAAGCCCTGCTTTGACAGCAACCGTTGGAGTGATGCTGCGGCCGTGTGATGTGCCGCCAGCACGTCTGCTGGGCAGGGTTTGGATGCTGGCACGCAAGCACTCCGTGCCGCCCGCAGGGGCCGCTCATGCTGGTCATCGAGGCGCCCGCGGACACGAAATTCAACAGCGTCGCCGGAGGCCAGCTGATGAGCGCGTCAATGGAGGCCGAGGCGTCGGCGACCGCGCAGAACCGCCCCGCGCACAGTATCGCAATGATCCGGGTCGACGGCGCTCTGGGGCATGGCGCCATGCTCGACGTGGCCGTCAACGTGACCGCCGCCGAGCAGGCGCGCCGCTTTGCGCGGCGGGAGCTAAATTCCAGAGTGCAGGCTGCACATCATCGGACATGACTCTCACATGCAGACTTTGCTGTGCACATGCAGAGTTTGCTTTGCACATGCATATTTTCCAGGTGCAAAGGTTATGCAGGCGGGAGCGACGGCAGAGCTTGCCTGGAGGCGAGCCCCGCCGCTTGAGAACGAGCTGCTGGGCATAGCAGAGCGGCCTGTTGCAGCCTGCAGAGCTGCAGCAACAGCTGCAGCAGGGCGGCCGCTGAGGGCTGGTGCGCACGGGCGCGCGCAGGACTTTGCGCCGCGCCGCGTGACCGTCAACGGCGCGGAGTGCCGGCTGCTGCTGCGGCAGGCGCGCCCGGTGCCGATCAGCGTTAACGCGCCGACCGCGGCCGCGCGCGCGCCCGCCGCCCGCGCCGGCGCCAGGCCGGCGGGCGCGCCCGCGCCCGCGCCGGCCGCTCCCGCCGCCGACCAACCCGCCGCCGACAAGCCCGTATTCCAATACGAGCCCTTTGTGAACGCGTCGGGCAACCCCGTCCCTGACACGGAGGTCGGCCAACTGGTGACGCCCAAGCTGCCGGTCAGGGGCGGCCACCCGGCCGCCACGGAGGCCGACCAGCCCGTGTCGATCTCCGGCACAGACCTCATCGGCGTGGACGGCCAGAAGCTCACGCTGCGCGGCGTCAACTGGTGCGCAAGCCCGCTGCTGGCGCGCTCGAGGAGACGGGCCGGACAGGAGGGCGGCTCCTGTGTCGTGGTTAAGGGTTAGGGTTAGCCAACCTAATGTGCACCGCATGTTTGCGCACTACCAGCCTGACCTGCTGCGCCTGAGATGCCGTATCTCGCTCACCTGGTCGCTTCCGCAGCTGCTGCGTTTAACGCATGCGCAGGGGGACGCAGGGCCGGCGCGGCCGGGGTGATGTTATAGGATTAGGGTAGGGTTGGACAGCGGGCCGTAGGGCGCGAGCGCGTGCCGCGCGCGCACAGGTTCGGCTTCGAGACGTCCGAGAACATGATCCACGGCCTGTGGGTCGGCCCGAACGCGGTCACGCAGGACTTCCTGACCGCCATGTACCGCATCCAGGCCCTAGGGTTCAACGCCGTGCGGCTGCCCATGTCGTTCCAGGCGCGCGCTCCGCCGCCTGCGTGGCGGGCCCTGCGCCGCCCATGTGAGTGTGGCCTCGCACGCACCAGGTACCGGATATTGCCCGGTCTGCAGGGCAGGCACGGTGGCCGACAGGCCTGGCACACCCGTGACTCCGCACGCGCAATTCATTCTATGTCGGTGAAGTAGGGGGCCGCTCGCAGGTGCTGTACAGCAGCCCGCCGACCAACTTCAAGGTCACCTGCAACCCGTCGCCGCTGGCCAGCGTCGCGCAGACCGTGGTGCAGCCGGGCGACACCGTGCCGGCCGGCGCGTCGCCGCCCGGGCAGGCGCGCGGGGCCCCTCGCGGCCATGACCGCCCGTCCCACGCGGATGCGCTGCTGCTAGCTTGCAACAGCTTGCCTGCACCGCTTGCCTGCATCAATGTGACTATGCAGACAGCGCCCGCCTGCTGGTTGACCCTCGGTACCCTGTGCTGCCAGAAGTGATTGTGTCCCGGCGCGGCCGCGCGCAGACCATCACCAGCAACGGCGCGGCGGACGGCACGTGCAATGAGAACCTGCCCAACGACAGCATCTACAAGCGCTTCCTGTACGTCGTCTCCGCGCTCGCCAACAACGGCTTCTACGTCATCGTGGACAATCACCTGTCCTACGACTCCACCTACCAGAACCAGGGCCAGTGGACCGCGCTGTGGGCGCAGGCGCGCGCCGCGCACCTGCCCATGCGGCCGGCCTGCACGCGCGTCTGTCGCCCACCGCACCTTCAGAGGTCTGACAGAGCCGCTTGTGATAGAGCGAGGCGCAGCAGCATCTGTCCGACCGCACTGTGTGGAGCGCATGTGGCTGTGCAGGCCGCAGGTTTGCCAAGCGCCCATGTTGCTCCATGCAGCGCGCCGCGCTCACGGGGAGCGCCCGCGCGCCGCAGCTGCTCTCGGACATGATCGCTGACCCAGCTGTGAAGAACCGCGTCATGATCGATGTCATGAACGAGCCGGACGCGCGTGGCCTCAGGTGGGCGGTCCACGGGCTATGAAACGCTGATGGTTTCAGGGTATGGGGGCCCTGACGGGGACTAAGGCAACCCCCTTCTCCGCAACGCGTCCGTGCGTGTGACACCACATTAGTAGTCCGCTCACCTTGCGAGTGACACACGCAGGGGTGCCTCTGCGCATGCGCACATGCTCTGCCGTGAGCAGGTCCGGTCCCGGCAGACGGCCTTGATAGCGTGCCCGCACTGGGTGTGACCTGGGGCTGGCCGTGGCGCAGGTGGTCGGGCAGCAGCCCCAGCTCCACGACGCTGTTCCTGGCCGCGATGGACGCCATGTACCAGGCGCGGCCCGTTTGGTTCCAAAGCCGCACCCTGTTCATCATGATTTGCGACCGCAGGCATGGATAGCCCATGTGGCGGCCGCAGGCATGGATAGCACATGTGGCATACCCTTGAAGGAATCCGTGCGACCGTGAGGACTTACGGGTGGCCCAGGCTGCAGCAGGCGATGCGGTGCATGATCAGCGAGCAGGCCAGGGAGGCCCTCGCGTCGGCCAGCCACTGGCTGCGCATGGCACAAGGTTGGGGTGCAGCAGGCCCCCGGGGGCGCGAGCGCGTCCCAGCCAGCGGCGGCGGCGCGGCGCGCAGGTCAGCCCCACCACGCTGTTCCTCATCGAGGGCGGCGGCGGCCAGACCGGCAGCAACACCGCCATGTGCTGGGGCGACGGCTTCTTCGTCGACACGTGCGCGGCCGCCCGCCCCAGCCGTTCCGACGCGCTCTTGTCGCCGTTCAGCCTGTGCTTGCGCTGGGCTATGTTCATAGCAACACGGAGCACGCTTGTCTGTACATGGTGTCATCAACAGCACGGCGCGGAGCGCGCCGCGTGAGCCTCACCGCGCGAGGCTGGTGTCGCGTGCAGCAACATCATCCAGGCCAACGGCATCTCCGACGCCAACCAGTTCTTCCAGACCCTGCTCACCAAGCCCTATCTCAACAACGTGGTCATCTCGCCGCACTTCTACCCGCCGTCCATCTCGCAGCAGACGCAGAAGTGCGCGCGGCCGCCCTGCAGCACCTCCCCACGCTTTGAGCATGCAGCTGCCGACCTGTTGGTGGCTGTGGGCGCCGCCAAGATGCACAGGCTTGTTGGTGTCATGCAGCGATGCCCAGCGAGCAGAACACCTCTGCTTAGCAGGCTTTTGGGCGCCCAGCGGAGGGCGCGGCGCCTGGCGGCACCCCGCCGCGCGCCCCTGACGCGGCCCCGCGCACGCGCAGCATCGCCGGGCAGGCGCTGTGGGCGCGCATGTACAACTCGTTCGCGTACCTCACCGACAGCAACGGCTACGGCGGCCACCGCTTCCCCATCGTGTTCGGCGAGACAGGCACCTTCCTGACCTCCGTGCGCCCCCAAACCAATCCTAACCCAGCCCCCCGCCGCCCGCCAGGGTGGCAGCGCGCGCTGATGCAATGCGGCCGAATCCGCCTAATGGGCTCGGCCCTCAGGCCGCTCCATCACGGCACCTGCCGCTCTCCACAGCGGCCGAGCCCGGCTCTGCGCGATCGACCGCAAATGCAGCCTGGCGGCCCATAGGGCCTGAGCGAGTCTGCTGGGCGCTCGGCGCCAGGCCACAGATGTCGCCTTCCTGAACGACATGGTCGCCTACATGCACAACCAGGGCGCGGCCAACGACGGCAAGCACCCGAACCTGCAGAACCTGATGTGGTGCGCCGCCGCGCCACGCACGGCGGCCGCTGCCGCTGCCGCTGATTTGCCTGCCGCTGCCGCTGATGTGCATGCGTGCTGTCGCTGCGCGTGCATGGCTCAGCACGCTGCTCGCTCACCATGCTCCTGGGGCACAGGTGGGACTGGAACGCCGACTCTGGAGACACGGGTGAGCTGTGGGCCCTTTGCTGAGCCCCGCCTCATGGCATGCGCTGTGAACCTACAGTTAGCAGCGTTCATTTTCTTACAAGCGCATGGATGGGCGCAGGCGGCATCGTCGACAACGACTGGTACACGGTGAGCGCGCACATGCCTCTGTGTGGTATCTGCGGCGGGCAGCTGCTCAGGCTTGCACCCTTGCTCAGCCATGCACGGGGTAAAGCCCTGGTTGTTCTCAGCCATATGTCCATGTGGACCGGCCATGCGACCGCACCATGTTTCAAACGCATGACAGGAAAGACCCTTGGTCATACCTTTGGCAGGCCTATGAATGTTACCAACCCTGCCCAGCCTTGAAAGGCGGCTGTGGGATGGGGCCGCCAGATTCTCTGGCCCAAGGTGGACTTCCTGGAAAACGCAGTCTACCTGACGCCCTGGTACAAGAGCACCGGCGGCTCCCCCGCGCCCCCGCCACCGGTGGTGCCCCCGCCGCCGCCGCCGGTCGTGCCGCCGCCGCCGCCGCCCGTCGTGCCGCCGCCGCCGCCGCCCGTCGTGCCGCCGCCGCCGCCGCCCGTCGCGCCGCCGCCGCCGCCGCCGGTCGTGCCGCCGCCGGTCGTGCCGCCGCCGCCGCCGCCGACGGCCGGCGCGTGCACGGTCACCGTGACGATGGGCAACCCCTGGCAGGACGGGCAGGGCTTTGCCAACACCGTCAACCTGGCGCGCGCCCACCCGTGTGGCAGCGCCGCGTTGCCAGCGGCATGCCTGGATGCCTGCGACCTGAGCTGCCACAGTGCGCCTCCCCGCAGCCGCGCGCGGACAGGCGGGTGCGCGTCAGCAGCCGACCCGCCCGCGAATGTGGGACGGACTGCGGCGCAGGGGGCTGCCCGCGCTGGGGCACCAGGCGCACACCGCGCCTGGGCGTGCCAGTGGGAAGCGCACAGTAATAACAGCAGCCCCAACCACCATTCCTTGCACTATTCTCAGCACAGTGGAAACTGAACCGAGTGATACACATGCGCCCAGCCTGCAGTGAAGGGCATCACAGGTGCACAGCCCGGCTGCGCGCCCGCGCAGGCGATCGCCAACATGGGCGGCGCGCCCTTCAGCGTGCCATACAGCGTGTCCATCAACTACGCGGGCTTCACCGGCCAGGAGTCTGGATGGAACTGGGACTCGTCCTACCAGGGCTCCGGCACGATCACCGGGACGCTCAGCCAGGCGCGCACATCTCCACCCTCACACGGTTTTGCAGGCTTGTCACGGCGGGAAGGACATGCATCAGGGAACATGCTCGCTGCGGCATGCTTCCGGGGGGGGGGGGTCATGCCAGCACGGGCATGCACTGCAGCAGTGACATGGTGCTCTGAGTAGCTCCAACCCCTCGACGCTCACCGTCCGCTTCTGAATTTCGGCGACTCTATTTTCCTATAGGATTTGTTGCGTCCACGGCAACCTCTGCGCCCCGGGCGCGCGCAGGACTGGGAGGCTGTGCCGGCCAACTCTCAGGGCGGCTTCACATTCGGCGCCATCATAACGTCCTCGGACACCAACTTCGTGCCGACATCCGTCCAGGTCGCCGGCGAGTCCTGCGCCGTCATGTCCGGCTGAGCGCGGCCGGCGCCGAGCGCCCACAGGCGCCTGGTCTGTTACGCATCATCAGGCGGGGTCAGGCAGGCGCGCTGGGTGCGCAGAGGGCGGCCGGGCGCTGACAGAAGCGGGCTGCATGCGACGCTGCGTACAGGCAGGCGCATGCGGGTCAGCAGCTGCAAACAGCGCGTGTGCAGGACGACTCAAGCGCCCTCCGTTTTCAGGTTATCATTGCTGGTGCATTGCGACCCCCTCAAACAAAAGTGCGTAGACGTGCGCTGTGGCTCAGCTACGCGCACGTCGCGCTTCTGCCTGTTGTGTCTATGATTGAGGCAGAGGCGCGCCACTGGCTGCCGATTCTGGGTTGGGGCATGTACGCGCACATATGATGCATGCCCCAATCCGTAGTTATGTACATATGTACATGGCCCAATCAATACATGCCTGTCGCAAAATGCTCTGTTGAGTGTACTAGTTAGTACCGACTGCCCGCATACCTCATTGCTTGCATTTGCTGTCCCGCATTTGCTGTGGCCTCTGCTTTACCTCTTCGAGCGCACTCGCCGTGCCTTTGGGCACAATGGCGCGATGCCTCGCAGATGCAAAGCCTAATCACAGTGCCAGTTTTGGTTACGATCTTCAGCGGCCACATTCTGTCCTTTTTGAACAAGCGTGGGGACGTGCACTAGCTTATACGGTAGTGTACAGACATGGGATGAGCGCCTGGGGTCGGCGCACGCAGGACTTGCAGCCAGGTGGGGCGGGGAGGCTCAAGTACTGAACACTCGCTGTTCGAGCACCGTAGAGCACCATTGGCTGGGCGGCGGCCGTTACGGGGAGTAGGGAAGCTGCTTGGCAGCGCGTCCGGACGGACAGAGCAGTACGCTAGCAGGATGTTCCAGGGTTTGCAGACATTGCGCATGCATGGGGCTTCATGGCGCGCATCGGGTCCGTGGGAGGATGGCCCCGCCCTGCGCAGTCAGCGTATCTATTCCGCCAGCATTCCTTCCCGGGTCCCATTTTGTTTCCATCTTCATTTTTAGCACGCGGATGACCGCGCCTGACGCTCCGCCAGAGCGCCGTGCACACCTGCGCAGAGCCCGGTCTGGGTAAGCGCTGGGTGGGTGAGGTGGGAGGTGTCATTGCAGCAAGGGGCCCTCATCACCCGGGCCCTCATGCGGTCCAAGCATCCCTGTCATGCGGGGGCGGCCCTGTGACGGTAGCATGTGAGGCGTGAGCGGCTGCACCTGTGATTTATTTGGCTTGGGTAGCTGCTGCTGCTCTGCGCGGACCGAAAACAAGAGTGCGCAATGCGCACGCCCTCACGGTAGCTGCATGTCTGCACATGCCTGATGAGTAGCTTGACCTGCGGTGGCTGGGAACTTGGTAAGGATGTACGCGGGGTCGGACGGGGCCAGCCTGGATGCTGGCATTCACTCATTTGAGGCTAGAAATGACTGCCAGTAACAGATGCGAGGTAGATGCATTTCGTAGGGACACTGCGCGACGACATGCTCGGGTAGAGAGGGGACGTTGATCTAGACCAGTGACGGCCCTGCTGTGTGGAGATTAGGCGGATTTCGAGGGGAGCAGCCAGTTGCTAGCCCTGCTGTGGGGTGACCTGCCATTCTTTTGAGGGACCGTGTGGAGCCCTTCTGCGGCTTGCTTAGCATTTCTATTTGCCAGGCGGTCTGTGCAGGCACTTCATGTGCGCGCTGTACGCACTTGCTCACAGAACGCCTGGTGCTTTTTTCTGAATATTTTGGCTGCCTTTGCACGTCACCTCACACGAGGGAGGTGTCACCCGTAGGCTGTCAAAGGCGCCTTGCAGCTATCTCAAGAGTGCGCTGTGTGTCTTTAACAACAGGCACGCAAGTATGGCACAATCTCCACATGCGCGACACTCTGCTTTGCATGCAAAAACCCTCCCACATGGGCACAGAGTGCTACTTTATAGAGCACCTGCATGTAAATATTGCAGTGCAGTCATATGCGGGTCCACGCACCAGCCAATGCCGGGGTGCGTGAACTGAGTACAAGCGTCGCACTGTCAGCAGCACAGTGACAACCGGGGCCGCGCAACCTTGTACTCCAGCAACCTCTGCACAGAATCTTAACATGAATGGCATGCATATGCTCTGCATATAGCTGCTTGTTAGGGCGACAGACATCCAGGAGCAAGCTACGACGCACGGAATCCTCGCCCGTCTGACGCCACGCCTGTCACACCCTGCCAGGGCCAAATCCGAGTTTGAACCAGCTCGCTGCTGCGCACTCAAAGGGACGTTCGCAGCGCGTATATGAGACAGCTCTGGGACCGGAAAGTTGCTCTACGCGGGTGTATCACAAGCTGAGGGGGCAGCTGCTGCAACAGGGAGGGCAGGTAATCTTGGCGTGCTCGCGGCGTGTGGAGCGCGTGAGCTGACAGTGCACAACAACCAAAGGCGCAACCAAGGGCGGCAAAGGTGAGCCCACACGCGCTGCAAACAGACAATGAGCAGGCTGCTGTTCGGCGCTGTGCCTCTGCGGTGCAGGGGGGCATGTGCTGCCTATCGCTATAGCCTGTGCGGTGCACAGAGTACACACCGTGCTGTGTCCGCTCAGGCCCTGTTGCATGCTGTGGCAGCCAAGCAGTCCCAACAGCCGGCTGTGTTGTACCGGCATGTGGCCGCGCACACGTGTGAAGGAATTTAGCTGTTACAACACGAGAGCCGGCGAAGCACCTGTAACCGGGCGCCGTGTTGACTTGACGGTCACCCGGCGCAGCCAGGAGTGTTCCTGCGCAGCGACTCGATCTGGCAAGCTTTGCTTCCCACTGGCGGGACTGGCAAGTTGCGCCCGTAGTCTGTCACGTCACCTGCAACCCAGTCCTGATACTCTGCTGCGTCAAGAGAGGAGAGGCACGCCCGCGCCACAGGCTTGGTGCAAGCGCCTGTCAGTCATAGGCGCGGATACGTGCGGGGTCTTCAACCCGCACGAGGGGCGTGAGGCCTGAGCGGCGGCGTAAGACTAACGCGCATGCGGCAGGCCGAGCTGCACCCTGCCACTGGTGCAGCCGCGGCGCGCGCTGCTGGCGGGAATAGTACATAGCAAGATGCTGCTGCGGCAGCTAGCTGCAGCTCTGCTGCTCGCCCTTGCAGGCGCAGCAGCAGAGCACGCTGCTGCGCCTGCCCCGGCCGCGGCCGCCAGCCTGCAGGCTGGCGCGCCTGTCCTGGCAGGTCGGCCCCGCTCGCCCTCGTGCAGCTGCGGAGCAGCCCCTGTTGCCCGCGTAGCTTCTGTGGGGCCGCGTGCGCACTGCTGTCCCGCACTCTTCCACGCACCTGCTGTCCCGCTTGCTTTTGCGGCCCGCTCCGCGCCGAGCGCGTACCCGCTTCCAGCATGCAGTGGGTCCAGCCGCCGCGCGTGGGTATGCACCCTACCCTGTATGTACCCTAACGCGGGCGCGGCGCGGGGCCGCGCAGTCGGCGGGACGCCCATGGACAGGAAGGTCCTGCCGCTGGTGCCGGCGCTGCCGCAGGTGCAGGCCTGGTTCGACAGCGAGAGCGGGTACTACACCATCCGGGACAGCCCCGCAAACGCCACGTGCGAGGTGTGCGCCGCGTCACCCTACCCCTACCCTTAAACCTACCTACCCCTGCAGCTGCGCCTGCCGAGAGAAGAAGCAGTTTTGGTCATGGCATGGGCTCACTGACGCGACCTTCAGACATCTGTCAGGCGGTGAACCGAGCAGCCAGTCCTCCTTCGCTCGCGCAGCGTCCGCGCCTCTGACCGCACAGGCTGCCCCTGGCCGCAGGTGCAAGTGCGCACTGCGCTGGCTTGGGACGCCGATGGGCCGCGCTACTCCAACGCCGACCCCACGACGTCGCCCAAGCCGCCCGCCTTCAACGGCAGTCTGACCATCAGCATGACTGCCACGACGTCCAGCCAGCCCAGCCAGGTCAGGCCCCGCCCTGCAAATCATGATGTAAAGTGACCTGCTCAAAAATACGCTCCGGCACGCTTGGGCGCCGCTGCTTTGCAGGCATATCACGGCGTCCTCATGCGCTTGATAGCAGCCATACTTGTGAACAATCTGTGGACCGCATACATGCGTCGGTGCTGCGTGCGAGCTAGTAGCTGATGTCATGGCACTGCAGGTCACCTGCAGTGTCACTGCATGTTGCGTGGGTGTTTTCAGCAGGCATTTGGAAGACAAGCCTAACCCACGGCGCTATGATAGCCCCCAGGCCGCTGGCTGTGGCAGCAGCTCGGGTGAGTGGTGGTATCTTCAACCATGAGCGCCAGGGTGATTGCAGCGGCGCAGTGCGGAGAAGCCACGGGTGGGTGCTGCGCGCCGCGCGCAGGGGCCGCTCAACCTGGTGAGCGAGGCGCCCGCGGTCACCTCCATGAGCGCCAGGGTGACTGCAGCGACGCAGTGCGGCTGGCCAATGAACAAGGGCTGCGCGCCGCGCGCAGGGGCCGCTCAACCTGGTCATCGAGGCGCCCGCTGACACCAACTTCACGGGCGTCGCCGGCGGCCAGCTGCTGAGCGCGTCGGTGGAGGCGGAGGCGTCGGCGGCCGAGCAGGGCCGCCCGGCGCGCGGCATCGCATTGATCCAGGTCGACGGCGCGCTGCAGCCCGGCGCCATGCTCAGCGTGGTCGTCAACGTCACCGCCGCCGAGCAGGCGCGCGGCCTGGCAGGGTTAGGGTAGCCTACCCTTAGCATGCGATGTCTCGGCCTCGCGTGCAGCGGCGGGAGCAAGCGCCTGGGCGCAGGCTGCTGCTGGTGGCCGGTGTTGACATCGCTGTTGACAGTAGCGCTTTGTAGAACACAGAGGCACCCATCAAGCACAAGTCGGCTGTCGGGCGCAGCAGAGCGGCATTGTGACAAGTGGCAGGACTGCGGCCGCATGGGCGCTGAGGAGCGCGGCCTGTGGGGCGCAGGACTTTGCGCCGCGCCGCACAACGCTGAATGGCGCGGAGTGCCGGCTGCTGCACAGGCAGGCGCGCCCGGTGCCGACGGCCGTGAGCGCCGCGCCGGCGGCCGCGCCGGCGCCCGTGGCCGCGCAGGCGCCCGCCGCCAGCGAGACCGAGGCCCGCCCCGCGCCGGTCGCGGCGCCCGCGCCGGCGCCCGCCGCGGGCCAGCCCGTGTTCACGTACGCGCCGTTCGTCAACGCGTCGGGCGCGCCGGTGCCGGCCTCGGCGGTCAGCGCGCTGGTGACGCCGCAGCTGCCCGGCGGCCGGCGGGCCGCCACGGAGGCCGACCAGCCGGTGTCCATCTCCGGGGCGGCGCTCGTCGGCGTCGACGGCCAGCCGCTCACGCTGCGCGGCATCAACTGGTGCGCGCCCGACCTCGCGATCGGACTCTTTAAAGGCCACGGCGTGCTCCTTGCGCCGGACAGGCAGCGCCTCCCAGGCTCAGCACGCCTGCCTGTGCCTGCGATGCGGGGCCTGCTGTGCACCCACGCGCGTGCCGCTCGCCAGGGACTCGGGCGTCCAGGGCGCAAACACCAGCGCATCCAGGGCGCCCATGCGCGAGGCAGCGCAGTGCGATAGCCCACACCCTAACCCTACCCTTGACGCGCGCTGCGCGCGCGCAGGTTCGGCTTCGAGACTTCCGAGAACATGGTGCACGGCCTGTGGGTCACGCCCAACGCGGTGACGCAGGACTTCCTGACCGTCATGTACCGCATCCGCGCCCTGGGCTTCAACGCCGTGCGGCTGCCCATGTCGTTCCAGGCGCGCGCCCTGGCCGCCCGGCGCGCGTGCCTCCGACGCTCGTGTCAGGGCACACCCGTGCGAAAACGGGCGACCGTTTGCATGGCAGGCAGAGCCGCTGCAAGGCCGCAAGATTCAGCGATGCCACACCCTGCGCATCTTGGTCTCTCAGCACTGTAGATTCAGGGTTGAGCCCGTATAGACCCCAGCGCCTGCATGGGCGCAGGTGCTGTACAGCAGCCCGCCGACCAACTTCACGGCCGCCTGCACGCCCTCGCCGCTGCCCGGCGTCGCGCAGACCGTGGTGCAGCCGGGCGACACGGTGCCCTCGGGCGCGACGCCGCCCGGGCAGGCGCGCGCCCCATCCATCTCCCCGTCTTCCCCCCGGACGCTCCTGCGCCTTCCGGTCTCCAGCTGCTGCGGCAGCTCCTGCGACCCCCCGCCCGCATGCGGGCTAGATTTGCTGCGAGCCCGCGCGCGGCGCAGCGCACGCCACACGGGCAGCGGCGGCGCCGGGCGGCCGGCGGCCGGCGCTGCGCGGCCGCGGCCCCGAGCGACCGGTGGCGCGGCCCGCCTGCTTTGCGCCAGAGCGTCAAACCACTGCGTGCTGTCCAGCCGGTGGCCCCTCGCGCTGCGTCGCGATCGCCTGCAGGCATGGCGTCGCGCAGGCGGTGACCAGCAATGGCGCGGCGAACGGCACGTGCAACGCCGCGCTGCCCAACGACACCATCTACAAGCGCTTCCTGTACGTGGTGAGCGCGCTCGCCAACAACGGCTTCTACGTCATCGTGGACAACCACCTGTCCTACGACTCCACCTACCAGAACCAGGGCCAGTGGACCGCGCTGTGGGCGCAGGCGCGCGCCGCGCCGCCATCTCATGCCAGCAGCCCGCCCGCATGGCCTGCTGGGCGAGCGCCCGACCGGCATGGCGTGGACCTGGCCACAGTGGAGTGTGGGTCACTCGGCCATGCTGTGTCGTGGGGATGAGGGGCGGCACGCTGAAGCCATGTGTGCTGAGGAGCCGCACTCATGCGCAGGCCAACATGCATCCGCGTGCTTGGTCGTAGTGTTGGCCTGACCGGCGGTCCCGCACACTGCAGCCATCCTTTGTACATGCGACTCCTGCAGCTCTTTGCTCATCGCGCCCGCAAGCTGCACGAGCCGCGCTCACAGAACCTCCCCTCTCGGCTTTCGCGCTGAGCGGGGCCGCCGCGCGCTGCAGCTGCTCTCGGACATGATTGCCGATCCGGCCGTGAAGAACCGCGTCATGATCGACATCATGAACGAGCCGGACGCGCGCGGCCTCAGGCGCGCCACGCGTGTGTGCCTGGCGTGCGGGCCATGCTCACGGTCAGTGCACGCCTGATGTCGTGAATAGGCCCCGCGCTCGCGGCCTAGGGTGCGGCGCCTGCTGTCACCAGGCGAGAGCGCTTGACAGGCTCGGCCCCCCGCAGCGCATGCATGCCCGCCCCTGCATGCGCCGGACATGCGTCGCAGCCAGGGCGCCCGCTCAGGTGCACTGCCCTGCAGCGAGAGAGCGGTGCGTCTGTGGCCGCCGAGTGCCTGCCTTGCACTGGGCGCGACTCGGGTCAAGGCGCGGCGCAGGTGGTCAGGGAGCAGCCCCAGCACCACGACGCTGTACCTGGCCGCGATGGACGCCATGTACCAGGCGCGCAGCACGCCCGTGCATGCCAGGCACCTCTCCTGGCAGGCCCCCAGGCTTTGCAGGCGGGGGGTTGGGGTGGAGCTGCCCCTAGCTGCCTGCCTGCATGTCGCAAGCCTCTGAAATGTACATGGAGGAGGGGTTATGCGGCGGGATCCCCCAGGCTTTGCCCCGGCTATTGCGCGCACTCACGTGGAAGCTGCCGGCTGCTTTGGCTGTCGTCAAGGGCGGCCACACACCCAGGTGCACCGCGCAGCTCAGCTCCATGACCTGCGCGCAATGCGCAGCAGGTCGGGCGGATGCCCGGCGGCTCAGCCGCTGCTGTCGCGCGCAGGTCAGCTCCACGACGCTGTTCCTCATCGAGGGAAACGGCCAGGCTGGGGGCAACACCGCCATGTGCTGGGGCGACGGCTTCATTAGCAACACGTGCGCGCGCTGCCGGCCCTGTCTGCCGCACGCGCTGCCGGCCTGGTGCAGCTCAACTCGGATATTGCGTGGTTGAGGTTTGCTGTACCCAGGCTGTGGACCCCAGAGCTGCGCGTGCGGTGGGGTCACAGAGCACATGCACTATGCGGTGGTCCTCCGCAAGTTCCGATCAAAGCACACCAATGGAGGCCAGTGCGGAGGCGTGGCGCGCCGCGCGCAGCGCCATCATCCAGGCCAACGGCATCGCCGACCCCAACCAGTTCTTCCAGACCCTGCTCACCAAGCCCTACCTGAAGAATGTGGTCATCTCGCCGCACTTCTACCCGCCGTCCATCTCGCAGCAGACCCAGAAGTGCGCGCCCGCGCCCTGTACGCTCGCGCGCAGCTGCCTGGGTCCCAGTGCGACGTGCCCACTTGCATGATGACAGATGAGACGCAGGTGACATAGCGTGTGGCGCAGACTCGCTGCGTGCTCATGGCGCACTGCGGTTTGCACCTTCAGCGTGTATGAAGGGCTGCTTGGGCGAACGGCAAGGCACGCGGCATGCGGCCGCCCCCAACGCTGACGAGGCGCCGCGCGCGCGCGCAGCATCGCCGGACAGGCGCTGTGGACGCGCATGTACAACAGCTTCGGGTACCTCACGCAGGGCAACGGCTACGGCGGGCACATCTTCCCGGTCGTGTTCGGGGAGACGGGCAGCTTCCTGACCGCCGTGCGCCCTCCTGGCAGCCATGCGCGCCTGGAGCGCCGCGATTGGGTTTTGCCCAACCTAATAGGGTTTTGTATACCCTAACCTGAGCTGCAGCTCTCCCCCGACATGCCCTGACGAGCGAGCGCTGCAGTGCGCTCCTCGGCGCGGGCGGGCGTCCGCGCTGCAAAACCCCTAGGGCCAGCGCGGCCTGCGAGTGACCGCGCCCTGCTGACACCCAGGGCTGCGCCAGGCGGCCGACGTCGCCTTCCTCAACGACATGGTCGCCTACATGCACAACCAGGGCGCGGCCAACGACGGCAAGCATGCCAACCTGCTGAGCCTGATGTGGTGCGCGCCCCCGGCCGCGCCGCGCGCCCCGCTGCGCCGCAGCGCTCTTCCTATTGAGAGGTGCCGTGCATGCTGCTGTGTGCTGACGCCGCGATTGTGTTTGCCCAGGTGGGACTGGAATGCGGACTCGGGCGACACCGGTGCGCCACGCGCCCGACACGCTGCTGCCCCGCTCTGCCGCTCTGCTTTATAGGAAAGCCTGGCAGGTTCGCACACCCAGCCGAGCTCACGGCGGCGCGGTGCTGGCGCAGGCGGCATCGTCGACAATGACTGGTACACGGTGCGCGCGCCTGCCTGCGCACACCCTCACCCGCGCGCAGCCCCCGATGCAGGGCAGTGTCCCAGGCCGATCATGTCCCCTGAGACACGAGTTGCACCAGGCGCATGCCGGCGGGCCCAATGCTCCGGGCAGCCTGGAACGGCTATGCTGTGGTATGAAGAGAAGCATGACCTCAGCATGTCCCAAGTGCTCACCCTGAACATATGGCCAGCCTGACACCCGTGGCATGGGCCGCCAGATCATCTGGTCCAAGGTGGACTTCATGCAGACGGCGGTCTACCTGACGCCCTGGTACAAGAGCGCGGCTGCCACCACGCCGGCGCCGCCGCCGCCTGTGGTGACGCCGCCGCCGCCGCCGCCCCCGGTGGTGTCGCCGCCGCCGCCGCCCGTGGTAACGCCGCCGCCGCCGCCGCCCCCGGTGGTGTCGCCGCCGCCGCCGCCGCCCCCGGTAAAGGCGCCGCCGCCGCCGCCGCCCCCGGTGAAGGCGCCGCCGCCGCCGCCCCCGCCTGTGGCCTCGCCGCCGCCGCCGCCGCCGTCGGGCGCATGCACGGTGACGGCGTCCATGGGCAACGCGTGGGTGTCTGGATCCGGCTTCGCCAATACCGTCAACCTGGTGCGCCACCCTGCGCGGCAGCCCACCCGGCCTCCGCCGCGTGTCTGGCCGGCGTCTGTGTCGCACTCTTGGCGGCGGACCATCGTAGCTGCTGGCGCCTGCGCGTGCGCATGCACCCACTTCTGTGGTGACTGGCAGCAGGTCTGCCAGCTGCCATGCTTGTGCGTGGTCGTGCATAGCTGCTCTGCAAGGGTGTGGCGCCCTGCAGCGCCAGCCGCTTTCCGAGCAGGACTCCATCAGGCCGCTGGCTGGCGCCAACGCGCACCTCCGCACGAGGCGACTCGTGCGAGCTCAAGCGCACGCCGTGCGCCCGCGTCGCGGTGCCGCGCAGGCGGTCACCAACGGCGGCGGCGCGCCGTTCAACGTGCCGTTCACGGTCACGATCAGCTCGGCAGCCTACACAGGCCAGCAGTCTGCCTGGAACTGGCAGGCGACCTACCAGGGCTCCGGCACGGTCAGCGGCGCGCTTTCCCAGGTGCGGATGTCTGCCACCCGCCGCGGGGCCTCCGCAGCCCCTTTGGCATTCCGCTAGAGCATGGGATGTGCACACGGTGTGGCGCGCCCACTCTGTTCCGACAAAGTGTAGCCTGATCCGCCTCGGCTATCTGAAGGTAAGCTGGGGTCGTCAAGGACCGTGTGCGCTCAGCAGCGCTGCTCTGCCGTGCGCAGCATCGACCTTGCTATTGCCGGAGTATGGAAAGCTCTGCCACTGCAAGGCCATGCGCGGCAGCAGCCTTGCTGTCGCGCCTGCGGCCATGGCGCACGCGCGCGCGCCCTGTCGCGCGGCGCCTCAGCGACCCTGTGCGGCGCCGCCCGCGCAGAGCTGGGAGTCCGTGCCGGCGCACACCAAGAGCGGCGCCACATTCGGCTCTGTCCTGACTTCGTCGGGCACGAACTTCCTGCCCACCTCCGCCCGGGTCAACGGCGCGTCGTGCGCGGTTGTGTCATCATAAGCACGCCAGCGCCTGATCGGCATGTCTGCACCAGAGCCCCCTGCCGGGGCCTTCTGAGAGGCGCCGGGGTGGCGGCGGGTGAAGCTGTGTCCGGGCGACAGTGAGTGGCCCTGACAGGGCTCCGGGTCTGCTTGGGCGAGCCCTTTCTGCCTCTTCAGCTGCTGCTGGCGTGTCAGGGAGGAGCCATGTGGCTGCGGGGTGAGGCCGCCTTCCTGCGACCAGCGGCCTTCCTCCAGTGCTCAAGGCGGCCCCTGCCTGTGGCATGCGCCTCCGGGCAGGCTTTGGGTGTGCGTGAAGCCTGCACAGTTTTGGCTGATCCTGCCTTGCAACGCTCTACAACTTGTCAGCGGCATGTGTGTCGTGCCGCGGCTGGTACGCCGCCGCGGCAGCCGCACTGCCGCTGACTGCATCAGCTGCTTTACACATAAGCTTCCGTTTGCTATCTACCAGCGTGTGCGTGAGGTTAAGCATGGATGCCTTAAGCATGGATGCCTGCGCTTTTGCAGCGGTTTCGCTTCGCCTGCTTTTGCCGTGGACTTTGCACCTCTCCCAGCGCTCCCGGCATGCCCGGGGGTGCAGCGGTGCAGAGCGCGTCGATGCAGATTCGCAATTCCCTTTCCGGTAGGATCTGAGTGCTTGGCACTTGCCTCTCGGCATGACGACATGCCAATTCTTCCTTATTTAGTCGATATCGGGCGCGGGCATGAGCTATGATCATGTAGATAGTACTGACATAGGAGGGGCGCGCTGGGGACGATGCGCAGTTTCTGGTCGATTGCAGTAGCTAGGTGATGCACGGTGCTGGAGTAACGACTGTCTGCCGCCCGGGGTTTGCCCGTGTGGGTGTCCGCCAACACTGCTGGCAGATGCCGGCCATGTGCGCGGGGGCGAACGGGCGCTGCGCCTGGGGGCGCATGCGGGGCCTCAATGTGAGTGTGGCGCTTGGCAGGATTGAGAACTGTTGTCGGCCATGGTGCAGGAGTGCCAGGGTGTTGCAGGGTGCGCTCGCATTGGGAGCGCAAGCAGGTGCGTGGTTAGGGTTCATGGCGGGGCCCCGTGCGCCCCAGGCAGCCTGCTGTCCCCTCCCGCTGCTTAACCTTTGTTTCCTAATCTGAATTGGATGTGCGCCATTGACACGACCGCCCAAGCGCTGTACAGAGCTGCGCCGGACCCTGCGCGTGAACTGCTGGAAGGCATGAGCCAGGGTACTGCCGCACCGCAGCTTGGGGGGCCTGGTGAAATGCACCAGCGCCTGGCGGCCTGAGCAGTGACACTGTCAGCCCATTAATGTGGGGCTGACCTTGTCAGCAGGAGCCTGTGAGTTGTGGAGAGCAAAACCAGTGAGCGTTTTGGGTAGAGACACCACGGGCGTTGCATGGTCCCTAGGCGCCAAGTGGGCGTTGCACATTGCAAACGCCCTATCTCTGGCTGCGTTGTGGCACATGCTTAACAGTCAGGTGGACATGCTATGCCCTGCGCCAACAGAATCCATGTGACTATCTTGCCTCAGCTGACGGTTTGCACTTCTCTCAGCACTCCTGCACGTTGCACAGCATGCATGCATCATCATTCTCATTGCATGGCGTTTGCACGCCTACTCGAGTAAACAACCCCTGGAGTCTACTGAGCATGACAGCCAGTTCTTGGAGGACAGTGATTGTTTTTGGCAAGCGTATTTGATCTGCAAGCAGCAGAATTGCTTGAGTACAGAACTTCTGTGACAGAAGCGGCCTAAGCATTGCTTGCAAGACATCTATATCTTGCCCGGTAAGCAGTTGACGGGCGCTTGCCGTTGTTGGCAGGGCACGCTCTGCCTGCGCACAGTCTCGTGGCTCAGGCGCTCAGGTGCCTCCGCCTGCAAAGCAGCATGGTTGCAGCTCCTCCGCCAGCCACACTACAGGCGCTGGGCGGCCGCATCGCGGCGCTAGTGCTCAACTTTCCCGAGCGAAGGAATGCCATGAGCAGCAGGATGGTGGAGGCGCTCCGTGACTGCGTGGCGCAGCTGCAGGCTCAGGCTGAGGCCAGAGAGTGTCACGGGGTGCTCCTACGCAGCGACGTGCCCGGCAAGCGCCCCGCTTCCAGCGCCTGACCTAGCCTTGCCGGGCTCACACCGCTGTTACCGCTTGCGTGCCTGCGCTGGTGGCCTCGGTGCGCAGAGCTGTGCGCCACTGCACCGTTGCAAGCGGTGGGCGATGTTGTCAAGTGGGGGCCGTGGGGAGCGACTGAGCTGCTCAGCGTGTGCCGCAGCCGCGCAGGTACCTTTTGCGCGGGCGCCGACCTGAAGGAGCGCGCCGCGCAGACGCCGGCCGACATCCTGCGCTTCAGCGACGCGGTGCGCGGCGTCATCGCCGCCCTGGCCGCGCTGCCGGTGCCGGTCGTGGCCGCCGTGGACGGCGCGGCGCTCGGCGGCGGCCTGGAGCTGGCGCTCGGCGCGGACGTGCGCGTGGTGTCGCGCCGCGCGCGCCTGGGCTTCCCCGAGACCGGCCTGGGCATCATCCCCGGCGTCGGCGGTGCGCCGGGCGGCCCGCCGCGCCCGCTGCCCGCAGGGCGGACCGCGCGGGTGGCCGCCGCTGTGGCGTCGGCGGCGCGCCCGCCTCCGCCTGCATCCCCAGTGCCTGCACGGCTATCGCACGGAACGGCTATTTAGACGTCGAGAGAGCGCCGTCGTATGGCTGTACCGGCTGCCTGCAGAGCATCGCTGTGGTGCTTGCCACAGTCACATATTGTTGCAATCCATGATTGTTTGCCGGCCGCCTGGAGGGCATGCTGGGGCGGGTCTGTGCGGTGCTGGCCTCCCCGAGCGTGCCTGAGCTTTCTGGGGGCATGGCCCCGGGCACTGAGGCCTGCGAGTGTCTGGCACCGTGGGCGCAGCCTGCTCCGCAAGCGCTGTCCCGCCACCTGCTCCCTGTCGAGCACGTGCGCGCTTGCTCTGCATGCGGTGCATGCGAGGTCCCCGCCGCCGGGTCCGTGCGCAGCGGGCCCGGGCGCCATGCTGGCGCGCGCGCGGGCGTTCGGCGCGCGCTACAGAGTCCACTGCAGTGCCCTCAAACGCGCGCCCGGCCGGTGCGCGCAGGCACGCAGCGCGCGCTGCGGCTGATCGGGCCCGCGCGCACCAAGCTGCTGCTGTTCACTGGGCGGCGCCTGGAAGGCGAGCAGGCGGTCGCATGGGGCCTCGCCGAGCTGCTCGCCGACGACCCCGTGCAGGCGCGCGCGTGCCCGATTGCACGCTTCACTGCATGCAGGCGCTTGACCGTGCTTGCATGTGTGATGCGGAGGGCAGGCCGCTGCTGCCCATTCTGCGCAGAGGGGCTGTGGGGTGGAAACCCGCAGGCTTGTGGGGCAGCCTTGCAGGTACATTTGCATGCTTAATGCGCCTGCTTGATGGCGGCCATGGGCCGGGAGGGGGATGCAGGCAGTCCCCGGCTCAGGTGAGGCGAGCTGCAGTCTTCAACCCTCGCGGCGGGCGCCGGGCGCAGGCGGCGGCCGAGCTGCTGGGCGAGGCGGGCGCGCGCGCGCCGCTCGCGCAGGCGGCGGCCAAGGCGGCGGTGGACGAGGGCGCGGACCTGCCGCTCGCGGCCGGGCTGGCCGCCGAGCGCGCGCACTACAGCAGCCTGTTTGGCAGCGCCGACCGGCGGGAGGCGCTGGCCGCGTTTGCGGAGAAGCGGGCCCCGGTATTTCAGGGCTGCTGAGGCGCCGGCGGCTGGCAGGCCGGCTCGCGCATGCTTGTAAGTTGTCAGTTGCAGCCGATTCGGTGTGTAGCATATGTGGTGAGCCGCCATGTTCACGCCCGCCTCTTCATTTGAGGCCTGTTTCTCTCACCGTATGCAGGGACCTTTGTTGAAAGGACAAGGACCACACGCTTTATATGCATTGCAATATCGGAACCAACTGCATCGCTGCTGATACAGAGCAGCATGTCTCATAACCTATACCTGTCGCCAAGTGAAGCGTCAAGCATGTGCCTCCTCGTGCACTACAATCTTTCACTGGTCGCCCAGACCACCAGGCACATTGCAAGCAACTACGTCTCCGCAGCGCGCCCACAGCGCGCCCCGCCATGTGCTCACCCGCCTCGCCCAGTTGGCCAGGGTGGGTTTGACCGTTCACTCAAGTCAACCCAGAGCAGCTCGCACGGCTGCCCTTGCCCGCGAGAGGGCCCATGCTGTGCATGCATATCACATTGCTCTGCTTACAGAGTCTAGAAGCAAAGTCGCCATGCATGCCGCGCCAGGGGCTGCAAGCGGCGTGCGGGCAGCCATGCGTACCTACCGCTCTTCCAACGCACCACATCGTACACGCCAAGTGCAAGCCATACTTCGAGCAGCTCGCGTGCAAGAAGCGACGCGCGAGGCGCCAGCGCCTTGGCAGCGCGGCGGGCGAGTCGGCGTTGGTCGAAGTACGGCTTTCACTTGGCGTGTATGATGTGGTGCGTTGGAGCAGCAGGTGCGCATGCCTGCCCGCGCACCGCTTGCTCCCTCTGCGCGGCATGCGTGGGCGGTTGGCCTTTCTTCTGTGGCAAACTGCTTGCCGGCGTCCTACAGCCTGTCGCGCAGGACCGCCTCGCGGCCCTGCGCCGCCTCGGCCTCGCTGGCCTTGGCGTCTGCGCGCGCCCGCCGTCAGCGCGGGCGCGGGCGCCGCCTTCCAGCCGCGGCGCAGGCACGCGCGCGGCGACGAGGGCGCGCGAACCCGCCGAGCGCCGCGGCTGACGGGCAGCGCCGGCGCGCGCGCTGACGGGCGCGGGCGCGGGCGCGCGCACATGCCAAGGCCGGCGAGGCCGAGGCCGCGCAGGGCCGCGCGGCGGTCCTGAGCGACATTCTGGAGGACGCCGGCAAGCAATGGATACCCATGCAGAGCGCATGCACAGTGCGGGCTCATCCTTGGGGGCAGTGGCTTGACAGGCCACCCTGAGCTTGTTCACCGGATGCAGCCCAGCGCCCGTGCAAACTGCAGGCACAGCGCGATCGGCGGCGGGCCCGGCCTGGGGCACAGGCGCAGCCGCGCGAGGCACTCTCACTCGCTGATGCTGACAGTGCTGATGTGTGGAGCCGCCAGGCGTGGCTGCGGGCGTGCCGGCCTCCTGCGCGCGCCGCGAGCGATGCGCCGCAGCGCGTCTGACGGCAGATGCGGTGCACAGGTGCAGCTGCAGTGCACGCAGGGTGGCAGGCGGCGGCACGCCTTGCCAGCAGTGCCAGCTGGTCAGCAAACAGCCTGAGCACGCAGCAGGCCAGCTGGACCGCCCTGCACGTCCCTGTGTGTGCATGCAGGCATGACAGTGAATGCACTGCCTCATGCCCAGGGCCTGTGCAGGTCCTAGCAAAGGCGCTGGCAAAGGCGCGCCGGACAGCTTGCCCAGCGCAAGGAAACTGGCACGCCGCTCAGCGGCCTGCAATGTGGACTCCAGCGCACCCTGCACGCGCGCACGCGACCGCACCGCATGCGCAGACTGCTGCATCTGCTAGTATTATGTCACGCGCAGTATCACAGGCACTTCCCTACCGTGTTGTTGTGAAGCTCTTGTGCACTGCACTGTGCTGGCTGCTTTGCATCTCGCTGCCCGCAGCAAACAGGTGCTGCAGAAGTCTGTGCATGCAGTGCGGTGACGGCGCGCGTTCACGTGCAGCCTGTGGCTGTCAAGATGCTGTAGTAGCCTGAGCCCTGGGGCTCCCGCGCACCCTGCATGTGCAGCCTGCACGTGCAGGGCGCGCGGGAGTCCCAGTGCCTCCCAGCCACTGCAGCACCTTGGGAGCCGCAGGCAGTCAATACGTGAAGCAGCCAGCATGATTAGTACACAAGTGCTGGATGGCAAGGCATGGTTGTGTTGTGCGCATGACATAACACCAGAGACAGGCCAGCGTGCAGGCGTGCGAGGCTTGTGTGCAACAGCGATTGACAGGTGGATCTCAGGCAGGCGTAGAGCGGCGTATGCGGAGGCACAAGCAAGCGGGTCTCCAACACAGGAAGAACGGTTCTGTCCAAGAAACAGCAGGCCAACCGCAGCCCTAAGCTTGCAAAGTTACGCGCGATGCCTCTAGAGACAAAACTGTCAGCGTCATGGCGTTCTGTTGAGCAGCAGTAGCCTGCGCATGCAGCGGCCGTGCCCCACGGCTGGAGCCGGCCGCACGGGCGGCGGCCCAGACGCGGCGGCGCCCTGCGCGCCCGCCGCGCCAGCTCGTGCGCCTCGTGCGGCGCGCGGCGCGTTGCGGCGCAGGGCAATGCAGCGCCTGCGCGCCACAGCGGCCGCGGCCGCGCCGGCGTCGGCGGTGCGGCGCATCCAGGCCAACCTGGCCTGCGGTGCGGTCAGCGCAGTGCAGGTGGCGCAGCGCTACCTGGACCGCCTGGCTGAGCGCGAGCCGGAGGTGCAGAGCTTCATTACGGTGGCTGCCGAGTCGGCGCTCGATGCCGCGGCCGCCCTGGACCGGAGGCTCGCCGCGGAGGGCGAGGCTGCGCTGGGGCCGCTGGCCGGCGTGCCCGTCGGCATCAAGGCGCGCCCCTTGCGCATCGCAGCCTGCGACCAGTTGCCGCTGCATGCAATGCATGCGCAAGCAATGGCCAGCAGCCTGCATCCTGCACAGACACACACATGCACAGGCGTGAGCGGCGCATGAAGGAGTGAGACCCGGGAGCAGAGCCGCGCGGCGACCGGCCCGCCGGGCTGCTCGCGAGCGGCGGGGCGCCTCAGCGCGCACGGGCGCCCGCAGGACACGCTGTGCACGGCGGGCCTGGCGACGACGGCGGGCGCCGCGGCGCTGCGCGGCTACGTGCCGCCGTACGACGCCACGGCGGTGGCGCGCTTGCGGCGCGCGGGCGCGCTGGTGCTTGGCAAGTGCAACTGCGACGCTTTCGCCATGGGCTCCACCACCGAGGCCAGCGCATACCAGGCGCGCGTGCGCCGTCCGGAACTCGTCCAGGCCTGCACGACCGTGCATAAATCGTATCACAGCGGTTGCGCTGTGTATGCAGTGCTGCTGACAGGCGCCAGGGTGCCCGCTTCGGCTGTCCCTGCGCCGAAAAGCCAGTAATGAAAAGCGCGCAATTGAAGTCCTGGCAGAGAGGCTTGTGCTTGCTTGTCACGGAGCGACGCAGCGGCTCGCGGCGTGGCGCGAGCGGCCGGCCGCGCAGGTCACCCGGAACCCGTGGGACCCGCGGTGCGTGCCGGGCGGCTCCTCGGGCGGCTCCGCCGCAGCCGTGGCCGCGGGCCAGTGCGCGGCCGCGCTGGGCAGCGACACAGGCGCGTGGCCCCAGCGCAGGGTGGCATACCCTTCGCTATGCATATGGCCCCATCCCTGCAGACCCCAGAACAGAGGGCTTAAAACACAAGGCGCGCATTCCGGTGCACCTGCGAGCCTGCGGCCTCCTGCCGTCGGCGCATGCGCCGTCACCCGCCACTGTCCACCGCCGCCTGGGCTGCCCGCCTGGCGCGGCCGGCAGCTCTCGAGCTGCACCGCATGCGCCGCCGGTCGCCGCGGGCCCTGCACTGAAGTTGCTGCTTGAGCCCGTCCGGCGGCTGGCAGGGCGGCCTGCAGGCCAGGGCGGCGGGCGTGGGAGGCGCGGCGCCGCGCCCGCTGGCGCATGCCGCTCTGACCCTGGCTCGCGGCGCCGGCGCGCAGGCGGCAGCATACGGCAGCCCGCGCACTTCTGCGGCGTGGTGGGCATCAAGCCGACGTACGGGCGCGTGTCGCGCTCGGGCCTGGTCGCGTACGGGTCATCGCTGGACTGCGTCGGCCCGCTCGCGACCTGCGTGGAGGACGCCGCGCTGCTGCTGACCGCCATCTCAGGCGCGCGGGGTGGGATATAGGGTTTCTGGGGCTGGGGTTGCCAGGGTTGGTGCTGCGCGCGGGCAGGGCACAGATTTTCTGGGCTGGTGCTGCGTGCGGGGCAGGCCTGAGGTTTGCTGGGCTGGTGCTGCGATGCTGTGTGCCGCGCGGACGGCCTTTTGGTCTCTGGCTTGGCGAAGTGAGCCTAATGACCTGCGAGGCCGCATGGCCCTGCGCGCCGTTGGTCGCTGAGCCGCCGCCGCCGCGCGCGCGCAGGCGCAGACGAGGCGGACGCGACGAGCGCGCGGCAGCCCGTGCCCGACTTTGCGGCGGGGCTGCCGGCCGCGGCGGCCCTGCCCAGCCGCCCGCTGGCCGGGCGGCGGCTGGGCGTGGTGACGCAGGCGCGCGGCGCGTCGCCCGGCGTGGCCGCCGCGCTGGACGCCGCGCTCGCGCACCTGGAGCGCCTGGGCGCCGAGGTCGGCGAGGTGCGCAAGCTATCTTGCGGTAGGGTTAGGGTTTGACTCAGGGTCAGGGTATGAGGAGCAGGTGTCTGTTAGGCAAACCGGTAGGAAGGAGCAAGGATGTCGTCTGGGCCGCTGCGGTGAGGGCTGGGTCGATGCCGGCCGTCCTGGGGTGCGGGCCGCACGCGGGCAGGCCGCCAGCTGGGGCCGCCAGGGCCGGGTGTGGCTGCCGCAGTCAGCCGGGGGCTGCCGGGGCCAGGTGTCGCTGCCGAGCTTCGCGGCGGGCCTGCCCGCGTACTATGTCATCGCGACCTCGGAGGCGTCGGCCAACCTCGCGCGCTTTGACGGCGTGCGCTACGGCCCGCGCCACCAGGCGCGCGCCCGCCTCCGCCGCGCCGCGGCGCGCGCTGCTCACGGCGCAGTGCCTGCCAAGCCGCAAGCCTGTTGCTGTCGACAAGGCGGGCTGCGTGAGCCGCGTCCGGCCAGGCGCTGGAGGCTGCTGCGCCCCTCGAGCGCGTGAGCGGGCTGGCGCCCGCTCCACCGCACAAGATTGCGCCGAGCGCCTGGCAAGCGCCCAGGATGACAGGGAGCGCCCCGCCGTCTGCACCGCCTGCGTGCCAGCCGAGCGCCAGATTAGGGGGAGGCCCACCGTGCGCGGGGGCGCGCAGGCGGGGGACCTGCGCGCGATGTACAACGGCACGCGCGACGCGGGCCTGGGCGCGGAGGTCAAGCGGCGTGTGCTCATGGGCACGTACGCGCTGTCAGCTGGCTACTACGACGCGTACTACAAGCGCGCGCAGCAGGCGCGCGCCCCCGCGCGGCGGGCTCGCCGCCGGCGGCCGCGCCACCCCGCCCCCGCTGTGCGCCCATGCGCGCCGCGCCCAGCGTGCGCCTTGACGGGGCGGCTCCCGCAACAAGCGCGCGCGGCAGGCGCTCGCCCTACTGTGATCCCTACCCTACCGGTATCTCACTGTCAAAATCCGCAGTGTTCCCACAGCCTTCTCAGGGGCTTCGGTCAGGCTTCTAGGCTTCCCAGCACGTCGCAGCATTTCCCGGCAGCCGGACCTTGCGCGTACGGCTGGGAGGCGTGTTGGGAACCGCTGGGAAGTGGCTTGACCTTGATGGGAAGTGCTGGGATCACACTGGGAGCCCACTTCCCATGGGAAGCTTGGGAACTATACCTCGTACTTTTGGGAAGTGCGTGGGTGGTTGAAAATTATACCTCGTACTTTTGGGAAGTGCAGGGGTTGCCTTGGACGGGCGTGGGAAGCAGTGGGGTGCTGGCATGCAGAATGCTGTTAGCCTAGCCCGAACCCAGGCGCTCGCCCCGCGCGGCTGAACTGTGACCCGGCGCATGCCGCCCTCGCCGCGTGCCATGGCACAGCGGTTTTCAGGACAGGTCATGCGAGCGGGCGTATAGCAGCCGCAGCTATGCGCGACGTCCTGGCGTGGATCGCGGCACAGCCGTCCGCCGCCTCGTCTTGCAGGGTGCTTGCCAGCACGCTCAGGCCGGCTCTTACGCACGCAGCTGCCGCTCTGCCGCGCGGGGCGTGCAGCGTGCACCAGCGGCGCTCGACAGGCTGGGACCCTACCCTGACCCTGACATCAGCGCGATGAGAGACGGCCGCGCGGTCGGGCGCGGCCAGGTGCGCACGCTGGTGCAGCGCGAGCTGGCGGCCGCGCTGGGCGACTGGGACCTGCTCCTCAGCCCGGCCGCGCCCGCCACCGCCTTCCGCGTCGGCCAGGCGCGCCGCCCGCGCCAAGTATAAACTACACGCTCACCAAAAGTGAACTAGCTCAAAGTGGGATGCGCGCAGTGTGGACTCTCTGCAATCAGTGCTGGCAGAGCTTTTGATGCTGAGCTGCTGGTCGTGCCGCAGCGGCGCACCCCCATATCTTGCATGGCATATGCACCAAATTTCACCCCACAGCCCGGGCCGGGACCCTGTGCATGTACATACGCACCCTTGTCTGTACATGCCCTACATGCCAGGGCTGCATCATCACGGTGGTAGTCATGTGCTTTTTGGTACATACATGCATGCATATGCAAGCCATGTCGCCCATCCTCCAGTACTTGGGTGAGTGTATAGCCCAGGATGAAAACTACCAAGAAGCACGTGATTACCACCGTGATTATGTAGCCCTGGCATGCAGGGCGTGTACAGACAAGGGTGGGTATGTACATGCACAGATGGTCCCGGCCCGGTCTGTGGGTGATACTTGCGCAGGGCCGGGCGGCGGCCGCGCACTCATGCTGGCTGGGCGTGCAGGGGGGTGGTCGGACAGCGTCCGCCTGTCATGCTGGTTGGCCGCCGATACATCCGGTTTGCAGTCCCAGCCGCACGAGACGGCGCGGCTTCGTTTGGGTAGTCACCGTCTGGCAGCGCCGCCTGCAGCTGGATTAGTGCTCCCCAAGGGTGGTGGATTAGGGTAGGACCCTAATGCCATCCGGTCACACCGGCTGGCCGCGAGTCATGGGAGCAGGCGAACTCTTCGTGCGGGCGCGCGCCAGGTGTGCGACGACCCGCTGGAGATGTACCAGGGCGACCTCATGACGGTCAACCTGAACCTCGCGGGCGCGGGCCCTGGCGGGGCTCGGCAGGCCCATGGAGACGCCTCCGTCATGCAAGGGCTGCACGTGGGTGTCAGGTGCTTGCATGTGCGGCCGTGCCTGCAGACAAGCAGGCCAGCCGATGCCTGTCGTAATGGGAGCATAAATATTGGAGTGGCTGAGTCCCACATCGTGAGACATGTCGTCGGCCGCCTGCCACTTTGTGCCTAGCACAAACACCTTGGAGCACTGGCTGGGTCGCGTGTCGACTGGCCGGTTCTGGTTGGCCCGTGCGCACGCCGGCAACGCACAATGGGGATTCGTGGGGGGAGCGCATGGCGCACGCGCGCGCGCAGGGCTGCCGGCCATCACGGTGCCCTGCGGCTTTGAGGCGCCGCGCGACGGCGGCGGCGGGCCGTTGCCGGTCGGCCTGCAGATCATCGGCCGCGCGTTCGGCGAGGCGGATATGATTAGCGTGGCGCACGTGTTTGAGCAGACCGCCGACTTCGCGTGGGGCTCGCCCCCGGCCTGATGGACGGCAGGCGTTGTCACGGGTCTGCTTAGGCCCTTGCTCTGCAGCCACAGGGCGATGTCTGCCTTCTAATGCTGCACCACCTGGTTGGCCTGAGCGGTGCAGCCCAAATGTGATTCACAGTGCAGAAACCTGCACGCTCAGCTCAGACACACACTGAACAGACACCTCTGCCGAGCACACTCGCCAGCACCTCACACCTGCTTAATGGCAGTCTTCACACAGCGTTGCAGCCAGGACCGCCCAGATCTGCGCCACCAGCCGCCGCGACAGCCTGCCGACGGCCGCGTCATCGCCGCAGCATAGCGCCTCCTCCGGCTCAACCCAGGCCCCGGCACCCTGCGCTGCCGCCGGCGGCGCGCCAGGGTCGCCGCAGGCGCCCACTCGCCCAGGGTTGGGCCGCCCTGCCCGCTGGGCGCTCCCCGTCGCGCCGCACTCGCTGCTGCCGGCACACGCGGGGTTGCCTCTGGCAGGCGCCCGCGCTGCGGCCCTCGCGGCTGGGGTCGCCGCGGCGTCGGCCGGGTCTGCGGGGGCGGCGCCGCCCGCCCCCGCCCAGCCGCCGTTGGCCAACAGCGCCTCCAGCGCCCACGCCGCGCGGCGCAGCCGAAAGGCGCCCTGCGCGGCCGCGGCCGCGGCCGCGCCCGCCGCGCCGCCCGCGCCGGCGCCCTCAACGCCCCACGCGGCCCTCCTCTTAAACCCTATCAGGTTGGCCAGGGCTGCTGCGCACGCGGCGACGCCCACCTCCCCCGCCGCGCCTGCTCCGCGGGCGGGGAGCTCGGAGCAGCCCCCGGAGAGGCAGCAACATGCGGGCGCCTGCGCCGGCCCAGCCGGCCAGCCGGCGGCGTGCTCGCTGGGCGCGCAGCCCTGCGGCCAAACGCCGCCTGTGCAGGCGCATGCGCTGGGCGACAGGGTGCCCCGCAGGCGTCGCAGCTCGCGCGCAGCTAGGGTGGCGATGAGGCGCGCCAGACCAGCATGGCCCAGGCCCGCATTGGCGGCCAGGTTGCGCTGCACGAGCGCCTCAAACTCCGCGGCGTCCGCGCAGGTCTCCCTGCGCAGCGCCGGCAGCGGCCTCGCCCGGCCATGCCTGTTTCCATGACAATGAGCACCTAATAATTTCGCGACTGCTCCTGCCTCATGGCTGCTGCACACCGAAGAAGCTGTTGCTTTCATTCCACGCCCGTTCAGGCAGGACTTGCAAGCACAAAAATCCCTTTAATGCAGAGCAGCTCACAGGCGCGTGCCGGCCTGAACTGAAGCACGCCCTTCAGACACACGCGCAACATTGTCCCGACATATTATTGGCCAGCCAGCTTGTGGGGAGTTGCGCCGCGCGCGGGCTCACCGGCAGTCCTCGATGGCAGCGGCGGCCTGCGCGCGCTCGCGGCGCAGCAGCGCGACCGCCCAGTGCGCGTTAAACGCGTTGAGCCAGTTCGCATTGACCGAAAGCGTGTCGGCCAGGTTCTCCACCTCATGGTGCCAGCCGCTGGGCACGAAGATCGCCTCGCCGGCCTCCTGCGCGCAGGCTCGGCAGAACGCTCGGGTGCTGAGCCTGCTTCGCCAGCGCCCTGCGTGCATATGCGTGCATGTAATGGGATCACAATTTTACTACTACTACTAATCCCTAAGCCACTTGGCAGTGCTGTCAGCTGCCGTCCCTCAGGTGCGCCCGTAGCAGGACCTGTATAACGGTCAGCACGTGCGGCGCGGCCGCGGCCAGATTGGGGAAGCGCTCGCGGGCGGCCGCGTCGCAGGGCCGGCCGGCGGCGAGCAGGCAGGGCGCGGCCTCGCGCCCGAAGCGGTCCAGTAGCAGCGGCGCGCGCTCCGGCGGCAGCAGCCGCCACAGCTTGCGCCCGCACACATTCACCGACCTGCCGCTCACAGAAGAATGTTGAAAGGGCATACCAGCCGCTCCCATCCTTCAGTGTGCAGGAGCTGGCAGATGTCTCCGGATAGCATCAGCCAGCTCCGCAGCATACACCCGTACAGACAGGTGTGTCCTGGTGGCCAAGCAGGACACGCCGGCCGCCGCAGAGCGGGCAACGGGAACGCAGGGCCGCGCGCGCGCCAGCTGAACGAGCGCAGCACGTCCGCGTGCAGCGGCGTGTGCGAGCCGGCCGGGCCGAGGTACAGGAAGCGGAAGTCGGACGTCGCCAGCCCGCCGCGCGGCCCGGCCGCGGCGCCCGCCTCGCCACCCTCCGCGTCACCTCCATCCGCCCCAGCGGCGTCAGAGGCCGCAGCAGCGCCCGCGCGGAGCGGGGCGGCGGCGGCGGCGCCGCCGGGCGGCGCGCGGCGCGCGCGCAGCAGGTCGTGGAAGCCGTTGAGCCAGTCGTCGCGGAACCAGGGCGGCGTGGAGAATGCCTGCGCGCGCAGGGTGTAGGGTAGGGTCACAATCAACGTGCTGGCGGCGCCTGGCGCGCGAGCTTGCGGTCCACCCACCGCGTGCGCACCGGCCCTCTAGAGGAGCCGCCTGCGCGGCCTGGACACCAACTGACAATGCCTGCAGCGCTGGCTGCGAGGCCGACACCCAGTGACAGGTGCCATGCGACCTGACTGCCCCTACAGCGCCGACCGTGAGCCACCAGACGACCCACCAAACGACACCCTGCACGCTTGCTGTGACCGGCTGTGCACGGCCGACACCGTCTGGCCAGCCAGGCAGGGTGGCGGGCTGGGCGCCAGCCGTGTCAAGCGCCAGGTTGCCGGTGGACTTGCATTATTTCTAACATGCTGGGTCTGCGCCCCAGAGCCGCGCCGCGCCTGGCAGGCCGGGAACTCCGCGGCAAAGTGCCAGTCCTTGACATACAGCGCGCCATGCTCCTGGCCGGCCGCGCGGCGTCGCCACCATGCGGCGTACTCGTGCAGGCTCAGCTCGCGGCGCTCGCCGCAGCCGCAGTCCCAACCCCTGATCGCGCGCATTGCCGCGGCGTCAGCCTCCCGCAAACTGAGCGGCGCACCCTCCAGCTCACGCAGGGGCAGCAGGGGTTGGCGTGCTAGCGGCTGCGAGCCGGCCACTCCAGCCGCGCCAGCAGGCACGGCGCTCCGCAGCACCCCAGCTGCTTCACTGCGCTTGCATGCCACAAGTCTTCCCAGGCTGAGCATCCAGGTGGGCTGCGGCGCACCGCGGGGCGTCCACGGCGCAGACGCGCGCGGCGCCAAAGCGCGCGGCCAGCGCGTCGATCGCCACGCCGCCGTCCGGGGTGACCCACTCCCTCGCCGCTGGCCAGTTCTCGGTGACGCCCTGCGCACCCGGGACTTGCATGTCAGAGCAGCCTGAGCACAACACACGTGCCCGGCCTAACACACACTATGCGCGTACATGCACTGCCCGGCGCACTTGATTTGCACGGGGTTGTGCAGGCGGGGCTGTGCCTGGATGATGACGGGGAGGTTGGGCGCCATGTGCTCGCGCACAAAGTCGTTGTAGCTGAGCTCGGCCGCATGCCTGCGGGGCACGCGCGTCAGCCGCTCGCTAGCTCGCGCTCCGGCACAGCACCCCTCGGCGCAGCCGCCCGCGCTCGCCGCGCCACGCGCGCCCGCCGCGGCAGCGCCAGGCCGTGCTCTGTGCGCTGCGCCTGGCGCGGCGGCGCTGTAGCGCGCTGCTTCTGGCGGGGCGCCAGTGCTGCCCGGGCGCCAGCCCGCCGAGCCAGGCACGGGCGCGGCAGTGGTGCTGGCCTGCTCCGCAGCGCTCTCGTGCTGTTCGGCCTGGGACGCAGACACGAAGCGTGCGAGGGCGTCCGCGGAGCCGTCCAGCAGCCTGCGGCACAGGACCGGGCTTCTGGCGGCCACTCCTGGTAACGTCTGTTGGAGCAGCAGGGAGCTCACGCAGCCCACCGCTCAGCAAAGACGTCCGGCCGGGAGCCTCGCGCAGTCCAGGCGTCATAGACCAGGCCGGCAACGCTCAGGCGCCGCTGGAGGCCTGGGTCGCCCTGCAGACCACAGGCTGGCACGTCACTTGGTGAGACTGCCGGCGAGAAAACAGGCGATCGAGCGCTGCAACGCGCACCTCTGTGGTCTGCGGCGGGGTGCGCTCGGCGAGCAGCTGCGCCAGCAGCGGCAGGCTGTGCAGCACAAGGGACAGGTCAATATCAACGCCAGCCGCGCCTCACATGCAAGCACCACCGCAGGTGCGCGCGCACCTCACAGCGTGATCACCCGAGTCCGCTGCGTGCATGCGTGGGTTGTCAGGCGGAAGGAGGTGCCAGATCAGTCGTACTAGCCAGAATGAACGCGACGGAGTGCTCACTGGCGGGAAGCAAGCCCGCAAAGCAAGGTCGCATATGAACTCAGCTGTCATACCTTTTCCAGCCAGTCCTGCCTGCTAGTAAGCCTCCTGTGTTCATATTGCCTTAGCGTGCCCCTCGGCTGCTCCGCTGTACCGTGTGCGTGTCTGGCCTGGGTTTGGGGATCAGCTGCTCAGCTTACGCTCCACGCATGCAGCCCCAGCAGGCGGGGTGTTGCTGCTGGTCTGGGCAGCGTGGATGATGGTCTTGGCTGCCTTGGCTGTCTGTGTCCTGTGCTCAAAGCATGTGTGCGGCCTGCCATCGTGTTGGTTTTGCTCGTTACTGATGCGTCTCTTGGGCCTGCTGCTGGGCCTTGCGGCAGCGCACTGATGACTTCTGGGAGTAACCAAGGTGTGCTGGAGTGCCGTAAGGCACAATGCCTCCAGGAGCGAGTGTCAGGGGTCTGCTGCTATACCTTGCGCCCGCACCGCGCTTCTTGCGGGCACAAGGGGTGCCAGCCACGCAGTGGCTGCGCTGATGTGCCGGAGTGGGCTAGGCTCGCTACCTTACATTGCTACGCCTGCGCGTGTTTGGTGAGGCGCATGATCTGTACCACCTGTGGCCGCCTCCCTGTGCGTGGTTGCTGTGCTGCAGGCGCCGTGCACACGTTGCAGCGGCTGGGCATCCCTCCTGGCCCGCAGGCCATCTGCTGGCTAGGCTGTGTCGCTGCCACGCCTGATGCCTCCGCCTAGGCTCCTCCACTGGTGACAACTGACATCGGCCATGCGGGTGCTGTGCTGGCCTTGGTACTGCTGCTGCGGCCAGTGTTACCGATGGGGCCAGTTGGCATGGGGTGCAGGTACTACTGTGGCGCACATGCCTTCATGACAGCGTCGGATAACAAGTTCGCTACTACTGGTCATGCAAGGCACTTTGCAGGCAGGGTTCCCTGCTGCAAAGCGTCATGCACCCCATCAAACACTTTCTCTGACATTGAATACTTCTCCGGCCACGTCCAACAGAGCAGGGGCGCATGCAGCCACATCCCGCTCCTATGAGGCCTATGAGACCACAAGAGTGCACTGCCCGCCGTTGATGGTCGCTGAAACGGGCGTGAGTGCGGCGGCCGTGCCCGCCGTGCTGAAGATGCCGCCGACGGTGTAGGAGCTCGGCCCGGGCGCCAGGGTCTCCCAGGCCTGTGCAGCACGCGCCAGGCTGCCCCCAAGCTGTGAAAGGCGCGCTTGAACACACGCGCAGCACAAGGCACCAGGCATGGAGTGTCTCGTCAAGGCAGTGAGCTCGCAGGCACGCGAACAAAGGCGTCCTCTTGCGGGGCGCTCCCACACAGGCGGCGGCCCGGCCCGGCACGGCGCGGGTCGGTCCGGGCGCGCCTGGGTGAGCGCGCCGACGACGCTCGCGTTGCTGGCGCTGGCCGCCGGCCGCCAGTTCCACGCCTGGCTCACGGCCACGGGGCTCGCAAAGCCGAGGACCAGGTTGAACGGCGTTGCGATGGCCGCCGTGCCCTGGTTTGACAGCGCCTGCGCGCCGGCGCGTTGCTTCTAGCCAGCGTGACTCACAGCCATGCTCAGAGCCCTAGATATTATGAACGCAGTCATGCATGTGAGACGCTGAACCCCAGGCATGCACTTGACAATGGCCGGGTGGCCCCGGCGCCGCCCGCGCGCTAAAGCGCACCAGGTTGATCACGTTGTTCAGCGGGCCGCTGTTGCCGTTCTGCCAGGGCGTCGCCAGCGACGCAGCGACCGTGCACGGGGCCGCAGGCGTCGGCGCCGCGACTGCCGGCGCGGGGCTGGTTGCGGCCTGCGGGGGCGGCGCCGCAGGGGCGGGCGCCGGGGCCGCGGGCGCGGGCGCGGCGGGCGCGGGCACGGGCGCGGTGGGCGGCGGCGCCACCGCTGCGGCGGACTTGTACCAGGGCTCCAGCCCGACCGCGCGCGCCAGCCAGTTCACCTTGGGCCAGATGATCGTGAACCAGTCGTTCTCGACGAGGCCGCCTGCGCGCTCGGCGCGCGCGGCTGTCATCCACACATGTCCACACGCCGCGACAAATCCTGCACGACCATGTGCACACATAGCCACACAATTAGGGCCATGCACTGGCCTGTACTGGGCACAATGCCTCATTGCTTACTGTCAGGACCACTGGTTTCTGGGGGCGGGCATGTGGTTGGTCGGACATGCACCGGACTGGGCAGGCGGGGAGGAGCGGGGCGGGCCTGTGTCGCCAGAGTCAGCGTTCCAGTCCCACCAGATGAGATCCGGCATGTTGGCGTGCCGCCCGTCGGCGGCGGCGCCCTCGTTGTTCATGTACCTGGCCATGTCCTCCAGCATGGCGATGTCATTTGCCTGCGCGCACTCCTCACCCATCGCTCAGCACACACAGCTGATGACAATATCGCGGGCGCGTCTCTGAGCATGCTGGTCACATCACTGCCCGCACGCAAGCATGCAGGCGTGCAGGTGCGACGCTGCCAGCCCCTTCGCGTGCGCGGCCGCGCCCGCCGTCGCGCCGACCCCCCCCCCCCCCCCCAACCAAGCAGCAGTCTGGCCGGTCAGGCCGGGCCGCATGCACGGACGTCACCGGGCAGCAGCGCCGCAGCGGCAGCGGTCATGGGCGCCCCAGGTGGCACAGTGGGCCATGCCATGGCTGCTTGGAAATGTTGTTTTAGGGTCCTAACCCTTACCCCAGAAGTCTGATGGCGCACGCTTGTGTAAAAGCTGCCGGTCTCGCCAAACACGATCGGGAAGCGCACGCCCAGGTAGCCCTGCTGCGTCAGGTAGCCGAAGCTGTTGTGCATGCGCGTCCACAGCGCCTGGCCGGTGAAGCTGTGCGCGTGCGCGCGCGCCGGTGAGCGCCGCCCGTCGTGCCGCGCCCCCAGCGCCACCCGTCATGCCCTAACACCTAACCTGGGCGCGCCGCGCTCGGCGGGAGCGGCAGGAGCGCGCGGCGGGAGCGGCGGGAGCGGCGGGAGCGCGCGCGCACCCTGCGCTGTTCTGCGAGATGCTGGGCGGGTAGTAGTGCGGGCTGATGACGACGTTGCCGACGTAGGGCTTGGCCACGAGCGCCGTGAAGAAGGCGTTGGGGTCAGAGATGCCGTTGGCCTGGATGACCGTCCTGCGCGGGCGCACATCGCCCGCGGCTGGGCGCTAATGGACAGGCTGGGACACGCGCAGCACTTGCAGTCGCCCGCACGCTGTATCAAGCGCGGCTTTGGAGCCCCAGGCCAGGCCGGGACATGGGTGGCTGCTGCTGGGTGTGTGCCTGCATGCTGAGTAAAGTCAGCTGCGAAATTGGTTTGAGCGGCAGGCCAGGCTGCGCCCGCGCCTGTCCGTAATGAAGCCATCGCCCCAGTTCATGGCCGCGCCGCCGCCCAGCTGCCCGCAGCCCTCGATGAAGAAGAGGGTGGTGGGGCTGACCTGCGCGCCCCGCCAGCGCATTCAGTCATGCATGCGCGTGCGCGCCTCCGCACCGCACTGACACACCGGCCGTGTGATAGGTGCAAGCACTCTCATGCGGGAGCACTCGCATGCGCGACTAAAGAGGCCTGGCGACACCCTTGCGCATGCGCTGGGCTGGGCGCGCGCGCCTGGTACAGCGCGTCCATGGCGGCGAGGTACAGCGTGGACATGTCCGGGCTGCTGCCGGTCCAGCTGCGCCGCGCCGCCCGCCCAGTCACGCATGACAGGGTGCGACTCGGGCGCCACGGCGCGCTTGCCCGCCGGGCGTATGCAGAGCGCGAATGCATAAGCTGCATAAGCGTCGCCGAGCCGCCTCGCACTTGCACTGCAACGTATCTAAGCCAAGTGTCTGCTGCATTTCTGATCTCATGTCCAGGCACATAACGCGCAGCTGGTGTGCGTGCTCGTTCATGATCAACACGTCTGAGCAAGCACTGCTTGCTGTATGTGCAATGGCCTTCTCAGGACTTCTCTGCGCCCGCACGCGCGGCAGACAGGCTGCGCCGGGTGGGGGCCACGCGCCGCAGGCCGCGCGCGTCCGGCTCATTCAACAGGTCCACCATCACGCGCCCGGCGGACACCGGATCGGCCACGATGTCGCGCAGAAGCTGCGCCCAGTAGGCAACCCACTGAGCAGGGTCCGTGGCGGCCGTGGCGTCGAAGCTCAGGTGGTCATCGATGAGGACGTAGAAGCCGTTGGCGGCGAGCGCGCGGACAACGTACAGAAAGCGGTTATAGACGGAGTCGTTGGGCAGCTGCTCGTTGCAGATGCCGTCGGCCGCGCCCGTGCTGCCCGTGCTCGGCGCCTGCGCGCGCGCCGCGCCCCTGGTCTAGCCCGGCGGAAGACATGTGCATGCCGATCCATGCAGCAAGCCATGCAAAGCATCATTTGAACTTGTGGTGGATGACACGTCCGTGCACCTCAACGCATGTGATTGTCTCAAGCGAGCACAAGTGAGGCACGCATCGAATGCTGCTGACGGTGGAGGACTTTGCGAGCGAGGGGCGCACCTGGATGGGGAAGGAGGCGCCCGCGGGCACGACATCGCCGGGCTGCACCACGCTGGCGGCGACGCTCGCGAGCGAGCTCGGCGTGCACATGCCCGTGAAGGACTGCGGCGCGGACGCGAAGAGCGCCTGCCCCCCGCCGCGCGGGGCGCGTCGGGGCGCAGGCGCGCGCACATCGCAGGGCGCGCTGCCTGATGCCTGGGACACTCGCTGGAAGGCAGTGGGCGAGGGGTGGTGCAGAGCCTGCGCCGTGTCACATGCAGCAGCACTGCAGCCATGCCCCGCAGCTGGCTTGACACGCCCCGCACGTGCACCGCCAGGCACCTTCAGGCGCCGCCGCGCACAGCCGCAGCCATGCCATGCAGGGTTTGCCATGCAGGGTTTGGGTAGGGTGGTGGGCCGCGCGGCGGGCGCACGGGGAAGCTCATGGGCAGGCGGATGGTGTTGATGCCCAGGAGCTGCATGCGGTACGCAACGGTCAGCCAGTCCTCGGTGACCGCAAATGGCCCCTGCGCGCGCCAGGGACGCGCTCAGCGCAGGCAGGCGTACATGCCGCCGTTTTGCGCAGGCGGGCGCAGGCGGCTGGACGGTGCGAACATGGGCGGCGCCCGCAGGTGGTGTGCTTGCCACGGCAGGCAGCGTTCCTCACTTCGGTTGCCATGTTGATGTTTATGACTGGCAGGGTGTAAGCGCCTTTCTAATTCATCAACACTAAAGAAAGGAGAGTTGGAAGCGACCTGGGCCTGGCATGTGCAGCAACATGCCAGGAGGCACTCTGGCATGGCGCGCTGAGCTACAGCGGCAAGGCAAATAGCCGGGCGGGCGGGCTGCGGCCGCAACCTGCCAGAGCCCGTGGACCATGGAGAAGCCCGTCTCGAAGCCGAACCTGCGTGCACCGCATGGCCTTATACAGACCATGCGCAGCTTACCAAGCGTGCACAGACATGCAATAGTGCTGCGGGTGAGGCACGCATGCGGGCGCCACCCGGTATGACCCTCAGCGACAAGTGGTGCATGCCGCAAGCTGCGCTGCAACAGGCGGTGCCGGCATGCTGCGAGCGCCCGCAGGACGGGCTCCTGCGCAGACCCTGCACATGCTGTGATGCGGGCCGCGCCAGTTGGCGCCGCGGATGGTCAGCGGCTGGCCGTCGACGCCATAGAGCCGCCCGTTACTGATAGACACTGCGCCCAGCGCGGGCGCCTGCTGCAGGCGCCGCCCGCCGGGCGCGCTGAGCGGGCCGCCGGCGGGCGCTGGCGCGGCCGCGAGCGGACTTGCGGGTTGCGGCAGCGGGCGGGCGGTGCGCAGCTCCAGCTGGCACGGCGCGCCGTTGAGCCAGGCGGCGGTGGGCGCAATCGCCTGCGGGCAGCTGCCGGCCTTGCAATGCGGCGCGCGCTGCAGCGCGAAGCCGGGGGTGCGCTGCGACAAGGCGACGGCCGGCCAGCGGGTGCAGCCGTGCTGGAGGACAGACGTGGGCATTTGTGGGCGCACATGCTTGCATGGGACAGCCTCAGGATCAGAGGGAAGCGCGCTCGGCAGGTGCCGCAACCGGCACAGCACCAAAGCCCGGGCAGGACCCATCTGGGTAGGTAGGTTAAGACGCGCACCTGGTCGGCAGCGGTCACGCTGAGCAAGGCGCTGGCGCTGTTGTATGCGGCCGGGCGGAGCGTGGCGTCGAGGGGGACCGTGACGGTGGACAGCCCGCCACCCGCGCCCGGCGCCTGCCGGGCGGCGCTGGGAGCGAAGGCGCCGGGGAGCCCGCCATCGCCCTCATCGCCAGCGCCCTCTACGGTGAACCCGCTCCAGGCCGGCACCGCCAGCGTGAGCGTGCAGGGCCCCTGCGCGCATGTGGCCGGCAGGCCTTTGCCTGCCGCGCGGAGCGTGCTGCCTGATTTCAGCGAGACTAAAATATCATGCGAGAATGTGATGGGCTGCTGCAATGTCCGGGGCGCAGCGGGTGCAGAAGCAGCAAGTGACAGCAATAAAGAACAGCGCAGCGGGTGCACAAGCAGTGATGACCGCACGAAAGGACTCTGTGCGCTCTACAGCAGCCAAACAGGGCATGCTTGACGCAGGGGCACTGCGTGGTGCAGGACTGGGACGGCCCCGCACCGCGACAGCGGCGCTGCTGTTGGCGGCCGTGTTGAAGGCGCGCACGCCCAGCCTCGCGGTCACGAAGGCGGGCTGGGGTGATGCTGTGGGCTGCGAGGGCGTGGAGGGCGGGGCGGGCGCCCGCGAGGGGTCCAGGGCGGCGCGCATTTGGACCTGGGCGCTCAGCAGCGCGGTAGGAATGTGAGCAAGTGAGCAAGGCTTGCAGCAGAGGTGCATGCTGGGAGCCGCCGCGTTGTGCCTCGTCGCGGGGGCCCCACCAAGCACGTCGCATCGGGCGGGCTGCTGACGACGGACCACACGGCACCGGGGCCCGCCAGCGGCATAGGCCGAATGGGGAGCGCGACTCCTGTTGGGGCAGTGCAATCTTGTTATATCAATGTTTGATCAGACACTGCCACAGAGGGCAACTGAAGCCTCTGCGCGCCTGATGAGGGCGCAGGTGCCGGCGCTTGTGCAAGAGCAGAGCCGCAGAGGTGCATGGCCAGGAGGGCCAGCCTGGTGACAGACATGCGCTGCATTGTTGCGCCCATGCCGCGCAAGTCGAGCTAGCACCTGCAGCCACATCTTCGAAGGTGTGCTTCAAACAGGCACAGCTTGCAATCCAGGCTCAACAGCAGCCTCTGAACAGCAGCCTCTGCAGCAAAGGTTATCAACGATCCTCTCGATGCTGCATGGTGCAGGCCATACTGCCGCGCAATACCACTGTGCCGACAAGTTGCAGACACGGCAGCTCAGTGCAAGTTTGCGTGCACCCCGGCAGGGGCGCACCAAGCGAGCGTCTACGAGCGAGCCTCGAAGCCAGTCGACTGCACCGGCCCGTTCACACTGTCTGTGGGCTGCTTCCTGGAGAGCAGCAGGAAGCAGAAGGCCTCTCAATCAGGTGGTCGCCGAGCTCAATCAGTGCTCACCATCAGCAACCATTGACTGTACGAACGAGACGCCCTATCAACCCTGAAACAGGGCTGGATTTTGTGTTTTGTTCATGGTGTTTTTAACTGGTTTGCCAAATGGCCGTTTCAAGGTGGCCAAGCGCATGTGCGGACAACATACACACATTTACAAACACTTGCGCACAGCCAATGCGGCCAGCCAGCCACCTGCGGGTCAGGATATGCAGGCACCCAACAGCCCAAGAAGAAGCTGCAACAGGTCTCATCAAAAGCAAGGTTGCCATGCATGGGCAGGCCTCCCTCGGACCCGGTCCGTCTGCCAGCAAACACGTAAACCAAAGCGCAGAGAGCAGGCGGGGGTATGCCGCCTGCCGTGGCTATGAACCAGGGCAAGGTGAGCGAACCCTGGGCGCATATGGCGCACAGGGCTGCTGCAGCGGACAGAAGGCGTATCGTAATCTCACAGACCCCCCATCAAAGATCTGCACCTAGATGGTGGCAGAGTTGTGACGGCGCAGGCAAGGGAGAGGGCCAGCTTCAAGATTGTATGGGTTGGGGGGTGCAGCAGGGCAAACCGGCCTCGTTTTGAGAGGAAAAGGGGAGGCTCCTCAAATGGACAGCATACTAAACAGCTTAATAAGCAGTAAGCATGCAGGATCAAGCATGCATCAGAGCCCAGCTACATAAGGGTAAAGGGGAGAGCGTGGGGCGCAGGCCCCATGGGGGGCACGCGCTGCATGGCGCCGCACCAGACTTACCCTGCCAGGGCGGTGGCAGCCAGCGCAGCCGGAGCGGGCGCCTGCAGGCCGTCCGCAGCATGTTAGCACTGCTCATCAACAAGCTTGGGTTGCCAGGTGGCATGCTAGGGCTGGGGTGAGGAAACGAGTCGCAAGGTGCACATGCAAGCCCCGCCACTGTGAGCGGTGTGTTCGACAGCCCGCTCGCGGCGGTGCCTGCCGGCATACACGTGTGTGTTGACGTCAGTGCTGTGAAGCCGCTGAAGGCCTGCCTATTGCTGCACATATGCCGTGGGCTATGCCCTGCCAGCAGAGCTCGCACAGACAGCTCCACAGGCGGCGCTGAGCGAGCCCCGCTTCCGCTATGGCACGCGCACGCGCGGGCGTGGGCAGGGCACGCTAAACCATCACAAATACGCTGGTGGGGGCACCACCATCGCCCCACAAACTCCCGCATATCAATCGTGCGGGGGCTGCTCGCGCGCCTGCTGGGCGCGCAGGCCCAGGCGCGCGCAGTTGGTCGGGCCGCACTGCGCCTCGCCCGGGAAGGCGCTCGCGCCGCCCCACTCGACCGTGACCGCGGACGTGGCCGGCACCGCGCCCGCGGGCTGGCACGTGAACAGGCTGGCGGCCTTGTCGGTCGGCTGGCACCAGAAGCCGGGCGACGCGCACGCCGCATTGGGCCAGGCGGCCGGGATGCACGGCTGTGCGGGCTGCCCCCGGTCGCGCACCGCGCAGGCGCCTGCGCGCGGGGCGGCCCGGCCGCTTGTGAGCGCCGGCTGCGGACTTGCATGCAGGCGCGCTCGACGGCCCAGCAGCCACGGGGCGTGGCATGCCCGGGCGCCATGCAAGGCGCCGTGTGGGCCGCAGGGAAGCAGCGGACGCGCATGTCAGTCTCCCCATCCCAGACACCGCCGCTGCGACACACCCACATTTACAGGTGCATAGCCATGCGGTCCACGCGGCTCGATCGAGCGGCTGCATGCACCCAGCGATCACTGGAGTGTTCCCATGCCCTCCAGCCGGCGCACAGGGTAAGGGGTAGGGTAGGGGCGGGGCGCGCGCCGGTGGTGCCGCCGCACTGCTGGTAGTTGTCCACGAAGATGGTGGGCGTGGAGAAGGCGGCGCCGGTGGCGTCCGTGCCGATCGCGGTCGCCGGGATGCTGGGTGCGCCCGGGATGGTGCTCGTGCCCTGCGCGCCCGCGCCTGCGCGCGCCCGGCGGCCGCCCATGTGGGCACTGTCTGTGCCACAGCGGGCGAGACGCCTGAGCGCATGACAGTGCGGTCGATGAGAGGCTGCGGCGACGCTCTGCACCGTGACATGTGGGTGCATGGTGCCTGCGCCCGCGCGCGACGCGCGCGCGCTCTGCAGGGCCCTCAGGCCCTCACAGCTGCGACGGCTGCGCACACAGCGCATGCCGGCGCGCATGCGCCTGGAGCGTGCGTGGAGCAGCGGGCAGCTACGGCCAAGCTGCAGGGCGTCGCACACCGTATGCAAGGCTGCAGGCCGGCGCGGGACCGCGTGGTGACCGGCACAGGCTCGGGGCATTCCTGCACATAATGCGCGCCCCCCCCCCAGGCGCCCCAGGGCCCCCAGGCGCGCACCTGGGATGGGCCCGATGTTGGGCACCGCGCCCGCCGGGCTGGAGAACTGCGGCGTGTTGAGCTCGGGCACGCCGTGCCCCGAGCGGAAGCCGCTGACGTACGCGGGCCCCGGGATGGCCGCGAACTGCACGCTCCCGGGCCCGCCGTCCTCCGCTGCGCGCGCGCGGAGAGTCGGGCGGGCGGGCGGCCGGCGCCGCGGCGCGCCGCTGCGACGCCCGTGACCGCCGCGCGCGCTGTGGGCTGTGCGAACGGCTGGCAGCAGCGTGCGGGCAGTCGCGCGCGCGGCACAGGCATCTGCTGGGGCCGGCTGAGCGGCGGAGGGGGGCGGGCGGGCGGGCGGGCGGGCGGGCGGGCGCACAATCGATGTCGTCCTCCAGGGTCTCTCCGGTCACAGAGGTGATGCGGACGCGCATGGGGAAAAGGCCCTCCCAGTCGCCGACCTCGCGGTAGTACGCAAACCTGTCGCCGGCCCGGCGGCGTCACTGCATGCGCACCGCGCATGTGCACGCGCTCGAGCGCGCGCGGCCGTGACAGCATCATGCATGTGTGCGCTCACGATGCGCTCTGCTGCATGTGCGCGGGATGGAGGGCTCGCCGCCTCTTGCACACTGGCAACCCACGTTGCAGAGCTCGCAGCCCACCGGCACCCGCTCTGCGCGGGCAGGGCCGGGGCCAGGGGCGGGAGAGGGCGCCGGCCCGGCGCACCATTTGTTGGTGGTGCGCTTCAGCTGGAACCACCCGTAGCCGATGTAGATGGAGACGCTCGAGATGGGCACCCTGGGCAGCTGAGCACGTGTGAGCTCTTGCTGGAAGACCAGTGCGCGCTGCGGGCAGACGCACGCGCGACCGGAGCCGCGCGGGCCGGCAGCGCCACCGGAGGCCGGCGGCCGTGCCTGTGGTTTGCGACGACAAACGCGAAGATCCACTGGCTCTTGCTGACGGTGACGTAGGACAGCTTGCTGTCGCCGACGTTGCAGGGCACGCCGTACCACTCCACGTCGTAGCGCCCGTTGCCGTTCAGGTCCTGGTCGATGTCGCCCTTCTGACACTCGCCGCACCTGCGCCGGCCGCGGGCGCTGAGGCGCCCCGCATCACAGGCTGCTGGATGGGCAAGCGGCGCCCCCACGCCCCGTCCACAAGCGGCCAAGCGGTGGCGCATCAGGACGCGAGAGAAACCGAACCAGCATGGGCCTGCACGGGTCCGGGCCAGCCACCGCATGCAGGCGCTGCCGTGGCACGCTTGTGAGGTGACGATGCTCAGGCATACTCCGATTCCTGGCAGTAGTTGCCGCTCAAATCCATGCATGTCGGCGCTCGGGGCATTGCGCGCCTATTGTTCACAAAGCCCATGCCCCAGGCGGTGGAGGGCAGCGGCGTGGTGCCCAGCCCTCCGCCCGTGCCTGCGCAAGCAACAGCGCACATATGTCCTGAGCATGTGCTGTGAGCGACATGCTGTGATCGATGCACTGTGCTTGCACTTTCATGCGTCGGTTTGCTCATGAAGCGGGATCGGCTGTTGTTGCGCCTCAGTCATCAACGCAAGTTGCGCCTCAGTCATCAACGCAAGTTGTCTACTTCACAGCGTACTTCACAGCTGGATGCTCTGCATGCACATGGCAGCCGGTACCTACAGGCTGCGGGGTGTAAGCCTCCCCCATAGAAGCAGAGCCTGGGCCGGGACCGGGACCGGAGCGGCAGCCCGGGCGCGTACCACGGTACATCACGCACAGGCCGCACGCGGCGCTGTCGCCGAACTGGACGCCGTTGAGCGCGAGCGTGGTGGAGATGCCGGTCGTCCAGGGCAGGTGGTTGACGTTGGCGTAGTTCTCGCTCAGGCTGCAGTCCGCGTACGAGTCCTGCGCCTGCTGCTGCCCGTAGAAGGTCGCCTGCGGGCGGCCGCGGGCGCGCCGGTCAGCCCAGGCGGCCGGCCGAGCTCGCAGGCGCCGGGCTTGCAGGGCCGGCTTTAGCCTGGTTTTTAGCCAGAACGTCTGTGCTTGACGCGGTCTGTAGGTGTCTTGTCCAGGTTGCAACCATCGCTTAGTTGTTGAGAGAGTGCTGCGAAGGAAGCACGGAATCCTTCTTCCCACCCAGCCACGGCAATAGTGCACAGCATTGCACTGGGGCGTGTCTGCCCACACTTGCTATGAACCCGCTTGGATTGCGTCCGCACTGGCAGTACGCTGCGCGCGGCACACACACCTCGCCGCGCTGCAGCGCGTCCTGGTTGGCGACCTCGGGCCAGCTGAACTGTGCGCGCGCGAGCGGCGCCGCCAGAGCAAGCGCGCAGAGCAGCGCTGCGGCGCAGGCATGCTCCCTGGATGCTGTCATCCTGCCCACCTGCGGGCGTGTCCGCAGGCGGTTGAGACGGACGGGGCTGAGGGGCTGCAAGCGCCTGAGTTCTGACACACCGCTCCGCCATAGGTACTGGTGTAAACCAGACGTCCAAATTAGCTAGATGAGCTGTACAAGGCCGCAGGCAGGAGTGCCCCAAGACAAGACTGCCGGGCATCTCCCAGAAACACATGCTCTAGGGGGCTGCCTGCTTGGCACCTGCAGGCGCTGCTCAAGCACTAACACAGCGTGCCAGTGCCGCGCGCCGCCCTCCCAGCAGCTCCGCGGAGTGACTCCTGGGCACGCTCAGGGTTCCTCGGTGAATGCCCACGGCTGAGCCAGGCGGCGCGGGTGAAGTGCTGGTCTGGTGATGCGCACGCGTCTCGGGATGCGGCCCCCTCGGCCGGCCTAGCTACTCGAGGGGGCTTTTGGAGCTGTGGTTTCAAATCGAATGCCGCCAATGACCTAGCGGCGGTCACGGACCCGCGCTTTTTTTTTGGGCTAGCTTTTCTCATCCCGCGCTAGCTCCTCCGATCAGAAGCGCCAACGAACGCTAGGTGTGTCTAGTGGGTGGTTAGCAGGGGGTGGGGGCCGCCAACGACCGTGCCGCAAAAAAAATGGAGGGGTTTGCCGTCTAGCCTTAATTCTGCGAAGCTGCGCTCGCTGGGCTTGCCGGCCAGGCCTGGTGCGCCGGCTGTTCTTGCTGCTCGAGACCCGAAGCCACTGCCGCTAGTCCTGAATGCAAGTGTCAGGAGTTGATCAACTGCCTGCTGACATCTAGCCGCACCAAGACTCTGCCTTTCTTTGCAGCCAATGCTTCGCCGCGGCACACCAGCGCGAGTCTGAGAGGCTGCGCCTGCCTGTGGCAGGCCTGCCGCTAGGGCCGCCGACATGCATGCAGCCGGGGGGGCTGCCGCTGACGCCTGGGCCGCGCTGCTGCGGGCTCGGGCCTTCTATCGGCAAGGAATGAACCTCTTCTGGCATGCACTCGTTTGGAACACGCTCTGCCTAGTCGCGCGCGCGGTGTGCCTGGAGGCGCTCCTCCATGCCGCGGAGGCCTGGCTGCTGCGCTGCTGCGCCCGTGCGCCCCCTCGCCACACCTCGCTCAACCTGCAAGCAAGCTGAGTGCTCTTCAGGTGCTTCTCAGCTCAGGTGTGCGGTATTCGTGGCCGGCCTGCTGTCCCTGACGCGCGCGCGCAACTCACCTGCAGGCACTGACTGTGGCTTGGGAGCTGCGCGGCCGGATCCATACGAGTGGCCGCTGCGCGTCCCAGCCAGCAGCTTTGGCGCTGGCGCCGCGCCGCTCACCATAGCGGCCGCCCCCGCCCCGCACGCGCGCGGCGCCCCGTGGCGCTCGGACTCGGCGCTCACGCTGACGCACCTGCGCCTAGCCTCGTGCGCGCCGGACGAGGAGTCGCCGTGGCCCTTGCTGGCCAGCGGCGAGGCCTGCAAAGCCGCGCCAGCGCCGGCCGGCCTGGGACGCTCGGCGTCCGCCTGCACGCTGTCCTCCGGGCCGGACGACTTTGGCTCCGACATCGACCTGGACGAGCCCGCGCCGTCCGCGCCCGCACCCGCCGCGTGCCAGCACGACGCGCTGGCGGGGCGCAAGGCCGCGCCGCGCCGCGTGGCCGAGTGCGGCTGCTGCGAGGGCGCCCCCGGCGCGCTGAAGGCGCGGCGCGCGGCCGCGTGGGAGGGCGCGGCGGGGCTGGACGGTGCGGGCGAGGGCGCGGAGGGCGCGCGCCTGGCGCAGTTCATGGCGCAGTGCGCCGCGCTGGCGTACGAGGCGCCGGGCGCGGCGGAGGCGGCCGTGGCGCGCTGGGGCTTTGCCTGGGAGGGCGGCGCGGCGCAGGCGCCCGACGGCGCCGCGCGCGCGGCCTCCTGGCGCGCGCCTCATACTCTCTCTGTCACCTGCGGGAGCTGACCCGCCATAGTGAAGCTTCTACGTGGTGCTGTCCGGTGACGGCTGCTGCCGCCGGCATCGCGCCGCGGTGGCTGAGCTGCAGCCTGCGTCGCGTGCTTTACTTTTTGGTGGAGTGATTGTGGGACTTTTACTGCAGGTTGTCAAATACCATGCAGCGAGCTTTCAGAAGACATGCACAGCGCTGGCTTATCGGCCCGCCCTGGGCGCACGCGCCAGGTTCGCGTTCAGCAACGCGCACGCGGCTGTGCTCGTCTTCGGCGGCGGCAGCCCCGCCGGCCTGCTGAGCTGGCGCGGCGCCGGCGCGGCGGCCGACGCGTGGCTGGCGCACGCGCGGCATGGCCGCGGGCAGGACGTCGGCGGCGTCTGCATCGGCGTGCTGCGCGCGCTGTTTGCGCTGCCGCCGGTGCGGCGCGCACTGGTCTCTTTGTCTTTAACGTCCTGCGCGGGTGTCGCCGTCCGAGTCGTGCACTCCGCTGGCGGCACTTAGCTGACGGCCGGCCTGGTGGCAAGCTGGTGAGACTGAAGAAGCACTTGGGCAACATGTGGGGAGATTGACGGTTGGTCGGCGTCGAGTGGGATGGTTTGAGCGCATAGCAGCTTTGCACCTGCACCTGCATGACAGGACGCTGATGTGGCGCCGCCCCGCATGCGCAGGGCGGCCAGCGCTGCCTATATGACGGCGCGCGCGCTGCGGCCGCCGCGGCCGCGCTGCGCCGCAAGCGCCTGTTTCTGGCCGGCCATGGCCCCGGCGGCGCGCTGGCGGCCGCGTTCGCGCAGCTGCTGCACACCTGGCCGGACGCGCCCGCCGCGCTCGCGCAGGCGCGCCCGAAGGGCTGCACCCGTGAGGATGACGCCCTGTGTGAGGCTCAGGAGGTGAAAATGGGGTGTGGTCGACAGTGAGTGCTCACGACCTTCCACACTGTCCAAGAATGTTCTGCTGGCGCCTGCCCCGAGCATGCTGCTGCCCCCTACTCGCTGTGTGACCCAGATGCTCACACGAGTACGGTGTTGACACTACAGCCCACCTCGGTCTAGCCGCAGGCGACCTGCGTGGCTCATGCTAATGATGCTTCACGCCTTGGTTTACACCAGCGTGGCACAAGGCGTGCATGTCGCTGCCTGCAGGTGGCCGGCGTGTTCACGTTTGGCGCGCCCGCCGTCGGCGACGCCGAGTTCGCAGCACGCTTCGACCGTGCGTTCGCCGGGCGCTGCGCCCGCTTCGTGGCCGAGGGCGACATCGTGCCGCGCCTGCCGCTGCTGCCCGCGGCCGCCGCGTGCGCGGGCGGCGGCCCGCGCCCGCGCTCGGGCTACGCGCACCATGCCGGGCTGCGCGAGGTCCCGCGCGCAGCAGATGCCGCGGCGGCGGCGGTCGTGGCGGGCCCGCGGCGGCGCAAGCTGCCGGCGCCGGCGGTCGTCTGCGAGGTGAGCGTGAGCGCGGTCGGCGGCGGCGCCGCCGGCGCCAAGCGCGCGGGCGGCGCGCGGGCGGGCGTGGGCAGGGGCCTGCCAGGGAGGTCGGAGCACGGTGTCCTGGCGCGCGCGGCTGCGGCGGGCGCGGAGGTGGCGGGGGCGGCGGCGGCCGCGGCCGCGCTGGCAGCGCTCGGCGCGGCAATGCCAGGCGTGGTCGCCAACCGGCCGCAGGAGTATGTGCGCGCGCTGCAGGCCGTGGCAGCGCTCGCGTGAGAGGGGGGGCCCATCGGGCCATGCATGCATGGCAGCAGTCCTCGGGGCGCTGGTGCGGCTGCGCTGGCGGGCGAGGCGGGCGGACTGCAGCGGCGTGATCACAACGCATCCTCATGTGGGGCAGCTGTGAATTCGCTCCAAGTGCGGGCGCAGTGAGATGCTTCCATTCGGGGTGCACTCTGACTTACCGTAGAGTAGATCCGGATACGTTGAGGCGGGTGCGCCGGGCCTTTGCCTGCGGCGCGCTTGCTCGCCGCTCACAGCTTTCTGCCCGGCGTGAGCCTCGTGCGCACCTGGGGGCGCACTGGGGCGCACTGGCGCGCACTGGGGCGTGCGCCGCCAGTGCTTCTGGCCCGGCGCCCTACAGACACCCGCCCATATTCTTTTTGCTGTTGCCTGCGTCCATGCGGCACATTTTGGCGAGCCCGCGCGCTCCTTTTCCTGACCCTTCTGCCGAGCGGCCAGGCCCAACCGTCGTGGCGCGCTCCGCTTGGTTTTTGCTTGCGTGAGAGCCGCATTCCGTCCTGGAGGGGTGGCATGGTGCGTGGGCCCCAGTGTGACCCCCTCTGTACACCAACAAATGACTGGCGCCCGCCCATGGGCTGTGGTGCACGGAGCGTGGGCTGTTGCTTTGTTTGGTGGGGAGTTCAGGGCTGGTTGGTGTGGTCAGAGCCCGTGTTCTCTGTTGCTAAGAGTGGCGGGCAAGCAGGGACGACGACACTGGGCAGATAGCGCGAGATCACTTGACCGGCATGTGCTTCTTACAGTGAGTTCATGCGGCGTAGACGAGACAGCACTTTTGTAACAGATTGCAGTCATGGATACTTCAAGGGGGAGCCCTTGTAGATCATCAAGCTGTCGAACAACAGCCTACCACTTTTGCTGGGCACGCCAAACGGTCTGTTGCACAGCAGACACACCAGGCCAGACAGGTATTTGGAGAAAGTCTAGAGCAGCATTACGCCCAAAGCTCGCTGCCACAAGAACAGCGCTATAAGCACAGTACTGCTGTCAGCGCTCGTCACAGCTCCGCCTCGTGTCACCGCCCGCCAAAGCCCACTTTCAGTCCATGTACCAGCTCGTTGGCAGCGTCCGAGCCCAGCGTCCAGCCAAAGCCATTCGCCATGGCGTTGCAGACGGTGTTGCCCAGGTTCCCCGCGCAGCCGCCTTGTGAGCCGTAGCCGCCGCCGCCCCCCTGTGCCTGGGCAGCATGCGCAGCAAAGTTGAAGGCAGTGAATAGCGGGTACAAGGAGGGACAAGCGTGTATGACAGTCACAGGCACGACAGAGCGTGTCGGGACTCTGCAGTGAAGCAGCACAGCGGCCACCCGCTGAGCACGGAAGCAAAGCGCCAACAGCCCGCGCACCTTGCTGGCCATCGCGCCCATCTTGAGGTTCTGTCACAAGCGATTGTCAGGCTAGCCTGGTGGATACCTGCCCGGCTGTCAACGTGTGGTGCGCGGTGCACTTGTCGATGTATGGTCCGCGGTGCACTTGGACTCGGCTGAGCGGCAAGCTTCACAGCAGAGCGGTGTGCAACGCAGCAACGCAGTGTGCTAGGTTGCGGCAGGCTCCAAGCTACAATTAAGCTAGCTTCCTAGTTCAAACCCCCGAACTTGCTGCAAGGCTGTGACTAACCAAACCTGCAGGGTGTCAGAGATCTTCTTCAACACTATATGTGTGGCAGGTGTCTGTTCCGTCCGAGCTCTGTCTGTGTTTGGCCAGAGACATCCGCGCTTGCATCATGGTAAGCAAAGTGCACAGGTTGGTGGAGCGCTCCAGCAGGCACCACACGCGCACAGGTTGCTCGCGCCGAGTGTTCAGGGCCTTTCACACATCCCATCGCATGAAGCGACAGCCCGACGCGCCCTTGCTCGGGTCACAGGCCTGGAAGTACACTTGGCGAGTGCCGCCCTGTGCGGTGCGCTGCACGCACGCCTTGAGCGCGGCCATGCGGCCGCAGTGGCACCTCGGCGTCGCCCTGGCAACCTCTGGCTTCAGCCTGCGCGGACCGGCCAGCACACAGTGGGAGACACTTGCAGAGAAGCTCGGCCACGTGGTTGACTGGCGCACAGGGCAAGCGCCGCCTGTGCACGCACGGCAGGGGGCTGCACACGGGCAGGCACCCGCTCTCCCAGCAGCGCAGCGCAGCGCAGCGCAGCGCCTTGTCTCGCAGGACGGTGTGTGCCAGACGCGTGCGGGGGGCGTGGGCTGCCAAGTGACACCGGCACACCGGCGGCAGCAAGCGGCGCACCTGCGGAAGGTCAGGTTGATGCGCGTCGGGCGGGGGGCGTGGGCTACCAAGTGACACGGGTGCACCGGCAGCAGCAAGCGACGCACCTGCGGAAGGTCAGGTTGATGCGCGTCGTGCCGGCGAGCGGGTGGGGCTGCACGCGGAGCTCCTTGGGCACCTGCGGCCCCAGGCGGCATAGGGTAGGGTAGCAGTCCAACCCTATGACCTGGTTCAGCCCGGTGCGACACCAAAGAGTCGCGCGGCCTGCGCCTGCTTGTGTTGCCGGCGGCTGCACACGCTGCCAAACTGCTGCGCGACTCCAGCCTGCGGCTGTGCTGTGCGGCCTCCCCACACATGGCAGAAGGGCCGCACTGCGTGTGCAGTGAGCGCCGGTGCGCTCCTTGCAGGCGCCAGCAGCACCAGGTCAGCAGAGCGCGGCTGCAGGCTCACAGGGACATGGGCTGCACGCCAGGGTAGGCCGGCGCGCCTCATGCAGGAACTCCTCCTGCGATGGCGGCCACATAATGAGCAGCGTGTTGTGCCGCAGCGCGATGTCCGCGCCGAGCGGCTCGGCCGCCGCGCTGCCGCCGCGCCTCGCCCCAGCGCCGCCGGCGGCGGCAGCCGGCGACGACACGGGGCGGGCCGCAGCCGCCGCGCCGCCGCGCGCTGGTGGAGAGGTCTGCTCTGCACTGGGGCCACCCACAGCTGGGGCCTGGCCGCTCCGGGCTGCCGTGGGGCCGCCCGCGGCGGGAGGAGAAGGCACGGGCCGGGGCATGCCAGGCAGGTCGCGCACGGGTGCGCGCGTGACGCGGAACGTGCGCGTTGCGCCGAGCGACAGCGACGCGATGACTGGCCGGCGCCCGAGCGCGGTCAGCTTGTCCGTGTGCGGCGCCACGCTCTCGCTCTTGTCAGAGTACCTGAGAACCCCCAGAATAACATGCTTCAACTGCAACAGGAGACGAGGGAGCCATGGCTGCTTAGGAGGTGTATGGGCCCCAGGACGTCCAGCTCGTAAATCGCCAGCTGCAGGCCGCGCCTGTTTGCAAGCGCATAAGAGGCTGACCAGCCGTCTGTGTCTCCCGCCTTGAGCTGGTCCGCAACACGGCCCTGCAGCGCAGGCACCCTGCTCAGACGCAGCTAGCAACACACGCTTCAAGCGGACTCTGTCCTGCGACGTGCAGGCCCGCCACGGTGCTGTGCGCTGGCTCCAGACTCTCTTCGTGAAGCTCTGGCTCCAGATTGCTAGCCTGAAGCAAGGCAGAGTGTGAAGGAGTGGCGCAGCGCGCCTGTCGGAGCTGCACAAGGCTTTCGATGAGGCGTGCGGCCTCGCGCAAGGCCGGCGGGGCGGGCCGCGCTGCCGCCAGGTCCTCGGCGCAGTCCCCGGCACGCTCGATCGCCTGCCGTGAGGGCAGCGTGGGCACGGCCAGCCTGCCTTGCTATCAAATTGCGTTGCACGGCGGGCGCTACAAAGCGTGCGCACCTCCGCGTCGAGAGCATAGTGGCACGTGGAGCGCGGCATCTCCTTGTGCTCGCCGTAGATCCGCCACTTGCCCCGCCGATACGTGAGGCTGTCCGCCAGCAGCACAGAAAGCAGCGTGGCGCACAGCTTTGCAGGCAGCGCGTCAGACAGCACCTGCGCCAGGCGCGACCAGGACCAGTGCAGGGCAGGGAACACAAGCTGCGGCCTTCACACTGCAAGCGCCTGCTGCCACAGCTAAGCCAGCTCGCAACGCACCTCGCACGGTACTGCAGCGCGCAAGCACTCGTTCGACGTCACGGGCGTCTTTGCTTTCACTCCGCGGTAGCGCAGGTAGGCGACAGGCTCAGTGCTGCTGAGCTGCACCGGCCTCAGCGCGGCCGCCTGGGAGCTCTGCTGTACCTGTACTGCTGCAGCAGCGCCACACCGCTGCCTCTTTGCCGGGCCGCGTGCACAGTCAGAGTCGAGGTGCACGTTGATGAGCGCTGCAGCCACGCTGGCCCCACACACCGGACAGGTCACAAAGCGTGAGCCCATGGTGTGCCGGGTCTGAGCGCTCACGGCCCGCGCAGCCACTGTCAAGCAAGGGCACAGTCACGACAGCTTCAGCACCTCGTTCCCACAGCCACGGCCTGCTGGCGCCCTGTGTGCTGATGGGGGCAGTAGGAGCTCGGAGTGGGCCAGCAACCATCTACAACCAAAAAATTGCAAGTAGATGGCTGCTGGCTGACTCTGACCCTCTAATGGGAAAGTCGAGTGCTGTGAAGGAGTGCCTGCATGCAGGCTGCTGCCTTACGCCACCCATGGGCAGAATAATCAGCCAGGTAACTATACACCGTCTTTACAGCGGTGCATTTGCAGCTTGCACAACACCAGCTAATCAGCAAAGGCACTGTGGCATTGCATGCTGTGTCCCAGCATTGGTACATGCATGTGCACTTTGAGGCTGCCCAACCCGGCAGCAGACATGCGTTCTGACACATACATTGTTCACACAGAGGCAGGCATGGTACGGCACGCGTTCCAGCCGGCGGGTACCGCAGGGTTCAAGCAGGTATGTCGTCTCTGCCGAAGGCCACTTGGCAGACAGCATGTCCCTAGCACCATGTCTCCGTGAAAAGAGCACATGCAAGCTTTTGTGTACCGCCTGTTGCAAAAAACCTAGCAGTGCGTCCCTGGCGCCAGCGTGGGCAAGCAGCGCGTGCCAGCTACTCAAGCCCGTCCCCTCAGCAGCAGAACGCGACCGCCGCCAGAGGCTGGCGGCACAACGTGCAGCGCCTGCGCCTGCCGCGCAGCCGGAGCGCCAGCAGCCAGCCGCTTCCTCCTTACAGGTCATCGCAGTGCATCGGCGGCCCCGCGCTCACACCGCCCGCCGCCATGCGCTCTCGTGCGGCCTCATGTGCGCCGCTGGCAGCGGACGATGCCGGCGCTGCCGCCGTGCGCCAGCCATACGCGCTCGCTCAGCGCATCGTCTGCCTGCCGCATAGGGACCTGGCGCGTCTGAGCAGGCGGCGATTGCACAGCTAGGCGGCCAGTTGAAGGTCGTGCGCATGCAGCTCACTCTGCTGGCAGCATCTGCAGACCCCGCTTCCGCGCCGGCGCGCGCCAATACGGCGGCTTTAGACATGCGTACCGCCGCCATTATGCAACTCAAGCGCGCTGGCTGCACCGTCTGCTGGACGGGCTTTCCGAGCTGGCAAGGCGCGACGAGGCACCTTCGGACGTGCGTACCACCGCGAAGATGCGACGCGCATGCCCTGACATGCTTGCAGGTTGCACGCCAACGAGCTTCTGTCAGGTGAGGCACGATGCAGACGCGCGCGCACTGCAAAACCGCCTGAGGCACAGGGCCTCCGAGCAGTGCGCAGGAGCGCGCGACATGCGCTAGCCGATGCCCTATCCTAACCCTAGCCCTGCGCACCTCGGGACGCGGCGCGCCCGCCGGCTGCCAGCTCCAGCGCACGCGGTGCAGCGCCTCCTGCTCCTCGGGCGCGCGCGCTGGCGGCCCGCCGGCCTCCGCCTTTGCCGTCTTTTCAGGCTTGACCTTGACCCGGGGGGCGCCCACGTACACGCCGTGCTGCGCGGCCAGCTCCTCGGCCGACAGCGCGGCCAGCGCGCCGCCGCGCTGGCGCAGGCCTGCCGCCGGCAGCCGGGCCCGGTCGGCGCGCGCGCGGCGCCGGCCCCGCCGGCGCGCCGCGCGCCTGCCCCCCAGGCCTGGCCCACCTCGCAGCGCCGTCTCGATACCGCAGCGGGCAGCTTGCGCACTTGATAATCGTGGCATGGGCAGCCCAGGCGGCGGCCTCCCCTCCAATCAGAGTGGGTCGTCGCACACCCAATAGGGGTAGGGTTAGCCTTGACACCGGGGCCGAGGCGCAGGCAGCCGCGCATGCGCGGGGGCGGCGGGCCGCACCGGCGACCGGCCGGTGCGGCAGGCGGTACCGCGACGCAAGCGGCAGGCGGCCCACGGCCACGTCGCCATCCGCGCCGCAGTATGCGACCAGCGAGGTGCCGGGCTCGGGGCCCGGCCGGGCGTGCAGCGCCCACACCGTGCCCGCGTTGGTGCCCCTGCGCGCGCCCGCGCGCACTCGGTCCCAGGTGCAGCCAGGCACGGGGGGCAGCGCGGCGCCGGGTGCAGGGTAGGGGTGTATGCCATACCCTGAGTATTGCCGGGCGCGCGATGCGCACGCCCAGGCTGGACTGGCGGCCCCGCCGACCCACAAACACTCCGCTTGCTGTTCCGCCAAAAAAATAAGTTATAGACTAACAAAAAGGGGCAAGGCGATCCTGAGACCGATGCCGGCAGGGCCTCATGACGGTCTAGGCGCCTCTAGGCATGCAGTGGCGTGAACCGCGCGTATGGTATCAGCGCAGCCGGCTGGTCCATTGCCCCCCAAGGCCATGGCAGCGGCCGATGGGCTGCTGGCAGGCCCGAGCTGCGCCAGGTACTGGCGCGGGCGCGCACTGCATGGTCACCGCCGCGGTGGACTTCCGGCTGTCCGGCTGTGCCAGGAGGTCGAAGAAGCGCAGCGCGCCGCTGTCCTGCGCGCGCGCCGGCGTCGCGCAGGGCCGCGGCCGCGGCTCAGCCATACGTGCGCACCAGCCCCGTTCAGGAAGCGCGGGGATGCATGCAGCGCAGGACCGCCCATTCGAGCAGCTCTGACCAAATCGTGGAAAATGATATCAGGGTTCACTAGGTTTTGCTCCGCTGATGCACAGACCCAGCGAGCCCATCGCCGCCCAGCAGCGCGGCACGGCCCTGCGCATCCCGGCACGGCCCGGCGGAGCAGGCGGGCGCATGGCGACGCGCCGCGCGGGGGCGCGCCCTGCCTACCCTAACCCTACCCTGCGCGCGGGGGCGCGCCGCGCCGGCGGGCGCGCGCCTGGCCCACGACGACGCCTGGCGGCTCCGCCAGCCAGGCCGCGCACATGACCCAGCTCAGCACGCCCGCCACCTCTGCCAGCGGCTGGAACGTATCCCTGCGGCGCGGCGCGCCCGCTCGCGGCGCCCGGCGTGCTGCTCGCTGCGTGCGCAGCAGGGGCTGGCGGCGGCGCTGCGGTCGCGAGGACGACCGAGAGGGGTGTGCAGACCACTCCCATCTGCACAGCCGCGTGCCGACTCGCACTGTGTGCCACTGGCTGCATCGCGGGCCTGGCCTCATCGGGCAGGGCTGCTCGTCTCGGGTCTGCACACGATCAAGCGCCGGACCGGGGCGCCCGCCGCACGCAGGCACGGCATGCCAGCGCCGACGCGACAGGCCCGTACAGACATCGGGACGCACGAGGCGGGCGCCGCCGCGCCTGAGGTCCCAGAACCTGACGGTGCTGGCGTGGCCCGCGGTCACGGCAAGGTGGCGGAGCGCGTCGCCGCCGGCCGCAGCCCCGGCCGCCGCTTGGGGCGCCCAGGCCACCGCGCGCAGTGGCACCGCGTCCGCGCGCCAGTGCGCGAGCAGGCGCAGCCGATCGCACGGCCCGGGCGCGTCCGGCTCCAGCCGCCACACTGCCGCGCTGCCGTCCCAGCACGCCGCCTGGCCCCGCAGGCGCGCCCGTCACGCCCAGGGGCACCGCGGGAGCCGTGTCCGCGCGCTGGTGCGCGAGCGGGCGCGCCGGCCGCGCCGCCCAGCTCCTAGCGCCGACTTAATGCTACCCCACCGCTGCTGTCCCACTGCGCTGCCTGGTTGCGATGGTAGCCTGGCCAGGTTTGTGACATGTGCGGGGGCCGCAGCCGCAGTGTAATACAGCGAGAGCATCCTGGGTGAGGCACAGGTGTGTGCAGCAGGCCGCACAGGGGACGTGGCACGTGCGGCCGGCGGGAGCTGACGCACCTCTGCAGACCCAAGTGCAGGGCGCCGAGCCCCTCCCGACCCTGCGCGGCCTGCAACACGGACGCCGCAAGCCCCGGCTCACCGCTGCAAACTCGGGGTGCGGGACGCAGGACCCCTCCCGACCCCGCGCGGCCTTCACACGCGCGCCACGGGGCCCGGCCGCACCAGCAGCAGATCGTGCGGCGGCGCGGGCAGCCACTCGAGCGCGCCGGGCAGGCTGGCGCCCAGGCAGCCGGCCGGCGCCTCGGCCGCCGGCCGCAGCGCCACCAGCGGCGGCGCGGCCGCCGGCGGCGCTGGGGCCGCGCCCGGCGCCGCCGCATCGGCCGCGCTGCTTTGCGCGGTGGCGGCCGCGCGGGCCGCCGGCGGCGGCAGCGCGGCCGCGAGCGCGCGCGGATCGGGTACCGCCAGCACCTGGACGGCGCCGCTGCCAAGCGCGAGCGCGAGCAGGCCCAGCCTGCGCGGCGCCGGCGCAGTGGTCCCGCAGCCGCCAGCGCAGGCACCCGGCGGGCGTGGCTGTCCCCGCAGGCGCGGCGTGCACGGCGCAGGCGCCACGGTGGCGCGGCCGCCCTGGAGCACGGGCGCCCGGCAGACGTGGCGGTGCTGTGGGAGGGCGTCGCCGCACGTGTGGGGCGGGCACAGGTCGCGCCCGTCCGAGGCAGAGCATCCACGGGGGGGCGGGGCGGCGGCGCGCATGCGCCGCCCACGGCGGCGGGCCGGCGCGCGGGCGCGCCGGGGCGGGGGCGTGCCTGGGCAGGCAGCCGCCGCCGCCCGGCAGCGCCGCCGCGCCGCTGGGGCACCACTTGGCGTCCCACACCAGGCCGCCGTCTGCAAGCACCACGCCCAGCGCCGCCGCCGGCAGGCTGCCATGGGGAGCCGGGGCGCCGGGCGCGCCGGGCCGCGGCACCGCCCATAGCTGCAGCAGCGCGGGCCCGGCCACGGGCTGCCCGATCGCGTTGCGCGCGCGGCCCGCTGGGTGCGCGCCCACCTGCGGCGCGCGGGCGGGCGCTCGCTCTCGTGAGGAGCGCTTGGCCCTGCGCCCCCTCACCACCACCGCCTGCAGCAAGCGGGCGTGCGCCAGGGCCTGGGAGATCCCCGACCCTGCGCCCCTGCACTTGCCCCGCCTGCAGCACGCAGGCGTGCTGCACCCAGGCGCTGCAGTGCTCGCCAGGCTGCTGGTGAGCCCGATCCGATGCGTCGCATCTGACCGCTGCTGGACATGGCCTCTGCAGCGCCCACCGTCACAGGACGACCAAACGCCAAGCATCGGCAGCAGAGCGTGGGCTGCGCCGCGGGGCAGGTCCGAAGGGACAGAGTGGTTGGGATGGGGCGGCGTGGTAGTCAGCCACAGCCGAGACAAAGCGCTTGGCTGCCGGCAGTCTTCCTCGCAACGCCTGCCACGACAGGCACGCGGCAACGAGTGCCGCGGCGTTGGCGCTCCTCAGCGTGGGCGTCCAACCTCGGTCATATACGAAACCTCAGAGCGGGGCTCTGGTGCCAGCGGGGCGGGGGCGCACGGCCAGGTGCTGCACGTCCGGCTCGGCGCCGCCCGCCCAGGGGCACCAGTCCAGGGCCCACACGGGCCCGCCCGCGAAGAAGACGGCGTCGGCGGGCGTGCCCGCGTCCGGGCCGCCGGCGCCGGCCGGCACCGCGGCCGCGCCGAAGAGCGGCAGCGCGGCCGCGGCCGCGCCGCCGGGCAGCTGCAGCGGCAGCGACTCCGCGCGCAGCAGCGCCAGCCAGGCCGCGGCGTCCCTGCGGCGCGGCGCGCCGGAACGTGGGAGAGGTATGCGCTGCAGAACTCGCACAGCTCGAGCCCTTGAACAACAGCACCCGTGTGCATAGCACGCAGCCGGTGGAAGCGTGTGGTGCAGGTGCGAGCGCCCTCAGACATAGCAGAGTCACTACGAGGAACTGCCCGAAGAGGCCGCACCCCACGAGCGTGGCGGAGTCCGGCGTGGGGCGCCAGTCGGGGAAGGGCGCGCCGGCGTGCGCAGCCTCCCCGCTTCCGCTCATGTCGGCGTCGCCCGCTGCGGCGGGCCAGGACACGGCGTCCGCAGGCGGCGCTGATGGTCGCTGATGGTCGCTTGATGGACGCGCAACTCGCCGGCCAGCCCAAGGGCTGCACCAGCTGGTGCGCGGTCGCCTTGGACGCCGGCTTGGAGGTCAGTAGCAGGCAAATGAAATAGGCACGCACGGTCCGTGCACAGGCAACAGCTGGTGCACAGCTTGTACCCTGGCAGTCAGCTAGGGTCGCTCCCTCCGATGCAGAGTAGCTGGTCTCTGCTTCGCGTGGCTGATCAACAATTAGCAATCTGTGCGATTGTCAGCGTGAGCCGGGCTCCTGAATAGCAGGAGGTCACCCCGGCTGCTGGACGCAGGGGGTGCATGCAGACATAGGTGTTGGAGCTTTGGCGGTGGAGCCCGGGCGCCGGTTGCGAGGACCCACGATAGGCACAGGCACAACTGGCAGGCATGGAGCGCCTGCGGGGCGCCCTGGTGGCGATTCTGGCCGTGCTAGCAGCGGCCAGTAGTGTCAGCGGCCAGTGCACTCTGCCGTTCGACATCGATGCCGGGACTAGCGCGTTTGCGGGAGGTGGCGTGGTCACGCGGCCTCTGCGCGCCAACATCAGCGTCAACAGCTCCTCTGGAGCGATGAGCCTGACGGGCAGGCTCTTCCTGTCGCTGTCAGGAGCCTGCCCCTCCACGGCAGCCGACGTGCTCACCAGCCTGCACGGGGCGGAGCTGGCCTTCCCTGCGAACGCTCCGCCCGTGCGAATCAGCCCTCGAGTGCTGCGTGCCCAGGTACGTGATCGGTCACCCCCGCCCTGATTGATGAACACACAGACGCGACGTGCTTGATGGTGTGCCAGGCAGCTGCTGTGCGGCGCCGGAGGCAGCGCAGCGCCGCCGCCTGCCGCTTCTCGGCGGGTTGTTGCGGGCGCGCGCGCTGGGGCGGCGGTTGCTGACCCGCGCGCCCTACCGGGCGCGCAGGTGGGCAGCGGCAGGATACCCATGGCCGACCTGAACCTCACAGACGTGCAGCTCGGCATCACGTCCGCGCCACTTGGCGCGGCGGCCGCTAACGGCGAGTACCCGGGCAGCACGGTGGAGGCGCGCGTGGTCAACGGCAGCAGCAGTGTGCTCGTGGCGCCGGGGCTCACGTTCGGGCGGAGCAGCGGCGGCGCGGCGCCCATCTCGCTGGGCAGAATTTCGACCACATCGCCCGCCACGCTCGTGTTCTCCGCGACGGTGCGCAGCGCTCCCAGCGACCGCTTGGCTTGCAGCGACGGTCGCAGCGACTGCTCGGACTGCTGTGATGGTGGCGGCGATGTGGGCGCGTGTGCCGCGCTGAGGGGTTGACGCTATAGTCCCGCCCACAACCACTTTTTGCGCATTGCCTGCGGCGCGCTGTTGATGGTGGTGGTGGCGGCGGCGGGCGGTAGTCGCTGCGCACAGCGCCGGAGAGGCAGCGCTGCTGCGGGTGCGCGGACATGCATGCTTTGCATGCGCGCATAGTGCGTGATGGTGGCGGCCGCTTGCGCAGCACACGCTGCGGTGGATGGCGCTGCGCATGCACGCAGGAAGCCGGCAGCAGCTGGGCAAGAGATGGGCGCGGTGATGGCGCGCTGGGGCGAAGCAGACCCTGCGGGCCCCAATTGCCAGGTGGTGGACGTGAGTCTGGAAGTGAGTGTCACGGCGCTGTGGCGGGCTGGCGCGCAGGGCCCGACCGCGTCGCTGCGGATGACCGGCTACAACTTCACGTTCTCGACCAACTTCACCACGCTCGGCCAGCAGGGCAACGCGGAGTACTACTTTGCCGGCAACCTGACCGCCTCGGTCCGCCCGCGTGCCGCGCGCCGGCGCACGCCCGCCGCGTGCCTGGATGCATGCGCGCCCTGTGCAAGCCGGTCTCAGCGCCTGCTTGTTCGGCGCACCTTCGCCCGCACGAGGCGGCCAGCGGGGGCACCGGCGCCGCTGTGCTGCGCCGGGCGCGGCTGCCCTGCCGCGTGTGGTGCAGGGCACAGCGCTGAGCGCAATGTGTGCGTCGCGCAGGCGACGCTGGGCTGCCCCGCCAACTGCGGCCTGCACGGGCGCTGCCGCCAGGCGAGCGGCGCCGCTGCGTGCGCGTGCGACTGTGGCTGGGCCGGTGCGCCACAGCGCCTGCCCCCAGCGCCTGCCGCGCGGTGACGCCTGGAGCCTGCCGAGTCAGCCAGCTGCTGCGTGGGCCGGCAGTGCTTTGCTGACGTGGCTGCTGCGCCCGCAGGCGCAAGCTGCTCGACGCCCGGCGGCGCGCCGTGCGCGCCAACGCCTGCGGCCGCGCCCGCGGCCGCGGCGGCCGATGCCGCCGCGCCCGCGCCCGCGCCCTCCACGGGGGGCGCCGCGGCCACCGCCGCTGCCGGCGCCGCTGCCGGCGCGGCAGCCGGCGCCGCCGGCGGCAACGCGTCCGGGCTGGCGCCGCCGCCGGGCGGCGCGGCGGCCGCTACCGCGCCTGCGGCCGGCGGCGGCGGCAACGTGTTTGGCTTTTCGCCGGGCCCGGCCACGCACGCGCCGGCCGCGGGCGGCGGCAGCAACGTCTTTGGCTTCTCGCCGGGCACGCCCGGCGCGTCGACTGGCGGGGCGGGCGCCAGCGGCGGCGCCCTTGGCGGCGCGGGCGGCGCGGCGTTGGGCGGCGCGGCGTTGGGCGGCGCGGCCGCAAGCACGGATCCTGCCGGCGCCACGCCGGCGGCGTGCGCAGGCGGCAGCGGCGGCGGCGGCCTGGGCGCGCTGGGCGGCAGCCTGGGCGGCCTGGCACCCGCGGCGGAGCTCAACCCGCGCAACAGTGCGTCCCGGCTGTGTGCACAGCCGGGGTAGGCATCTTGCCTCAAAGCAGGACGCCAGGCGGAGGCCGGCATGTACCTCTGATTCATTCAGCCACAGGTTCAAGTGCCGAGCATAAGCGCTGAGTAGTAGGGGAGTTTGGACGGGAGTCTCATGCGCAGAGTAACATGTAGGGTGACTTTGGCTAGGTTGCGTCCTGGTTGGCCGAGCTCCGCCTGCGCGGCCGCCCGGCCGCAGGCGGCGTGGGCGGGGCGCAAACTGGCGCGCGCGCGCGCGCAGGCATCGGCGTGTGCGCGAATGGCGCGTCGTCGACGTGCGCATCGTGCAAGCCCGGCTGGCAGGGCGCCAACTGCGACGCGTGCACGCAGAGCTCCGTCTGCCAGGCGGCGTCTGGCAGCGGCGCGGCGAGCTGCAACACGCAGTTTGCGTACACGGCCCACACCGCCTACAAGTCGTACGTGTGCGACGTGTCGGCGACCATCCTGTCCAACTTTTTGGCGCCCAGCCGCGGCTTCTGGATCAACTGCAACACCACGCGCCCGGCGAACGCGGAGGGCGGCTACTGCCGGCTGGGCCTGCGGCTCAAGGACCAGCCGAACAACCCGCTGCAGTGCGTGGCCAGCGACTGCGCGTTCAAGGACGGCAGCGCGGAGGTGCAGTGCAAGACGACCGCGTGCTCCTGCGCCACGCCCGACGCGTCCGGCAACTGCGGCCCGCCGGGTGTGCGCCCAGCCCTAACCTTAACCTCAATAAACGTGTCATACTTGCATGTCCTGCAGCGTCTGGTCGTGGCCCCGCGGCATGCACGCCAGCGCGGCGCGCCACATGCCCGCGCCGTATAGGCGGCCGCGCGGGGGCGCCCCGCCCTGCGCGCCGCGCGCGCGGCGGCCTGGGCATGCGGCGGCCGAGCGCTACCCTGTAGCGCTACCCATGGCGCTTCCCCAGCCCTGCCTTAAGCTACCCTAAGTGCGGCCACGCGCGCGCAGAGGTGATGCGCATCGTCAACCTGATCCAGAAGAAGCCGGTGACGGCCAACTGCGACCAGGGCAGCGGCGTGTGCACCGTGACGATCCAGAACTTCCCCATCCCCATCGCCGCGCCCTGCCAGGCCGGCGACTGCGTGTCGCCCACCAACGCCATCCTGCAGGCCGGTGCGCGCCTGCGCCGCGCCGCCGCCAGGTTGCTCCTGGCACAGTGCTCGTGCCCGCAGGCTTGCTCGCCGCGCATGCGCGAATGTGGGCAGCTGGAGTCTTGTGTGCACTGCGGGCGGAGGTGTTTGGTAAGTGGGCGGGGCTGAGTGCGCGCGCGGCGTGCCAGCGCGGCGGCGACCCAATGCGTGCGGCCCAACCCTAACCATAAGTCTGCCGCCAGGCACGTTCTCCACAGCGCCCAAGAACTACACGGGCTTCGTGGCGCTGCTGCCGGTGATGGCGCTGGTGGCGCTGAGCGCGCTGGCGGCCGCCTACATGTGCTGCATCACCGCCCCGCCGCGCCTGGGCCGCAAGTGCGGCGCGGTGCCGGTCGCGCCGGTCGCTGCGCGCGCCTCGCGCCAGCCCGCGCACCCCGTGCATGTGCTGCGGTGCGCGCGCGCGCTCTGTTGCCTGCCCGCCCGCGTATGACACGTTGGGTGCTGGCTGTGTGCGTCACGTCCATCACAATACAATCTGTTCAGGTTGCTGCAAATCTGGATTGCCGTGTTGGTGGTGCATGGCGCTCGACTCTCTTGTCAGGCACAGCGTCATGAGCATTCAGCCGGCCAGGCTTCGGTTCCGAGCACTTGATCTGACTATGATTCTTGCTGAGCATGGCAGGCTCCGTGAGGCCTCTGGCTCCCTGGGGCCTGCGGACAAGGCCGCGCCTGTTTGGCTGACGGCGCGGCCGGCCGCGGCAGGTTCGAGGACGTGACGTGCGCGGTGCCCAGCTCGCGCTTCACGCGCAGCCACTGGGGCGCCGGCAGCGGCGCAGCCGGCGCTGCGGCCGCGGCCGCAAGCACCAAGGCGGGCTCGGCGGGCGCGGGCGCGCCGGTGCGCGCGGCGGAGGAGGGTCTGGTGGAGCTGCAGCCGCGCACCGACGGTTGCAGTGAGCGCGACATGATGGGCGCGCACGCGCGCGGCGGCGCGCGCGACGGCAAGGCGCGGCCCTCTGCCGCGCGGGGCGTGTTGTCAGGCGGGCGGGCGGGGAGGCTGGCTGCCCTGCACGTTGCCAGTGAATATGGCCTGGCGATGTTGTGCGCGTGGCAGCGCACCGTGCAGCAAGTGGGCGCCGAGCATGGATCATCTTCTGAACCACGCTGGTCTTAGACCAGCTGTTATGTGTTCCTGACGCCTGTGCATGTGCAACACATCAAGTCGATGCTGCTGCAAGGCCGCCAGACGCTGGCGGTCACAGGGTCCTTTTTTCTAAGCGCAAGAGGGGACCGGCAGGCGGGCGAGGTGGGCGCGGGCAAGGTGCTCTTTGTGCCGCCGGCGCCGGGCACCCGCGGCGCGCGCGGCCTGCTCCGCCCCGCACCGCGCATCCACATCCTGGACGACGCCAGCGGGCAGGCCAACATGGGCGAGCTGGTCGGCGTTCTGGGGCCGTCGGGTGCGGCCTTGTAGGGTCAGGGTGGCTGCAACACATGCAGCTCGCTGTGACGCTGGCAGGCAAGACAGCACGGAGGGCTCGGTCTGCGCGCTGGGGCCCTCGCGGTGTGACCGCTGCCTGCAGGGCTGCTGCTGTCCCCAGTGTGCAGTCAACGCTGCCGGCGCCCCCCTCTATCCAGGGCCGAACCTGCCGCGCGCCAGCATGCGGCGAGGCGCCGCGATACCAGCGGCGCTGACGAGCTGCCAACATGCGCGCGGCGCAGGCTGCGGCAAGACGACGCTGCTGGGCATCCTGGCCGGCAGCGTGGCGTCGCTGTCGGCGAGCTCGCGCGTGTCGGGCCGCATCACGCTGGACGGCCACGAGCGCCGCTCCTGGGCCAGCCGCCTGGTCGCGTACGTGCCGCAGAACGACTTCCTGCTGCCCACGCTGACGGTGGCCGAGACGCTGTGCTACTCGGCGCAGCTGCGGCTGCCGCGCGGCACGTCTGCGGCCGAAGTGCAGGCGCGGCCCCTCGCCGGCCCCAGGCTCCCGCTGCGACCCGGTACCGGCCGCCGCCGCCGGCGTGTGTGCAGTAGGCGCTGACTCCCTACAGCAACCCTGGGCCAGCTGCCGCCGCCAGTGCGCGCGCGGCTGTGTCGCCATTCCGGAATAGGCAGGTGAGCAGCAAGCGAGCTCATCCTGCTGGCCGGCGGTGAGCTCGGGGCCGTGCAGCCGGGGCGGGCAATGAGCCGCCCGCGCCGGCGCGCAGGCGCGCATCGCGGGCGTGCTGGAGGAGCTGGGCCTCGCGCACGTGGCCGGCAGCCAGGTGGGCGGCAGCAGCGGCATCCGCGGCGTCTCCGGCGGCGAGCGCCGGCGCGTCACCATCGGCATGGAGCTCGTCATCGACCCGGCCATCCTGGTGCTGGACGAGCCCACGTCCGGCCTGGACAGCTTCACCGCGCTCAACCTGATGGGCACGCTCAAGGAGGTCGCGCGCGCGGGCCGCATCGTACTGCTCTCCTTCCACCAGCCGTCGCCGGCGATGTTTGAGACGCTGGACCGCGTGTTCCTGATGGCGCGCGGCCGCGTGCTGTTCGCCGGCGAGCCGGCCGCGGCCGACGGCTTCTTCGAGGCCGCCGGGCTGGCCTGCCCGAGCCACACGGCGCTGGCGGAGCACATGCTGTCGGCCGTGTCGGACCCGCCGCTGCTCGCGCGACTGCAGGCGCACGTGGCCGAGCACGGGCCGTTCGCCGGCGTGGCGCTGGTGCGCCCCCCGCGCCCGGCCTCGCGCCGCGCCGCGCTGCCGGGCCCGCTGCGCGCGTGAGTGGTGAGTGGCGAGGGCTTGCCGCCCAACCCTGCCCAAAGTTCTTGCTGCGGGCGTTCGCGGCGAGGGCTTGGCCGTGGCGCCTGCAGCCGGCGCCTGGCCGCCCCTCGGCAGTGCGACCGGCGTGTCATTGCAGTCCAGCCAGGCGGGGGTCGCAGCGCCTGCGCATGGCGCGCTCGCCCAGCAGCCGCGGCGGACGCGAGAGGCTGACCGGGTGCACGCGCGCGCGGCGCAGGCGGAGCGCATCGCCATCTACGAGCGCGAGTACGCGCCGGCCGGCAAGGCGGCTGCCAAGGGCGGCTACGAGGTGGGCGCGCGCTCAGAGGGCGCCGGGCGCGGCGCGGCCCTGACCGCGGCCGCGACGCCGCGGCCGCCCATGGCCGCGCCGCCGCGCACGCCGTTCATGCGCGAGGTGGCCGTGCTGTTCAAGCGCACGCTGACCGAGATCCTGCGCAACCCGGCGCTGCTGATGATGCACTGCGTGACGGCTGCGGTCGTCGGCCTGTTCTGCGGCGGCATCTTCTGGAAGCTGGACACGACCAACGTCGGCGCGCAAAACCGCCTGGGTGCGCCAACCCTAACCCTAAGGCGTGCGCGGCCCAGCCGGCCCCGCCCGCGGCGGCTCTGGCCGGCGGGCGCACCCCTGCGCTGCTTGCCAGTGCCTCGTTCACCAGCGCGGCAGACCCATGCCTGCAAGAGGTCACGCGCGCGCTGCAAGCGCCGGTTGCGCGTGTGCTGCGCCTGCTGCAGCTGCGCGCACTGCTGCACCACATCGCGCTGTCAGTGCGGAAGGGATGAGAGAGGGGCAGGCTGCCCCGCCCTGCCCCGTCCTGGTGAGCCGACGGCGCATGCATGGCGCTCCTCCAGCAGTTGTTGGTGCCGGGCGGCTGGGGCCTGAGCGCGTCGGCGCGCGCGCGGCGGCGCAGGCGCGGTGTTCTTCCCGCTGGTGTTCATGGCGCTGACGTCGCTGACGACGGTCGACCTGCTGTGCAACGAGCGCGGTCTGGTTATCAAGGAGGTCCTGGGCGGCTACTACCGCCCCGTGTCCTACTACCTGAGCAAGGGTGCGCCGGCGACCCGCCGCCGCTGCCCCCGTGCACGCGCGCAGGCCCCGCGTGTCCTGCGACCCCGCGTGCCATGGTCAATGACGGCTTGCGGGGGTTGCCTGTGCGGCTCTCCTTTCTGGCGCGGCAGCTGCTGTCCGTGCATGGCAGCTGCTGTGCAGTGGCATGTCCTAAAGCGTTGCTCAGCGCGAGGCAGGAGCGCAGCCGTGGCCGCAACTCGGCCCTGCCGGCTCGCCGCGCGGCGCTGACGGGGTGCGCCGGCCGCGCGCGCAGCCACGCTGGACGGCCTGCTGCTGCGCGTGATCCCCTCGCTGCTGTTCAGCATCCCGTTCTACCCCATGTCGGGCTTCCAGACGGCGCCGCAGCTTGTCGCCACCTTCTTCGGCGTGCTCGCGGTCTTCTCGGCGGCCGTGGGCGCGCTGTCGATGGCGGTGACGGTCATGTTCGGCAGCGCCGGGCGCGCGAGCCTGGTCATGAACCTGGTCGTGCTCGTCTCGCTGCTGTTCGCCGGGCTGCTGGTCAATGTGGGCGCGCTGGCGCCCTGGGTCGCCTGGGTGCCGTACCTCTCTACGGTCTACTACGGTTTCCAGGCGCTGGTCGTCAACGAGTTCACCGGCCTCAACCTGACCATCTCGGTGCGCCCCCGCGCCGCGCGGGCCGCCCGGGCCGCGCCGCCCTGCTGCGCGCCCGCGCCGCGGCGCGCTGCTGCGGCGCGGGCATGCTGCGGGCGTCTCTCGTGAGTCGTCAGTGATGCTGCGACCGACCGGGACGTGCTGCCCCGGGGCGAGGTCTAATTTGCGGGCGTGGGCTGGGCGGGGCGCTGCACGCGCAGCCTCACCAGGTGCTGCGACAACGGCGCCAAACGGGGGAGCGTGGGCAGCTGTGGCGTGTGGCGGGCTTTACCCTAACCCTGCTGACCCCGGCTGCCACCGCGCGCGCAGGCGGAGGGCGCGTCGCTGCCCATCAGCGGCGTCACCTTCCTGCACGCGCTGCGCGTGGAGACGAGCAACGTGCTGCGCAACGTGGCCGTGCTGGACGCGCTCTGGCTCGGCTTCTTCCTGCTCGGCATCGGGCTGCTGTACGCGACGCTGCCGCGCCCGCTCGTTGTGCACAAGCACAAGCTGGGCGCCGCGCGGCGCGCCGGCCCGAGCGCCCGGCCCGAGCCCGGCGCCGAGAGCAGCGAGGAGGACTTCTAGGGTTAGGGCGCACGTCAGGGTCTCGGTCCTGGTTTGGGGTGCGGCGGGCGGGCGGTTCCCGCGCTCCCCGCCGTCAAGACTTGGTCGGTAGGGAGGCAGGGACTTGGTCGGCAGGGGTGCCCGGGGCGGCGGCCCTGGGTGGGGTTCTAGCTAATCTGCTCACGCGGCGCGCCCGCGCTGGTCCGCGGGGTCGCGGGCGCCGGGCGCGCCATTCTTTGCTGCCGCGGCGCGCGCGCGCCTGAGAGTCCCGCGCCCGGCAGCAGTGTGTGTACCGTGTCAGGGCTCGGTGTTTGGCGTTTGATTTAATTAAGGCGCTGCGTGGCAGCGCTAGTTATGGTTTGCCTGCGGGCGCTTGGCTCGGGCGGGTTCGTGACCGGTGGCTCGAGGTGTATGAAGGCTTGGCCTAAAGAAGCTCCTGCTGCCCCTGGCGCGTCAAGCACCAGCGCATGGGCACCTGTAACAGCAAAATACTGGCGCGCGTGCAGCATCGCTTGACACACGGCCGGACATATGTCGGAGCCAGTGTCCGGCATGGCATGATGTGGCCAGAGTTCACATGCCATGGTGGCGCACACAGCAGGCCTGCCCTAGGGTTCCCCACTGGGCCAAGTCCCCTGTTTGACGAAGCTCGGCCAATGTCACAGCAAGTTGAGTAGCCAAAGCATTGAGTCCGCTTCAGTTCACTTTAACACACCGTACAGAGTCAGGATCACACCTGCAGCAACACTTCGGAGCTTGTGTGCATCCACACTTCGCACCTGTTAGCCCAGCTCGCAGCACAATGTCGAACACCGGTGTGCCCGGGCCTCCTTGTGCACCTGCCTGACAGCGCGATGCAGCAGCACTGGTCCACCCTGGGCAAATGCAATGTGCCTAAAAGCGGCGCACGGCTGCCTGCGATGCAGGCCTTCCGAACGAGAGCGAGCTCCGGCACCGGCAGGCGGTGCGAGCCTCATTTTTTCGAGCTTGATCCACGACTCAGCCGGCCGAGCGCTGCCGAGCGGGAGAGCATGTCAGCCGCAGCCCGCTGACTCAGATGCCGGCGCCTGCACCCAGAGCGGCAGGCTGCAAAGCGCAGTGATCAATTCATAGGGGATGTTAAGGACAGTGCTCACTGACGCATACGCTGACTGTCCAAGCAGATGGCCAAGCGCGCAACAGCATCATACTATATATACGCACTGTGGCGTGGCTGGACCGCTGGCGACTGCTGACCTTCTGCTGCCCTGCGCGCAGCCCCTCGGCGGCGCAGCCCTCGGCGACGGCTCCTCGCTGGTCAACCCGGCGGTGAAGCGCGTGGTTGCCGACCCTGCGGCCGTTGACCCGGCGCTGCACGCCAAGGCGCGATCACAGGGCTCTGAGCAGCACCAGGTTTGGCACAAGGACGGTTGCTTATGAGGTTATCCACCCCTGCAGGGCCACACCGTGTCGTCCACCATGCACACGCCGGCCGCGACGACGACGCACATGCCGGCCGCGACGACGATCCACATGCCGGCCGCGACGACGACGCACGTACCGGTCGCGACGACGACGACGCACACCACGCACGTCGCGCGTGGCATGCCTGGGCACCAGGTGCGGTGCTGGCGCGCGTGTCGCGCAACACGGGCAGCCGCAGCTGAGCGTGCCGCGGTATCCAGCGAGCATAGGGGTGCTGCGAGCTGTGACGACCTGTGTCTGGCACTCTGCAAAAACGGCATCACCACCACCGCACGTCTGCAGTGCGCGCCAACCGTGTTGACGGTGTGCAGCAAGCCTGACTAGGCGCGGAGTGCCCGTGTGCAGGCCACCACGGGCCTGACTACGGGCACCAGCGCCAACACCGGCGTCAACATCAACCCCACCACCAAGGAGCATGTCAAGGACGCGGCTAACACCGCCTACAACAAGGCGCGCGCTTGGTCCTCCCGCTGTGTGCAGGGCTCAGCGTCCATTCAAAGACAGGAACTGGTCAACAACACTTGGAACTGCTTGCAACGTCTCATGTATACTCGGATGCTTTATGGTTTTTTACTGCCATGTTTTGCTCTGCCATGTGTCTACTATTACGATTCATGGCGGTGAAAGCCATAAGGTGACCAAGCATACATGAAACTCTGCAATTAGTTGTGAGTGTTGCTGACAGGTTCCCGTCTTAGGACCCACAGCCTGAAGCACCAGCGGCACGTGACCACGCGGGCCGCCTCCTGTCGGCTGCCCTGACGCGCGGCGCTGGGCGCGCAGGCCGCGGAGACCGCCCAGGCCGCCAAGGAGTCGGAGACCTACAAGGTGCTCCAGCGCCAGGGTTAGGGCTTGCTGCTCGCGCATGTGCGTGTGACGTGCCTGTGCAGGAGATGCGCCTGCTTGTGCATGCGCTTGCATGCGCAGGTACTGTGCATGAGCTGCGTCATATGTGCGGGGTTCGTGATCGCTGCATGAAGGCACACCGCACTGACGCGCGCACGGGGCGCCGCGCAGACGGCGGAGATCGCTGCGCAGAAGGCGGCGCTCAAGGTGCAGGAGGCGGCCGGGCAGGCGTACGAGGTCGGCAAGCAGAAGGCTGGCGAGGCGTACATGACGACCGCTGAGTACCTGAAGGAGAAGGCGCGGGCCTGAAAACCCTGACATGCGGCCTGTGACGCATGAAGCCAGGCTGGAGCGTTCAAATTCTTTTTCGGGAAGCTTCAGCACGTGCGCCTGCCGTGTGCGTTCTGTCGAGCGCGGCGCGAGAGGGCTGTGCTTGCTTCAGCGCCCGAATTGTTGTGCCTCAGAGAGTGGGCCTGGCTCCCAGCCGTGTCCGGGACCTCGCGCCTCACCCTGCCCTGCGCGGCGGGCAGGCGGCGGTCGCGTACGAGGCGAGCAAGGACCTGGCGGCGACCGCCGCGGCCAAGGCGACCAACACCGCCGCGGCCGCGTACGAGACCAGCAAGCAGTACGTTTCCGGCGCCGCCAATGTGGCCGCCGACAAGTCGGCGCAGGCCGCGCAGCAGGCGCGCACGCCCCCGGGGCGCGGCGCAGGGCGCGGCAGCGCGCGGCGCTTAGAGGGGGTTATCTGCCTGGCTGTCCCAGCGCATCGCTGTGTGCATGCCTGTAGGCTGGCAGATTGCGCATGCGGCGACCGCGCGTGTGCACATCACGCGTGCGCGCGCTCCATGGTGTGCTTCAGTGGTATGGTACAGGCCGCTGAGTGCGGAGCGCTCCCCTGCAGGCCAAGGTGGCGGCAGCGCAGGCCTACGACAGCGCCGCCAAGGGCGCGCAGCAGGCCGGCGAGTACACGCAGGCGCGCAGCCCAACCCTGCCCTACCGCAGCCCGCGCTAGAATGCCACGGCGGCTGCCTGCTCTGACTGGCACTGGCCGCGCCTGGCGTGTGTCGCCTGACGCTCTGCGGGCGCTGCAGGCCAAGGCAAGCCAGGCGTACGACAGCGCCGCGCAGGGCGCGCAGCAGGCCAAGGACTACACCACGGTGCGCAGCCGGCAGTTTACATATCTACCTGCTGGTGGCTGGAGGCGCCACACCTCACCCTCACACCCGCTCGCGCTGCAGGCCAAGGCGGGCCAGGCGTACGACAGTGCCGCGCAGGGCGCGCAGCAGGCCGGCGCCTACACGCAGGCGCGCAGCTCGCGCCATGCCCGGCCTGCTCCGCTTCAGCCCACATATTGTGCTGCGCTTGAACCGGCTGTCGCCCGCAGGCCAAGGCGGGCCAGGCATACGACGCTACTGCCCAGGGCGCGCAGCAGGCCAAGGACATCACGCAGGTGTGACGCAGCTTAGAACCCGTCATGTTATGGTGGACCATAAACCATGTCCATGTCTTTGCTCTAGTGGTGTCACACTGCGGGTCCGCGAACTTGCAGCGACAGCATATCGCTTGCAATCCGTTTACAGCGTTGTAGCAAACTGACGTGCGCCCTTGGCGCCTGCTGCCACCGCAGGCCAAGGCCGGCCAGGCGTACGACAGCGCCGCGCAGGGCGCGCAGCAGGCCAAGGACTACACGCAGGCGCGGCATCCTCCTCCATCAGCGACCTCGCGCTGCCGGCTGCCTAAATAGCATCTGTACGCTGACACCTCATTCCTGGCCGCCTGCAGGCCAAGGCAGGCCAGGCCTATGATGCCACCGCCCAGGGCGCGCAGCAGGCCAAGGATGCCACGCAGGCGCGCGCCGGCGCATGCGCCGTGGAGTGTCTGGGCGGCCTGTTGAGGATGCATGTGGACAGCCTGCGGCACAGGTGCAGGACGTGAAACGCGGCCGTCCGCGCAGGGCTCGACCGGCCAGGCGTACCACGCGACCGGCGCGCAGCCCACGGGCGTCAAGCAGACGACCGTGCACCAGACGACCACGCACCACATGGGCGGCGCGCAGGGCGCGCCGCTGGGCGGGCAGCACGCGGCCAAGGACTACAATGCGCAGGCGCGCCCAGCACCATAACAAAAGCAGTGTCGGACGACACCAGAGGAGGGGAACATCGCACAGTTGCTGCTGTAGGCCAGGACTTAAAAAAGACCAGCAAGTGCTTGCGCCGCACGTGGTGCTCGTATGAGCCAGGACTTGTAAGCAATCAAAAGAATTTGTTGCGCATATGCAGGTATGAGTTGGAGAGTTGGTTCTTAAACAGGCGTCGCATGGATCGCGCAGGTGCTGGACGCGCTCAAGGCCGGCGCGCAGCCGACGACGGTGGGCGCCGTGACGCAGCAGGCGCGCGCCGCTGTGCACATGCGCAGAGCGCGCCGAGCAGCAGGCGCACAGCATGCTGCTTCGCCATGTCTGTGGTTGGACCTACTGTGTCTGCGGACGTATGGTTGTGTAGCTACGAACGGAAGGTATAATAAAGAAGTGCGAGGGTTGCCCTACGAGCTACAGTGCGTAAGAGTGCATTGTGGGGCGCGGCGCGCAGCCGCACAGCTCGACCACGGCGTACCACTCCGCGCTGGGCGCCGGCGCAGGCGCCGGCGCCGGCTCTGGCTTCGACGCCAGCCTGGCGCCCGGCGTGACCGGCCAGGCCGCCGGCGGGGCGCCCTCGGCGCTGGGCGGCGCCAAGCTGGGCGGCGCCATGCCGGTCGCGGGGGGCGCGCCGGGGTCCATGGCGGGCCACACTTCTACCATGGGTGGCTCCGGCGTGCAGCTGCACGGCTCGCAGGCGCGCCCGTTGGCCCGCCTGCGCATGGGGCTGCCGCCACGGAGCTCCTGCAGCAGCAAAATGGCGTTGAGTAGCTCTCCACAGAGGACCGCTTGTTTGCCACATGCGTTGTGGAGATGCCATGGCTTGCAATTGCGTGCGGGGTCGTTGCCGCTTGCTGCATAGTTGCTGGATGCCTGCAGCCTTGCTGCATTTTGGTAGGTTGGTACGTTTTGGGTGGGGTGCATGCAAGCCACCAGCAAGCATACCTTGCGACACATGTGCGTAACAGATGTTGTGCGCGGGGTGCAGCTGCCGAAGCAGCAGTGAGCGCTGGTCATCTGGGATGCCTGCAGGGTTTCTAGCATGTTCATGAGGCGACACGGGCGCATGGCGCAACACTCGTGCAACTTTGCGATAATACAGCTATGATTGTTCCGAGCCTGTGCAAGGTCATACTGCAAGCAACTGCGCGGTTGCCGTTGCGTATCAAGCAAAGTGTCTGGGCCTGCGACTGCGCTAGCCCCTAGCCTGTGAGCAAGAACGTCGGTCAACCCTGCTGTTCCTTAAAGCCATGTCTTTAAAAATTGGTCGTGAATGCAGTCTTTGCGCACATGAGTGGGTGATGCACAAAGCACTCATGTGCGGGAGTTGCGCAAAAACCAGTCACAACACATCTGATATGCAGCGACCGAGGCATGCACCGTATTCCTCCACATAGGTCACAAAGGCTTGCAAGCCTTAGCAAGTGATCTCATGCATGTCAATACTTGTGGGCACCGCTACTTCCACTGTCAAGCCGAAGCAATCATGTGCAAAAAATCGTACACGTGCCCTCAGAAATCCAACTTCCTTTGATGATCAAGGCGTGCACAGGCCCAATAGTAACCAGGCTTTAGCGCGCACTTACCAGACTTCTGCAGCTCACTGAAGCTTGCGAACTTGCAGGTCGTCGGCCAGGTCCTGTGGTCAGCAGGCGCACCTCAGAGTCCGGCGCGTGCTAATAGAAGAGTGACCAAGTCACAGTGACTTTATGTAGTAAAGTCAAAAAGATTGAATCGCATGCACAATGCAGCCCCCCCGTCCCCACCTTCTGCGAGGGGGCAAACTTGGGGGCAATTCCAAGGCGTTCGGAACTCAGTGTGGCGGCAACGTGTGCGCGCCAGACAGATCGCTTGCTCTGCGACTCGGTGCATGCTAGCTGCATTGCTGTTTGCTCACCGCGGATCTTGCTTGTTCAGGCTTCCTACGCAGCGGCAGCGCACCATGTCGGGGCTGGTGCAGTGCCTGCTGGGCATGGGCAACCCCCTGCTGGATGTTATGTCCAACGTGGACCAGGCCTTCCTAGACAAATACAAGGTAACCTGCAATCAAGAGGCGTAGCGTCGCGCCGCGGTGCTTGAAGCAGTGCATGCGCTGTTCTTGGAGCGAAGTGGCTTGATTAGCACCATAGCGCTTTGTTTCCTGTGACATATGACTCTCTATGTTGGCGCACTGGTTGATCGGCGGCAGATCTCTGCTATGAGCCAACATGCACCTGATGTGTGTGCAATTGGGCTGGCCGCAGCTCAAGCTGGCCAACCAGATCCTGGCTGAGGACCAGCACCAGCCCATGTACAAGGCACGCACCTATACCCAGCTCCTCCTGTGCGGGTGATCGTGTACGAGGTGTGCGGGCTGCGGCAAAGCGGGTGTACACGCGGCCGCCGCGCTGCAGCTTGCAGGCCTGCCAAAGTGAGCACCTGGCTGGCATATGGTGTGAATGCTTCTTCTGGCGTCTGTGCGGCAGGAGCTGGCAGCAAAGCCCGATGTGCAGTACGTGGCGGGCGGCGCGACGCAGAACTCCATCCGCATCGCGCAGTGGCTGCTGCAGGTGCCCGGCGCGACGTCCTACTTTGGCGCGGTCGGCGATGACGACTTTGGCCACAAGCTGCGCGAGACGGCCTCGCAGGGCGGCGTCAATGTGCGTCTCGCGCCCTTTACGCCGCTGCATGTTTGTGTAGTTCACAAAGTTCGTAGTCTAGAGACATGCTCGTCCCGCAGCAAGCTGGAGTCCCAAGTGTGTCCCCCAGCTGTGCACAGCGTCACTTGAAGCGCTGGGCTGTCACTGGTCTCCACTGTGCACTACATATGCCCAGCCATGCACTGCTTGATGCATGGCGCACCCAGCCACTCACGAGATGCTGTGCCGCAAAGCCACTGTGCAGTGCCCTGCAACACAGAGCCTGAGAGCAAACCATAGAGGGCGGACAGGTAGCAGCCGTGCCAGGCTGAACCGGCGGTCAAATGTGCGCACGCAGGTGCAATACATGGTGGACAAGGAGACGCCGACGGGCACGTGCGCGACCTGCATCATGGACGGCGAGCGCTCGCTGGTCGCCAACCTGGCCGCTGCCAACAACTACAAGGTGCGCCAAGATAGGGTAGGGTAGAGCTGCCCTGGATAGGGTAGGGAGCGCTGCCGGGCACCTGGCGCGGGCAGCGCTTGCGGCAGGCGCAGCACACGGTTGCGGGGCGCCCCGCGGGCGCCGACAATGCTATGCTTCGCCGCCGGACCGGGCTGCGCGGGCGCGCCTGCTCGCGCAGCGCAGGCGGCCCCTGCCGCCGCGCAGCGGGCGCCCGCTCGCTGGAGCAGCTGCCTGACCAGCATGATCGCAACTGTCATGCATGGACACCGGCGTCTCAGCTTGCGCCGCGCCCGCGCCGTCTGCGGCGCTGAGCGCGCCGTCTGCACGTTGCCGGATTGACAGTCGTCACGTCTACAGGGAGGCAGTGGTTGCCCCGCCATCTAAATCCTGAAAGGGAGGGCCACAATCTCGCTCTCATCAAGGCGGCTCTTTCCTTGCAGGTGGACCACGTGAAGCGGCCAGAGAACTGGCGGCTGGTCGAGGCGGCGCGGGTGGTGTACTCGGCCGGCTTCTTCATCACCGTCTCGCCCGAGTCCATCCTGCTGGTCGGCAAGCACTGCGCCGAGCACAGCAAGATCTACTGCATGAACCTGTCGGCGCCCTTCATCTCCGAGGCGCGCGCCGCGGCAATGAGTCCCGCTGCTGCGCTGTCTCGGGGGCCTGGGCAAGCTGCCGCGGCTCCCTTCGCATCCTCTGCACATGCTCAAGGAGCGGATACTGCTGAATGGGGATTCCCAAGCAGTGCCCAGTCCGGTCCGGAGCTATAGCTCCGCCAGAAAACCACCTGTGCTGTGCTACAGACTGCGCTGCGCGAGCGACGGCCACGCCTCGCTCGCACGCTGAAGTACGCCGGTGCTGCCGCTTTGAAAACAGACTTAGGGTAGAACGGAGACAGGGCTAATGCCGCCTGCATGCGGCGACGCAGGTGCCGCCCTTCAAGAAGACGCTGCTGGACGCGATGCCCTACATCGACTTCCTGTTCGGCAACGAGACCGAGGCGCGCGCGTTTGCCGCGTCGGAGGGCTGGGACACCCAGGACGTGGCGGAGATCGCGCTCAAGGTGCTCGCTGGCCCGCCTCAGGCCCAGCTGGCAAAGTCTGCTGGTGCAGGCGTTGCTGTCCAAGCTTGGCCTTTTGCGTCATAATGTTGTCCCATGACGCAGGGTTTCGTCACGACAGGCAGCGCCTGTGCTGCAGTGCCTTCTGTCACTTGCATGCAGCACCAGGAAACTGTGGCGGCAGCCTGCTGCACTCTTGCATGCCTAGTTACTATTGAGGTGCTATGCATCAAGTAGCATGCTGCGAAGCCATGCGTGGGGCTGCACCCGCATGAAAAACCGCGGTTGGCTGACATACGGATGCGACTCAGTCAGGGCCGCATCTGTCTCAGGACAGCACAGCATGTGTTGTTAGATTGAGTGCCACATGCGCCGCGCCTGTGCAGAGCTGTGCGTCAACCTTGGCGCCGCGCGCGCGGCAGATCGCCCGCTTCCCGAAGGAGAACGGCAGCCGCGCACGGACGGCGGTCATCACGCAGGGCAAGGACCCCACTGTGATCGCCACCAATGGCAAGGTGGCGGCCCGCGCTCTCACGCGCTGCTCCAGAACATGCGCTGCTTCAGGAGGCATGTCATGGGCTGTTAGGCGCGGTCAGAGCCATGTTACAGCCAGGAATGCACAATCAGAGCGGCTGCAACACTTACAGCCAGGAATGACTGCTGGGCGACCAGTTCCTAGTCTGGTCAGGCCCATCCTGACAACGTGCGTCGCTAACCCTCTCATGGCAACCTGACACATGGAGTTCGCCACGCCTGAGTGCGCCTCAGGCTCAGTACATACGCGCATGCACAGCGGCACCTTCTGGCGCAAGCCGAGCCAGCGCGGACAGAGACACCAGTGTCCTCGCGCCCGGCCCGCTTCCGCGCCACCGAGACGACGCCGCCCCGCGCCCCGCCCTAACCCTACCCTAACCCGCGGCGCGCAGGTGCTGCAGTTCCCGGTGATCGCGCTGCCCAAGGAGAAGCTGGTGGACACGAACGGCGCAGGCGACGCGTTCGTGGGCGGCTTCCTGTCGCAGCTGGTCGCCGGCAAGGACCTGGCCGAGTGCTGCCGCGCGGGCAACTTCGCGGCGCACCTGGTCATCCAGCGCTCGGGCGTCACGCTGCCGGACAAGCCAGACGGCTTTGCGTGGGCCTAGAGCGCATTAAGGTCCTGCCCGCGTCATCGTTCTGGTCTCGAGGGAGACATGCCGCCGGCCAGGCCGGGCGCCTGTGCGTGGGTTTAGGGCGCGCCGGGGTCTGGGAGCGCTTGTGACCGGAGTCCAGCGCATTTGCAGGGCAGGGTGCAAACGACACGGCAGTCCATGGCCGTGCACAGGGTGATGGTTCCACCATTTGCAGGGGTCTGTGCGAACAGTCTCTGGCGGGGCCACGGCGTCGCCCTTGTGGGGTCGCGAGTTGCTTGGCTGGCTGTGCCACAGCGGGCACATGAACGGGCTTGGGTGTGCGTGATACATTGTCAGGCACTGCAAAAACTGCCGGGGCTGCATTGAAAATTGTTCGGTGCACCGGAAGCTGCTGAGGTAAGGGTTAGCAGCGCATTCTTTGGCCGATGGGTTGCCTTGCACTGGCTGCCTTCACTCATTACTGGCACTCAGGGCCAAAGCAAACGCTGGCTTGTCCTCAACGCACCCCGTGATGCGCACACCCTGTGATGCGCACTCTGGCTGTGGTGGTGGTAAGAACATCATCACCCTCGCAAACAGCGCTTGAGCACGCAGGCGCTCCACACTCCTGACAACAAGTCCTTTCATGCAACATCAGTTCATGCAAAGCAGGCGCGTCTTGTTACAACGAGCCGGTGCCCTCTGTACCCAGGCACGCTCTTACGCCCCAGGCTCGCATGTGCTTGGTTTCTTTCAAAATGTCCAAGTCCATGACCACTGTCTGGTCTTCATCGCAAGACACGCGCAGATTTGTGCTTCCACCCTGGTACACAGGGGCCGCGTGCAGGCGCCCCGGCGGCGCTCAGGTGTACTGCGGCGCCAGGCGGCCCTCGCGCACGATGTAGTTGTCCACCTCGAATGGGCGCCCGTCCAGCCAGGCCTCCAGCATCTCGCACGTCATGCCCGCAAAGCGCTTCTGCGCGCGGCGGCACGCAGCGGGGTCATGTGACTGTATGTATGGGGGACGCTCGCTGGTAGCATGCTGCCCGGGTCGGCTCGTGTGCGTCCCGCCGCGCTCGCTGTGCGAGTCCGCCATGCTAGGCTGCACATGCCCGCCGCAGTCTGGTTAACAAACAAGCTAATCTCAGAAACTGCAAGCTGCACCAGCCATACTGCATGCACAACAGTATGGCTGGTGCAGCTTGCAGCTACGTCTAAGGTTAGCTTGTTTAAACACCACACTGCGGCGGGCAGCTCGTTTAAACACCACACCAGGCCTCATGCGCAGCCCAGCATGGCGGACTCGCACAGCGTGCGCGGCGGGACGCAGGCGCGGGGACGGCGCATGCGCCAGCAACTCAACCCAACTTGGCTCCTGCATGGTGTGAGGCTGGGAGCCTGGAGATGGAGCCAGGCCTAGCAGAGACGCTCCCAGGCATGCGTCCGTGCAGTCTCACTGCGCTGGGTGCCAGAGCGCTTGACGCCCACGACATGCGGTCTGGCTCTGAGCAGCAAAGGCGGCCGCAACGTGCGTGAGCATCAATCGGGGTTAGGGTCAAGGTGGGGAGCAGACTCGCCTGAGCATCGATCGTGCACCCGCTGAAGTGCGGCGTCATGGCGTGGCGGGGCATGTGGCGCCAGGGGTGGTCCCTGCATGCGGCGCCCTTCCTTCATGGGCGCGGCAGCCAGGCGGCCATGAGCCTGCCAGCGCCCGCATGCGGGGCAGCGTGTGCATGTGGCGAAGCGCGGCATGGGTGGTTCCCTAGCGCGTGCCCACTTGCATCCAGCACTGGTGGAGGCAGTGGCGGTGTCATGAGATGTCAGAAGTGCGGGCGCTGGCTGCGCTGGGAGCACTAGCGCGGCCTGCGTCAGGGAGCGCGGCACAAGCACCACTCCAGGCGCCCCACGTGCTGCCGGCTGCACAGCAGGACTGGATGCAGAAAGAGGGCCACCCGCACTTGGGCGCGGGCTGCTGCGGCCACACGTCCCCCGAGTACCCTGCGGGGCCGCGCCAACCAGCTTCGTGAGCGGAGTCGCTCTGCGCTTTGCGTGACCCCCTGACCCACGGAGCTACAAACACAGGCGGTGGCCAGACAGCGCCTTGCTGCAAAGCATTTTACAGCAGCAGCAGACCAGTGCCGATGCTGTGCTGCGCATGCACGGGCGCAGCGCAGGGCCGCGCACCGCCGAGCTGGCCCGGTTCCAGCGCGCGTGCGACTGCGCCCGCGTCGCAGATCGCCCCGCGCGCATTGTTCACCAGGTAGGCGCCTGCCGCGCGGCCGGCCGGCGTCACCTGCCCCGTGCGACTGCCTCCTGCTGGAGATGTGCAGGCGAGGTGCTCCAGCGCGCCCGCATGACCGGCGCAGGCTTGCAAGGAGCTGGCAAGCACTTAGACAGCAGTAGCCCGTGCAGTGCACAGACGGCAGTGTGCGGACCGCACCCTTCTTCATCTTGGCAATCAGGTCGTCATTGAACATGCCCCTGCACGCGTACTTTTCAGGACACTGGCTGCCGCTCAGCAGGAGCCTTTGCCGGCACAGGCATGCCTGCGCGTAGCAATGAGGCATGCTGGGGCCAGGGCCCTTCGCGCACCGCGTCTTATTGGTCAGCGGCACCTGCGCAGACGGCGCACCTCAACACTTCCGCCATGCCCATCTTACGCCCATGTCGGAGCTCCAACGGTGGTGTATAGTACGATAGATTTTTGGAAAGCTGAGCCCCGGGCGGCAGCGTGGCGCCGCACGGCATCTTGCCGAGAAGCTCGAGGCGCATGCTACAACGCATGTGATCGTGGTGGACTACCGCGGCGCACATTGATGGTGACAATGTCGCAGCGGCTGACCATGGCCTCCAGGTCCTGCATCCACGCCACGCCCATGGCGTCGATCTCCGGCTTCTGGTGCCGGTCGTAGTAGGCCAGCTTCACGCCAAAGCTCTGCGCGGCGGCAGGTGGCCGCTCCCCAATTTCGCGCTGATGCGCAGACTTTTGGCGTGGAACTATATTACTACAGTGGGCACACGCTGACGCAGGGCAGCAGGACTGACCGGCGGCGCCTGCAGCCGTCCGCTGAGGTGTGCACACCTCAGTGCCCGCTCGTGGCCGCGCCTAGGTTTGCAAGAAAGGCGCTGCCGCGGCAGCAGGCCCTGCCAGCATGCCTGTCTGTTCTAGCAGGCGCCCTTCGCATCACTGAATGACAGGGGACATGGGGACGCACTTTCAGGCGGCGGAGCACTGCTCTCGCAATGCGGCCCCCACCGACGCTGCAGACGGTCTTGTTTGCAATATCATATGCGTGGGAGGCCACCGAAGCCACGTCCCACTCGCCGCTCACCACCTGCACAGCACAACGCGCGCAGGGCGCGTCTGATTCCCGGCCATCACTGTGCCAAGCAGGCATAACACTGTGGACCACAGGCCCCTGACATGCACCTAGTTAGGAGCCTCATTTACTTGAAGCTCCTAACGCGCGTGCGGTGAGGCAGGCAGCTGTGTGTGCAACACGCCACTTACTACATGGACAGGCACGCTTGCAGTGAGAGCAGGCGGCATGGTCGCGCGCGCGCTGCACACGAGCGCGGCTGCAGCGGCAGCGCGCGCCTGCTGGTACCCCTCGACAAAATTGCGAATGAGGATTAGGCAGCGCATGGCCTCGTCCTCCGCCACGCTCTCCACGTTGCTGCCTGCGCCGCGCGCGACTTGGGCGGCCTGCGACACACTGCAGGACTGCGACTGCATGCGAGACGCTGGCTGGCTCGACGTGACTGCCTGCGCGCGACGGACCGTGCGCGCCACTGGCGGGCTGTCCCACTGTGCAGGAGTGCGACTGCATGCAGGGCGCTGGCTGGTCTGCTGCGAGTGCTGCCTGCATGCTGCAGGGCTCCATGCGAGGGCAACGACCGCGCACCGGTGCACTCGGCCACCGTCAGGCCGGCGGCTGCGGCGGCCTCCAGGTCGATGTGGTCCGACCTGAGCGGCCGGCCTCACAGCCCATGGTGAGTGCTAGGGTGGCAGGCTGGCAGCGCTGCACAGCTCATCACAAATGATCCGTAACGTGCATACATGCATGTCCTCTCTGCGATGATGCGAGAACAACTGCCATACAAGAACAGTCGCACTGCAAATACAATTGCCATGTGGGAACAATTGCCATTGTGTCATCAGCAAGTGCCTGTTTCCGGCCGTGTGCATGTACTTTTACGTACCCATGCTTTTCACAGCCTAATACTGATCCGCTGTTCCATGCAGGGATGGGAGCCATCCTGCCGCCTCTGCAGGCACTGCCCGACCAGGCCGTGCTTGCTCGGCTGCAGGGTCGGCGCGCACCCGACGCCCGCGACCAGGATGAGGCGCAGCTTCTTGGCCGCCGCCAGGCGCTCGCGCGTCATGTACGCCTGCCCAGCCGGCCACTCTTGCATTTATTTAATTATCTATAATTTACTCTATTTCGTAACGTATGGCATGTGTCACAGCACCAGCTGAAACTGCTCGCTCTGATTGTCATGGATTAAAAATCCATGACAAAATCCATGACAAAAAGGCAGGCTGCAGATACACAACAGGCGGCAGTACCGGCGGCGCGCACCGGGTGGAACGGGGTGGTGATGAGGATGTCGATGCTCGGCAGCAGCTTGTCCAGGTCTGCACGCGCAGCGCGGCGTGAGCGCAGCCTCACAGGCGGCATGGGAGCGCTTGGCAAGGGAGGAGAGGCTGAGAGCTGCCGGCACACATGCAGCGCACCCGAGTCCGGGCCGTCCTTGAGGTCGGTGGTGAAGAAGTCGCAGCCGCGGCGCTCCAGGGCGCCGCGCAGTCCGAGGCCATTCTGCGGGTGCGGCTGCAGGCACTTGACGCGACAGGACGAGCGGCACACATGCAGGGCGCACAGAGGCGGAGCAGGGCCGCGCGCCTCGACGCAGTTCAGGAAGTTAGGGTTTTGCGCGGCCTTGCCTCCCCTGCGGCGCTCGAGGCTTGCTGCTCAGCGTGCTCAACCAGCGCGAGTCTGACAGTCCAGCAGTGCACAGGGCAAACCTTGGCAGCACAGCGAGCACTCTCTGCGCTCCACCAACTGTCATCGAGCTCTCTTCACTGACTGCCACAAGCTCAGTCCCGCTGCGCGCGCGCTTATGTCATGGCCTGCTTCCGTGAAAAGACCTGGTTTTGTCAGCTTTGGAACAGAGTCAAAGCCACGCGGCAAGGCTTCATGGACAAGGCACACAGATACTTTCATGAGGTATGTGGAACAACTTCGCTCGAAAACTGTGCACCAGGTCACCAGGTCAGGTACCTCCTGGCAAAGGCTGGTCGAGGGATGGATTCCTGAACGCCCTCCTCATCCACAAACTTCCACTGCTTCTTGGCACACAAGAATTTCTCCACTTGAAGGTGCTACATGCTCTGGCAACCTAGCCCTACATACATGTAGGGCCTATGCTATGTGTACCTATGTGTGCATTCTGTGAAAGCAGGTGGCAAGGTAACGAGCGAGTATTTTGAGTTGCTGCTAGTCATGTCGTTTGACGTTTCGGGCAGGTCAAGGCCTGCATATGCGTAACGCACTTGTTAAATGCGAGTCACATATGGACAGCTCCCATCATGCCTACCATGTCACTCTCTGCCACATCAAAGCTAGCGACCCACAAACGCGGCCATGCGAGACAGGACATGACCGCTCTGTACGCTCACCTGCCTACATTGCTCTCCCGGCTCCCGTCAAACACTCGACACTCGACAGCCTGCACTGCGCAGCTGCTGCAGACGGGGCCGCTGGTCATGCCTCGGCCGCCTCGCCGGCAGCACTGTCTCCTGTGCCGTCCGTCTCTGCAGGAACCACTGCAGCACCAGGGTGCGACGCCGGCAGCTCGTCAGCGGCGGCCTCTGCTGCTGAGCCGTCCTCCGTCGCGCCCCGCGGCGCGTCGGCAGCCTCGCCGCTGGCGGGCAACTGGAGCGCGGTCACGCAGAACCTGCGCGTGTTGCCCGTGTGAGCATGCCATCCGCGCCGGCAGGCTTCATTTGTATTTAAGCAAAGGTCAAGGAGCGCCAAAGGATGACGGATTGGTGCAAGACTGCGCACTAGAAGCAGAACGAGCATGGCAAGTGCGCCGCTGGCTCCCTGCTTCAGGCCTGACTCGCCTCCCAACACGCCCGCATCCGCTCACGGTGCGGGCACACAGCCACAACGCAAGCAGTGCCTACAGTGACACACCAGCGGCGCTCCTCGTCTCTCACAGAAGCAGGGCCCCTCTACCGATGAGTCCATGCGCTCGCCTTGGGCCTGGAAGACAGAGGACTACTGACACGCAGCGGCGTGATCCGCACACACCGCTCGGCCAGGTCTGGTCGTAGGGTGTATCGTAGGGTGTATCATAGGGTGTGTCATAGGGTGTCAGGGGAGCGCACTTCTTCCACAGGCCCCGCGACGCGGACACGATGAACGCGAGCGGCACCGGCTCGCGCGACGGCTTCAGCAGCGCCGGCCGGTGCCACGGTCGCGCGCACAGCGCGCGCGCGTTGGGCGGCGGCGGGCCCTGCAGCGCCGCGCCAGCCGGCCGCTCCGGCGCGGCCGGCACGGCCGGCTGCGAGGGCAGCTCCACGTCGCGCCCGGCCGCCTTCACGGCGGCCACGCGCAGCTGCAGGCGCTGGTGGTCTGCGACCAGCAGCGACGGCAACGCCACCACGTCCTACACGCGCGCACCCCCTGTCTCATCGGTCTGCACGGTGCAAACATGCGGCCCCAACCTGACAGTCATGCTGTAGGCATGCGAATCTTGGCGTGACACAGCGGAACGAAACACAACCAGTGCGGAAAGCCTTGGCGCTCGACCGGCGCCCGGGGTTCCCGTGGCGTGGCGCGGCGGCGCGCGCGCGGGGGGCGCAGCGCGCGCGCGCCTGCATGCTGCCGCCCAGCGTCTGGCGCACGAGGTCCAGGTTGTGCTGCAGCGCGCGCGGGCTGCGCCCGAGCGCGCCCGGCGCGACGGCCACCACGCGGCCCAGGTCGGCGCCCACGAGGCCCGAGCCGACCAGCAGGGCCACGTTGGTGCGCAGCTCCTTGTTCAGCGGCAGCCTCAGCAGCTTGGGGCACCTGGCGCGGCGCGGCCGCGTCAACCTACAAGTGTACGTGGCGCCGCGCGCGCCGGCTGCTGGGAGGGTATGCAAAGCCTCGGCACTGGACCCCACGCAGCAGCAGCAGCCAGCAGGCACTACAGCGGCCTGCTGCAGGGCTCCGACGCACAGCACGGCCGCAGGCACTGCAGCGTCCTTGCTCTAGCTCGGTGCCAGCCGCCCGAGCCGAGCGCAGGCTGTCTAACGCATCAGCAGGCACCGCGATGCGCGCCGGGGCGCCCAGAGCGCGTGCGCGGGGCGCCGCTCGGTCTGCCGCTGGCAGGGCCCGGCTTGCCCAGGTCCGCACACTGGCCTTCAGCCGCCCTTCAGCAGTCAGCAGTGGGGGTCTAAGATATAGGGTTAGGGTAGGGTGAGGAGGCGTGCGGCGCGCACGCGCGCAGGATGCCGCTGAGGTCGTCGTCGGCCAGGCCCAGCGAGCGCAGGTACTCGTAGGTGGGCAGCAGCTCGGTGTTGACGTCGCGCAGCAGCAGCGCCGGCACTTGGTACACGGCCAGCCCGATCTGCAGCGCCGACGGGTAGGGTTAGGGTAGTCTCATTCTATACCGCAGGGAAGCTTGCATGGTTGCCAGGTGATGCATCACGCCGCGGCTGAGGCTGCGCGCACACCTGCCACTTTACGCCGCCCAACTATGATACAGGGCCCCTGTGGACGCTCACAGCCGCGCTGCCGCTTACCTCCCGCGCTTCTGCGGCGCTGGGCGCGCCGCCCCCCACCCTTGCCCCAGACCTGGGCCAGGCGCAGGCGCGACAACACATTCTACCTCCGTTTGTGCAGATATGCGGCCGTGCGGCCGCAGGCAGTACACGCGCGCCAGCATGACATATAGGGTAGGGTATAGGGTTGGGATCAAACGCGCCTGGTGCGAGTCGAGGCCCGCGAAGAGCAGGAAGTCGCGCACGGGCTGCAGCTGGCCGGCCACGTCCGCGGCCAGCAGGTGCGCGCAGCGCCGCAGCAGCCCCGCGACGGCTTTGGCGCGCGTCACGTCGACCGCGAGCCAGTCCAGCACGGCGGTCAGCTGCGCCGCGGCGCGCCCCAGGCTCGGCGGGGCCTGGGGCAGGCTTTCCCAGCGGCGCGCGTCGCGCCGGCGGGCCCCCGATTGCCACGATCGCGGTAACCACATAGCACAGCAGGCTCAGCACGAACAGAGGCAGCTGGGAAATCGGAACACCAAAGTGACACTAGGAAAGCAGGCGCGGGGCTGCGACGCGCATGCCGCAGCGCCCAGTGTTCCAGGCTGCGTTCAGCATCAGCCCACCCCGACCCTAATTACAAGCAGGCTGTGCTCGAGCACAATGCGCGGGCCGCCTCTGACCAGCTCACCAGGCCAGCGCCAGGCTGCGGAGCACCGACAGACCAGCCGCGCCGGGTGGCGCGGGGCGCGCCTGCTCGGCGCTGGGCAGCGGCTTGCGCGCGTGCTGCGCGCTGCGCGACAGGCCGTCCTGCAGCTCGTACGCCGTGCGCAGCAGCGTGTCCACCTGCGCACGCCGTGGAGTCTATCATCACCCCTAACCCTAATCCTTAACCTACCCTTCCTCTCTGCCAAGCATTGATGATGATATCGCACATAATCAGATGCGCGCCCCCTCTCGCTCTTTATGCCACGCATCAGCGACGCCGCACTCATGCTGTACGTGCGCGGCAGCGTGGCTACATTTGGGCGCGTCATGCCCCTCTGCTCGTTGCTGAGCAGCAGCAGCGTCCGAGATGAGGTGGCGGAATGGCAGCAGAGACACATGGAGCACGCAGTGGGTCAATATCACATATATTATTACAACTTGTGAGCCACGCCCAGCCGATGCACATGCACACCGCGGTGGGCCCCACGAGCAAGGCCCAGCAAAACGAGGAGGGGCAGTGCAGCAAAGCGCACGCCCAGCCCCGCAGCCCTCGACAGCAGCTCTGCCCGGGCACGGGGGCACGCGCCGCGGCCCGTCGCGGCAGGCACGCCGGAACGGGCCCGGAGCGCCGGCGGGGCGCGCCTGCGCGTCCGTCAGCGGCAGCCGCGCCTGCAGCGCGGCCTTCACGGCGCCCAGCTCGGCCTGGTCGGGCGCCGCGACGGGCGCCTGCGCCGCCGCGACCACCGCGCCGCGCCGGCCGCCGCCGCCGCCGCCGCCGCCGGCCGGGTTGAAGCCAACGTACATGGCGTCCGGCGGCGGCAGGTCCGCCATGAGCTCGTTATAGTCGTCGATCCGCGGCGACGCCTCCAGCTTGTCCTTCATCACCTGGATGTCCGCTGCGGACGCCGCGGCGGCCGCCCCGAGTCAGGCCGGCGCTAACCCTATACCCTAACCCCGGGTCAGGCCAGCGCCGCGGCGTGCGCTGCCGCTGCTACTGAAGGCTTTGTCGCGCCCGCGCGGAGGAAGGCACGCGCTTATGGCTTCCGGCCACCCGCGGCCGGTTTTTGTGCGCGCCGCTTGCGACAACCCACACCCTGCGTCTGCGCCCCGACCGACGACCTTGCGGCTGCAGCGCCAGAGCAGCAGCGCGGGGGCGCAGCCACTGCGCGCGCCGACTCAGGCTGCGCCGCACAGCGTGCTGCAGCCCGTCACAGCGCCGGAGCGCCCGTCGGACGAGCGCCGTTCCGGGAGCCCGGGGGTGGGTGGAGGGGGGGGGGGCACAGGAGGGTGGGAGAGCTCACCAATCCTCTGCATGGCGCGCTCGGTCTCCTGCTCCCAGGTCAGCGGGGGCTTGGGCGGCCTGCCGCGGAGGCGGCCTGCGCGCACCCGCCGCCAACGGTCAGCGTCAAGCCCGCGGCTCGCGGCTGCGTGGAGAGTAGCCCTGCACTTGGTGCTGAGCCTGGCTCATCCCGCCTTGGCGGCCAGGCTCGCAGCCGGCGGCCTTTGCCTCCCCAGACCTGATTTGATTTGCACTGCCCTATGCTGTTGCTGGGCGTCTTGGCTGTTGCGACACAAGCGCACTCGCTTTGCACCCGCACAGTCTCTGCACGGCGTGAGAACACCCCCTCTCTCACCGCCGGCCCTGCTCCGCATGTCACAGCCCGCCGCTGCCGCGCGAGCACGCCGCGCCCCGCCGCGCCCCAGACACGCCCGGGCCGGGCGCGCACGCCCGGACGCGGCCGCCGCCGCGCGCCGCTCGTCCATCAGGTCGCGCCGCCACGTGGCGACCTTGAGCGCGCGCCGGTCGTACACGTTGCGCAGGTACTTGGGCAGCAGCTGCTGCAGGCGGCTCAACAGCGCCTTCCAGCTGGGCGGCTCGGCGCGGCCGCGCGCGTCCCCCTGCGCGCGCGCCCCCGCCTGCGCCGCAGCATGCCTCAGCGCCGCAGCATGCTTCAGCGGCGCGCCGGGGGGCACGCGTGAGGCGTTGTTTCTGTCGGCCTGGCATGCCCTGTCCCGAAGTCACCACCCTCGCACGGTGCGGCGGAGGAGGTACGGACAGCTGCACACAGGAAAGCTGCGCACGGATGAAGCAATACGCACGGTGTAAGCTGCCTGCCGCACACACCCTGGCTCCGTTCGCCCACTCAGGACCATCTCTCCGTGCCCCTGGCGCGCACAAGGGCGGGAAGGGGCCGGCGCGGAGCTCAACGCGCCTGCAGCTCCGGCAGGGCGCCGGCCGCGGCGCTCAGCCGCTCCAGCAGCGAGCCGGTGTCGCGGCCCTGCAGCGCGCGCGCCAGCACGTCGCCCTGCGCGCGCAGCCAGCGCTGGCGCGCGCCCGTGTCCTGCAGCAGCGCCGGCAGGCCCGCCGCAAGCGCCGCCGCCGCCGCGGCCACCCGGTCCGCCCCCTCGGGCGTCCCCATCGCGGGCGACCGGCGGCTCCTCCCTTTTGGCTTCCGCGGCGGCGCAGCGGCATCTCTGGGCGCCGGACCGGCCGACCCCGGCTCCGCGACCGCGGCCACGGCCTCGCTCGCCACCCTGCAGCTCGCTCCTGCAGCCTTGCCCGCACCCGCGCGGCTCGCTTCTGCAGCCTCGCCCGCCGCCGCGCGGCTCGCTTCTGCAGCCTCGCCCGCCGCCGCGCAGCTCGCTTCTGCAGCCTCGCCTGCCGCCGCGCAGCTCGCTTCAGAGCCTGCGGCCTCCGCCTCGCGGCCACGAGCGCCTGCCTCGGGCTCGGCCGGCTGCGCGAGGCCTGCAGGCGCCGCGGCCGCGCCCTCGGCCTGCGCGCCCCCCCTCTTCCTCCGCCGCCTCTTCTTGCCGGCCGGCGCGCCGGCCGGCGCGCCGGCCAGCGCATGCGCTACCGCAGCCTCTTCGCTCCGCGCGGCCGGAGAGGCGCTCGCCCGCTCGGGCGGCGCACCAGCGGCCGCAGCGCCAAGCTCGCCACTCAGGGCGGGCGCAGCCTCAGCCGGGGCCGCAGCCGCCTGCTCTGTCACAAGCGGCTGCGGCGCGGCGCCCGCAGGGTCACGCGCGGCTGGCGCGCCCGCGGCGGCCTGCTCTGCCGCAGCGGACTGCGGCGCGCCGCCCGCAGCGTCGACCGCGGCCGGCACGGCCGCGGCGTCGGGCGCGCCGGCCCTCTTCTTTTTCTTCTTCTTCTTGCGCGAGGGCGCGCTGAGCGGCACCAGCGCCGCATCCGGCTGCCACGCGTCGGCGGCCTCCACAGCAATCGGCTGCGGCCGCGCGCCGCCCAGCTCCGCGCAACCGGCCGGGCCGGCGGCGGCGGCCACCAGGCAGCCGTGCGGCCCCTGCCAAGCCTCGCGCCGCAGCGCGCTGCCCAGCGTGCCGACCAGCGCCTCGGCAGAGTGCCGCTGCAGGGCCGCGGGGATGCTGAGCAGGCCCGCGGCGCGCATGGCAGCCGCCAGCGCCGCACTCTCCCCGCCGCGGCCGTGCGCGTTGGCGCCTGGCGCCTGCGGCGGCTGCACACTGCCCGCCGGCGCGCCCTGCGCGGCGCGCTCGCAGCCCGCGCGCGCCTCCTCGGCCCCCTCCCCCGCCTCGGCCCCCGGCTGCGCCACGGCGCGCGCCACATGGGCCACGCCGCGGCGGCCGCCTGCCCGGCCTGCGCGGCAGGCGCCGCCCTGGCCGACGTCCGCGCCAGCTAGCGAGGACGTCAAACCGCAGCCTGCCGGCCGCGCCTGCGCGGCGTCCCTGCTTGCGGCCCAGCTTGCCAGGCTGGTGAGGCTGGAGAAGACGCGGCTTGCGCATGGCGGCTGCGCCGCGAGCCACGCCGCGCCGCTGTTGTCCGCTAGCAGGCGGGCCGCCTGGGCGAGCGTCAGGGCCCTGCCGCGTGCGCCATACATGCATTGTTGGCGCTGCACGCCGCCGCAGGCTCAGCGGCCAGCGGGGAGAGCTGTAGCACATATGCACCCGTGGCCCCTCTATACATTGCAACACCACGTCAGAACAGCAAGCAGCCAGGTGCACGCACCTCAGCATCGGCACGTCAGAGACTCCTTAGCCCCACGTCACCGCTTTGCAACTCTGCTCAAAGACAAGACGAAGCACGGTGGCGTCCAGGTTGTACACACAATGGGGGGCCAACAGGGTTCAGTCGGGGCTTGGGCTTGAAGCTTGGTGGGAGCAGTGTGGGCGGCAGATAGTCTGCCTTTAACCTGGCAGGATTCTGCCAGGCCGGCAGAAGCTTTCTGCCCGCATGCAGACGGAGTTTTCGCTAGCAACGAAGTTCTGCCTTTTGCCAGGCAGCATTCTGCCTGGCGGGCAGAAGGCTTCTGCCCAGACCCAAAACGTTCTGCCGCCCACACTGGGTGGGAGTAGGAGACAGATGGGCGTACCACTGCGCACAGCGCATACACTCGTGCTGAAACATGGTGCTGCAAACAGGAGCTGAGCTTGAAAGGGCGGTGGGCGAGCACATTGTCCAGCTCTGCAGAGAGCTTGAGGCCGCTCAGGACGTAGCAGAGGTCCGCCGCTGGCCCGCGGTTGCACTGTGCTATGCTGTCACAGAGCATCCTGCCGAGGCTGCTGTGCTGCATTCTCGCATATGCAGCTGAAGTGCTGCGCCTATGCAGGTACAACAGCTGCTGCGCGGTGCAGTGTGCGTATACCTGGGCAATGCCAGGTATGCGTCTTGCAGGCGCATAAGCATCCTCTTTATACTTTCTAATGCTGTGGAGCATTGCATCATGTGGATGATGCATCAACATGCTGTTGAAAAGCTTGAGCTGGCGCTCCTGCGCAGGTCCTCTGATGAGGAGCGGGTTGCTGGGACACTGGTTCTTGCTGAGCACCGGCTCCGGAAGGCAGCAGCAGAGCTGGATGCAAGCAATACGCAGGCGCTCGCGCAGCAGGCGCTCTACGCTTCCCACTTCGGCCTCCTCGCAGACGTACTGCTGTCAGGTCAGTGCCAGCCTTGCACAGTGCAGCAGAAGGCGTGCGTATTTTGTATGCGGAAGACAAACTGCTCACCGCCAAGCTTTGTGCGCCGTGCGTGACTCACACATCGCCCAGCCGGCCAGCAGCTGCAGGAGTCGACACAAGCCGCGTCTGGCCGCCGCCCATTGCTGCGCGGCGGCCGCCCTGTGTGGTGTGCTGACTCAGGAGCCTGCTGCAGTCGTGGCGCCGGAGTGGCTGGCCTGCTTCCCCGCGCGCGAGCGGGCGGCGCTGTTCAACGCCTTCTTTGACCGCGCGCCCGCGCCTGCGCTCCTGCGCGCGCTCGTCGCGTGCGCACCCGCCGCCCCGCCGCCGGCACCCAGCCGTCCTTGGCAGCCACGCGCTTCTCGCCGTGACGGCCAGGCGACCGACTGCGCTTTTCACCGGTTTTATTGCGTAGGTTGAGTGACGTCAGAGATCAGGCGGTGACACGGTGGTCGTTGCAGTCTCAACCATGTATGCATGCACAAGAGCATGTAAACACGGTGTGCTGCGCTCAGGAAAATGGGTTGTTCAAAGCAGCGCCTGCGCACATGCGGGCCACAGGTACCCTGCACTACACGCAGGCTGGCGGCTGGGTGCACAGGCGCCCCACTGGCACAGACGCGCGCGCGGTGCGCCGGCAGGCACCTGGCGGCGGTGCAGCCGCTCGCGCGCGGCGCGCCGCCCCGCAGCGGCGCGGCGGTCGTGACGGCGGTCGCCTCCGACGTGGCGGCCGCGCACCTGGCAGCGCGCTTCGCCGCGGCCTCCAGCTCGGGCGTCGTTGTGCGCCGCAGCCCAAGGCGCACCAAAGGCGCCTTTGATGAAAGGCACATTGGCGGGGGAGCAGGCGCCCAAGACAAGAAGCGCGCGCGAGGGCCTGCGCTCTGTGCCCTGTCACGAGCGTGCGCTGCCACCGTGTGTGCCGGCTGTCAAGGCTAGGGTGCAATTCAGGGTCTGGGCATGCGCGGAGCGGCGGCAGCAGGGCCGCGCAGGAGCTGGCGCGCGCCTGCGCGGCGGCCGCGCCCGGCGCCGCGGGCCGTCCGCCGGCCGGCGCGCCGGCCGCGCCGCGCGCCGACCCCGCGGAGCTGGCTGCACTGCTGGCGTCCGTGCCCGAGCGCGCGGCCGCGTGCGAGCAGCCCGAGCTGCGGCCGCGCGCCTTTGTGCCGCGCGTCGTGGCGCAGCTGCTGCGCGCGCTGGCGGCTGCCGCGCCGGGTCGGGCGCGGCCGGCCCTTGCGCCGGCGGAGCCCTCTGATGCGAGCGCGCCTGCGCCCGCACAAGCCCTGTCACGGGACGAAGACGCCGGCGAGGCTGGCCTCGGCGGTGCGGCTGAGCCCGGGCAGGAGGCCGGCACGGATGCCGGCGGCCCGGGCGCGGGCGGCCCAGACGGCGCGGCAGACTTCGCGGGCCAGGTGCTGTCGCGGCTGAGCCTGCGGGGCTTTGCGGCGGACGCTGCGCGCGCGCTCTGGCAGGGCCTGGGCGCGAGCCCCGGCGCGGCGAGCTCCGCGAGCGACGCGAGCCCCGCGGACGCAGCCGGCGCCGTGGCTGCGGCGTTGGGCGCGGTGGACGACGGCCCGGCGCTGGAGCGCATCCTGGAGGCGCTGTTGCTTGAGGCGGGCGCCGCGCCGGCGCCTGCAGCGGCAGCGGCGGACCCATGGCCATGGCCTGCGGCCGCCGCGCGCACGCCTGCAGGCGGCCACGCGGCCGGGGCGGCTCCCCAGCAGGGAGCGCCGGAGCTCGCTGCGGGCGGTGAGCCGGCGGGCGCACCCGCTGCGACTGCGCCGCCGGACGGCGCCGCGGACGCGGCGGCGGAGGCCGCGGCGGCGGCGCTCGCGCGCGTCACGGCGGCCGCCGGCGCGCACGCGCGGCACACGGCCGTCAGGTGCGCCCGCTCCTGCTGTGCGTCTGCATGCCCTGGAGCTCGCAGGCTTGCAGGGGCCCGTCATGCATAGCACTGCAGGGCTGTAAGATTTGAAATTAATGTTATAGCGCCGGCTGCCTGGCTGCTGGCAACTTCAGCAGCGACATTGGGGAGCTGAGAAGCACATTTCCTGCAGCACCGCATCCCTGTGCGCTGGGGCAGGCAGACGCTGCGTGTCACGGGTCGCACACGCGGCGCTGGAGACCCGCGGCTCAGAGAGCGGTCGGCGTACAGACCCTACCCTCACCCTGGCGCCGCGCAGGTACCTGCTGGCGGACAAGCTCCTGCTGCAGCGCGTGCTGCCCCCGCGCGCGCTGGCCGTGCTGCTGGCCCTGCTCGCGCGCCTGCCCGCGGTGGCCCCGCCGCAGGGCGCGGCGCTCGCCGTCGCCGACGGCGCGGGCCGCGCGGCGGGGCCCGGCTCCATGCACGCGGAGGAGACCCCGGCCGCTGCGCCGCCGCTGCTGGCGCAGGCCGCGCTGAAGCTCGCCCAGGCGGGCGCCCCGATGCCGCGCCGCCCGCTGCGCGGTGCCGCAGGCGCCCTGCCGAGTTTGACCGCAGCTTGCTGTGTGCTTCGCATGCCATTCGCCTGGCAACGGACCACCTCTGGCGGTGCCACAAAGCAGCGGCATGGCTGAAGACACGCAGCTTGTGCTCCGCGCTGGCAGGCGCAAAGCAGCAACGCTGTTAAGCGTTGGATGGGGTGTTGGTTGCCGAGGCGTGCCGTCAGGTGACAGAACGTCCGGAGGCATTCACCAGGCAGCGGCTGCCCCAGCCCACAGGGGGCGGCCGCTGCCTGGTGGATGCCTCCGAGCGTCCTGTCACCTCACGGCAACTTCTGCAATCGACGCCCCATCAGTGTCGGTTGCGGAGGGGCGGCCCTGACGCGGGGCTGCCGCGGCAGGCCTGGGGCGCGGAGGCGGCCACGCAGCGGCTGCCGGCGCGGCAGCAGGCGTACATGACCGCCGCGCTCGCGGGCCTGCTGCGCCGGCTGGGCGGCCACGCGCTCGAGCGCGCGCCCGGCCTGCTGCCCGCGCTGATCGCGGGCGTGGGCGTTCGCCTGGACAGCCCGCTGCCGACCGTCAGGCGCGGTCTCCTGCCACCCGCGGACCTGCCTGCGCTGCGCCGCAGCGCGGGCGTGCGCCTGGGTAGCCCTCCTTCTGGGCGTCACACGCGCCTGAATGAGTTGTGCAGTCGATTCTTATGGCCCAAGCGTCGCGCCGTGTGCATCAGCCCTGCACCCGTGCATGTCAGCATGCGGTGTAACAATGTCCTTTGTCCTGGAAAGTACGCTGGTGATTGCCAGGAAGCGCGCCAGACACACAGCACAGAACAGATCAGTGCACTTGCGTCACCTTCATCGCCCTGCCTAATCCTCGACCCATGCCCCGCGGCCGGCGGCCGAGCGCCGTCGCGGGGCGCGCAGGCGGCAGGGCATGCGCGTCGGCGACTGCTTCTCGCGCGTGCTCAACCCCGCGGGCGAGCCGCTGTTCGGCGGCGCGGCCGGCGCGGCGCCGCTGCCCGAGGAGGCCTGGCCCGACCCGGCCCCAGCCCCCGGCCCCGCCCGCACCAGCCCCGACGTGAGGCAGCCCGGCGGCGGCGGCCGGGGGGACCTGGGCGGCGGCGAGAGCGGGGGCGGCGGGCGGGCGGCGCGCGCGGGCGCGCGCATGGACCCCGACGCGCCGGCGGCGGGCGCCTGGGCGGCCGGCGTCGGCTGGGAGGACCTGGCCGGGCCGGCCGGCGCGGCCGGCGGGCCGCCCGCCAGCGAGACCGACAGCGACGACGACTCGCTGCAGCCGTACGACCTGTCCGAGGGCGAGGATGATGGTGCGCTGACTCAGCGCTGCTGACCTCCTTGTACCCTACACGCTGCGCTCTTTCTGGTATGCGCCAGCGCCTGCGCGCCTCGAGGACTGCATGCCAAACCCGGTGGACACGCGGCCACGGCGTGCGTCCCGCGCGCTCGATACATGCGCAGGCCTGCTTGATGTGCACACTTGCGGGCAAGCAGCGAGGGCAAGACCTACTCTCCATGCAAGCGTGACGCACAGGACGGGCCAGCCTGACACTGCCACAGTGCCGCCCCTCCCTGCGCCAAGGCAGGGCGCGCCGGCGCGGGGCAGGCCCCGACGGCGGCGAGCGGCCACTGCAGCTGCGCGAGGCGGCGGCCGCGCTGCGCAAGCCGGACGACGCGCCGGCGCTGCTGCGCGCGCTGGCGGCCGTGCGGCCGCTCATCGAGGCCGCGCCGGTGGAGTTGCCGCACTATGCGGGTGCGGCACCCCGCGTGGCCGCACCGTCAGGAAGCACGTAAAGGCATGCGCGCTCCGGCCAGCTGCATCCTATGGGTCGTGCTGCCCCGTTATGGCATGGCCCCCTTGGCCCTGCGCTCATGCACCTGCCCGGCTGCCCCTATGGAATGCTGCACGAGCCCACGGCTAATTTATGTACACGGTCGCCACAGAGTGAGCGCAGGCATGGCGGCGCCTGCAGCGCCGTGGCGCTGCTCGCTCTGGCCACTGGCCGGCGGACCGAGCCGGCCGCGCGCTCACCCAGCCCCGCCGCAAGCGAGCAGGCGAGCTGGCGCGCGCGCTGCTATACGCGCGGCCGCCCGACTGGGCGGACCGCGAGGCGGCGGCGGACGGCGACCGCCCGGACGCGCAGCGCCTGGCCGCGCTGGTCGCGCTGCTGGCCGCCGCGCCGGCGCCGGCCGGCGCCGCGCTCGCCGGCCAGGTATTCTCGCCGCACCTGGACCTGTTCCAGCGCGTGCTTGCGCTGGAGGCACTGGCCGGCGGCGCGGCGGCGCTCGCGCGCTCGGCGGCAAACCCTGCAGAAACCCTGGACGCCCCGCCGCCGCCCCCGGCGCTGCCGGCGGCGGCGGCGGGGTGCGCGGGCGGCGGCGCGGAGGGGCCGGGCCGCTCGCGGCGGTGGGGCGCGGTGTCGCTGGCGCGCCTGGCGGCGCCGGCGCGCCGCGCGACGTGCAACCGCTTCCCGGAGGTCGCGGCCGACTGGACCGGCGCGCTGCTGGCCGGCTGCGGCGCGCCGGTGCACGGCGTGGACCTGTTCGGGCGCGACGCGCTGCTGCTGGGCCGCCTGCTCGCCACCCTGGGCGCGTTTGCGGAGGCCGCGGCGCCCGCGCCGGCCGGCGCGGGCGTGGCCGCGGCGGTGCTGGAGCTGCTGGCCGCGCCCGGAGTGCACGCGCACCCGCAGCCGTTCGTGCGCCGCTCCGCGCTGGTCGCCGCCTCGCAGGCGCGTCGCGCCGGGAGCGGCCGGCCCGGCCGGGCGCCTTGCCAGCGCCTGCCTGCAGGCGCGCTGCCGAAGCGGCTCGCACGAGAGCTGACGCCGACTGAAGCATGCGGCGCAAACTTGTGAAGAACATGCATCAAGACAAGGTCTCAAAACCCTGAAACCTTGAAGCCCAAGTGTGCGGCAGGTGGTGGGCGCGCTGCCGCCGGCGCAGCTGGCAGGCGCCCTGGCGGGCGGCGCGCGCGCGGGGCCCGACCCGGCCCTGCTCGTGCGCCTGGATTGGCTGCGCGGCTGGGCCGCGCGTGCGGCGCAGGCCGACGAGGACGCGCACTGCCGCATGCTCGCCGCCGGCTGCCTGTCCATGCAGGCGCGGCCCCAGCGCGGCCTGTCTGGGACCGGGGATCTGCCTGAGCTCTGGGCGCGTCCAGCACCATGGCCGTCCGGCCAGGGTGCTTGTGGGGACGAGCGGCTGGCGCATGTCGGAGTGCTGTCGCTGTGCTGCGCCATGCTGGGCGGGAGAGGCTGCAGCTGCCGCGCTTTGTGCCCGTTTCATGAAGTGCTCGTAGGCTTGCGGAGGATGTCGTGCGCGTGCGACATGCATGCCTGCGCAGAGCCAGTGCCACATGAACAAAGGGCTGAGGCATGCTCTGCCGGCTCCTTGCACACTCTCCAAGGGCAACAAGCTTGCCTGCATGCAGCAGCGGTGCCGTCTACCAGGCCCAGACATGGCGCGGCCGGACGCTGCAGTGCCGCTGCTTGCGCGGCGCTGGCGTGAGCCCGCCTGGCGCGCAGGGCAAGCTGGCGGCCGAGGCGCTTGCGGTTACGGACGGCGGCGGCGGCCATGTGCTGCACACGCGGCTGGAGGCGCCGCAGATTGTCATGCCGCACAGCTCGCGCGGCGTGTCCGCAGCAGCCAGCCTGGCCTTCTGATCCCCTGGTGTATTTGCCTGCTCGTGTTGCTTCCAAATAGTCCTTCGCAATGGGCCACCCTGCCTACTCTAGCTGTCATAACATCCTACTTACAGGGTGTGAGCATTCGCTGCGCATTGAGCAATGTAACGCATGCACCCCGCACTCCCTACTTGGCATGCCCCTCCTGTCCACATCTGCAATGGCAGACCGTCGCTGCAGACCGCGGTCGGCAGGCAGCCTCGCCGCGTGCCGTCTGCAGCCCGCCACGCCGCGCCTCACTCCTTCTCAAGCACTGTCCTGACGGGCGCCGGGCCGTCCGCGGCGCCGTTGCTCTTGGTCTCGAAGCTCGGCGGCGGGGAGCCCCTGCGTGGCACATGCTCATGCAGCATGACATATCGGCGGCGTGTGTCCGGGGATCAACATGGGCTGCCAACACAACAGAGTGCAGCATTGCATGTGCGGGGCGAGTGAAACTCCGCTGTCGCAACACGTGAGGTGACCAGCCATGCACAGCAGCGCATACGCACTCGCAAAGCTGCCTCCTCATCTCCGTACTTTGCCGTATACAGCTGCTCCACTGGTGTTGTTAGGGCCATGAATGGTGTCGCCTCTACCAAGCAAGAGAGGCGGCACACTGTGGCGGGCACATTCATTTACAAGCCTGCCAGCCCAGGAGAGACCCCAAACACGCTTCCTGCACAACTCTAGGCAGCCGCAAAATTCGCCACTGGCCGCCTCGGCGCGCTGCGCGGGGCTGGGCGTCCCCAGCCACCCGCGCGCGCGCGCGGAGACCCACCGGTCTCGTAAGAATGGGTGGTGCTGCTGCAAAACCAGCGCTGACACGCAAGGACACTCACGACTCTTCCACGGCGCCCGAGATCTTCTTCTTCAGCTCCTCCACGTCCGCCTTCAGCTCCTCGCGGCTCGACTGCGCAGCGCGGCGCCCGACGGCCCCTCAGCACGACCGGCATAGAGAAGACAGCACAGCAACGTCCCGCGGTGTTTTTGTTCACAATCAACACAGGCACGCAGCGCTTGTGACGCGTATGCACTACTGCGCCTGATCATCACTTGGTCGTCTGCAGTGCATGCCGCGCTTGGCCGAAAGGTGAGCTCAACTTGACCATACATGCCGCACGCTGAGGCGTGATCACACCTTGAACAGCAGGTAGCGGTAGACAAACCACGCCGTGTAGCCCAGGCCAACGAGCTCCAGCAGCTTCGGCAGCTGCGCAAGGCGCGCGCACGCAAGCCAAGCTGTAAAGAAATCGATCAGCAAGCAGCAGGCCCTTCTTACACAGCGATACAACCAAACAAATCTGGTAGACGCGATGAGGGTAACGCTTCAAGAGGCAGAGCAGCGTCAATGCCATGGCACCATGGTTGCTTGCTCAGGAGCATCGGGCGCTCACCAACGGCACGCTGTTCACGGCCGACACGAGGGTGGACGACAGCCACAGCGCCACCACCGCGCCGACGACGTAGACCGCCACGGACGTCTTGTTCTCCACACGGTCCCACTGCCACCCGGTGGTGCAGCCGGGTGAGCAGCTCGGCTTTTGGCACGCCTGCCGGGCGTGTGGGAACCGGCTTGCAGCCCAGCTACGATCAGCGGCAACGCCTCGCACCTTGGTCTGCAGGTCCTTGACAATCTGGTCGACATCGACCTCTGTCTTCTCTGTCTCATAAGTAGCCCTCACAGCCACGCTCCTGGGCGCCCTGGCCACCTGCGTGGCCCGTAACACATTCACGCAGCCACCGGGCACGCTGCAGCACCTGGCCGCAGGCTAGGCGACCGAGCGCCTCCGCGCTGTCCGCAATCCTGTAATTGCGGATCAGGTGCCAAGCAGCAGGCAGCGCTGCACCCCCAGGCATGGCGCTGGGCCACGCACCGGCGCCAGCGGCAGTGCCAGGCAGCGGCCTGAGAAGGCGGAGCGCGCAGACGCACACATTGCCGCCGCGCTGTGGCGGACCGGCAGCGCGGTGAGGGAGAGAGTGATGGCAGCCATTGTGGAGCAAAAGGGGGGTGAAGAGGAGGCGTTGGTTGTACAGTTTGAGCAGATGGTGCGCAACGGAGAGGCAGATCTGCAGGCACCCTGAAGGCCAGGGCAAATGCAGGGTCTGGCAGCGGCATGCTCCGGCCGTCGTAGAGTGTGGTATAACTATGTGGTATAACTATAGTCTGAGCGCGGTGTTTGCTGGTGCCAGCACAGCTACACGTGCTCCGTGTGCATTATTACATCTCCCATAAGTGCCCTCTAAACCTACCCAAAGCATGTGCAGTGCGTGGCGCCGAGGGGGCGGCGCGCTACCTAGAGCGGGCCTGGCGCCCTTGTAAGGATACAAACGCGTAATCTACACAGGTCGCGGCGCAGGTATAGTTCAGGAGGCCCGCTGAGTGCGCGACAGCCCGCTCTGCTGCCTGCGCAGGCCGGGGTGAGCATGGGGCCAAGCTGGACAGGGCGGCGGGCGGGGCCGTGCCTCGAGGACTGAGTCTGCGCATAGGCAGCCCCACTTGATAGACCCCGAAAAATTGAGTACTACTAGTGCTCGCTGGGCGACCGCCCCGTGCCGCGCTGCATGGCGCGCGTCACGGAAGCGGGCCCTTATGCCGCACCCCTGATATGCGGCCGCCGCGGCTGCAGCGGCACGCCTGCACGCATGCGGGCACCCTGCCAGGAGCGGGCCCCGTGCATGCATGATGCGCGGGCCTGGGAGCGCGAGCAGCCCGCCCGTCCACCCGGGCGCGACCTCGGAACACCTGCGAGCTCCCGCGCTCTCCGTATATACTGTCGCAGCCGCAGCTGCCACAGCCGCAACAGCGCCCAATGCGGCAGGCAGGCGCGCAGGTTCCCGCCCGGGCACGCGCGCCTCAGCACAGCGGGTCGCGCCGGGCCGGCCGCGCACATGTCTCACCTCACAGTCACATGAGGCTGTCCGTGAAGTCCATGCGCACGACGGCCTGCAGCGTCTTGATGAGTGCGCGCAGGCCGGCCACGAAGTTCGCGTCCGTCTTGCCGTCGGACGCGAACGTGTGCGCAAAGTCGACGAGGCGCACGCTCAGGCGCGCGTCGGCCGCGTCCGCGACGTCGCCCTCGTAAATCAGCAGCACGCTGCTGGAGTAGAAGAAAAAGTCGCGCTGCTCCTGCGCGGGGCAGGCGCACCTTGCTGAGGTATCTAGGGTTAGGTTTAGGGTAAGTGACGAGGGGTTGGGTAGGATGCATTCGGCATTGGTGCGCGCAGTCTGCGCACAATGCCGCGCCAGCAGGGGGGTTCCACCATGCCCGAGTCCGCACCAGCCTGGCCACAAGTGCATGCAGGTGCTACCGGCGCTCCTCGAATACAATACGAGCTCACCTCTCTGCCCCACGCCCCTCAGCGTCGCTCACATGCTTCCACTCCCGCTGTGGCAACCTGCACTGCCGCCCAGAGCTGCCGGCACCCCCTCGGATGCTGCCCCACACACTGGGGACGCCTGCTGTGGGCGTCCAGTGCACGCAAACCGCCTCGAGCTGCCTGAGCCGCCAGGTGCGCCGCTCGGAGGCGCCGGACGCCAGCGCATGCGCCCGTGCCAGGACAGGCTGGCGGCCAAGCGAGATCGGGCGGGCCGCGCGCGCGCGCGCCTGGAACCAGGCCTCCAGCTCCTTGAGCTGCGCGATTGCGCCGCGCGCGCCGCCGTACACGTCCGCCGGCCGCAGGCCCGCCTCGTTGTTGGCAAAGCGCAGCAGCGCCTTGTTCACGCCCTCCGGCGGCAGCGCCTTGCACCAGCGCTTGCTCGCGCGCCAGTACCCGCGCTGGCACTGCCGGTACACCTGCGCGAGGGCGGTTATTCTTTAATTTATGGGGTTTACCCTGCCTGACACGACAGGCCTGGGCGGTCAGCTGGGCATGCCCTGCCATGGCAGCAGTCAGTCAGGCAGTCCTGGGGTAGCAGCTAATTTTGCACCCCACGTTGCAAGGGCGCCACCAGCCACGGCCTGCATGCTCGGCTGGTCTGGCAGCGAGCGCTGCGGGGCCGGCGCCGGCGGATGCGGGCGCGCCTGCATGCCGCAGACTTTGAAGCCGAGCGTCGCCTGCGTCGTGGCGGCGTCCTTGAGCTGGCAGCGCTGGATGTATGCCGCGTCGCCGCTGGGGTACCAGGTCCGGAAGCCGACCTTGATGTCGCAGATCGACGGCCGCCGGTAGTGCCGCGCGACGTCCTCCAGCGCGACCAGCTGCCGCCCGCCCGCCTCCACGATGCCCACTGCGGGGCCGCAGCCACAACAGGCAGGCTCAGGACGCACGGTGGCGCAGCGTTGCGCCGAGTCGCTGCCCGCCCGACTTTAAAATGGCTGCCGATGCAAGGTCGCATCTGACACCCAGGGCACGCCTCACATAACATGCACTTTGACGCATCTTCCGACACGGGCGTTGGAGTGCACGTTGCTGACGCTTGTTCTCGTGTCCGCTGCGGGGTTCCGAGCCTCTGTGTGCGCCGCACTCGCATGACAGCCCCGCCTCCGAGTGTGCCGGGTGCGCGCGGCGGTGGAGGCGGAGGGGGTGCAGGGTGTAGCGGGCGCACAGAAGTTGGGGATGGCGCGCAGCAGCCCCGCATTCCGCGCCACGAACGGCCGCTCCGCCCAGCGCGCGGCCTCGCCGTCGGCCGCGCGCCCGCTGCTGGAGACCGCGCCATCGGCCGCGCCGGCCAGCGGCTCTGCCGGGGCACACGGCGCGTCAGGCCGCGCGCGCTGCGCCGCACGTACCGTGTGTGTCTCGCGTGACGCACTTGGACGCTAGACACGGAGCCACCACCTTTCAGCGCGTTGCGCTTCACAACTTAAGACTGCTCAGTCTGGGTTGCACCTCTGAGACTGTAAAGTGCTCGCTTGGTATGCGCGCTTGCGCCCTTGCGTCAGTGCTCTTCTGCGCTGTGAGAAGAGCGCTACAGGCATAACAAGCACTGTGCCAGTGTCTGCTGCACGGCTCTCAGTAACGCCGGGACTCCTTGTTTAGAGCGCGTATGACCTGGCTGCCTCCACACTCGTGCCGCAGTGCGCCGGCTGGTCACGCTTGGCACAGCAGGCTCGCTTGGGGCTGCGGGAGAAGCACGGACCGACGCGCGCCAGCTGCGGGCGCACCCGCGGCGCCGTTCGCGCGCGTCACGAGCCGCGTGCTCGCCTCCGTGTCGACCTCCAGCTGTATGCGCTCGTAGAACTCGCGCTCGCGCCGCCCGCGCGGCCCGCCCTGCTCGCACGCCAGGCGTCAATCATGCTTGCCGCACCGGTCTGGCGCACTTGCCTCTCAGACCGGTCGAGCGCCGCGGCAAGCAGCTCCACGTCTTTGCCGCAGGGGCGCCGCACACTTGGACCGGCGCGGGCGCGGCCTGATACTGGCCAGATACCGGTCAGATACTGCGTGCGGGTCGTCGGGCGTGAATATTCTGCGCCGTGTCGGGGCGGCGCGGAGCGCGCCCCGCTCGACACGCAGCAGCGTGCACGCCCTCACACACGCACGCACCGGCTGGGCTGGCGGTCAGGCCGGCCCGTGACCAAACCGTGGGCATGCAGCTGCAGCATCTACATTTATACTCTCGACACACCCAGTCGCTGGACGCTCGCCCACAGCGCGCCTGCACAGCGCCGCGCCTCTGTAGAGCCTGCACGGACCCCACATGGGCCCGGGAGCAAGCTACGGAGTACCCTACGCCACATACCCATGGGAAACTACACCGACCCGTCATGCTCCCGCCCGAGGCGCCCCTGCAGCAGGTCCACTGCCTGCCTCGTGCACGTGCGCGCGTCACATCGCGATTCCAGGGCGGCGCGGTCAACGCACAGGCGCGGTATATGCCCACGCACCTGCAGCGGCTTGTAGAAGTGGCCTGCATCGTCCACAAGCGAACCAGCTTTTCCCTCTGCGCACAGACGCGGCCTTCAGTGCCCGGGCCCCGTGGTGCGGGGCGCCCATGACCGACATCTCAGACACCGCGCGAAAGGAGTGTGGCGCGGGCGCCACCTTCAAACAGGTGGCCGGCGACCTGCGCGCCAGCAGCGGCGGTCAGTGAAGGGCCTCAGCGCAGCACCCATGCAGGCATGGCGCTGCGGCGCGGCCAATCTGCATTTGGCGCGGCGACGCAATGGTGCTCAGGCCGGCGCGCGCCTGGTGCTTGCAAGGCCGGAGAGCGAGCTCTTCTTTGGCCCGGATGAAGGCCTTGCTCATAGGCGCGCCGCCAGCCGCGCCGACCGCCCGGAGCGCGCGCTTCGCGGCCGCCCTCAGCGCGCGCCCCTGCCGCCTCCTTGGCTCTGCAGCTCAGCAGCCGGAGAAATATGATTTTTTCGTGAACGCCAGACGTGGGAAGCTTGTCCTCAATGGCGCGAGGCTCGGCGTAGCTAGCCAGAAGAGCCAGGGTCAGGCCTGGGTTTGGAGCTCTGACTGGAAGAAGAGAGTGTATACACAAGACGAGGAAGGGCCTTTATATAGGCTAAACTGGTTTGCCACAGGCACGGTAAGGCGCGCACAGGGCCGCCAGGGCTCCAGGCGCGATGCACAGCGAGGCGGTCGAACCGCCGAGCACGTGCGCATGCGGGGGGCAGCAGGATGCGCAGGCGATAGTGTACGTCAACGGCAAGCTGCACAGGCTACCGGAGGGCCGAGCGGAGGTCACCTTGCTTGCGTACCTGCGCGGTGCGCCACGGCCAGCGGGCGAAAGAGGCGGAACTCGTAAGCGTGTCAACGTGACAGCCTATGTTTCCACGTGGACAGTCTGCATCAAGCATATTATATAACAAGTTGCATGACTCCTCGTGTGCGCCGCGCGTCAAGCAGAAGCAGCCTGCGCCTACCGCGCAAAGCAACACCCGAAGCTAAGCTTGTCTGTGGTGAGCGCGGCTGCGGCGCGCGCACTGTGTGCCGCAGTGTCCGGCGAGGTGCCTCGCTGCCCGCCCGAGACGCGCTCGCCTGGCGCGCAGAGCAAGGCCTCACCGGGACCAAGCTGGGCTGCGGCGAGGGCGGCTGCGGCGCGTGCACGGTCATGGTGTCCAGCGAGGCGGACGGCGAGCTGTGGCACCGCTCCGTGAACGCGTGCCTGGCGCCGCTGTACAGCGTGGAGGGCATGCACGTCGTCACCGTGGAGGGTGCGCGCGACCCGGGCGACGTGGCCTGCAGCGCGGGCGGCGTAGGCTGCTGTGTGCCCTGCGGCGCTGTGCGGCGCGGAGGGTTGGGCGCGCGGGTCACTGTGCAGGGCGCAGGTGGGGGCGGGCTGCGCGACTCGCTGAAAGTTGTTGCAAGCGCATGCGCCGCTGCGGCCCTGCCATTGCCCGCCGGCCACTCGCGCGTGGAGGCCGGCGCGGAGCAGAGCAGCGCATAGCGCACAGGCGCCTGCTGGTCACTCGCGCCTGAAGGCCGGCGTGGAGTAGAGCAGCGCATCACGCACAGGGCGCCGGGGGGAGGGCGGCGCAGAGCGCAGAGCCCGTGTGGGCGGGGTGTGCGGCCGCGCAGCGGTGACCGGCGCGGGGCAGGCATCGGGGATAGAGCCAAGCCCCTTAGCCTGGGCCCTAGCCCTGCCCCTAACCCTTTTTGCTCTTGCGTGCGCAGGCATCGGCAATACGCGCGACGGGCTGCACTCGGTGCAAGAGCGCCTGGCCAAGCCTGAGCCCTTATCCTCACCCTTTCTTTTCTTGGCCCTGCGCGCGCAGGCATCGGCAACACGCGCGACGGGCTGCACCCGGTGCAGGAGCGCCTGGCGCGCGCGCACGGCTCGCAGTGCGGCTTCTGCACGCCCGGCTTCGTGATGAGCATGTACGCGCTGCTGCGCTCGCGGCCGGCGCCGCCCTCCGAGGCCGACATTGAGGAGAACCTGGCCGGCAACCTGTGGTGCGCCCAGGGTACGGTTTAGAGGAATAGGGTGCGAGCTATAGCTTCTAGGGCGCTCTAGCGGCGCGGCTGCCTGCCCTTTTCGGAGAGGTGCTGGTCGACCTGCCAGTGCGGCGTCGCCCAATTGATCGCCTGCGGGCCGTCGCCTGTGTAGGTGCACGCTTCCGAGTGAGGTGCGGCACGCGGCGGCCATTGCAGAGCGGCGGAGGAGCCCGAAGCGTCATCGCAGGGTTTGACGGAGGGCTTGACGCGCCCGGGGCGCGCAGCCGCTGCACGGGCTACCGGCCCATCCTGGACGCCTTCCGCGTGTTTGCCAAGGCCGAGCCGCGCGCGTACACGGAGGACGCCATCGCAGCCAGCCGCGCGCGCGCCGAGCCCAACCCTGACCCCGGGCGTGACCCTGACCCTGACCCTGGCCAGGCAGAGGCGCCCGCCGGGCGCCCCGCCGCGCAGGGCGCCGTGGCCGGCAGCTCGGCCGCCGTGGCCAACGGCGGCGCGCAGCGCGCGCCGCGCCTGGCGGGCGGCGCGGCGTGCGGGCGGCCGGCGTGCGACGCAGGCGACGGCGGCGGCGACGACGGCGGGCGCTGTCAGCGCGTCCGCGGCGGCCAGGCGCGCGCTCCCTGCGGCGCGGCGCGGGGCCGCGCACGCCCGAGCAGCCTGCCGTGGGCCCGGCGTGCTCTTGCGCTGCCTGCACGCTCACAGACGCTGTCCAGCCATGGGCGGACACTCTGGGGCGCATGCAGCGGCCTCCTCGTCCTTGCACTGCCAGCGGCCCTATGCGAGTGCCAGCCGGGCCGCCCGTCCGCAGGTCACACAGCTTCCCCGGCACCTGGCTGACCGGGCGCCGGCCCTTGCCCTCCCAGCCTCACACGCCCGGGCGAAAGCACTGGCTCCGTGCCCGCGCAGCTGGACAGTGCCATGCATGAACGCACCGGCATGGGCTGCTGTGGTAGCACACGCCAAAGTCCCGCGCGCAAGGAGATGATGCAAGCCAGGGTGTCATGCCAGCGTGTGTGCGCGCAGGTCTGCCCCAGCACAGGGCTGCCCTGCGAGTGCAGCCCGGCGCCCTGCGAGCGCCCGGCCGCCAACGGCAGCGCGAGCCCTGCGGAGCACGGCGGCGGCGGCGCATGCAATGGCGCAGCGGCCAACGGCCACAGCCCGGCAGCTCAGGGCGGCGAGCGGGCCGGCGGCGGCGCTCATCCTGCAACCGCTGGTCGCGGCGCTGCGCCTGGCGGCAAGGACGGCGGCAGCAGCGGCGGTGTCAAGGGGGCATGCGCAAATGGCAGCGCAGCCCCCGGGGACCGCGGCTCGTGCGCGAGTAGCGCCACAGACGCCCCGGATGGCGGCGGGGCCGCTGGCGCGGAGTGCAACGGGGCCGCCGGCGCGTGCGCGCGTGGCGGCTGCGGCGGCGCCGAGCTGGTCGTCAGCAGCAGCGCGGACAAGCTGGCACTGGGCGGCGGCGCGGGCTACGGCCGGCCGAGCGCGGAGCCGCTGTTCCCGGCCGCGCTGCGCGGGCGGGCGCACGCGCCGCTGTGCCTGCCGGGCGCGGTGGCCACCTGGCACAGGCGCGGAGAGGGTTCGCGCGTTAGGGTGGCCGTGTGCCTGCCGGGCGCGCCGGACTCCCAGCATGCGCGCGGCGGAGCTGTGAGCCTCGAGGCTGAGCAACCTTTGGCTGCTGCATGACGTGTGCGCATGCCTGTGATCGTCGGTCTTGTGGTTAGTAGGGAGCGTGTGCCAGTGTCCAAGGATGTTCGACCTTGCCTGCATTCTCGGCCAGGGTGACAGGTCATTTGGCGTTCCACGTGGTGAGAGGGGGAAACAGTGGCATGGAGCGCCGCCAAGGCCTGAAGGCCAAACCGACAGGGCGTATCTTTGGGCAGGCCGACGACGCTGGCGGCGCTGCTGGCGCTGAAGCGCGCGCACCCGGACCTGCGCATCGTGGGCGGCAACACCGAGGTGGGCATCGAGGTGAAGTTCAAGGCGGCGCGGTACCGCCACCTGGCGGCGCCCACGCACATCCCGGAGCTCACGCGCCTCGAGGCGCGCACCTGCCGGGCGCGGCGGGCTGGCACCGCGCCTCTCGACTGCTTGGAACCTGCGCATTGCTCCTATGGCACACGCAGCGCTGTGCATCGGCCCGCACGGACACGTTTGGGTGCATGTCGCCAGCTGGGGGGCCTGCGTCTCGAGGCGTGCGCGGGCGCAGGTGCGCGCCGCCGCGCTGCAAGCCAGTGGGCTTGGGCGGGGCTCAGCGTGTCTCGCCGGCCATGGGCTAAGTTTTAACTCTATCACCAACTCTGCCGAGCGGGTGTACGGGCAAAAGGGTCTGATAAATACGGCGCACGAGAAAATGTGGGCATTGCGGTCATGCTGATGCGCCAGCAGGCGTGCACCTTATCCCTACCCCAACCCCTGCTGAGCGCCTGCGGCGGCGCAGGTGACGGACGCGGCGCTTGAGGTGGGCGCGGCGGTCACGCTGTCGCGCCTGCAGGCGCGCCTGGCTGAGCTGGTGGCCGCCGGCGCGGCGCACGAGACGGGCACCTTTGCGGCGCTGCTGGAGCAGCTGCGCTACTTTGCGGGGGTGCAGATCCGCAACGTCGCGACCGTGGGCGGGTGCGGTCGCTCTGGTGCTGTCCATGCTGCAGCACCTGCGTGGCTCGCCATGACTGTAGGGCACTAATACCCGCGGGACGCCATTGTCTGGGCCGCGCGACCTGCAGCAATGCCGGCACCTCGTGCATAGACCCCTATGTGAGGAGGACATCCCCAGGGCGCCCTGGGCCCCTGGCTATTCGTGTGCTGCATCCTTTGTGAGTATGTCAGATAAATTACCTGGGGGTGTGAGGAGCATCACGACGGCCCTGGCGCCCCTGAGCGTGCGGCGGGGGACGACAGGAACATCGTGACGGGGAGCCCCATCTCCGATGTCAACCCGCTGTACATGGCCGCCGGCGCGGTGTTCACCATCGCGGCGGAGGGGAGCCCCACGCGCGAGGTGCTGCGCCCCACGCCTGCGCGATGCATTGCCTTGTGCTTGCGCCCCAGGACTGCCTTGCCTTGGTTGTAACCTGAGGTCAGCATCCCAAGGGAGGTATAGGAGGATAGGTAGGGCAGGCGACCTGTCGGTTGTTAATCTTTTTACGAGTGTTGGAGGCAAGGACAGTTTCGCATGACTATTTGCTGAGCACGAATGCCGCGGCCCGTCAGCTTTGCACAAGCGACGCCATTTTGGGAACCAGCCGACAAACGTGCGCTAGGGTAGATCCCCTAACCCTGTACCGCAGGTGCGCGCGGCGGACTTCTTCCTGGGCTACCGGCGCGTCGCGCTGGCGCCGCACGAGGTGCTGCTGCGCGTGGCTGTGCCCTTCACGCGGCGCCACGAGTTCGTGCGCGAGTTCAAGCAGGCGCACCGGCGCGACGACGACGTGGCCATCGTCAACGCGGGCATGCGCGCGCGCATGCGCCGCAACCTTGCGGGTGCGGCGCGCCGGCGCTCGCGCTGTGACGCACGCGTCGGCGCGTATGCACGCCGCCCGGCTCCATGCCCCGCCCTTGCTCGCGCGGCCGGCTCGTGTGTGCGGCGGATTGCGTGAGCGCCTGTTAAGCTCAGGAGCAGCTCTTCTACTGCAGGGCAAGCATGGTCCTTGATTTCTCACGCGCTCAAATCATTATCCCTCAGCACGCCAGGACGGCAGGCAGCCGCACGACCGTGCAGACCATGGCATGTGAGCAGCTACGAGCGTTGGGTTAGGATTAGTATTACGGGCAACGCCCTGCGGCGCAGGCGACTGGAAGGCCGACGAGGTGGCGCTCGCGTTCGGCGGCGTGGCGCCCGTCACCGTCATGGCGCCCGCGGCCGCGGCCGCGCTGACCGGGCGCCCGTGGACCGAGGCGACGCTGCGCGAGGCGGTGGCCGCGCTGGCGCAGGACATTGCCATCGCGCCGGACGCGCCGGGCGCGCCGCCCGTTTGCCCGTTGCCGTCGGCAGCGCCCGCGCGGCGGCTCGTCGGGCCCGACGCGGGCCCTGCGTTGCGCAGCGGTGGTTGTCAAGCTGGGGAGGCCGGACTGTGCTTTTGTATATGCGTGGTGTGCTGCAGAGTGCCAAGCATCATGCAGCACTCTTATAGCACAGTCTTCCTCCTGCAACAGGGGTTACAACTGAAAGACTAGCGTGTACAGCCTATGAAGCCATGGCGCAACAGCCATGGGTTGCACATGCAGCGGCAGCGCGGCGGAGTGCTGGCGCCCGCATGCCATTGATGCCACTGGAGCCCCAGCGCTCACGTGCGAGCGCGCGCGCGCGCAGGCGGCATGGTGGAGTACCGGCGCTCGCTGGCGGCCTCGTTCCTGTTCCGCTTCTTCGTGGACGTCGCTCTGCGCCTGGAGGCGTCGGAGCCGAGCTTCACGCTGCCGCTGCCGGCCAGCTTTGCGAGCGCGGCCGGCCGCTTCGCCCGCCCGCCCGCGCGCGGGCTGCAGTACTACGCGCGCGCGGGGCAGGACGCCGTGGTCGGCGCGCCGCACCGGCACCTGGCGGCTGACATCCAGGCGCGCGCCCCGCGCAGGGGCCCGTGCGGGCGCCGCCGGCGCAGGGCAGGCTGGTGCCGGCGCCAGCCTTGGCGCGGGGTTCGCTGTCTGGCTGCAGGCCGCGCGGCGCGCCAGACGGGACCCTGCCGACTGCTGTCGGCACAGGCGAGCAAGGCGATGCTGTGGCTCACGCGCCGCAACGGGGCCTGGCCGCGGGTGTTCGCCCGATGCGCCGTGCAGGACCCCGGGGGCGTGCTGGTCGTGCCGGTGCTGCCGAGCACAGGGCCGTGTGTGTCATGCCTGATGCTTGGCGGGAGAGCTGCGGGCGCTGGTGGTCTCGACTGCTGCGGCGCGGGCAACGGGCGAGACCGCGCACGCGGGTGCCCCCTGCCGCACAGCAGGTGGTAGGTAAGGTTTAGGGTTGAAACACTACCTGATCATGCGGGCCGCGGCGCAGGTTACGGGCGAGGCGGTGTACACGGACGACCTGCCGCACACGCCCAACCTGCTGCATGCCGCGCTGGTCAAGAGCGCGCGCCCGCACGCGCGCATCCTGGCGCTGGACCCCGGGCCCGTGCTGCAGGTGCGCGCGCGATCCCGTGCGCGCTTTTGCGTGAGCGTCCGCGCAGTCGCTCCGCCCTGGAAGCGGCCGCTGCGGGCGCTGTGGCCAGGGGGGCGCGCGCCGGCCTGACAGGCGCCCTGCGTGACAGCAGCGCGGCGATTGGCGGGGGCGCCTGGCGTCACTCCCTGCACGGTGTTCGGGATAGCAGCCCGCAGTCCCTCCCCTACCGCGCTCCATAGGCCTTGCTTGTGATGGCTCTTGTAATAAGTCACCTGTCCAGTGGTTCGGCATGCACATGGTTAGCCGCTTGGCACGCGCGGCCCAGCGGTGTTTCAGCTCCAGAAGAGATTTGCCGCTCCACAGGGAGCCGCTTCATAGGGCCGCTTCATACGACCGCTTCATAGGGCCGCTTCATAGGGCCGCTTCATAGGGCCGCTTCATAGGGCGCGCGCGGGGCAGGTCGGCGGCGTGGTGGGCTTCTTCGGCGCGCGCGACGTGCCGGGCAGCAACATGATCGGGCCGGTGCTGCACGACGAGGAGCTCTTCGCCACGCGCCGCGTGACATGCGTCGGTCAGGCGCGCCTGAACCCCCCCCCCGGCGGGGGCGTGCTGCGAGCGGGGGTCCCCCACGGCGGCTCTCAGTGCTGGCTGGGCTGGAGGCCGGAGCACGCGCATCGCCGCCAGCCAGGCTTGCATAGGAGGTGGTGCTGATGGGGGCGGAGCGAGCGGGGTCCAGGTATACCCTGCCGGCATGCGCAGCGTGCGGGGACCGCCACCCGGCCTCCGCCTGCGTCGCTGATCGCGCGTGGAGAGCGCGCATGCCGGGCGGTTTGCGGCGGGCCCCGCCCTGTCTGCCAGCCTGACGCAAGGCCGTCGCGCCTGCTGCCGCCAGATGCTGGGCGTGGTGGTGGCGGGCACGGAGGCGGCGGCGCGCGAGGGCGCGGCGGCCGTGGCCGTGCAGTACGCCGACCTGCCGGCCGTCATGAGCATCGACGACGCCATCGAGGCCGGCAGCATGTATGAGGCGCGCGCCCGACTCGCACCGCACGCCCGCCGCGCGTACGCCCTTGGTTGCGCGCAGCATCGCATATCGTTGGGTCGCCGCGCTGGACGCGTCTGCTCTGTCGTGTGTCTGAAGAGTGCGCTGTCAGCCAGAGCTTGTGCCCGGGTCTGCTGGGCAGGGACGCAGGCCGGCACCGCCACTTCTCGCTGTGGCGGCGGCACGGTGCGCTCTGGGCGCGTCATGCAGCCGGATGAGGCCCACAGAGGAACGTCAACGGAGCGGCTGCGCTTGCATGCGTTGCGAGCGCGGCCCGTGTGCTGCTCCGACAAACCCTGCTTGCTTCGCACAGGGCCAGGGCCACACCATCGAGTGCGGCAACCTGGACGGGGCGTGGGCGGACTGTGCGCACATTGTGGATGGCACCGCCTACATTGGCGGCCAGGTGCGGCGGCACGCTGCTGAGGCTTGCAGCGCTTTGACCCGACAGGGCCTGGTGTGCGGCAAAGCAGTGTGGGCCATCTCTCCAGCTGGCGTCGTGCATCGGAGGGCGCGCGCTTCGCCTCTGATGAACTGAATTTGTAGCCCGCCAAAGAGCGCGCGCGGCCGCCGCCTCGATGAGCAATCCGCCGCGTGGTGCAATATCAAGGCTCGGCGCCATGCGCTTCAACGTCCTGACCAGGCGCCTTATCAGGCGCAAGGCATGGGGGCTGCACTGCATCGGCCTAAGCAAAGGGCCGCGCGCCGCCAGGAGCACTTCTACCTGGAGCCCAACTGCTCGCTGGTCGTGCCGGGCGAGGCGGACGAGGTCACGATCATCTCGTCCACGCAGGCGCGGCGCGCGGCCCCGCGCCCGCCGCGTCATGCGTGCAGGGCTCCGCCTGCGGCCAGGCTGCGTGGCTGTGCCCCGCTGGTATGGTATGGGTTGGACACATGGTAGGTGACGGCAGTCTAGCCCAAGTGTCAGGTGCCGCCCGAGCGGGCCGCCGCGGCCTGCGCTCGCACGCAAGGGTCTGGCCGCAGCGTCGCCGGCTGCCGCGCCAGTGCGGCGTGTCTGTGCGCGGCGGCGTGCTCCGGCCTGGGCAGCTGCATCCGGGCAGCAGCTGGTTGGGGTTAGGGTAGGACCGTGTCATACCCTAACCAAGAAGAGCGGTCCCTGGCCGGCCGCGCAGGGCCCGGCCAAGAACCAGAACATGGTTGCGCATGTGCTGGGCCTGCCCGCGCACAAGGTCGTCAGCCGGACCAAGCGCCTGGGCGGCGGCTTTGGCGGCAAGGAGACGCGCTCGGTGCCGGTCAGGCGCGCGCCCGCAGCGCCCGCGCTCGTTGCGGGCAGCGCCCCGTGAGCAGTTTGTTGCCTGCTTGGTCCTCTTCCGCACAATGTGCTCCTGCAGGGCAGCAGCGCGCGCTTGCATGCTGCAGCAAACACCGTATTTCGAATGCTTTCCAAAGACTTTGGGGTCATCCTTGCCCTGTCGCTGTGAGGGCGCGCTGACGGCCGGGCGCGGACGGGCAGCTGCGCGGCGGCGGTGCCCGCGTGGCGCCTGCGGCGGCCGGTGCGGCTGGTACTGGACCGCGACGAGGACATGCAGACCACTGGCCACCGCCACGCGTTCAAGGCCACGTACAAGGCGCGCCCTTGGACTCCACAAGAGGGTATGTCCGGGTCGAACTAACGACCCAAGCGGATGGGGTCCCCCGTTGCTAAAACTGCATAATATAGCCACGATATAGCACTAACAAGGCGCGCCCGCGCGCGCGCGCCGCCCGCGAGCGATGCGCGCACACCCGGCCGCGCCCGCGGTCCACGGCCGCGCCCGGCGCGCCGCCGCCGCGCACGCGCTAGCTGCTTCCCCCAGCGACGGCCACCGGGCGGCCTCCGGGGCTGGCGCGGCGCGGCGGGCGCCAGCGACGCGCGCGGGGCTACCCCTACCCTACCATTGCCCTGCTTAGGAACATGCGCGGGGCGCGGCCGCGCAGGTGGGTTTCACTGCGGAGGGCCGCGTGCTCGCGCTGCAGCTGGACCTGTTCAGCAATGCGGGGAACAGCCTGGACCTGTCCACATCCATCATGGACCGCGCGCTGGTACACAGCGACTGCGCGTGCGCGCCCCGCCCGCCCGCCCGCCCGCCCGCCTGGCCGCGCGATTGGGATAAGCCCACTTGCGCGGCAGCGGGGCAGTCCTAGCACAACCTAGCCCTGGGCCTCCGTCCTGCCCATGTGAGTGCATAGAAGCAGGGTGTCCCCCGGCGCGGGGCCTCGCTCCAGAAGAGCGGCGCACACAGCACGCGCCTGCGCACACAGCCGTCGTTCAGGTCGCGACTCCGCCGCTGCCTGGTCGATCAGCTCCTATCAGGAGCTGCAGCGCTGCGCGCTGCCTGCCATCGAGGCGCGCACCGCCACGCGGCGGCCGCGGCCGCCGCCTTCTGCTCGGGGTGTGGCACTTGACCGGGAATAGCGGCGCCGGCGCCGGGCGGCGCGCTGAGCCCGGGGCGCTGCGGCGGCGCGCAGGTACAAGATCCCCAACCTGCGCGCGGTGGGCCACGTGTGCCGCACGAACCAGGCGTCCAACACCGCCTTCCGCGGATTCGGCGGCCCACAGGCGCGTGCGCTAGGCTTAGCCCTACCCTAGCGCTTGCGCCCCGCCTCACCGCGCGCCGCCAGCGGGCCACGGCGCATGCCCGCCCGGCGTCCGCGGCGCGCCGGGCCCCGGCAGCGTGCGGGCGGCTGCAGCTGGGCGGCCCCGCGCTCCGCGCGCCGGCCTCTGCAGTCGGCCTGCCTGCCAGACGCTGCGGTGCGGCTGCAGGCTTGGCTGGCGAGCCTGGGGCGGTATATAGCAGCGCGGTCGCGTCGCAAGCCTGAGCTGTCCTGTCCTGCGCAAGCGGTGATACCTTAAGCCCCTCAGAGGCCTTAACATCCTGCCCCGCGCAGGCCATGATGGTGGCGGAGATGTGGGTGGACCACATCGCGCGCACGGTCGGCCAGCCGCCCGAGGCCATCCGCGGGCTCAACTTCTACCGCGAGGGTGACACGACGCACTTTGGGCAGGTCCTGGAGGGCTGCCAGGCGCGCCGGCGGCCTTCGTCTTGCCTCATCACCAGCTGCAGCCCAGGGTCGCGTTCCCTGCATGCACGCCCGAGCGCGAACGGATGCCCAAGCGCAGAACGCAGCCTTGCGGCGCCGGCCGCTGACGGCGTGCGCCGCGCGCCTGTCGAGCCGGCCGTGGGGCCCAGCGGAAGGCCTGAGTGTGGGCGGGGTTTGCCTGAACTGGTATAAGGTGAGGGTAGGTGTTCCCCAACCCTGGCCTGAAGCGCGCGCGCCGCGCGCCGCAGGTGCGGCGCGTGTGGGACCTGGCGCTGCGCAGCGCGGGCGGCCTGGCGGCGCGGCGCGCCGCGGCGGGCGCGTTCAACGCGCGCAGCCGCTTCCGCAAGCGCGGCCTGGCCGCCGTGCCCACCAAGTTTGGCATCTCCTTCACCACCAAGTTCCTGAACCAGGCGCGCCCCTGCGCGGCAGCGCAGGGTTGACCTTGGCGTGGCGGCGCCGCGCCGCAGCGCTCCGATCACACAGGGTGGCACGAGCACAGTCAGCGGTGCCAAAGACTGGGCCAATGCCTCTGTTGTTATCACACGGCGGCGAGGTTGCCAGGTCGCACAGCCATACTGGCTTGCAAGAGCACCACGTGATGCGGTCGCATGATCCAGTCGGTACATGTGTACAGGCACAGCCGCCTGTTTCTCTGCTCCAGCCGCTCCGAACACGGACGCGGCGCTCGGCAGGCCGGCGCGCTCGTGCACGTCTACACCGACGGCACGGTGCTGCTGACGCATGGCGGCGTGGAGATGGGCCAGGCGCGCGCGCGCCATGCACCTGCCCCGGGCCTGCTGTGCGGCTCCTGCCAGGGGGCCATGCGCATCGCGCAGGCGGGCGAAGCCGGTCCTGGAGCACCTGGTGGCTGTGTGGGCCCGCTCTGCCGCCGACGATGATGGCGGTGTCTGGAGTTCAAAAATGGCTGCATGCACTGGCGCGTGAGGCTGGCAAGCCCATGCGCGGATGTCTCGTCGGACTTAGGACTTAGGGTTGGAACCCTAGTGTAGGGCCTAGGGCGACGCCCGCCGGCGCGCCGCGCGCAGGGCCTGCACACCAAGGTGGCGCAGGTGGCGGCGGCCGCGCTGGGCCTGCCGCTGGCCGGCGTGTACGTCGCCGAGACGGCCACCGACAAGGTGCCCAACGCCAGCCCGACCGCCGCGTCCGCGTCGTCCGACATGTACGGCGCGGCCGGTGCGCGCCCGCGCGCTGCAGTGCCTCGTGATGCGCCTTGCATGCTTGTGCAACCCAGGGGCAATGTGGTGCTGGATGGCAACCGAGTACGTGGGTCACCGCTCCGAAAAGCTTTGTCAAGGGGTTTGGAATCTGATGCAGCCTACGCTCGTGCCGCAGCCATACATTTCAGTCCAGGCAAACATTCCAGTCGTCGTTGCATGTCACGCCATGCACTCCCGCGATTGCGCCCGTGCCCGGAGCGCGCCGACGCGAGGCGGCGCGCCGTCCCGCGCCCGCGCCCGGCGGCGCCTCCCGACGCGCGCGCGCCGCGCGGGGCGCGCCAGTCGCGGACGCGTGCCGGCAGCTGAACGAGCGGCTGGCGCCCTTCCGCGCGCGGCTGCCCGGCGTGGCCTTCAAGGAGGTGGTCTCCGCGGCCTACCTGGAGCGCGTCGACCTCTCCGCGCACGGCTTCTATGCCACGCCCGACATCACCGGTGCGCGCCGCGGCCCGCCACACCCTGGTTAGGGTACGCAAGCCCCTTCGCGCACGGCTTCTATGCCACGCCCGACACAACCGGTGCGCGCCGCGGCCCTGACGAACCTTGGTTGGGCTCTGCGGACCCCCTCGCGCGCGGCCGCTCCCATCGCTGCGCTTGCGCTCCAGCTGCCACGTGCACTCATGCAGGTTGTTGCTTTATTTTTTATCACCATTCGCATCCACCTTCTAGCCTTTTGGAGCGCGCACCGTATGTCAGTAGAACAGAAAGGTGAGCGAACGTCATCAAATGACGTGCATAGCGCAACGCATGCGCCGGACGCACCGCGCTATGTGTGCAAGCGCCACCATGCGCATGAAACGTGCGCGAGCGCGATTGAGCCGGGCCCACTCGCGCGGGGCCGACGAGCGGCGCGCTGCACCGCAGGCTTCGGCGGCGCCAAGCCGTTCAACTACTTCTGCTACGGCGCCGCGCTGAGCGAGGTGGAGCTGGACGCGCTGACCGGCGACTGGCACCTGCTGCGCACCGACCTGGCCATGGACGTCGGCGACTCGCTCAACCCGGCCATCGACATCGGCCAGGCGCGCGCGCGCGCGCGCGCCTCGCGCGCGTGTAGGGTTTTTACGCATTGGCTTGGGAGCGTGGCGGGGGCATGGCGAACTGGGCGCGCCGCCTTTGTGGAGTGTGGTTTCAGTGTTGTTGCACTGCGCAAGGGCCTGATAATGCCCCTCGGCAACCCACTACCCACTCAACCCGGTCCACCCGGTCATGACGACGCCCATCGGCGCGCATGCCGCCTGACCGCCAGTTGCGCCGCCACTGTGATGCGAGTCCGCGTAAGGCTTGGGAGTCGTGCCATGCCTCGCTCGCTGATGCTGCTGTGCAATGCTTCCCTGACAAGACACAGAAAGTGGCAGCTCAATGCTCAGGAAGGCTCGTTTCACTCGACGCCCGGGAGCCCTTTCTGGGCGCTACATGAGTCGCACGACATCAGAGCGGGCCCCATGGCGGCACTGCAGGCCTGCAGTGGTGCACGGCGCTGCGGCCCTGGGCGCCGACGCGGGACGGCGCGCCGCGCACAGGTGGAGGGCGGCTTCGTGCAGGGCCTGGGCTGGTGCTGCCTGGAGGAGCTGTATAGGTTTATGGTAGGGTTCGGCTTGGGTTGTGCCCCAGGCGTCAACGCAGGACGGCGCCGCGCGCGCAGGTGGAGGGCGGCTTCGTGCAGGGCCTGGGCTGGTGCTGCCTGGAGGAGCTGGTGTGGGGCGACGGGGCGCACCCCTGGGTGCCCCCGGGCACCCTGCACACGCGCGGGCCCGGTGCGCCCCCCCTGCCGCGCGCCCCCCACGACCCAGGCCGCAGGGGCGACCGCCTGTGCAGCCTCCTAAGGTCTGCTGTGGTGGTGGCGTGACCCCCAATCCGTTTGCGCGCGCAGGCACATACAAGATCCCCACCGTCAACGACATCCCGCTGGACCTGCGCGTGACGCTGCTGCGCGACGCGCCGTGCGCGCAGACGCCGCTGGTGCACAGCAGCAAGGCGGTCGGCGAGCCGCCGCTGTTCCTGGGCGCCTCCGTGTTCTTCGCGCTCAAGGCGCGCGCCCGCTCGTGCTCACTTGTCCCCTTTGGCTCGTGTGCGCGCCCTTCGCTCCTGAGCTACAGCTGTTGAAGGCAAACAGCCAGAGAGTATTAGCGTGTGGAGCACTGCTTCGCTCCCCTGCCGAGCTTTTCCATGTGGAAGGGATTATGGCAGAGCAGCGACGCTTTGTCAAGCCTGGTGAAATACATACATGTATGGCAAGGCCCGTTCGCGCATACCGACACATGGATGCGCACGCCGCGCAGGAGGCCGTGTACGCGGCGCGGTCCGAGGCGAACCTGCCGGGTTGGTTCCACATGGACGCGCCGGCGACGCCCGAGCGCCTGCGCATGGCCTGCGCGGACGAGCTCACGGCGCCCTTCACGGGCGCGGGCGCCGCATGCAAGGGCAGCTTCTGAGGCGCGCGCGGGCGGGGCGCGGCCCTGGCCGGCGCAGGGTGGACGGCGCTGACGTGCCCTGCGCACGGCGCTGGCTGTACGGGGCGCGCACGGGGCGTGTCCATAGCATGCAGGTTGTGCGTAGCGGGGTGCGTTTCGGCGCACGCAGGGCGCATGTGAAGGTGGGTTGTGTCCAAACGCTGTGTGTTTGGTCTTCATGGACCTGTTTGCTCCCTCAGAATAGAGGCTGCGCCATGTCCGCTGCTTTTGTACCACTACTATATAGGTTTGCTGCCTGTTGCGAGTTGGGTCAAGTGATAAACCTGCACCGGCTTTGGCCAGGCATTGTGCTAGCTAGGCTGGGCCAGTATTAGACACCAGACAGCGCATGGCAGATTACGTCGATCAGTGGCATGCGCAGCTCCAGGCCTTGTCAAGCCCAAGCCCAGGCCTATCTGTGCTTGTTATCAGTGCAAGCTGGCTGCGCAGAGGCTTTGAAGGCTTTACATCTGCAGTTACACTTCGCATTTTGCACACGTCCACCCACATCCTCTCAAAACTCTGGCAGGACCTGCGAGCTTCTCAGCCCATGACGCATGCTGTCAGCACAGACAAGCAGACACAGCAGAGCAGGACCAGTCATCAAAGCAAGCTCCGACACAGATTGCCACCTAAACAAACACACAGATGGCAGCACCAACCAAAACATTCAGGAAAGCTCTCGAGGTTGCGCGGTGGTTACCTGACGCTTTCCCCACACAGCGTCGCGTCTGCCGGTCTCCGACCAGGCAGGCTTGAGCACGCATGCTCGCCGGCTACCTGACGAGCCCCTCGCCGTGCGGCGCGACCTGCCGCTTCCGGGCAATGTTCGCGCTCTCCTTCTTCAGGATCGCGAGCAGCGTCTGGGAGCTCTCCAGGATCTTCACGTAGGCGGACTCGGTCTCCTGCGCGCAGGCCCGAGGAACTGTCGCTGGGGCGCCCGCGGCCGGGCTTGGCCGGGCTCTGCAGGCGCGCGTGGGCGGTGCGGCGCCAGGCGCAGGGCGGCGCCTCGCCTGGATGACCTTGTCATACTCCTCTCGCGCTGACACCTGAGTCGCGCCGGAGCAGCAGTTTGACATGCGCTCAGTGCCAGGCGCAGCAGCGGCGAGCAGCAGCAGCGCGGAGCGCGGCGCGCACCTTACGCTGCAGCGACTCGTTGATGTGTGACAGCCGCTTGGTGAGCACCTGCCGGCGCACGACGCCAGGTCTGCAGCGCAGGTGCGACGGCCGAGCTGTGCTCGCGGCCGCAGGCGGGCGCACGCCTGCAGGTCCTGCTGTATCTTTGACTTTTCGAGCTCCTCGTCCCGTACCTGCGCCTGCAGCGCTTCCCGCTTCTCCCGCAGCTCCTCTATGCCTGCGGGCCTCGCTGGAGAGTCAGGCTGCGTGCAAGGTCTGGAGATGCGCATGCACTCTCTCGCCCAATGCAGGCGCTCACATGTGACCAGCTCGCTGTTGTGGTTTTGTAGGATGGCGCCCTGGGCTGCCATGCGCCACAAGGCTCTCCAGGAAGGATTTGCTGTCTAGGCCGCAGGGGCAAGTGCCCGATGGAGAGTGCACGTCGTGACTCTACCCAGCTGCCTGTATCGATGGCGCTGCGCACTTGGCAAGAGCAGAATCAGAGCAGCATTGACTCCTCCTGACCCAAAAAGATTTGAAATCGGATGGCGCAGCTGGAAGAGCGGAACAAGGTGAGCGCGCGCGTGTCGTACGTCCTGACTCGTCAGGCAAGGGCAGAGCCGCACCAACCTGTAAAGCTTGCGCTCAGCAGTATGGACGCTCGTGGCGGCGCGCCAGAGGAGTCGGGCGTACTGTCCGACCTAGAAGTGGCGCACGTGCGCCGGGCCCCTCGCGCGCATAACGCGCTCACAGTCCTCAGATACTCTCCAGGCGGTCTTGAGTGCGCACGCGACGGACTGGGTCACTCGCCGTACTCTGATGCCTTGCAGGTCCGCGCGGTGCTGCTGATGGTGCGCGACCGGCTGCAGCAGAGGGCGCCAGAGCTTGACGAGCATGAGGTACGGGTGCGTCCGGCTCCAGGCAGCCTGCCGAAGGCGCCTCTCGCAGAGCAGGCCTGCCCAAACACGGACCTCTGCAGCCAGCAGGCGCGCGCGTGCCGCTCGGGGTTGCGCGGCGGCCGGGAGGGCGAGAGTGTGGGCCCGCTGCTGGCGCGCCAGCACGCGCTGGAGGGCCGCTTTGCCGAGCTGCTGGCCGTGCAGCGCGCGCTGCAGCAGCGTCCGAACCGCGCCTCGCAGGCAGCCAACCAGGCGCGCTCGCGCTGCCGCGGGGTCCTCAGTACTGCTCGCTGTGTACACTGGGTGCTTTATAACACCTGCGCGAGGTTATGAGCGCGCGTGCGTAATGGGCGATGCCTCCTACCTGAACAAGTCCAGGGCAGGCGTGCTGCAAGGAGCCACCGTTTACACAAAGACAAGCGGCTGCTTACCTATACATGTCACGTGCAGGCCGCCATCAGCGACGTGTCGCGGGAGCTCAAGCAGAGCACGGTGCAGATGACGCACAGCCTAAAGGCGCGCTCGAGCCCGGTCTTGCCCTGACTGGAAAGTACATTCCAAGCATTGCCTTCAAAGTATCACGTCAGCAGGCAGTGAAGGGCGGCTTCAGGAGGTCAGGTGCGCGCGTGCCGGACCGCCTGCCTGAAACCACCTGCGCGAGGACTGGCAAAGGTCGGTGCTGCGAGTGCTGCCCATACGGCAGCAGCACACCAAGGCTGCGAGCCGGCCGCACCTCAGCAGCAACGCATGCAGCCACTGCCTGCGCCTGCGTCAGCGGACGCAGCGCCGGGCGCCGAGCGCGAGCCGAGCGGCGCCTGCGCCGCGGCGCAGAGCTGCCCCTCCATGGCCGGCCGCGCGGCGCGCGCGGCCGCGGCGGCCGCGCGCCTGACCGCCCTCGCCACGGCCGCGCTGGCCGACCTGCCGTCCTCGCGCCGCCTGGCCGGCATCGCCGCGGCCGTGCACACTGACGCCCGCCGCCAGGCACGCCGCTGTATCTCATCCACGTCATAGGACGTCATCGCTCGCGTTTCCGGGCTTACAGCGCGGGAAAGACAAGGTCTCAGCCATGGACGCGCCAGGCTCCTGGGGCGGTGCGGCTTGCATCCTCCATGCTGCAGTGCGGGTGGACAGCGGCACCTGTTGCATTTTTGACACATTTTATGCTGCTTGCAAGCACACGTTGGCTTGCAGCTTGCAGTACCTCAGGTGTCGTCCTGGCAGCCAGTCCCAGAGCAAAATCTGCGGCAAGGCGGCCGCACCTGGTGCACTACAGGCAGAGGCGCACGGCCTGGTGGAGCGCGAGCGCGCCGCGACGGCGGCGGTGAAGCAGCTGCACGCCAGCCTGCTCTCCGAGCGCGCTGCGCACGTCCCCGTGGTGCGCGCGTAGCAGCACACTCGACGAGTATCTCGACGACCGTGATGAAGAATGTTGGAGGCCCTAGCCTGGGGTTGCCAGCATCACCCATGAGCACTTGCATGCAAGCACAACAGCCATTCATCCATAGGAGCAGCGTATGCGGTGCCTCCTGTTCTCAAGCGCGGCCGCCTCTGGCCAAGCGCTCACAGCTGTCGGCAGATGGCGGCCGCAAGAGGCGCGGCCGAGGCGGCCGCGGCGGCGGCCGCGGCGGGCCACGCCGAGGCGGCGGAGGCGCTGCGCCTGCGCGCGGCGGCGGCGGCCGTTGCGAACGAGTGCGCAGCCCCCAGATGCAGTAGGGTAGGGTACGCCTGTCCTGCACACATCCCTGTCTCCGCCCCTTATCCCTGCGTGGCGGGCCACGCCGAGGCGGCGGAGGCGCTGCGCCTGCGCGCGGCAGCGGCGGCCGCCGCGAACGAGTGCGCGCCCGGCCGCTGCATGCCCCGAGGCTGCGCGCGCCACGGCCGTCACTGGTGGCGCCGTGCTGTCTGCTTCACGACATGATATAATGCGGTCGTGGCACACACGTGTCAGCACCTTCATGCTCCATGCCCAGGAGCCGAGAGCCAGCCGCCCAGGACGCGCCCGGCGCGGTCGCAGCGACAGGTGCGCGACGCGGCTGGAGGCGGACGCGCTTGCGGCGCTGTACCCAATCCTACCCTAACCCAACTCCTATAACCATCCCTTCATCGGCAGGTGCGCCGCGCGGCTGGAGGCGGACGCGCTCGCGGCGCTGGCTGACGCAGCGGCTGCGCTGCGCCAGCGCGCCGCCATCGAGCGCGGCGTGCACCAGGTGGGATAGGGCAGGGCCCTGAAATCTGCTGCGTGTGCTCACGCGGCAGGGCGCCGCGGCGTCCCTGCGGCTGCCGAGCAGGGCCGCCCGCTCCCTGCTGCAAGCTTTGCCTCTGAATGGATGCATGCCATGGATACAGATGCACTAACGCTGCAGGCATGACGCGTGCCACACTCTCCTCTCGTAAAGCACATATATAAAGTACGTCCTTTGATGCGGCACAGCCTGGAAATAGTCAGGCGCTGCTCTTGGTGAGGGCTCAATGGCCCAGCGCTCAGTCGCAGAGTCCGGCAGTGCGGCCGCCCTACCCTACCCTGGGGCCGGCGCGCCAGGCGGTGGAGGCGCACATGGCCGCGCTGCAGGCCGCGAAGCGCGCCGAGGCGGCGGCCTGGGCGGAACGCACGGCCGCGGAGGCGGCCGCGTCCGACCGCGCGCTGGAGGACCTGCGCCTGCAGCAGCGCCGCGTGAACGCGCAGCTCGCGGCGCGCGGCCCTGACCTCTGGCATGCGGCGCCGGGCGCCGCCGCGCGCCCAGGCGCCTGCCTGGGCTTATTGGCCGCAGGACATGCGCAGTGACCCGTGTTACGGCGGCGCCCCATGGAGGCCGTGCTGCATGCATCGTCGGCCCCTGCATGCGGGAACGCTGCGCCGCGGTGCCCGGCTGGCTGCGGCCGGCAGGCGCACAGCCCGCGGGAAGCGCTGGGAAGGCATGCGGGGCGCTTTGTGGCTCGGCTGCGCAGCGCCGCCGCCCCACACGTAACAAGTGCACCTGACCCTGGCACAGTCATACGCGCCTGGGCCACACAGGCCATGCTCACTGCTCCGCCTGGCCCCGGATAGTGCGGGGCGTGGCGGGCTCAGCTCGGTCTGCTTGGCAGGCGGCCAAGGCGCGGTACGATGCGGAGGCAGACCTGTGCGCGGCCCGCGAGGCCGCGGCAGAGGCCGCAGCCGCGGCGCTCGCGGCGGACACGGCCGCTGCCGGGCGGCGGCTCGCGGCCGCGCTGGTCATCCAGGCACGCGCTCAGACGGGGGGTGACAGTCTGGCACGTGATTTGGGTCTTGCATGTGTTTGCGGTCTTACATGTATTAGCTGTTTTGCACGTACACTGCAACAGCCATGTGTTGCGCGTGTCCTCTTTTAGGCTTTGCTTGAATGGAGCGCATACTTCTGACGCTCAACATGATCCTATTGCACAGGATGGCAGGCAATGTCTTGCTGCCCGCCGCCTGGAAAGCTTTGCCCAAATGTGAGGGGGTGGCTGCAGGCGTGCTGGCGCGGCGCGCGCGTGCGGCGGCGGCGGCGGGCGGGGACGCTGTTCAGCCGGGGCGGGTCGGCGGGCGTCCGGCCAGCGGGCAAGGACAAGGAGAAGAAGCCCCCGAAAGTGACCTAACTTGTGTGCCGCATGGCCTGGCAGCGCACGTTATCTGGTCTGTTATCTGGAACCACCTTCCTTCGCTCGGAAAGCACAATGCATATCTCCAGTCAGAGCGAGTGCTGGCGGCATCCTCATGGACCCGGTGCCTCGACTACGCCTTGCCCTTGGCTGCAAACTGCCCACACATGCATATCGTCCAATATTTCTTCCCAGGCATGCTCAATACAAGGCGTGGCTGCCTCACACAATGGTGCATACGACCCTTGCGCTCTTGATAATATGCCCAGATTGCCCCCCGGAAAAGCCTGGCCAGCAGATACTACTTTGGGCATGCCTAGTTACGGATGCCCATCACACCAGGTACCACATTGACACCCCCATGCAAGTCACATGCGTCATGCGCCGTGACCAGACATGCTCATGCCTACCACAGTGCCTGCGCGCCCAGCGAGCTGTCTCTAACATGTGGTTGGCGGCCTAGAGCGGACCAGCAAACCACCCCGTGCTGTGACCAGAGTGAGGCCCTGAACATGCGCTCCCAGGCCCTGCTTGCTGCCCGTGCGCGTGAGCGGGCACAGCAGGCGTGCGGCGCAACCAGAACGCCATGCTGCCCTGCGACGCCGCCTGCGCTCGCGGCCCGCGCCGCCGCGCGCCCCACCTCAGGACCCAGAACGCGCCTTATGGGCCTCGCGGGGCGCGCCGCAGCGCCCCTGCGCGCTCTGCTGGCCGCACAAGCCAAACGCTTGCCCGCGCCCTACGTTGCATGGCTCGCAGGCATGCGGCCCACCGCCCCCACCTCCTCCTCTTCCCCTGCCCGCTCCTCGCCCCGCGCGCCGCACCCTACGGCCTCACAGCACGGCGTAGCGCCCCTTGCGCACGTAGATCTCGGAGTCGTCCTGCAGCGCCTGCAGCGCCGTTGCCAGCGCATCCACGCCCGGCGCGCCCACGGCCGCCGCAATCTCGGCCGGCGCTGCGGCCGCCCCGCGCTTCTCCAGCCACGCCAGCACAGCATTCTTGTATATCTGCGCGCACACAGCACGCGCCTCGCGCCGGCGGTGCCAAGCGCCAGGCATCGCTGGCGCCGCGCATGCGAGGCCGTCCTGCGTGTGCGCATGATGCGGCCGAGGCGGCGCTGTGCAGTGGCGCAGGCACTTTGGCGGCGCTCGCAGGCAGCCAGCCCCATGCACATCCGCTGACCTTCAGCCCCGCCCACACTGGAAGCATGCCTGGCGGCAGCTGCTGTGCCTGCGCGCTTGCGGGCAGCGCTTGCCCATGCAACATGCAAGGAGCCAGCGGGCACGCGCCACTGACTCCGCCGAAGATGCAGCGGCCTCGGCGTGCGCAGGCGCCTGCGGCGTCTCCGGCCGCGCCGGGCTGTCGGCGCGGGCGCCGTCGCGCGCGGGCTTGGCGCAGGCGGCGCCCAGCGCGAGCGCGCGGGGCACCGCGTCGGCCGGCAGCTGCCAGCTGACGCGCTTGCGGCCGCTCGCGGGCGGCGCGGCCTGCAGCGCGGCGTGTGCAGCCGCCGGCGCGTCCGCCGCGCCCGTAGCGGGCGCGCCGGTCGCGGGCGCGGTCTCCGCGGAGCCTGCGGCGCCCGTGCGCAAGCTGCACACTCAGCGTGCTGCTGTGGAGCCAGTCCCTGCAGGGGAGGTCCACACAAGACAACATGTGTGGCCGGCAAGCAAGCGGGCCCCCGATGCCAGTCCTGTCACCGGGAACGCAGTGCAAGCAGCACAGGCCTGACGTGTGCCTGCTCAGCGATTGCCTCTCTGCTAGGACGCATGCGACAGGGGCCCACGCACAGCGCGCGCTGACGGCCGCACCGGCGCTGTCGCGGCGCGCGAAGGGCGTGGCCGGCTGCGCGGCCGCGCGCAGCTGCCCCAGCTGTGCCTGCAGCTCGGCCCGCTCGGCCGCCCAGGCCTGCGCCTGCGCGGCCGCGGCCGCCCGCTCCGACACGTCCGCCTCCGCGGCCTGCAGCCGCGCCTGCAGCTCGGCCTTCTCGGCCTCGCGCGCGCGCAGCTCGCTCACGGCGGCCGCGCGCGCGCGCTCGGCCGAGCCCGCGTCGCGGCCGGCCTCCTGCGCGGCCTGCAGCTGCGCCTGCAGCTCGGCCCGCTCGGCCGCCCAGGCCTGCGTCTGCACGGCCGCGGCCGCTGCCGCCCGCTCCGCGGCGGCCGCCTCTGCGTCCACGAGCCGGTCCTGCAGCTCGGCCTTCTGGGCCTTGTGCGCCTGCTCGGCCGAGCCCGCATGGCGGCCGGCCTCCTGCGCGGCCTGCAGCCGCGCCTGCAGCTCGGCAACCCGCTCGGCCGCCCAGGCCTGCGCCTGCGCGGCCGCGGCCGCTGCCGCCCGCTCCGCGGCGGCCGCCTCTGCAGTCGCGAGCCGCGCCTGCAGCTCGGCCTTCTGGGCCTCGTGCGCCTGCTCGGCCGAGCCAGCATGGCGGCCGGCCTCCTGCGCGGCCTGCAGCCGCGCCTGCAGCTCCGCCCGCTTGGCCGCCCAGGCCTGCGCCTGCGCGGCCGCGGCCGCCCGCTGCTCGGCGGCTGCCCGGCGCTCGGCCTCGCCCGCGGCCAGCAGCGCCGCGCGCGCCTCGGCCGCCTCATCCTCCCGCGCCTCCAGCTTCGTAATGACCCCGTCCCGCGCCTGCAGCAGCTCCAGGTAGCATACTTTCTCGGCCACCTGCTCGTCCGCCTGCGCGTCCGCGCGCGCCTCCGCGGCCACGCGCCGGAGCTCGGCGTCGCGCGCGCGCTCCGCGGCCTCCTCGGCGGCCTCCTGCTGCGCGGCCAGCTGCGCCGCGCCCGCGAGCAGCACCGCGTCCTTATCGCGCACGGCGCGCTCGGCCTCGGCGCGCGCGGCCGCGGCCGCGCGCTCGCGCGCCGCCAGCTGGGCGCGCAGCCGCGCCTCCACCTCCTTCGTCGCGGCCTCGGCGCCCTGGCGCGGGCGCAGGCGGGGCGGGCGCTCTGCGACGTCGACGGAGAACATGGATGCAATAACCTTCCGCTGTCATGTGAGAGGCTGTATTTTCCTTCAAAGGGTCGGCTTGAAATTGGCAAGCGGCTTGCACAATACCTCAGCCAAGCATTGCAGACATAGCTTACCTCATCTTTTCTGGATATTCATCAAGCATGGGGGGGCTGTGTACTAGGTCAGGGTAGGTTTAGGGTTCACTGGCCCCGGGCGCACGGCGCACCCGCTTGACGCCCAGCTCCAGCGCCTTGCGCATGGCCTCCTTCTTCTCCTCGCGGCGCGCCGCCTCCGCGTCTGCCGCCGCCGCGCGCTCCGCGGCCACCGCCTCCGCCACCATCGCCGTAGTGCGCTCCTGGGCCGCCGCCTCCGCCGCGGCGCGCGCCTCGCGCGCCTGTATGCGGCGCGCGCGCTTCTCGGCGGGGGCGCGGCGCACGCTCGTGAGACGCGCCCCAGCTGGGCCCCGGCGCCCATGCCGCGCTGCCGCATGCATGTCATGCATAGCGTCCTGTCCATCTCCCTGCCAAGTACCTGCTGTGCAGAAGCTTGCTGGCGCACTGCGTCCAAGTTCTGCGCCATGGGGGGCCGCGCGTCCCAGGTGATCGCCGCGCGCCGAGCCTGTTTTGAGCTGCCGTTCACTTCCCGTTGAAACAAGGTTGGCGCTGAGGGAGGCAGAGCGAGGCACCTGCTCGGCGAGCTGCGCGCGCTCGCGCGCCAGCGCCGCGGCAACGCGCGCCTCGACGGCCGCCTCTGCCTCAGCGCACGCCTTGGCGCGTGCCTCGCGTACCTGCGCAAGCGCTCATGGTCGGCGGGGTGCGGCGCGTCGGGGCAGGGCAAGCTTGCGTGGCCATTCTGGCTCATCCCCATCCCGCATCCGCCACGCGGCCGCGTGCTTGGCATGTAAGCCGTCGCATGCCCGGCACCCCATGCCCCACGGCAGCAAAGTCGCGCCCCAAAAGGGCCGGGCCGCGCGCCGCTTTGGCGGACTCCGCGCGCTCGCGCGCCAGCGCCGCGGCGACACACGCCTCGACGTGCGCCGCCTCCGCCTCGCCACGCGCCTCGACGCGCGCCTCCCGCACCTGGGCGGCAACCAAGCCTCTCCGTTTACAATGTGGTGCGCCGCAGGGAACGCCCCTCTGCCTTGATTCCAGCTCGTCTGCACCGCCTCATGCCCAGCATGGTGCCTTGCGACAGGCGTGCAGGCCCAGCTCACTCCGAGCCTGTCCAGGCCCCCGTCACGACGCAGGCCTGTGCAGCGCGCGCAGCCGCCGGGCGGGCCGACAGCGGCGCGCCTGCTTCGCGAACTCCGCGCGCTCGTGCAGCAGCGCCGCGGCAAAGCGCGCCTCCGCCTCGCATGCGGGGCTTGTATAAGCAGGGCTGTCGGCGCGGCGCGGCGCCTCGGTCGTTGCGGCCTTCTGCCGCTTGTTGCTGGGTGGGCCGTCCGAGGGCGAATCGTCTTCGCAGGCGGTGGCGACGGCCGGCGCGTCCGAGGCTGCCCGGCGCTTGTCGGCCTTGCTGGGCGCCTTGGCGGCCGGAGCGGCCGCGGCAGCACGGCCCTTCTTGCCGCGCTTGGCTTGGGGGCCGTCCTGCAGAGAGCAAACTATCAACTGATGGCAGGCGCGTTCCAAGCTGCCGGCCGCGCTCTGTGTGCAGCATGCTTGCGGGCCGTAATGAAGTGGTCGAAGGGCATGCAAACCGAGTGCGGTGCCATGGCCAGCACATTCCACCGCAAGAGCTGCCATGTGGCCGTCGCTGGGCATGGTGCGGCACCCCGCCACCCACCTTGGCCGCGGCGTCCTCGGCGTTCGAGCAGCGCTTGGCGGGCCGCGCGTGCGTCGCAGCCGCGTCGCCGCCGGCCGCCGCGTCACCGGCCGCCTCGGCCGCCGCCTGGCGCGGCGCACCCTCGAGCGCGCATGCGGCCTCCGCCGGCCCGTCGGCGTCTTCGCGCGCGCCGTCCGCGCCCTCGCCCGCGGGACGACCGCCGCTCGTGGCGCTCGGCGTGGCTGCGGCCTCCCGCGACGCGGCGGAGCCGGCCTCGGCGGCCGGGGCGGCGGCGGCGGCGGCGCCCTGCGCGCCGTCGGCGGGCGAGGGCGCGCAGCGCGTGCAGAGGAAGACGGGGGCGGCGGCGGCGGCGGCGCCCACGCACGCGGCGTGCTGCCAGGTCTGGCACCGCTCGCACTCGAGCATGCGCTCGCCGTCGTCCGCGGCCGCGCCGCACGGGCACGCGACCACCCAGCCCTCGCTGATGTCCGACTCCTCGCACGCCTGCGCGGCGCCGGCCATGGTGGGCCGTGGGGGCCTGCATGCGGCGAGGGGGCTGCCGCGTGGTATGACGCATACAAGCGGAAGGCCCGTGTGTGTATAGAAGCGGCAAGATGCTGTGCATCTGCCAATACGGCTCACTGGAGACATCCGCTGTCAACCCCCAGGCTGCTGTCACAGTGCGGCAGGGACGCGTAAGCGCATGGCGGGCCTGCGCATGCGCAACGCCTGTGGCTTCCCCGTGCCCGCCAACACCTGCTCCAGTCACCCTGGACTCCCAACAGACTGTGCGCCAGCGCGCCTGGTGGTTTTGCAGGGCGGGGCTGCCCGGCGAGGCTGCCGCAGGGGCCTTGCCCCGCCCGGCGGCCCTCTTGCCGGCCTTGCGCCCGCGCTTCGCGAGCCGCTTGGCCGGCGCGGCCTCCTCGGCGCCGCTGCGGTCGCCGCCGGCCTCCTCATCGTCAGAGCCCTCGGCCTCGCGCGCCGTTTCCTCCTCGCCACCGCCGCGGCCGCCGCTGGCTTCCTCCGCATCGCTGCGGTTGCCGTTGGCCTCCTCATCGTCGGAGCCCTCGGCCTCGCGCACGACTGCGCGCTTCCGCGGCGCGGCCTTCTCCTCGGCGCTGCCGCCGGCTTCGTTGGCATCACCGCACTCGCCGCCGGCCTCCTCATCGTCGGAGCCTGCCAGCATGCGCCGCCCGGGCCGAGGCTTGGCTGCCTCGTCACCGCTGCTGTCGTCCATGGCCCCGGCCGCGGCGCCCGATCCCGGCACCGCCGCGCCGCTCGAGCGCCGGCTCAGCCGCGCCCGCCGCGGCGCGGCGTCCGCAGGGCTGCCGCCCGCCGCGGGGTCAGGGTCGCCGCTGCCGTCCGGCGTGGGGCCGGGGCGGCCTGCCGCGGCGTCTGCGCGCCCGCCGAGCGCGGCGAGCTGCTTGCGCTGCACGCTGCGCAGCCAGGCCTCGTCCTCCGAACCCGCAGCGTTGTCGGGGTCGGCGCCGCCGCCGCCACTGCCGCCTGAGGACCGCAGGCGAGCGGGTATCAGCAAACACTGTCGAGTGAACACCAGAGCATTGGTCTGAAGCGGCGGTTCTTGTGCGTGACTTATGCCGCAGCAGCAGTCTGAGATGTGACATTACCGCAAGGCGGAGCAGCTCGCTTTCCGCGCCTGCCCGCATATCGTCGTCGGCGACGTCGTCAGAGTCAGACGCGTCAGTGCAGTCATCCGCCGCGGGCCGGCGCGCCGCACGGCCCGCCTTGCCCTTGCCGCCCGTGCCGGCCTCTGCCTTGGGCTTTGCCGTGACCTGGCCGCGCAGCACACGCACATGCATGTTGCTCGCTTGACAGCTGATCACCAACGTGAAAGACACGGCGGCATGCGGCACGCTTGTCCCGGGCGCGGTCGCACGCGCGGTCGCACGGGGCCGTGGCGCGCGGCAGCAGCGCGCGGGGCGCACAGCAAACCCTAAATCTAAGCCACTGCGGCCGCGCGCGCGCACCTGCTTGCGCGGCGGCAGCTCGATCGCCTCCCAGATGGAGCTGCTGCCCAGCGCCTGCGCGCGCTGCGCGTTGCCGGGGTCGTCGGCGGCCTCCTCCGTGTCGCCGGCCCCGTCAGCGCCGGCGCCGGCGCCCGCGGCGGACGCGGGCGCGCGCTTGCGGTACGCGCGGCGCTTGGTGTACGCCCGCCGCGCCTTGCCGGGCTCTGCCCGCCGCAGCACAGCAGTCAGGCGCGCGGCGGGCGCCTCGCATGTGACACACCTGGCGCACTGCGCCGCGGCAGGACGCCCACAACTTTGTGCCCACAAGTCCGACACAAACCTCACAACAGATTGCAATGGAGAGAGCAGCGCAAAGCAGTGCTCCTGCAAAAAGCCACCACTGCACTTTCGGCCCGGCAGGGGCATGTCGCGGGCGCGCCCGCCGCCTCGGGGTCCCAGTTTTCCTTGAGGTCCGTCACGGGCGCGTCGGCGTTGGCGGGCGCCAGCTCGGCGCCGTCGCCCGCGCCCGCTGGCTGCTGCAGTGGCTGCAGCACCGTCTGCCTCAGCATGGGCTCCGCTGGCTTGGGCCCCGCCTCGGCGGCTGCGCGGCGCACGCTCAGCGTCTTTAATTTCAAGCGCAGAAGTTGAATCAAACAGTGACGGCTCAATAGGTGCCGCGCTGTGGACTCTGTGCAAGAGATGCTATGCTGTATACAGTACGAACATGCAAAGCATGAGTGCGGAGGCAGGCACTTGCCTGTGCGGGGGTTCAGCGCATGCGCCGCCCTCGGCTCCCTCCTGGGCGACAGAGCAGGGCATGGAGCAGCGCGCGGCGCCTGGCCGCGCATTTGCTGCCATGCGGCCGCCCGGCGTAGCACGCAGCTTCAATGGTGAGCGATGCATTGCACCCTGCAGGTTTTGCCTGCGGACGTAGCACTGTCTGCCGGGCAGGGGCGGGGCCTGGAGCGGAGGCCCCGGGGGCGCACGGGCGGCGGCGGCGCGCTCGTCGCGCGCGCGCTGCTCCTGCTGCAGCGCGGCGCGCAGCGCGCCCACGAGGCGGCAGTGCGCATTGATGCCGATGCGCACCTGCCCGCCCTCTGCCTCCACGCGCATCACGTTCAGCTTCTTGAACCTGCGCGTGCAGGTTAGGGTTTAGGGCCCCTGCCCGCCCTCCGCCTCCACACGCATCACGTTCAGCTTCTTTAGCCTGGAGTGATGCCCGAGACAGAGCGCATGGTGACACCTGACGTGACCGGCATTGCACGCGCGGTAGCCAGTCAGTCCTGCAGTATGGTGCGCAGTTCTGGCTGCAGCACTGCAGCGGCACGTGCACATCTCCACGGCCTGCAGATGCACCTGCTGATGCAGCATCTCCTCACCAGCGGTGCGCCAACAGCGCTGTTGGAATTGACAAGACAGGGCCGGCAGGGGCAGGGCGCAGCCTGGCAGCCTGCAGCCTGCCAACCTGCGGAGCCATGCTGCACCAGCAGCAGCGCACGGAGTGTGTGACGGGGATAGGGTGTGCAACCCTATACCAGGGGGCGCGCACTTGTTGTCCCTGGCGCCCATGTGCACAGACTTGAACGCCGCGTCGATGGTCGGCAGGATGGGCACTACGGTGCCGCACACCAGGTACAGCGGCTGCTTGCGCAGCCTGGGGCGCGCGCGCGGCGCGGCCCGTGAGCGAATGCGGAGCCTGGGCTTGCCCATGCCCCACTGCTTGGGCCGCCCTGGCAGCTGTGGCCTGAGCGTGACGCCGCCGCCCTGCCAAGCATGTGCAGGCGCGACGCCGCGCCCTGGGCATCGCCGACAGCCGCTGCTCAAGCACTGGAGTACTGCGGAGGAGCCCTGGCCGCAAGATGTGCTGGCGGGCACTGACAGTGGAGCCTGCAAACGGCGCAAGGGCCAGTGCAGGCGCCCGCCACCACTATTGGGGGTGCACCCGCGCGGGTCATTCCGGTACTCGGCCATCCAGCGCTGCCGCATCCACTTGCTCTCCTCCTTGTCGTGCGCGATCGCCTTGTACTTGGTGCGGAACTCTGCGCGCGCCCCCGCCAGCGCTTGAGCCCGAGCAGCACGCTCGCGCGCGGCGCGCGGCTGCCAGCCCGGCGTGCCCTCCATTTTTTACCCCCACAGCAAACATTCGCAGCTGCAGCCGCACCAAGGGCAGGCAGGTTGCCTGATGCAGTGCCTAGTTTGCAGGGCACATACACAGGGACATGCTGTGCCGCGATGCAGAGTCCTAGGGACACCTCTGGTGAAGGGGGCAGGGCCCGGGGTCATGACCGCGCCGTTGGCGTGCATGTCGGTCGGCGAGTGCCCGCTGGCCGGCCGGATGATGCGGAAGTATGCCGGGAGCGCGCGCCGGTGCTTGCCGCGCGTCAGCTTGCGCCCGTGCGCGTCCCGCTCGATGGCCTGCGCGGCGCGGGCACGGCCTGCAGGCAGGCGTGCGCGCCGCAGCACGGCGGCCGCATGCGCGCTTCGCTCGCTGGCCTGGCATGCGGCCGTGGTGTGGGCAGTGCATGCGTCCTGGAGCGCGGCCGCCGCATGCAGGCCAGGAGGAGGCGCGTGCCAAGCAGAACCGGGCACGACGTAGCCCGGATGCAGCGCATGTGAGCACAGCACGGGGCTAGACCCGAGCCTGGACACCCAAAGCGGCACTGGAGCCGGGTCGCATGCATGCGCAGCGGAGCGGGCGCGCCAGGCCCTGCGCGGGGCGCAGGGCGGGGCAGGGCCGGGGCGGCGCACAAGCACGTACGACATGATGCCGTTGGCGGCGTTCTCGTTGCTGTAGAAGCCGGAGTATGTCTGCGGGTCGGCCTCCTGCGGCCCCGGCGCGCCGCGGTCAGCGTCACGAACGACCTTGGCGAGCTACATACGACCAGGCACTTTTATGTGTCTACGTATAGGTCTCGCTGCACCACGGCACCACCCAAGGAGCAGAAAGCGAGGCATCGGCAGCACAGCGCGCCAGCCTGGGCGAGCGGCGCCTGACACGGCCCCACGCACACGTGGCCGCTCTGCCGGCGGCCGGGCCCGCTCATCCGCGCTGGGCGAGCAGGCGGGGCGGGGGAGGCCACAGAAGACATTGAGATAGGTCTGGGTGAGGCCTAGGGTAGGGTTAGCACGCCTGCTCGCGGCGCAGCTGCTCCAGCGCCTGGTCGAACGTCACGCCGCGGTCCAGGTCGAAGTGCACGATGGCGGTCTCCAGGCCGGAGCCGGCGTCGCGCAGCACGACCTCCTCGCGCGTCAGGCGCAGCACGCCCGCGGGCGTCGAGATGGCCGACTGCTCGAACGTGCCCAGGCGCTTGGCCTGGCGCACCTGCCGGGCGCCGCGCAGGCGTTTGGGAATTTCCCCGCCATGCGGCGCCATCCAAGGCGGCGACAAAGCCTCTGTCTGAGAGTGTTGTAATTTGCGGAAGATGAAAACTCCTCTGCCGTGTCGCATCAACCTTCCATGCGCGTTTGCAGGGTTAGGCCTGACCTAACCCTGACCCTACCCTACTGGGTCACCTGGGCGTCCTGCAGCGCGGTCAGGAAGGCGAAGATGGCGTTCTGCAGCTTGAGCGGCACGCCCAGCAGCCGGTTGAGCAGCTTGGAGATGTCGCCGTGGTTGCTCTTCTTGCTCTGCGGCGCGCAGGGCGCGTGCGGGTCTCAGCACCACGGGCGCGGCCTGCCGAGGCCCTCCGGCAGCGGCTGAAGCGGCATGCGGGGTGTGGTTGCATCGGCCTCACGCGCCGCAGTGCCAGGTGCGCCCTGGCTCAAGGCCCACAGCAGGACACGCCGCAGCGGGAACGGCGTCTGCATGTCGGACGCTGGGGCGCAGGACACGTGCGCATGTGCGGTGCGGTCCCAGGCATACACCCTAGCCCCTATCCGCCTGAGAGGCGCGGCGTGCACCTTTGCGACGCCGCCATCGTCCTTGCTCGGGCGCGAGGCGATCTTGGCCAGCTCCTCGCCGTAGTCGCAATCTAAAGTCAGCACGCGGACCTGCGCGCGCAGCGCCGCGCGCCGTGAGCGCGCGCATCGCTGCGCGCCCCGCCGGGACGCCCGGCCAGGCCGAGCGCCGCGGCCGCGCCGTGCGAGTGCCCCGTTTGGGCGCCAGTCCGGACGGGGCCCAGGCCTGCCTGGGAGTGCCGGGCAGCCGGCGTCTGCCCCGACCCGCATACCGCCGCAGACAGGTCCAGCACAGGGCCTATGCAGGGTGGCTAGGGCTAGGGTAGAGTTGTTGCTGCATGGCTCCAATGAGGTGTCGCAGGTGGCGCACCGTCTCCAGTGCGTCCCGCGCGGATGTGATGAACTCCATGAACAGCCTGCTGCGCGCGTTGCGGTACTCGGCGTCCGGGCCGCCCTCCTGCCGGAGGAGGCAGCGCAGAGCAGCAGTCAGCACCGCACCTTTTCACGCCCCATGCATGCTCTGCAGTGCAGCGGATCGGCATGGGCGCCATCCGTGAATACCCCGCGGCTAGGCCTGCCCAGAAGGCCTGTTTCCAGCACAGGCGCGGGTTTGTGCGGGCAGCCGGGCTGCGGGGTGGCGACGCAGCGCGCCGGCAGGGGCGGCAGACGGTCGGCAATGAAGGCTGGCGTGATGCCCTCGGGCACGTGCTCTCGGCCCAGCAGGATGCGGTACATCTGCCGCAGCGCCGCCTGCATCTCCCTGCGCGCGGGTACGCCGGCCGGCGCCGTCAGCATGTGATGCGTGAGTATGTGCTGATCAGGCAGCACTGATCAGCAGGCTGCCGGGTGGGGTAGGGATAGGGATGTACTCTACTCTGCCCTAGCTTAACCCTATCATAACCCTCGCTTGGCTGCGGGGCGCGACGCGCGCGGGACATGGAGCGCTCGGCACTGGCGGCCTGTACCCACCAAGCATGCGCATTGCAGGCCTGGTCTGCAGATGCGGCCGGGTCGCTGGCGTGCACCGGCCATCAGCCTCTCCGTCATGGGACGCCGGCAGAAGTGAAGACGCACAGGTGCTGCAGGTGGGAGGCTGCGCGTCCATGGCCGGGGAGGCAAGCCGGCCTGGCCCCTGGCCCGCCGTGCAGGGGCCTGAGCCGCAGCGGCGCGGGCGCGGGCGGGGGTGCGGGCGCACGTGTTCTGCAGGTTGAACGGCGCGAGCGCATCGGCCGCGGAGGACGCATGGCGGTCGCCCTGCGTGAGCGCGCCCAGCTGCGACAGCCGCTGCGCGACCGCGCTCGCGAAGCGGTGCTCCCCCGCGATGTCTGAGGACAGGATCACGTACCTGCGCGCGCGCGCGCGCTCGGCCCGCTCACGCGCCAGCGCCACAGCGCAAGAGCCAGCCTCGCTCGATTCGCACACGCTTGGCTCTGGGGCAGTGCACACTCGGCAGTGCCCCCGTCTACGTGGTGCCTCCCTCCAGTCTACGCCGTGTGGTCGCATGCTCGGGGGCCGCGCCGGGGCGGCTGCAGCTGGTTGCTGCGGTGCGTGCGGCCCAGCTGCTGCACGGTGCGGTCGGCGCTCCAGGCCAGCTCCAGCGTGATGTGCGTGCGCACGCGCGTGTTCGCGACCTTGCGGTCGGCCTGCGCGCGTTCGCCGCGCGCGCCTGACTCTCTGTGCCTCTGTTCTGAGTTCTGAGGCGCGCATGGCCGGCGGCTGTGCCGGCGGCTGCTGGGGCCGACAGTGAGGCGGCGGCCGGCCGCGAGGGGGGGGCGGCCTGGCGCACCCCTGGCGCGCCGCATTGCAGGGCGTGCAGCCATGGGCCTGGCTGTTCCCGCCCAAATCCGCTCAAATGGCTGCCGGCTGGGCAGGGGGGCCGGGCGCGCGCCTGCAGGGAGATGCCGGTGGAGGCGGCGTCGCTAATGACGGCGACCAGCTTGCGCCCCGACTGGAACGCGTCCTTCTCCGCCATGTTCACCTGGCGCGGCCGCCGCATGACCCGCACTCGGCGCCATGCGAGCAGCGCCGCTGGTGCACAGCCAATGCAACAGACTGGTTGCAGGGCGAACGCTGAGACTGCTCTGCAGAGCGACGGGAAGGCTGCCATCAGAGTCCCCACCTCTCTGTCATACTCCGACTGATTCCAACCGCACACACCCACACCGATCGAGGACAACACCCACAGCGACATTGATATCTCGATACAGCTCATGTAACAGGAGCAGGGACTAGGCAATCCCATGCTCTGCGATCCCCTATCAAAGACTCGCCTCCCCGCCGCGGTCACCTGGTCGAGCGGCACGTCCTGGCTGCGCGCGAGGTATGAGTACGAGCCGTCCCGGTTGCGCACCATGCGCTTCAGGCGGCCTGCAGCCGCGCGGCCGCTCAGGCGCGCCTGCCAGGCTTCGCGCCTTGCTTGGCAGGCGTGAATCAGTGTTGCTGACTGCAATGCTCAGTGTTGCACTCAGCATGCCTCTATGTGGGCAGCCTTGCGCCGGTGCGCGGGCGCGGGGCTTGAAGGGAGGCTGAATGGCAGCACATGCAGAGATGCACGCGCACCAGAGAGCTCGGCGACCGCCTTGACGCCCCCCAGCGCCTCGATCACCTCGTCCTGGCCGCCGCGCAGCGGGCGTCAGCGCTCTGCCTGTGACGCAGTGCCCCAGAGCGCATGCCAGGCCTGGTTGCTGTGCCACACAGGTCACCATGATGGCGACATCATGGTCAAAGCAATCATAGTCAGTCTGTTGGAATCACATATGTACACAGTCTGTTGAATCACATATGTGAACAGTCTGTTAGTCACGTCTGTATACAGCATCGGCACGCAATACGCGATTCAGCTGTCGCGCATGGGTGCCCGGCCGCCTGGCCGCCTGCCTGCGCCGCCCATTTGCTGACCCTACTCTGTTTGCAAAGCCGCAGCAAGCGCGCCGCTCACCAGCGGGTTCTTGGGCAGGCGCAGCTCGCGCGCGGCGCGCAGCAGCTCCGCGCGCTCGGCGCCGTGCTCCGGCACGTGCTTCCGGATGACGTTCTCCATCAGCAGCCCGGCCGGCTCCGCGAGGGCCTCAAACACCGCGTCGTCGCCGCCGCTCTCTTCAACCATTGCCTTGGTGCGCGCCTCGCCTGCGCGCCGCGCAACGTCCTCTCCGTATGCCCTAACCCTATACCCCGGACAGGATATCAGTGGTACGCGCCTCGCCTGCGCACTGGCTGCCGCCCTCTGCCCCAACCCTGCCCATGACCTGGACAGGTTCTCGATCATCCGGCCTCAGAAAGAAGTCTCTCGAGGCAGGTATGTTGCAACGCGTAGCAGGCTATCAATCTAACACGACTGGGTGCGCCAAAGGGCGCGCGCTCAGAGCCTGTCCAACGTGCGTGACCTGCATGCGCTCCGCGCAGGCAACAGGAGCGTGCCAGGGGAGGCGGAAGCAGCGCACTGGCATGCGTGAGCTGCGCCCGGCGGTCAGCACGGCTCGCTGCTCACCCGTGCCCTGCATGCCGATGACGACGCAGCCGCCGGCTGCGAGCGCCTCGCGCGACAACTGGATGACGCGCTGCACTTTGGCCGCCGTCGTCTGCGGATGAGCAGACCACCTTTCTCCAAACCATATACCTTCAGAGACACAGAGCGTGCCAGGCACTGGGTTGCTCAGAAGAAAACGCGTCTGCAAACACATGCTGCAGCCCGGCCAACACCTCAGACAGAGAGCGCTCAGGCCTGTGAAAGAACAGCAATAGAGCAGGGGCTGCACGGCCGCAGCGCATGCGCAGCGGGGCGGCCGCGCACGAGCTGGCGGTAGAAGCGCAGCTGCGAGCCCCAGAGGTGCATCTTCCCAGCGCGGCTCAGGTTCTCGTTGTCGCACGCCCCCACAATCTGTGCGCGTGCACAGCCGTCCAGGTATTAGTATTGGAGTGGGTTCCCTACCCCAGTGCAGCAGGATCAGACTGCGACCTTATGGACAAAACAACTGAAGAGCACGAGGCGCCCAGACATGAGCTGAATGTGGTGAGCACCGGCTACAGGCCATTCACCACAGAATACAAGAGTCATCTGAATGTGATGCAGCCTCATGCAAAGCGGGGGCGCACGCGGGTCCAGAGCGCGCAGCTTGCGTCGTACATGGCCTCAAACTCCGGCGCGACGCTCACGCTGTTGTTGGAAAACACGACGCCCTGCATGCCGGGGCTTGTGAGGAGGGAGGCTCATGCACATGCTTGCAGGGTAGGGATGGGGTTAGTGTTAGACTTTCATCAGCACGGGTGTAACTGTGACCTTCTGCTCACATGTATGTTTATGCACCTGTGCCGCTCAGGGCAGCACTCAGTGCTGATGCTTGCACATGCCCGCCGTGAGGTGGTGGCAGGCAGACCATTTCCCCGCTAAGACTACTGCTTGCTGTCATGTCATGCAGACGCAGAGCCTCTTGCAAGCGCGGCTGCGGCGCACCTCGTAGGACAGCGTGCGCGATATGAACTGCCCCGCGCGCTTGAGCTCCATGGCCACCTGCGCGCGATAGGGTAACATATAACCCTCTATATGAGGCGCGGCCATGCGCAGGCAATCTGACGCATGCTGACTTCCAGACCACACGCCAGTTGCTGTCCAGACATTTCACCCCAGCACCAGCGTTGCTCTGTATGCAGCAGAGGTGCTGCTAGGTGCATCTGAGGTCAGCTCGTGCAGCCAACACTGGCTCCTGTCCAGCCCTGCGGCTGATGTAGCAGGGAGGCGGCGAGCCCATGCGATGAGCAAGGCATGCCGTGCGGAGCATACAACGTAAGGCAGAAAGCATGCGATGAGCGGGGCATGACATGAGAGCATGCAGCGTGAATGCCGAGGCGCGCACGAGCTCCATGGCGCTGACGCCGCGCTTGGTCAGCATGTGCACGAACTCGCCCTTGTCCTTGAACGCGGTGTGCGCGCCCCACAGGCCCAGGCGCCGCATGTAGCACAGGTTGTTGGCGTCGGTCGCGCCGGTCGCGGAGACGTACATCACGCGCGCCATGGGCAGCCGCCGCTGCAGCTCCACGACCGCCTGCGCGGCGCGCGCGCGCGCTCGCCGGGACCGCGGGCCGCCGCCAGCCCCTTTAACACTTTCTCCTTTGACGAGAAAGGCGTGCAAATGCGCGGCGGATGGCATCCCTTGGTGCGTTTGGTTCTGGGTACATGCCTGGGAGACAACACTCTTGAAGTGACCATGGACGCGCTGCAACACACAGCACAGCCGCTGGAAGCCACTGCTGGTTATGGACAGCAGGACTGCCCCAACGCCTGAAGCGCCGGTGGAAGCCTGGCAGGCAGGGCTTTGAGTGCATGTGCAGCAGCGGGGGGCACAGGCGGGGCCGGGCGCGCACGCGCGCTGTCTTGCTCTCATACGTGGCGAAGCCGGACTTGTCGCTGACGGTGACGGTGCAGTTCTTGGCCTTGTGGCACTCGTCGAAGACGAGCACGCCGTCGAAGCCCGGCCCGCCGCACCAGTCCACGACCTGCTGCAGCCGCGAGTTGGCGCCTGCGCGGCCGCCCCGGCCTGTTCAGGCCGCTGCCTTGCCGAGCCCGGCCTGCCACCTGCCGTCATCCCAGGGTGACGCGTCAACAGCCTTAACAATGTCGACAGGTGACATATAGTCACTGTACAAACAGGAGTGTTGTGTTTGTTGTGCCACATGTGGCGCATTCCAGGGCACGCGAGTGCAGGCACACATGCATAGGGCTTGTCGTGGCTGGAGGGGGGAGGCACCAAATTCGGCCTGGGCCTTTCTGTCCTCCGCCTGCTCGGCCGTCATGGGGCCGGCCGGGGCCAGCGCGGAGAGCTGCGCCCTGAGCTTGGTGGTGGGCACGCTGCCGCCCGTCAGCAGGCTGTATGTGCAGAACAGCACGCCGCGGTCCATGCCCTGCGCGCGGCGCACCCCGCACGCCTGGGGCGCTCCGCATGACGGCTTGATTCCCTTGTGGAGCCCGCTCTCGGGCTGCCAGCATGGTGCTGGGCGATGCATGCGGTGTGCCACCAGGCACGGTTGAGGCGCTGCGCACGCAGGCACCCTTGCAGCGCTGCAAGTAGCCAGCGCGCCGCAGGCCAGCATCGCAACTGGTAGCAGCCCCCGAGACCTTGCAGCGCTGAATTGCCACAAGCACATCACGCGGTTCTCGTTGCTGGCACGCCAGACACCTTCCGCGTGGTCTCCGGCGTCGCGCATGCTGGTCCGGCAACCCTGCGCCGCCCCGTTTGGCCGGGGACAGCACGCACTGGCAGCTCGGACAGCTCCTCATGTTCTAGACCTCAACCCTGGCCCTACCCTAGCATCGTCCTGCCTGCCCAGGCGCAGCGCGCACCAGCGGCTCGGACAGCTCCTCATGTTCTTGACCTCAATCCTCACCCTACCCTAGCATCGTCCTGCCTGCCCAGGCGCAGCGCGCACCGGCAGCTCGGACAGCTTCTGCGTGTTCTTGACCTTCATGCGGCGCATGTCCAGGATCTCGACGCCGTCAAAGTCCAGCGCGCCCAGGTCGCGGAAGTCGCGCGTGGCGTCCGGCGCCAGGTCCGCGCTCACCGAGAACCAGACCGCCTGCGCCCGGCAGGTGACCCGGCGCTCAGGTGGCCAGGCTCCTCTCTTTTATTGACGACAACCTGTACAATATAACAGTCACCTCAGGCATGTACGAAAATTACCAACATGCCTTATGGGGTTAGTCAAGCAGTTGCAAGCAGTAAAGCAGTGCAAGAGTTTGACACCAATCCATGATACTGTTTAGGGCAGCGCATGCATGAGAGCGCAGGCCTGCGGCGAGGAGGCAGGGGGGTGCGATGCAGTGGCAGCGGGCGCACCTTGGGCCGCCGGCGCAGAATGTTCTCGAAGACGACCGAGGCGATGATGCGCCCCTTGCCCACCTGCGCACGGTGAATCACTTTCGGGGTCATGCAAGGGTCTGCGGCAAGCTGCACACCAGTCAGGAGAGCGCAAGCAAGATGGTGCGCACCCCGGGTCCGTCGCCCAGGTAAAAGCCGGCTCGCTCGCCCGTCGGCAGCATCTGCGTGTGCTTCTCGCACGCGAGCAGGGCCGACTGGTACTGCAGCGCGCTCAGGCCGTCTGCGCGCAGCAGCCGCAGGTCAGCGGCAGGGCCGCAATCATGCACTTCAGGCAAGCCGCAAACCAGGCGCACTGATGGCCACGGACGGCGGGATCCCCATCCGGTACGACACGCGCGGCAGCGCGATGGCCGCGAGCGAGGCCGCCTCCGCGCAGGCGTCGGGGTGCGGCCGCAGCCCCTGCGCCTCCAGGCTCGCGTACGAGCACCGCTCAAAGTGTAGCGCCTCGCACCCGTCGCTGACCTCCTGCTTGGGACAGCGCAAATATCAGGTACGCCGTGCAGGCCTGGCGCGTGGGGTGCGGCAGGCGGCGCTGTGCCACGGCGCTTTGTGCAACTTGGGGAAGCACGGTGACGGTGAGTGGGGTGGTCGCCGGCGCGCCTCGTCGTCCTCGTCATCCCTTGGCGGCGCAGGCGCGCCCGTCGCAGCAGCCTTCTTGGCCTGCGGTGCTGCCTTTGCTTTCCGCGCCGCCTTCAGGGCCTTTCTGGCGCGGTTGCGCTCGTGATACTCCTCCATGAACTTCTGCTGCAGCATTGCTGCCTGGAGAGCGGGCGGAACGCTTTCATAGCCAGCCATCTGGCCGTGCGCCTGACGACACGCTGCGCTGCTGCAGGCGCTGCTCACATCAGGCGTTGACGCATCACATGGATGCCAGCGTCGCTGTGAGGAAAAATCCACCACTTGCTCGTTCTGCGCGCCCCGTGAGCCAGGGCGTGCGGTGGCTGCACCTGTGACACAGGATGAGACCAGCTGTTGCTAGTTGTGGCAAATCATTTCAAAGGCGGACCTAAAAGGCAAGTTTTCAATGAAAGGGGGCGATCGAACGATGCGGGCCAGTTGCAGATCGGTAAGGCAGAAAGCCCCGGCCACTGTGGCTGCCTGTGTTGCACGCCGCAAAGTGCGCGCGCCCCTTGTGTGGCCTGCCACGGGCTTGGTGCGCGATGCGCGGTCAAACCATCCAGGCCTTTGACTGCCAGCACACGTGCTGGCGGCAGAAGCAGGCGCTTTGCCCTGAGCGGTGGGGGCCGCGCTGCACTGCGCGAAGCGCGCATCGGCTCCCCGTTGTGTGCAGGCGCAGCAGCGGCGGGCGCAGCAGCGGCGGGGGCGGCAGCGGGGGCGAGAACCGCAACAAGTGGGACACGCTCTGAGCCTCCCTGCGTGTGCCAAGCAAGTATGTGTGCCAAGCCCGTATTTACGCGTGCTGCTACGCATGGTTGTCAGGCTGACGCCGGGTGCCTGGGGGCTGCAGCCCGCGCAGCCGGAAGGGGCAGAGCTACGAGAACAAGAACAGGCGCCGAGGCCGGCCGGCCTGGACGCGCAGCCCCGATGACTCCCCACTGCGCGACGGCAACAGGTGCACTTTTCTGCCCTGACGCGTGCTTGGCGTTCGCTGCCCTACGTCTTGAAAGTTACTGGGCCAGGGAGAGCTGTTTTATTGTGCCAAGGCTTGTCCTCGACTGTGCGGTGAGCCTGCCGTGGGCTTGTAGTGCTCAAGCAGCCCACGTCACCCACCGATAGCAGCACGTTAGTTTTGCACTGTTCCGCAAAGCTGGAGGGCATGACAGCACCTACTGTTCAACGCAAAACTGACCTGCTTCTTGTGAGGCTGCGCCCAGGGACGCCGAACGGCGGGCTGCCGCGAGCGCCCGGCGAGCTGCTGCAGCGCCTGCGGCAGCCCCTGCGGCTGGCAGGCTCAAGCGCTGAGCTGTAAGTTGGGGCGCCAGGGACCGGGTGGTGGGGCTGCTGACAGAGCGCTCGGCGCGCACGCTGCTGTACTACCTGCAGGAGACCAACCTGAACGTCTTCTACTGGCTGCAGGCCTACATGCAGGCCTACCCCATTCCCAGGGCGCGCCCCCGCCCTGTTTTCGGGGAAGAGCCCTGGCGCATGTCGTTTGGGGACCCTGGCTGTCTGCCTACATGCAGGCCTACCCCAACCCCAGGGCGCGCCCCGCCCTGTTTGCGGGGTTGAGCTCTGGCGCCTGTCGTTGGGGACCCTACCCGATGCCAGCGGAAGTGACAGGAGGGGTCCAGAGGCGCCCCTTCTGTGGTTTGAAGCCATGGACCATCATACAGACGCTCGCACCTTGTTGCTGCTTTCACATGTGCACTCACAGTGAGCCGCGCGTATCCCGCATGCCACATCCGCGCAGGGCGTTGCATGCGGCATGAGTCTGGGGAGATCGTCGCAGACCCTGCAGTGACCCGCTAGCTGGCCCATGTGACGTGTGCAAAGGATGCGCATGGGGTGTGTAGTCAAGTGGATGTTTGCAGCCTGATTTGACACCCGTCAGCCTGTCCATGAGGTCGTGCCCAATGTGAACAATGTGCAGGACGGCGTGTGGGACGACGTCTCGGGGGAGACCTTCCTGCGCACGCTGCTGTCCATGCCGACGCAGGGCGCCAAGTTCGACGTGGTGAGCGCCGCGCCTGACCAAGCGGGGGTGTTTTTCCTAATACAGATTGTATGTGCTCACAGCCTAGAGTGTCGAGCGTGGCGCGACTCTGCTGTGCTCAAATACCAGCTCCGGGGGCTGACATGCAGAAAGGACTACTACAGGTCCGCTTGATCGCTGTGGTGTGCATGCGCCGTGATGCATGGTGAAGGGCTGGTGCACGCGCAAGCTTGCCGCGGTTCTGCCCTTGGCCCTCCTGGGCGCCGCAACTTGCCCATAGCCGCAGCGCACAAGCACCAGCACTTCTATAATTTCTTTCTGTCTTCTGGTTGCTTTCCCTGCTCTGAGCACACGGACAGGCACCCGGTGTTGTCTGCTTGTCGCTCCCCCTGTCCCTGCGCTGAGCGCGCGGGCAGGCGCTGGGCCCTGCCTTCTTGTCTATCTCCCTGTCCCCGCGCTGAGCGCGTGGGCAGGCGCCGGGCGCGCAGGGGCGCGAGGCGATGTACGACTGTGTGACCGGCTGCGGCGTGGACCCACGCGCCCTGGCCGGCCGCATTATGGACATCCGCAGCCAGCTGGCCTCCGAATTCGTGCAGGACCTGAAGAACGTGGCCGAGGCGCGCGCCCGCGGGCTGCGCGGGCGGACATCTGGGATGTTGCAAGCTTTACCTCAGTCCGAGCTTGTCATGCATGCACGGCGTGCACCTTGTGGTTTGCTCAGCGCGAGTCCAGCTGCACGCCGGGCGCCTCTTGTGGCGCCGGGGTACTGGGACACAAGTGTTTCCAGAAATACTTCTACGAGTGTACTGCATGCGTGCCCTGACAAGCGAGGGAGTGCGCCAGGAGTGCGGTGCTCACTAGTGTGATGTTGTGTTTTGGAGCTTAGGCCGCTGTGCGCGGCGTGGACGGGCGCGCCGCCGCTGAAGTGTTCTGCTGGTGGCCCCTGTGCAGGAGAACGCGCTGCTGATGCGCGAGACGATCCAGTTCTCCTTCTCGCTGGACAATGTGGTGGACCACCCGCTAACGCGCGGCGCTGCGCCCGCGGGCGACGCCGCCGAGGACAAGGCATGAGGCGCCGGGGCTGCGGAGCGCGCGCACAGAGCATGGGTCTGCTCGAGCTGCGCATTGCTCATGACTTTTACAGAAGTATGACTAGCCCAGAATCATTGGACGCGAGGCGGGCCGGCTGCGCACAACGCGAGTGCTTGCACATGCGCCGTGCACGCGATGTGTGCACAGCGAGCGCTCTGTGCTGGGCGACTGCAGAATCAGGTGAGGCTGTAGGAGCGTCAGGGCACAGAGGGCGTAAGGGTGGTGAGGTGGGGATAATTAATTCGTCATCATTCTTTGATGCCAGGCAAGCATTGATTAGTAGTTTCATTCATTGGCGGTGAGTCTCAATTGCTTAGCAGGGGTGCCTGCTGTGGTGTCACACTGACGTGATGGTGGCTATGGCGTGCAAAGGCGTGTGTGTCTAGGCACTGCAGGCGCAGTAGTGTGTCCAGGGTGCGGCTCAGGTGTGGGCTCATGTGCACACAGCCGTGGCTGCTGACATGCAGACGTGTACAATATGTTAAGTGCGGTGCGTCAGAGTGTTAGGGCGCACATCAGGAGTGACAGCAGTGAGGACGTGCCCAGCATTTGAGCCTGTGTAAAACATGACGCGTCTGTATCAGCACACTGAGTTACAGCAAGGACACACCGAAGCATGAAACTAGACAACACCTGTCACTATACAAGTACAGGAAGATACAGCCAGGGCCCACACACGCTCATTCACACCCCAATCCAGGCGTCAGGCCTGCCACAGTCTGCTGGCGCGCAGGGCCAGTCGCACTGCCAGCCCTGCCCGCCTGAACAGACAGCTGCCGGCGTCGAGCGCTACACAGAAGCTGCGCGACGCGCCCGCAAATGCTTGTGTGCCGCCCAGGATGTGCTTGTAGTCGCCAAAGTGCCGCAGGCGGTACACGCCTGCGCGCGGACCGGGCGTTGGAGGTGCAAGGACACAGTCCAGAGCCGCGGCTCACAGTCGCATGAAAGGCTCGCTTCACTGGTCGATGCCCATGCACTCATAAACCAGTGCGAGGCGCTGTCCCCTTGCGCACCTGGGTGCGCGAGTGGGACGCCACATGATTGATGCATGGGCATGCATGGAAGCACACTCACTCAAGGTCGGCCCCTGGAGCAAGCCATGCTAACGGCATCACACGAGAGTGCCGTGCCCAGGCACGCTCGCAGCAGGGTGAGTGGCGGCGCGTGCGCACCGGGCTGCACGCCGGGCGGGATCTCCCAGCTGATGGCCGCGGTGGACTCGGACGACAGCGTGTGCGGCCGCGCCCACGCGAAGCGCGTGCTCAAGTGGTCGTCCGTCAGCACCTGCGCGCGCGCGCGCCTGGCTCACGCCGTGCCAGACCCGTCGCTGCCGTCACTGCGCTGTCATTGTTAAGTGCTGCTGTCACTGCGCTGTCGTGTTTGTTGCTGCTGTCACTGTGCTGTCATACGCAGCGAGCTCAGAAACGGGCGGGAAGCACGTCGTCAAGGGGTTCGGTTGCGAAGTGGCGCAGCAACAGGCCCTGTGTGCACACGGCGGAGTGCAGCAGCGCCGGGCGCACAACCAGCCCTGCTCAGGGGCCCGAGCCAGCCGGGCCCGATTCCGGCCCGCGGGCAAAATCTAGGCACCGTGCGCCTTGTCCCAGCGCTCCACTTCTATAAGGGCCCGCCGCGGCGCACATCACCCTGCTTAGGGTCCCAAGCCCATCCAAGGGCAAAATCCCACGCACCGTGCGCCACGCGCCGTCCGCCTCGTCCCGGCGCTCCACCGCCAAGAAGGTGCCGCCGCGGCGCACGTCGTTGCGCGGGCAGGCCGAGTGGAACACCGCGCGCGCGGTGTCATTTGCGGCGTACGCTGGCGCGGCGTCGCTGACCACGCCGCCGAACTGGGCGCCTGCGCGGGGTGCGGGCTTGGCAGGTGACAGGAGCTTCTTCAAAATTCCACGACAGACTTGGCCGAAGCTACATGCAGCAAAGTTAGGCATACATATTCATTCGAGGGTTAAACATGCATGCGCGGCTCTGTCGACCCTCTCGCCCTCTCGCGCATGTCGAACAAAGTCACCAGTCAAACAGAACGACCGATAATCAGAGCCAGGGCCGCAGTAGAGCGCGAGGCGCGCCGTGCGGCACGGTGTCCAGCACGACCGGCCCCAGGAAGGACCACTGGCGCGGCAGCAGGTCAGGCGGCGGCGGCCCCGGCGGCGTCGGCTGCCCTGCTACCAGGTCGTCCGCCAGCCGCAGGAACTCCTGCGCACGGGGTCCACCGCATAGAACCATTTTTCCAGTAATGTAGACAATGAGGGCCGCGCGGGCTCGCCAGCCACTGCATGGGCCAACAGGCGAGTGGCGCAGTCGGCGCCCGCCGGCCCGACCGGGCCGCCCTAAGAGACAGCCGGGCCGCGCTATCACACACAAGGGATGCAGCGAGTCCTCATGCGCCAGGTGCTGCGGGCGGACGCCATACGCTCTTGGCTGCAATGCGCGCTCGCTTGCGCTGCACAGCCGGGTCAAAAGCGACGGGCGCAAGGCACCAGCAGTGCTTCCCATGGACATGGGTGCAGGCAGCAACCCGCCGCGCAAATAGCGATAGAGTTGCAGAGGTCGAGTAGGTAGGACTAGGGCTAGGGCTAGGGCTAGGGTAGCCGGCCTACCTGGATGTATGCGTCCAGCGTGTGCGGCCCGAAGATGGTGGACGCGCCCTCGTAGCGCTGCGCGCCATACTCCTCAAACGTGGTCACGTAGCTCGCGTAGGTGTTGGCCAGGCCCGCGATGACCACCCGGACGTCCGCGCCCCACGTGTCCCGCACCTGCCCCATCACCACCTCCAGTCAGTCTCTTGCAGGGAACGCCACCTGGATGCCGCCTCCAGGGCGTGCGCTGAGCAGCTTCACACAGACGGCGCGCTTGTGCTCGCCCAGGCGAGCCTCGCACCTGGGCCCCCGCGTGGCCGCCCGCAGCACAGCAGCTGCTCACGCAGGCAGCAGCTGCCCCGCGCGGCAGGCAGCCCTGGCCTGCAAGCCTGTGCTGACAGGGTGCAGGTTCCAGCCACCCAGGAGGGGCGAGAACGACCAGTGGCGGCTGTTCGGCTTGCTGGCGCACCTTGACTGCTACAGGGTCTATAAATACACGCCAAACATCAATACGCTAAAAGTCGTGCAGACATGGATGTCAACTACCCTCTCACCGCGCTTCCATCCTCCTCCCCTTGCTTTCTGAAATAATGATCTCGGTCAAACAACCGGCGGCGGCAGCCGCAAGCATTACATGACTGAGCAGGCCCGAGCGCGCGCGCGCCCGCGCGTGCACAGCCTCGCGCAGCCGCCGCCCGGCCATCGTCGTCAGCTCCGCCGGCACGCACAGCAGCACCAGCTGGCCCGCGCGCAGGATCTGCACGTCCACGACCGACGGCTGCCTGCGCGCGCCGGGCGCTCTCTGCGCTGCTCACGCATGCAAGGCGCACTGTGCGCTTCGAGAAGCCTCGGCATGCCGCGCGGGGCGCCGCCAAGTAGGGGTCATGCGCCGATAGGGCAGCTGCGATGTGGGCAGGCATGGCGGGCGCTCGGCCTTGCGCGTCTTGGGCAGGGCACGGTCTCGCTGCAGGTCTGAGGCTATGACTGCCGCTCGTCTACAGCGTTGGAAGCAGAAAAAAGCCCCGAGGGCTGGACCCTGTGCGGCTGGAGCGCAGGCGCGCGCCAGGCATAGGGGACAGCCAGGCTGCCCGTGTCCACCAGGATCGGCAGGCAAAGCCACAAGGGCTGGACCAGGGTGCAGGGGCGCGGGCGCGCGCCAGGCGTAGGGGATGGCCAGGCTGCCCGTGTCTAGCAGGATGGGCTTGGGCGCATGGCACGCGGCCTGCGCCGGCGTCGGCTCGTGGATGAAGTGGCGGACCAGGCGCCAGAACGCGGTGCCGTTGGTGTCGCTCTGCTGGAAGTCGAACGCGCCCGGGCCTGCGAGGCGCGTGCGGCTGTTTTAAGACACGCGCGTGGCAGCCCGCGCCGGGAACGGAGCTGGCCTCATGCCTTGGCGCCACGGCTGCTGCGGCTGAAGGGCAACCAGCATCTCAAGGTACGCGGCGTGGCCGCCAGGGCACAGAGCTAATCCAGGACAATAATTCACTGACACTGCCCGCGCCCATGCAACCCCGCCCGACCGCGCATTGCAGATCAACACAACCAAACGCTCACACGCTTACCCCGGCGCTGCTGGTCTACCCATGTTGCAGCGGCGCGACGACGGTGCAGCGGCACGCCGCCGTGCAGCTCAGCGTGAGGCGCGCCGTCGGTGGTTCCGGCGGCGAAGCTGAAGCCCATGGCCGGCGGGCATGTGCGGCCGGCGCGCGTCCAGTTGCCGGCGGCCACGCGCACGCGGCTCATGTCCACGTACGCGTGCGCCGCCTGCACCGGGCCTGCCGCGCGACGTACGGGTTTGTGATGGGGCTCGGGCGCGCACGGAGTGCACTCCGTGCACTCCTGCAACCGACCCAAGGCGCTCCAGCAGGGGCCAGCACACGGGCCGTGCGGCCGAGGGCGCGAGCGGCTGTTGGCGACCCGCCTCGCGCCTGGCCGCAGCCAAGCCGCAGCGACTTGCAACAGGTGTCTGAGCAGTCGCGCTGCGCTGCCGTGCACTGGACTCACTTTTCCAAGGGCTACCATCAGCGGTGCAAGCGGCCAGACGCTTGGGCTGCTGATGCACTCGGGCTGAGCTGACGACCCTCCGCGCCCTCTGCGCAGCCAGACGCTGACAGCCAGCGCTGACAGCCAGCGCCCGCCCCTATGGCGCTGCGCTCGGCGGGCGCGCGCCCGACACGTTGGCGAGCCCGCCGCCGCCGCCGCCGCCGCCGCCGCCGAGCCAGAGCCGCGCCGCCGTCTCGGCCTGGCGCGCCGCAATGACCGCGTTGCTGCGGAAGCCAAAGTCGTCCGCCGCGAACTCGGGGCCGCGCCCGATGCAGAGCTCGTTTCGGCCGCCGCACGTGCTGTGCTGCGCCTCGCAGGGCTCGCCTGCGTGCGCGCAGGCGCGCGGTCGCGCGCGGCGTCGGCCCCGGAAAGTGGCCCATGACAATGCCAACGCATGAGATCGCACCACCCCCCTTCCACACCCCTCCTGCGTGCAGAGTCGGGTTGTGCGGTAACAACCTAGGGACCCTAGACCCGTCATTTCAAGTGCCCCGCGCGTCCTGACGCACGCGAGCATGAATGCATGTGTGCGGGCGCCTGCTCCTGATGCGTTCAGGAGCAGCAGACACTGCGGGGCACACAGCAGCCTGGCTGCAATGCAGCTCCGTGTGTTGGGACGGGGCCAAGGCGCAGGGCGGGAGTCCTGCACAGGAACGCGCCCGTGTCGGCGCAGAAGGCGCCCAGGACGTTGGGCGACGTGTCGCCCACGTTGGCCTGCGCAAAGGCGGCCACAAAGCCGGGCGCCGCGTCGGGCCGGGCCAGGCCGGGCAGGGGCTCCGGCTCGGGGCTCTGGGCGCCCGGGCCGGCGGCCCAGGCCTCCAGCAGCTGCGCTGCGGCGCCCTTGTTGTCGCCCGAGATGAGCGAGTTGGTGTTGTTGATGGACGTGCAGTGCACCGGGAACCAGGCCACCGCGCCGCGGCCCCTGCGCGCCCCAGGGCGCGCGTCATGCGTCATGCAGCGGACAGCCTTTATACATTTCGTCGCATGTTGCGTGCCGGGAGGCATATTCAGTCAGTCACATTGGGGGGGGGGGGGGGGCGGGGGGGGGGGGGGGGGGGGGGGGGGGGGGGGGGGGGGGGGGGGGGGGGGGGGGGGGGGGGGGGGC
>JAABUU010000127.1_pt1 | contig 183217 bp, 212 predicted proteins | sample 5559301 | NCBI WGS metagenome assembly JAABUU01 (sample SAMN10711884, study PRJNA513360) | rock metagenome | isolation source: Antarctica rocks | place: Antarctica: Victoria Land, Richard Nunatak white
GAGCGAGTAGATGAGCGAGTAGAATGATAAGCATGTAGAGTGATAAGCATGTAGAGTGACAAGTAGAGTGATGAGCATGTAGAGTGATGAGTAGAATGATGAGCATGTAGAGTGACGAGTAGAATGACGAGCATGTAGAATGATGAGTAGAATGATGAGTATGTAGAATGATTAGTAGATGAGCGAGTAGATGAGCGAGTAAAATGATAAGCATGTAGAGTGACAAGTAGAGTGATGAGCATGTAGAGTGACGAGTAGAATGACGAGCATGTAGAATGATGAGTAGAATGATGAGTATGTAGAATGATTAGTAGATGAGCGAGTAAATGAGCGAGTAGATGAGCGAGTAGATGAGCGAGTAGATGAGCGAGTAAAATGATAAGCATGTAGAGTGACAAGTAGAGTGATGAGCATGTAGAGTGATGAGTAGAATGATGAGCATGTAGAGTGACGAGTAGAATGATGAGCATGTAGAGTGACGAGTAGAGTGATGAGTAGAATGATGAGCATGTAGAGTGACGAGTAGAATGATGAGTATGTAGAGTGATGAGTAGATGAGCGAGTAAATGAGCGAGTAGATGAGCGAGTAAAGTGATGAGCATGTAGATAAATATTTTAGCTGAATTAGTTGAATTAGCTGAGTTAGTCGAATTTAGCTGAAATTTAGCTGATTAGTCAGTTGTTAGCTGATTATTAGCTGAATCGAGCCGACTTTTTCAGATTCTGTCATTGAGCAAAAAGTTAACTGCTGAACATTTTGTCGATGTTGTAATCAGTTTGTATGATTTTAAAGCTATGTTTGTAATAAATGATGATCATGCTGTTAACAGCTTGATCATATTCAATGAATTTAATGAAGAAAGAACATGCAAAGATAACAGTGAATTGCATGTCTTAATGATATTATTCAACATTGTAACTATCAATGTTATAAATATCAAGATCATGTTTATTGAATCAAATGACAAAGATGCATAGTGTGCTCATAGAAATTCTAGAGATTTCAACATTTTTATGAATATATCTCAGCTAAAATTAACGCAAATCTGAAACATAAAATTAAATGAATATTTGAAATATTAATTATTAAAAGCACTAAAATCTGTCTTTGTCACTCTTTACAAACTGTTGATGCTGCTCAGTTTTCTACTGAAATGCATGTTCTTTAAATATGAGTTTAAAACTTTATTAAGCTTAATGCTCATTTTTCTTCTGTATATATAGTTTTTGCATCTTTAAATCTTACTTTTTAACTTTGAATTTAATTTACTTGTATCTTTATGACTTGCTTTAAACATGATTCTAACATATTTATTATTAATTGCAATAAATGTAGTTTAATTAACAAGCTTAAATTATGTATTTTAATTAAGTATTGTTTTAAAGTTAACTTTTAATCAAAGTTTAAAGTTTTATTATGCAGTTTTTATACTGCTTATAACTATTGTTTTGAACTGATAATTACTTAGTTAAGTTAAATTAAAGTTTTTCATATAAAATAAGAAATTTGCATAAAATTTGTGCTCTATTAGAATTTTGACATATGTTTATAGCTTCAATAGTCTTTTGAATGCAATATTTGATAATAGTGTATGTAGAAGTTATTGCATGAAATTTTGATGAATTTATGAAGGTGGTGAATCACAAATATAAAGGTTTAGTTGTGCATGATCATAGAGCACTAAGCGAAGGATGAGCTTAGGGTGGGGCACGAATAATGTTGTAAAGGATAATAAGTTGCATGAGTTAATCGCTTGCGCGAAAGGAAAATAAATATAAGCACAGTAGGTTCGGGGACTAAATATCGTGAGAGTAGCCTTGAAAGTTTCCCGACCTTCTGAGACGAGGTCTGTGCTTATGCGCAGGCCTAGAACGTTACGGTTAGTCTGACATGTTTGTTACCAACAACCCCACACACGAACCTTCAACTTGCAAGCTAACGCACAACCATTAGACGCGCTCGAGTCACAATTGACTAAGAGGCAACTTTGGCGACATACCAAACGAGACAATGCTGCCTTCATCAGCTTTGCCTCGTCCAACACGCTACGCTCTGGGCATAATCTATCATTTTCCTGAAGGTGTCTGGCGAGCGCTCCGCGTTGCAGGAAAAGCTGCTAAAGCGTGCACCTCAATTCGCAGGCTTAAACGACGCCCTTGTTCAGATCTGGAAGAGGAAGTACTGGGAATTGATCGCCATCAGCATATATATCTACCTCATCTAGTATTCTAAACTACATGTTCTATCTTTGTGTGTCTGCATTTGAACCTTGACCGCAGCAAGCCTTTTGGCCGGTCGAGCTGCTTATTCGTCCGAACATCGATTCACAGCGCCTCCGATCCATGTTGCCAGATACATATCGAGCTTCTTCAGCACAGTCTCAGCGCAATTATCATTTTAGGTTTATACCCGCTGCTAGAGCCCTCAGCACGAGCGTTTTAAGTCAAGTTGCACCGTACTTGGCCACGAGCCTATTTTAACGGCTTTCCCCTCGCTCAGGCGTGAGGGTCACGAAGATGTTTTTCATGGAACGCTGAAATAACCACTAACCCGACAACCTCATCTCTGAGCTCTGGACTAGCTAAGATGAGTCCGCAAATGATCCTGACCAATGCTGTTACTTCAGTGAAAAGCGAGCCGCTGTACAAAAGCCCTCCCTCCTCGATCTCGGACCAGTCTCAACCCGAGGCAGAGATCTCAAGAGGTCGACGGCAAGACAGGGAGCGAAGCTTTACATTGAAGGCCGACGAAGACAGCGGTGACGAAAAAACAAATGGACAGAACTCTCCGTTCAGTGGAAAACTCCGAAAGAGAAAGCGGAGCAGAAAAGGATTGGATAAGAATTTCCCATGCCCGACTCTAGGCTGTGGCAAGAGTTATTCGAGAGCTGAACATCTATATCGACATCAGCTGAACCGTGAGTCTTTCGCTCCCTATCACGTCCGTTCTAGATATTAAGCTTGAACCAGACACCCCGAAGAATATCTATTACTGCGATCACGCTGGGTGCGAGCGACATTTTGTTAGGCAAGATCTCTGTGCTCGACATATGGAACGCCATACCGCCCGCGGCTCGCACTTGCAAAGAAAGGAACCTTACCTATACAACGCTGACCATGGGTCCACTCTTTCATCGCCTGTTGGCGGTCATCAAGACCAACCAGATCATCTGTTTCGCCCATCACCTGCTCACGCAGTGTCGTTGAGTAGTATTCCTAGGAGTAACACGGCTCCGCTTGTCATACCCCTGGACGTCAATTCTATGCTCGGCCGATTGGGCGAGTCTCAGCAGTTGCGCTCCCATAATACCACACCACTGGGGATTCGTACCATGTCTCCACAGTCATACAATCCTTCCGTGAATCCGGATTACGCCTCGATGACTATGCTTAATAGATCTGATCGGGATGAGCAATACTACTCTAGCTCTAATGTTAGAGAATATGATGTATGTGGTACGGTGAGGAATTTGTCTGTCTCAAGCTTTGATACAAGTCAGCGGCATAACAGTTTCGAATCTGCCCACTCGCAAAAACCCATGGTCTCGGACTCTCGAGCCAGCACGCATACACTGACTAGTCCTACCAACTGGCGCAGTTCTTCGAACCTCACACACACAGCACCGCCATCTCATATGTACAACCCTCTACCACAAGGACAGCAAAACACCGACAACGGTTTGTATACGTCGCATCAGAATTTTCCACCAATGTTATCTTTACCCCCTCCTGTATTTCCTTCTATCGCTCAGACACCAGCAATAGCATCCAAGATGGGCTACACTAGCGCCCCAACGCCTCCGACCCAAGTGCAAGCTCCTACGAGTATAGAAGTACCCGGTTCAGAGGGTGTGGGTCATACGCTCACTGACCATAACAGAGCTGTATATACTGTGCCCGTATTTGCAGGCGACGGTTACAGTCGATCTCCATTCGCTATGGCTGACGACTTTGCCGCGTGGCTTTTCGGTGACCCGCACCTGAACAATGCGTCCTCCGGCGGTCTTCGACACGATCCGACGTCGCTTGGAGGGCCTAACTCTATGGATGATTCTGGAAATACCTCGCGCCTGCCATACGGAGTCGACGATGGGTCAGTGAATGGACAATTCGGACAATCGATACCGCCTCAACATCCAATGTCTGTGACCAGTATCTTGGATCCAGCCTTACCACAGCCCATCCTTTCCGAAGAGAAGCGGCAACAATTACTTGACTTGATTGTTAGGCGATTTTATGAAACAGATCGAGCTCCTGTTCGAAAGCAGAAGGAGGCCTTTCTGGGTGGCGATCGCGATGAGCCGAGTCACGTTCTGAGTCTTCGAATGATGCAGACTTACATCGGTTCATATTGGTACCATTTCCACCCGCAGATGCCGATACTGCACAAGCCCACATTTTCTGCGGATAATGCCCAGAATTTACTACTGATTGCTGTGATTGCGATTGGTGCATCTTGTCTCGACAAAGTCCACGGCCTACCTGTTACAAAGGCCGGCGCAGAGCTGTCGAATTTTTTGGCATGGCACCTCCGCGAAGAGATTTTCAAGGACGTAGACTTCATACCACCGGCGAAATTGTGGGTATTCCAGGCACTTCTTCTGCTTGAGATATATGAGAAGATGTATTCCACGCGACTATTGCATGAAAGGGCGCATGTTCACCATGGGACAACTCTAACGCTTTTGCGGAGAGGCAGCTCACTCATTGGCCGTTCAGGACTTGACTCACCACCAATGGTTAAGGACGAGATGACCGGTCAAACTGCCAATGGTGGTCAACTTACTTCTGCCACTAATACTCCGGATCAATGGTGGAACCACTGGATCATCAGTGAGGCCACTCGGAGAGTGGCATTCGCGGCCTTCATCATTGACTCCATTCACGCCACTATGTTTGGGCACGGAGCCACCATGGTCGCCCATGAGATGAAGTTACCCCTTCCTTGTGATGAATCCCTTTGGTCTGCCACTAGTAGTGCTGAAGTTGGTCGCATCGAACAGAACCTTCAAGCTAGCGGCGTCAAGCCTATCAGTTTTTTCAACGGACTCAAAAGCACCTTGAGTGGTAAAACTGTAAGGACAAATCCATTTGGTCGTACTGCTCTTATGGCCGGACTCTTGAGCGTGAGCTGGCATATGAACCAACGTGATGTACAAGTACGTGCTATTGGCGCAACTGCATTGGGCGGCAGGGAAAAGTGGCGGAGTGTTCTGACCAAAGCGTTTGACTTCTGGCGCCGGGACTTCGACCAGAGTGTAGGTAAGAAGAGTTCAGGCCCAGCGCCTACTTCCTACCAGCCGCCAGGCAAACTTGACGAAGAAAACATATTTGAAAGCCGTACTGTTCTGCATCACCTCGCACACATGGCAATGCATGTTGATATTGTAAGCTGTCAGATATTCGCCAAGGCCGGTAGGTTACTAGGGCGCACGACTTTACCATCTGACTATGCCATCGCGCAAAGGCGAATCAAGGAGCATTGGGCTCCTAAACCTAGCGCTCGGGATGCAACATTCTTTTCTCTGAAGTTCCTCGCTCAGGTTTTAATCCCTGATGGAGCCAGCTCCCAGCATAGCCCTACTTCAATCAGGAATTTCGGACCTACAGGGTACTCAGCACGAGACGACTTTTTGTTGAACCGGCCCTGGGTTCTTTACTTTGCAGCTTTGATTGTCTGGTCTTATGGTTATGCCCTCGACGGAGCTCTGGCATCACCGCCGGACATGAGCACCCCAGAGCAACAAACATCCGACATGCGTTTGTTCCTTGCACGAGTTGGCGGAGTTGAAAAACCCGATGATCTTGAAACTACTCGAGACCGAAACGCTTGTATGGGCATGCTGTACATCTTACAGAAAATGTTTAGAGATTGTCGGTGGGAGCTGTTACACGAGGCGGCTAACCTGTTGGGCAACTGCATTGATATGTTGAGGGGCCTTGCTTGACATGGCGTGTGGTATGGCGAGGAACAAAGAGCGTATCTATTATACCCTTGTGGAGTCTACGGAGAACTACCAGGCATTCTGGCGAGTAAGTTTCAGTACAAATTGGTGGTATTTCAGCGAGGCGCTACTACTACTATGTCTTTGATTTTCTTATCATCTGAATCTACGAGGTAAAGTAAGTTCCCATGTGTGTATATAATGTACTTTACGGCCTGACGCCCTTTTGACTGGTCCCGAACCTTGATCATTCTAGGTAATCACCAATAAAATTTAGATGCTAATATGAATGCTCTGTGAATGTAAATACTGCTGTCTACTTTAGCCTCGACGTGCTTCCTTGCTTATTACTCGAGCTACCTTATGTAGCTACAGCTTCGGAAGGTACCTTAAGGTTATCGTATCGTAAAGCTTTCAAGTAGATTAGTCCGTAAGGTAAGTAAAATGGCGTTACAATTGATATGTTAGATTACTAGTGTACGTAGTAAGGTATCTGACACAACGTAAGTACCTGGTATCATTAGACTAGGTAGCTTCCCCGAAGTCAGGTGAAGTAATGTGCGTTACCTTCCCTTATTCACAATTTTGCCTTAAGTTTAGGTACCCTGCATTTTCTCTCATGCAATACACAATACAATATTGATAACATGGTACCTCCACGAATACGTGCCCTGGGAGAAGATTCGAGATCTGAAGCGTCTAGCACAAGAGACAAGCAGCCTAACGGGTTTGTCGCCTCAAAAGGCCGGCGGAACGGCAACTCCGCTGTCACCACTGGCAGTACTCTCAAAGATGTTACTGCAGCACCCATAACCACGAACCACCATCATTGTGGACACGACGGTACCAGTGGGGTATGATGAGCCCTCGAAAACATCTGCTGGGAAGGAATGCTTGCGCTTACTCTTCGCTATTGCCTAGATCAACTGGTCTACTTTCGATGTAACTGTTCTCCATGCCTACAGGCAAGCACATCGCTTAAACGTCCCTTCGGCCTTTAGCTCTCCTTTCAATGAAAGGGTCCTTACACGCTCTCGAATAGGGCAGTCATCACCAACAATGGCAGGACGCAAGGATAGTCGGAGAACCAGCAAAGAGCACCTGGCGCTGGCTGTCAGGAAGGACTTCAATGCGGCTATGATCAATGAGCCCGATGCTATTACTTCTTTTCTCTATGCGGCCCACAGTCAAGGTTGCTTTTGTCCTTTCGTGAAAGGTACTTCAAATGGTTGCTAACAAACGGTATAGAGAAGAACTTCCGGATGCGATTTGATCCGCTCAGGATAAAGTGAAATGTTTTTATAGGCACGGTCCCGATAATGAGCATACCGGCGTTTGGATTGACTCAGAAAGGTCAAGATGCTGAAGAGATTTCTGCGGTAAAGCTTCTGGATTTTCAGGGAGAGCATTACCTGTGCTTGGTGTTTCTAGCGTGTCACATGAATTGGAGCTTCCTCAATAATACCCGGTGTGCAACGCACTTATAAATCACAATCAAGACCCTCAAATTCCACGGTATGGCTACTGTGACCATTCGACAAAATAGGCATAAAGTCACAGTTGTTTAATTTGTTGTTCGGCGAACAGTCTTAGATAATCGTGCCTTGTGCCTTGTAACCGTGAACTAAGGTTACCTAGTATTCCCAATTTTTACGTGTACCATAAAGTACCGAGCCGATTGGTTTTGAACGCCGTCAAATCTATTAGCTCCCGTTCTGGAACCCTATGGAAAATTATTGATGACCGGATGGGAATTATTGTTCTTGTCACAACAGACTCAGAGACCTTTCTGACAGCCGACGTTTAAGTACGAGCTTTGTGATCTGGACGTCTGTACGGCATTTGGAGAGGATGAATAGCATCGGGCATAATCTGCCCTACAAAATCGCCGTACCTGCACGCTCAATCTGCACGTCTACACCTTGCCAGAGGATCTGCATCGTACGAAAAGCACAGACAAGGACGATATACGATTTAAGAAGGGAAAGAGCTGTCTGTTTTCCTCGAAGATCATGGGAGGCTCGAAAATCGCTGACAGTCCGGCCGCCACGAAGGGTAAGTGACAAGACCTCTCTATGGGCCTCCATTCATATACTAATTGTTTCTGGCGTCTTAGTTATTCCACGCCACGCCTGTCGCCTACGCGACAAAGAATCCCTATAAAGTTCTAAGTGTCGATAGCGATGCTTCGTCTTCCGAAATCAAAAAAGCATACTATGCTTTGGCGAAGAAATACCATCCTGATACGAACAAAGACTCGGGGGCGAAGGACAGATTTACAGAGGCACAAGCCGCCTATGAAATTCTATCCGACCCGAAGAAAAAGGAAACTTGGGATCAATACGGTGCGGCGGCATTTGATCAAGGCGCAGGGTTTGACCCAAGTGGAGGCGGTGGAGGAGGGCCGTTTGGTGGTGCCGCCGGAGGAGGCCCTTTCCAAGGCTTTTCAGGCGGCTTTGGAGCGGATATCAACTTCGAAGATCTGTTCGGGGCATTTGCAGGAGGGGGCAGGAGGGGCAGGGGCTCACGCCAATCACCATTCCAGGAAGAAGTTTTGGTTGGCCAAAACATCGAAGTACAAACGAACATATCTTTCATGGATGCAGCGAAGGGTTCGAGTAAAGATATTTATATCACACCACTCGTACCCTGTAAGACTTGTTCTGGAAATGGCATGAAGAAAGGCCAGTCACGATCAACTTGCAACAAGTGTGGCGGCACAGGCACGAGGGTTCAGTTTGTTCAGGCTGGATTTCAAATGGCTAGTACATGCGATAACTGTGCTGGACAAGGGGTGGTGGTTCCGCGAGGAGGAGAATGTCGCACCTGTAACGGAAACGGAGTCGTCAGAGAGCGCAAGACTGTTAATGTTGACATACCGGGAGGTATTGAAGATGGAATGCGCCTTCGGATCTCTGGGGAGGGAGATGCACCACCTACTGGCACGGCTGCGAATCCGAATGCGCGATCGTCACGAGGAGACCTCTACGTCTTCGTTAGGGTAGCCCCGGATACTAAATTTGGCCGATCTGGGGCAGATGTGCTATACACTGCTTCAATTCCGCTAACGACCGCCATTCTTGGCGGAGAAGTCAAAATCCCAACTCTAGATAGGGAAGCAAAGCTCAAAGTGGCCACCGGAACGGGAACTGGCGACGTAATAAATCTGAGTGGCATGGGAATGCCAAAGCTGGGTAGTCGAAAGAACGCTACTGGAGATCTACGCGTTGAATTCAAAGTCGTTATGCCGAAGTATCTTAATGCGAATCAGCGAACGATATTAGAAATGCTAGCAGACGAGATGGGGGACAAAACAGCGAAACGAGTAATGAACGTTGGCAAGGCCAGGTATGGTTGATGCTGTATATCTTCAATGCTTGTTTCATGCTAACTGACAGTAATACAGCGAGTCTCGAGGAAGTACGGAAGCCACCACGTCAAAGCAGTCTGACCATTCCCACAAGGACGAAGGCTTCCTTAAAGCGGCGTGGCATAAGTTGACCCATCAGCACGACGACCTACCACCAGATACTTCCGCTATAGGAGCAAAAGTCGAGGACAAGAACGGGGAAGAGGAGTCTAAGAAAGCGGCAGGGTCTGGTTGATGGATTCTCCATTAGGGAGAAATTTTGGCACTTCTTGTGGGCTCTGGAACGTAAAGGCAATGGTATAGTAGGACCAAAGGACAAAGTGGCAATGGGGCATGGTTGTATGTTCGAATTTCAGCTGTAGATATATCCCGCGTCATAACTCGGTAACAGATTTGGGAGTTGTACAATATCAACGAGATACCCATCTGAGCCTATCCCTTAAACCAGAATGCATGTCTCTCAGAGGCGTGAAATCGTATCTGTGGACGTAGCCTTTGGCGCCGGCGCTTCCGGAGTAAAGAGTGGTAGCCTGGTAGGATATTGATTAGCTACTAATCTGAAGGTTCTTTCTGCTTGAAAAACTACGAAACGGGAGAATGTTTGCAAGAAGTCATCAATCAAGACCAGAATTTTTATAAAATTCCTTCGAGGTCTAGTACTCCGTACTACGGAGTAAGGTAGGTAAGGTAAATAGAGTAATGTACTAAGGTAGATTGGGTAAGGTCAGGTAAGATAATAAAAAACCCAAGTCGAGAATATTTTACCTGGCGGGCCGAACTAATCTACATAAGCGCTGTATATTAAGGTAAGGCATGACCCGGACTGACGTGCATGTTTACAGGGTGATGGGTGTAGAATCACAACGCTCTCATCATGATCGCACGGCACATCAGATTGGACGAGCTTGACTCTACTCATCCACCTATTCGTGGAATGACTCACGAGAATAGGGATCCACCTTCCAACTGCTGAGCTCCGACAAGCAAGCAAACGACGTCGCTTTCACCGCGAGCTTCTTCGTAAGTGAAAGGGCTATAGTGGAGCCAAGCGATTCGAGATTATTCGAGATTCCGGAGGCAATATGTTGCAACCGCCGATGATTTCAAGTCCGCTTAAGCAGACCAACGAAATCGACTGGGTGTCACCACTGAAGGCGTACATCAGGCAGACGTATGGCGACGATCCTGAGCGATATGCCGAGGAGTGCAATACACTCAACAGACTGCGGCAGGATATGAGGGGGGCGGGCAAGGATAGCGCGGCTGGCCGAGATCTGCTGTACAGGTATTACGGGCAGCTGGAATTATTGGATCTCAGGTTTCCGGTAGACGAAAATCACATTAAGATATCCTTCACATGGTACGTCTTGCCATTCTCCTAGCGTACCAAGATTCTCAAGAGAGCTGACGGCTAGAATTTACCAGGTTCGATGCCTTCACCCACAAGCCTACGTCGCAGTATTCTCTAGCGTATGAGAAAGCCTCCATCATCTTTAACATTTCTGCGGTTCTTTCATGTCATGCCGCTCATCAGAACCGTTTTGACGACTCTGGATTGAAGACTGCCTATCATTCTTTTCAAGCCGCCGCTGGCATGTTTACTTATATCAACGAGAATTTTCTGCATGCTCCTTCTACGGATTTAAGTCGAGATACAATTAAGGCCTTGATTGATATTATGCTAGCCCAAGGTCAGGAGGTTTTTCTAGAAAAACAGGTTGCCGATGGGAAGAAAGTTGGACTGCTTGCCAAGCTTGCGAGCCAAGCAGCATATCTCTATGCTCAGGCCTCCGAGGGTGTTCAGGAGAACGTTACCAAGGGCATTTTCGACAAGCTCTGGCTACTTGTCGCCCAGGTCAAAGCTAATTACATGTCTTCTGTGGCCCAGTACTATCAAGCGTTGGCTGATGATGATGCTAACTCCCACGGAACAGCAATCGCAAGGTTGCAGATCGCTGAGGCTGAAGGCAGGGATGCAAACCGAATTGCAAATGCTTTCCCTACCTCGGTGTCACCGAATTCCAATCTCAGCTCGGAAACGGGATCTAGCATGACCGAGTCGACCAAAAGACATGTGGCTAATGTGCAAGAGAAACTTACTTCATTCAACAAGGATAATGACTTTATATATCACCAGACGATCCCCGCTGAGGCTGCGTTGAGTGTGATTCTTAAGTTACCAGCAGCGAAAGCGATACCGGTAAGTGAACTATATCAAGGCCAAGATATCCAACGTATTATTGGGCCCGATATTTTTCAGAAAATTGTTCCCATGTCTGTCACTGAGTCTGCAAGTTTGTATGATGAGGAGAAGGCCAAGCTTGTCCGAGCAGAGTCGGAGAATGTGGAAACTGCCAACGGCGAGATGGCAGCAAGCTTTGACTACTTGAAGCTTCCTGGAAGTCTGGAAGTGTTAAAAGGTGGGATGGACCAAGAAACAACCGTCGATGAAGAATTCCGAACTTGGTGTGAAGAATTGGCAGGACACGAGCCCTTTGGGAGAGCTTTCGAACATCTTCAAGCCGATAAGGCTAGCATATTAAGCGTCCTGGATAGGTGTGGTAAGCAGCTGGACATGGAGGAAAGTGTTTGCGAGAAAATGAGGTCTAAATATGGCGGAGATTGGACGCAACAGCCAAGCTCCAGGTTGACCTCCACGCTCCGAAGTGATATAAAGAGCTACCGTGTTGCGGTTGACGAAGCTAGCGGTAGCGACGCGCAGCTTCTCGCTACGTCTCGGCAATACGATTCAGACTTCGATCAGATGCGTTCAGCTGGTGAGACGGATGAAGCCGATGTCCTATACCAGCGAGCCATGCTAAAAGCAGGCCCAAATCGTGGCAGGGGGAAGAATGTTATTGGAAGTCCTATGTCACCAAACAATGAAGGAAATCTGTTGGATGAAGACTATGGTGAGGGTGGAATCAGTGTTATGGATCAAATAGCGAAAGTGGAAGACCTACTGAAAAAGCTCAATCTCATCAAGCGGGACAGGATGCAGGTTTTGAAAGATCTCAAGGAGAAAGTTCGATCATCTCCCATGTTTGAACTTGACGTTTAGCTTACCGGGTTTTTTCAGGTTCACAATGACGATATATCGAATGTGCTCATCCTTAACAAGAAATCAATTACCAACCACGAGAATCAGCTTTTCCAAGCTGAGCTTGAAAAGTTTAGGCCTCATCAGAATCGCCTGTTACAGGCAACTCACAAACAAACCGCACTCATGAAGGAGCTCACAAAGTCGTATGGCGATCTCCTCCAAGATAAGAGAGTACGAGCCGAACAGGCAAAATATGAAACTTTTACTCGGCAACGGACTACTGTCCTAACCAGATACAAGAAGGTCTACCAGGCGTTCAACGATCTGATAGCCGGGCTCATGCGCGCGCAAAGTTTCTACTCTGAGATGAAAGATACGGTAGATAGCCTCGAACAGAATGTTGAAACCTTTGTGAACAACCGAAGATCCGAAGGAGCGCAGTTGCTGGGTCAAATCGAGCGCGATAAATCAAGCAGTGCAGGAGGTCAAGCGGACAAGGAACGAGATCGGCTTCGGGAGCTCATGGAACGGATGTCGGTCGATCCATCATCATCATCATCAACATCACCAACTAAGCATTCGACATCACGTCCAACGCCTCTATCGAGACCATCACAACACAGCGATCCGCACATGGCAAAGTCTTCACCATTATCGGCTTCCTACTATTCGAAGCCGACACCGGGAAGCAACTATCCGCCTCCGGCCCACCCAAGCCCCGCTTCGGCTGCTTACCAGGGCTATCCACAGCAACCATCATCATCTAATGGGAACCAACATGGGACAGGAGTGCGGGATTCGTACCAGACTAGTGGTGGACCAGTGCATGGCGATCCTTATAATCCTATGGTATATCCTTATCAAACACCCGTTTCGCCGCCACCAAACCAAGGAGTCTATTTTCCAGCTTCTACACAACAAACTCATGTTCAGTACAGTCAGCCTGGTCAGTACCTGCCACAAGGCTACGTACCTCCTCCACCACCGCCTGGACCACCACCCAGCTCTCTGATGGATTACAGGAATCTAGGCGTTCCATATCCGGCCGGACCTGGAGGTTATGCATATCACCAACCCCCCCGTCAAAGTGGAGGGAGCTCTCAACAAGGTCACAACGATCCCTGGGCCGGGCTCAACGCGTGGAAGTGAAATGTCTTTTTCAGACTCCCTCTTCTAGCGTGCTACCATCATTGGTTTCACTAATCGATTGCATTTCCATGTCATTGTGCATAGGTGGATAAGGCGTCTGAATGTCAGGCAAAGGCCGAATGCATAGCGCAGGTGCTTGAAGCATTGTTTTTACAGCCAAATGTACTCTTGGGTACTGCACAAGATGAGTGGTTTGGGCTTCCTACGCTCACCAAAAGCCCAAAAGCCCAAAATTCCCACGCACACTACTACTACTATTTGATACCGTTTGTTGATTGCGGAACCTCTCTGTTCACTATCGCAGAATCTCCGTCGGCAACTGTAGGTTAGCCTTCTACCGGCTGAGCAACTCTTGGGTGGCTTTTTATTAGAAATCCTCAGCCTGATAATTGCAGATCATCATATACTTATTTGCAATGCGCGGCATGCGCAAACATCATTGGAAGGTGTCGAAACTGACGAGCCTACAACTACAGACTAGCACTTTGCCCTCCATTACACATGGTAGTCAAGAGCTAGTAAACTCTGGATGAACATTTTTCAAGCCGCACTGGTACACGCCAAAAACCCGATAGCCGCCGATGGTCAAAGCTGTGATCCAGGGAAACAACGCTTTGTTCCTGCTCCGGCACTGCTTCTACCCTAATTCAAGCCGATAGCCGCCGTTTCATATTATGCAGGTCACAATTCAAGCTTCCGAAATCTGGGGTTCGAGTCCCATGACACTTGGGGTGCCTTTGGGGCGGTGGTTCCATCCGCTGGCCTATTTTTCTAGGGCTCGAGTACAAGATCCTGAAGACGATGTGTCTGGATTGTGGAACGGATCTGTGCGGCCACCGGTTTTAGACTTGCCGGAGGCTACGAATGTAGATATACCACGATAGTGACTTCTTAGCAGTGGAGTGGATCCCGTGGATGAATCAGGGCATAGGTCTTCCCAAATGATCGTGGTGGAACCAGTATACGTCTAATAAGTTTCTGGCCGTACCGGACATACAAATGTCCACGATACATGCACATGCTTTCTGCGCTCGCATTTGATAGATTACTAGGTACACCTTATCCCCTAGCTGCGAATTCATAATATTCCAATATTCAACAGTTCCACGTCCAACTTCATCCGGGATATTATCACTGCCAACTCCCCCCAACTGACCATTCTGTAGCCATGTACTTCAAACTCCGGTAATCAGGCATCTAAGCCCTGAACTGCTCCCTCTCCTGAAGTTTCGTACTCCCACCCTTGATGATATGACTGATATCCCCAACCGGGATCTGGAATGGAAAGTCCACAGAGGCGAGCATTTGCGCGAAGAAGATCCACCATCCGGCCATGCAGGCCATGAACCCAAACGCCCCTGCTGCCTTTATAAATCATCAAGTTAGCTTCCAACATTGAGTTGATGCTGACAATGTGCTGGGAGCTTACTATCTGCAATCTCGCGGCCGTTTGAGTGTGACCCAAAGCAAGTTGCCAGTAAGAGCCAGTCAAGACCACAAAGGTAAGGAACAAGCCGAGGAAGATGGTTACAAAGACAATGTTCGTCCGCAGCGCGCAGATTAGGTACATGAAGCAGAGCAGACCCATGAAGAGGAGGAAGAAACCAAAGCTAGCGTGGAAGCCGGTGCTGGTTATGCCCGCTGTCGTCGTGGTAGGGTCGGGCGGTGCGTAGGCGCCGTAGGCATTGAACGCCGGGGTCAAGGTACTCCCCAGGGTGAGCCAGAAGCCACCAAAAGAGCAGAAGACGACGAAGGAGAAGGTATTGCCGAGAAAAAACTCAAGGATCCCGCCGAGTAACATGAGGATGCCCCCCTACAGAAGTAAAGCACGTGAGTCCGAGATTGGCAATAGAGACCGGAAGAAGAGAGCTTACGATGAAATAATAAGCACCAGTGGTGGCTATCCCAGCTCCTCCAGCTCCTCTCCAACCCATCAACTCACATGACAGCGGGCTTAAACTAAGTAGATAGCCGAGAAGGGCCAAGGGGGTAGGATTACCAAAGGTGGATCGAAGGTCGCCCTTGACGGCATTCTGTGGACTTAGGTACATCTTCTCGAACATTTCTAAATACCTTCGTTAGCCGGCATGAACCAAACATGGACCATCATTGAGAGGATCCTACCGGGACTGATAGTAATGGAGTTGGCAGTCCGTATCTTCCCGAGCGCTTCATCACTGGGAACATCTCTATCTAGCTGGTAGGGGTGATTGTTGAGAAAATTAGGACGGTCAGATTCCTGTGACCCATTCTGCAGTGAAGGGATGATTGGGTTGAACGGTTCGCGCCGTTGTCCGGGAAGATTTTTCTCTTGATCCATGGCAGTCGCGAATCGGTCCATGCTGAGGTGGAGGATCTCCTCGGAAGATTGTAAGCTGGCAGGACGGAGAGTGGAGGCAGAGAGCTCAGGACTGGTAGAGCCTATCGCTGAGATGCCCGAGAGATAGTCTGCAGCTACAGAAGAATAGAAATCCATAACGTAAAAAGAAGTTGAGGCAAGTATATATAATTCGCCTGCCTTCGGAAGACGTTTGCCGATTGGCAAGGGAAACCCTATGAAAAATTGAGAAAGAGGATTTCTTCATCCGCTCAAGCGTTAGGGTCGCACCGTCTTGAAGTCCAAGCTACTTTGCCACCTGATTATACTTCTGTCTGGGGAATACGGCGGTCATAGCTCGTCTGGGGGATTTCTGGGGTAAACCTACTGTATTTGCGAACAAGCACTGACATGGAGCCTGGAAGTGCTGTGGGGCACACTAACCGCTGCTACCAGTAATGTCGTAGAACAAGTTCAACACAATGCAGAAACGATGTTCGAGGAGTTGATAAAGTGACATCTGTATGGAAGGGGAAACCTTGGTCGTGTAAGGGAGATTAGCGACCGGAACCTAGATGGTTGGAATTGGCATCTTTCAGTCAACCAATTCCAATGGCGGTTTCTACCTTTCACTAGAATGGTCATAGGGTTTGCGCATATTGCTCTTCCAACCGTTCGCAGGATTTGGTGAATGTCGCCTATTTCGCACTTCAAACACGCCAGCGCTTGTATCGTGATAATCTACCCGCCGTAGCAAATAAGAAAGTGCAGATAAAGACAGCTTTACTTTGTAGAAGCTGATTTCAGAAGGACCGGCTAAGGCAAGGCACCAAAGAAGCGTCCCATAAAAGCTCCGGCATGCCCCAGCCTCCGAGCACTCGGTTATTGCATTTCGAGAACACGGCCAAAGCGAACTTTTAAATCCGCCTGACGACTCATCTTCTTCGCAGTGCTCTTCGGCTAGTTTAAGTCGTTCTCGATAGAGCCGTCGCGTGTGACAAATATCACCTTTGCGAGGCCTCCGTTGCGAAGTAAACCAGTAAGCGCAGCGCGATCTTCTACACTTAAAGGAAGAATTCAAGTCGTTACGCTCATCGCGAAGATCTCTTGATTCATATTTGGGTTGAGGCATAGCTTCCATTAAAAGCGTGCATTGAAGAGAAAAAGCCGGTAATGCTTTGGGACCTAAAGTTGCTTTTGTGCTGAAGTGCTCTTGACCGGAAGATCCGAAGAATATGTGAGTGTGAATTTCTGTGATGACTCTTTTACTCTTTAACATTGATTTCAACCTTGCTAAAGTCGTTTGGAACCGGAGAAATTTCTTCCTTGCTCTCCTGCTGCTGTTGTCCAAGCTTTATTTCTGACAAGGCGGCTCTTCAGTTACCTATAACGTGCGCAACTCCACTCGGCACACCGAGTCTCTCACGCAGCTGGTTGTGAGGTAGCCCCATAAAAGAACCGTCTGCAAAGCAGGCGCACGTGAGTTCCGAAGGCTAAAAGGAGGGCTGGGGTTGTAGGTTGGGGGATGCTGCATGTTGCAGGAATTGACAAGGCTGTTCTGTGGTCGTCATACCCACTGCCATGCTTGTTGTTCATCCCTGTACAAGTCCAAGTGTCACTAACGAGACTGAGCTCCCTGGTTGACAGCCTTAACAGATTGCTGGATAGAAGCAGAGAAAGCTGAACCCGGCATATGGAGATGATAAGAGAAACATGAATCTAACAGCGTGATAGTATCATAATCAAGCGTTAGCGCTCGACGCCTTCTCCGGAGGTAAGCTCTGGGTTTGGAGCAAATACCCATTGACTGGGTAAATAACATACTGGAGTTACATTTATGGAAGCAACTATCCCGCCGAACGGCAGACATATATTGCCATGCTTTTTAGTGAAGTGCGTTAAATTTGATGACTTTACCACTCCAAAGGCTCATCAATCTGCTCACCCCTGTTTGTCTTTGGTACTGGCACGGCCTCAACCTTGACAGGGCTGGCTCTCTTTCCCCTTTTTAAGTAGCCACTTCCATCTAACCATGGCATATCCATGGTCCTTCTACCCTCGAACTTCTTGATTTTAACTTCCATTTCCATGGTCAGTCCGATATCGTCAAGCCCGTTTACTAGGCAGTGTTTTCTAAATTCCTCAACCTCAAAATTTGCCAGCTGCTTTCCCATGGCGTCGTTGATTTGCTGATTAACAAGGTCGACTTCGATTTCACGGCCTGCCTTGGCTTCTTCGACGATTTTGAGAAGTGTAGGCTGATCCGGGATTGCAAGTGGAAGCATACCATTCTTGAAAGTGTTGTTGAAGAAAATATCAGCGTATGAAGGTGCAATGATACATTTGATACCAAAGTCGAGAAGTGCCCAAGGAGCGTGCTCGCGCGAGCTACCACAACCAAAATTAGGGCCTGTTACCACCAATATCTTCGACCGTCGGTATGGCTCCTGGTTTAGTAGAAAGTCCAGCTTCTCGCTGCCGTCTTCGTTGAAGCGAAGAGCGTAGAAGAGTGCCGAGCCAAGACCGGTACGCTTGATTGTCTTCAAGAATTGCTTAGGAATAATCGCATCGGTATCGACATTCGAGCGATCCATAGGCGCCGCTATGCCCTTTAATGTCGTGAACTTGGGCGATCCAGCAGATGATTTAGGCGCGCCGTCATTTGCCTGTGTCTCATTGTCCTTAGGTAAGTCGAGCAGACGTTCGATATCGTCATCTGTATCAATATCTGGAACTTCAGGGTCGGCATCTAATTTCGGAGACATTTTCGCTGGAGTAACATTTTGATTCGCAAGTTTCCGCACGTCTGCCAATTTACCAATTATTGCGGCAGCAGCGGCCATAACAGGTGACATTAGATGTGTTCTTCCGCCTGCGCCTTGCCGACCTTCGAAATTTCTATTTGAAGTACTCGCACATCGTTCCTTTGGCGACAAAATATCAGGATTCATACCCAAACACATTGAGCAGCCAGCTTCACGCCACTCGAAACCGGCGTCAACGAAGACCTTGTCGAGGCCTTCGGCCTCCGCTTGATTTTTGACGAGACCAGAACCTGGAACCACCATTGCTCTCTTGAGATTCGGTGCGATCTTCTTCCCCTCAACGACTCGAGCAGCTGCTCGAAGGTCCTCGATTCGAGCGTTAGTACAGGATCCGATGAAGATTTTGTCAAGTTCAATATCCTCCATTCGAGTACCTGGTTTTAAACCCATGTATTCTAGTGCTCGCCTTGCGCTTTCTTTCTTCGCCTCAGTAGGAAAGCCTTCTGGATCCGGGACGTAGCCAGTAATAGGCACAACATCCTGAGGTGAAGTACCCCATGAAACCGTGGGGATGATATCTCTGGCGTTGATGAAAACCTCCTCGTCGTACGATGCTCCATCATCAGAACTAAGGCTCGACCAATACTTGACGGCCTTCTTCCACTCGGCGCTATCGACCTTTGGAGCCAATGGTCTTCCCTCTAAATACTTGAACGTAATTTCGTCAGGGGCAATCATTCCAGCTCGAGCTCCTGCTTCGATTGACATGTTGCAGATTGACATTCTTGCTTCCATGCTCAAACCTCTGATAGCGGAGCCGCAGTACTCGATAACGGCACCGGTCCCACCTGCTGTACCAATCACACCTATTGTATGTAGGATGATATCCTTACTGCTCACTCCTGTTGGTAGGATTCCGTCGACCTGTATCCTCATATTTTTACTTCGCTTTGTGATCAGAGTCTGGGTGGCTAAGACATGCTCAACTTCGCTGGTTCCAATACCAAACGCTAGGGCACCGAAAGCACCATGGGTTGAAGTGTGGCTATCGCCGCAAACGACGGTGGTTCCGGGAAGAGTGAAGCCCTGTTCAGGTCCAATGATGTGGACAATTCCTTGACGTTTATCTCCAAGCCCAAAATAGGTGAGACCGAATTCCTTGACGTTATCCTCGAGCGTAAGGCATTGAATCCGCGAGTCGGCTTCTTCGACAAATTGTCCCACGTTCTTGAAATTTTTCCGGGGCGTCGTAGGTACATTCTAGGGCATGTTAGCAAGGAGCCAGCAGAGAGCTTTGGAGGGGCCCATTACGTGGTCGGTAGTAGCAAGAGTACAGTCGGGTCTTCGCACTTTCCGCCCCGCATTTCGAAGGCCTTCAAAGGCTTGCTGGATCCCGATGAGTCTCTGCTAGCGTACTGGTAAAACACCATGTATACTTACAGGTGACGTGACCTCATGTACTAGATGCCTGTCTGTACACAGGTTAGGAAAACCAAGTACAATCATTCAGCGCCATCCTCCTCACCGATGTAAAGCAGGATCGTCCCATCATCACGTTCGTCTACAATGTGGTCTTGGAACACCTTGTCGTACAAAGTCCGCGGTTTTCGATCGGCGGACGGCATGATAAGAATGGCAGAAAGAGTCTTTGAAAGCTAAGGATTTTTCCAGTAGATAACACTGTAACTTGGAAAGATAACCTGAGAAGTTTGGCTGCTCCAGGGTCCAGTATCTCCAATAATCAAATACAGAGTTTGACTCTTGATGCTTCTTCCGATATCGGACACCGCGGTTCCTGAATCATCAAAGCTCTGATTCGCTGGGTCGCCTGTTTTTAAATAACGCGGCTTCAGCGGTAGTCGGAGCAGGAACAATTCGCTTTCATTTGCTCAGACACACATCAACTGTTTGACCTCGACAAAGAGAGGAATCGAATAACTATTAAAGTCTCATCACACACGGGGAAGAACTTTGCAGCACTACGTGTCTAGAGTGTATTTCTATTGCCTATTGTCCTGTCTGAAAACCCACAATGCTAATTCATGCCGCACAAACAATCCCAGCAATCCGCATATTGACTGCATTACCAGGATCCCGATGGCGAGCCGATCTTCCCTCATCGGCCCAAACCAGACAAGCCACAGGTTAAGTATTGTAAGATTCGTAGACTCCACTACTTCCTCGTTACCGTTTTTCTCTATTCTTATCAACGGTATTGGCGAGCCGGCAAGTAGCTTCAGTACCATAGCCACGGGCGGAGAAGGGGGGTGTTGCCATTGAGTCATTGATGGTTCCAGAAGACCAGTCCGGGCATTGAAACGTGGTAGACGATGCCTTGGACATGGTATTATCCGAAAAAGCTGCGGAGCAGAATAGATAAAATTAATTATCTGTGGAACGAACAGCAAAAGTAATGTCTTGCTGAAATGACCAAGAATGCCGACAACCGCAAAAACCATCCCAGCAAAGTAGCAATACGTATCGCCTACAAAAACCTTGGCTGGATACCAATTGTGCCACCAAAGTGCCATCGAGACGCCGATGAACGGTAGCAGTAGATAGATTGAGAATAGATGCGGGTCGGATGCAGGGTGGGGATTCGGAGAGGTTGGTGCAACGTATAGAGATAGAACGTCGTTGAACAGTAGAAGAAAGCCAATGACGATGGACTGTGAGACTTCAATGCCGTTGATACCGGCGAGAATGTTGATACTGTTAGGACAGAAAATGGCAATTGCCGCCATGTAAGCGTAGTAAAGCCAACCAAGGTCAATCAGATTGCCCAAATAGGGTTCGAGCTGTACTGGAACAACCACGTTGGTGACTCCATAATCCACAAAGTACACCACAAGCATCGGAATGGAAGCGAATGCGGGTATGAAGAATTTGTGGCGCCATCGTATGTCGAACAAATCGTCGCCAATGCCGAGGAGAACAACGGACTGCAAGGACAATATTGCAGACAAATACGAAGCGAGCTTCTTAGAAGTTAGTGAAGTACCAGGACTGGTCATCAGATGAGGTTCACCTTATTATGAGGAAACCTATGGAGAATCCGTCCTGTTCCGACTTCTTGACGCTCCTCAACGGCATCCCTGCTGCCTCCAGAGGTAGCTGCTACAATATCCTTGTAGAAAGGAAACGGAATGAAAACAATGATGGTCAGGAGGTAAACAACAGCGCAGATAGCCCCCATGGTCTCTGGACTACGAAGCTTCGGTTTAGCAAAAAAAATCCTTTGTAATGATTTATAGCAAGAACCTACATCTGGACCTTCTTCAATTTCGACATATCTTTCCCACTCAGGCCCGCCTTTATAAAAACATCCCCAAGCCATCTGATCATGCAGTATGTAGAGGCAAAAGCTATGCCGCTAAAGGCCAAAGATGCGATTAGAGGCTCGCCGTCGCCATGGAACGTGTTGGCTATGACACCAAGAGAGGCGGTAGAGATTGTAAAGAGACTGAGAGCCTCGGCCCGACTCAGAGTCGTGCTCATGACAATTCAATGCCACAGCATGTCAATTTGGTTGATGTTTAAGTTGTCCGAGAGCTGAATCTCTGGCCACCATGGCCTCCGGGTAGATGTACTCTAGCCGCGTTAGCCGCATAAATCGCGATTAATAGCTCAACGGAAGCCCTTTACAGTTTCCTTTCACGATGCAGTCAATCGCTGCTGGACAAATCCAATTCATTGCTATCGATGGTTAAATGAGTGAGACGATTATTACCTGATCACGATTGCTTGAATCACACGGCTTTTGAAGCTCCCGTGACCCTAATAGAGGTGTTATTTAGCCGAATCTCTCTTTGTTATGGAGTCTGGGGGCGGATTTAGAAGCTTTGATCACGGAGCTGTCGATGTCGTACTTGCCGCTGCTTTCAATTCTTCTGGTACACGTATTGCGATATGTTCTGCTGATCACAAAATCCGTACCTACAATGTCGAGCAAGACAATTCATGGACTTTGATAGATCAATGGCGGGGACACGATGGTGAAGTTCTAGATGCAAGTTCGTCGAGTCCACATGCCATGTTCATCTGCTGAGCGTATATCTGAAGGTACAATGGATTGGATCTACCTTGGGACAAGTATTCGGCACCATCGGTAGCGACAATAAATTCAAGCTCTGGCGAGAGGACCCTTCTCAGGCACTTAGAAGCGGTCGTCGTTTTAGATGCATATTTTCTCAATCTCCAAGCAACCATGTTGCTTATGTTTCCTTTGACTTCAAGACCGTCAAGCACGAAGTGTGGCTAATTCTAGTCACGCACGATGGATTACTCAGCCTTCTTGAACCTTCCGAGCCTGAATCCCTAAGCGCCTGGAAAGAAATAGATCACATCTATCCCTATGGCCAACATTCGCGAGGTACGGAACCCCGATTTAGACTCTCGTTCCATCGTTCTGAGAGACCATGCTACAACGCCGTTATGGCCGGTCTGGACCCGAAGGCTCTTTCGCTTGCTGTTTCTGCGATGAGTTTTATCAAGATCTACCGTGCTCTCAAAGTAGAAGAGGGCAATTATCAGTTTCACGAAATGATAGAACTAGCAACCAACGCCCCTCTTATTAATGATGTTTCATGGGCACCGGGCTGCGTTCGCCCCTATGATCTGATTGCCGCAGCTTGCGATGATGGATTTGTGCGAGTCTTTGAGATTAATACACCGGTGGACGCCAAGAGCTCTTCTAGAAAAACTACTGATGCTCCTACTCTGCTGAACGCTGGCCCGCGACCTGTTTCGGTAGCTGCTCGCAACGCACCATCCGGAATTGGTGCGGGCTTGGTAGGCGCGTCTCGCGCTGCCGCACGTAATAATGCTGGAACTGCAAAGATCAGACACGAGTGGAAAGAGGTAGTGGCAATATATCATGATGATGGTGCGCCAGTCTGGAAGGTTGAGTGGATCCATGATGGTAAGTATATGCGACACGTCCAGTTGTGGGGCCGCTAACAGATGATCAGGCAGTGCATTTGCATCAACTGGCGATAGTGGCATATTGCATATATGGAAGCAAAATGTAGATGGTAAATTCATCGAGTTTGCCGAGACTGGGCCAGGTTGATGCGATAGGTGTCTGATAGTCATCCATTTGCTAAACAACAACTACTGAAAAGGCTCAAAACCATAACCACCGAAACAATCCCAAGCACCCAGTTGAATCCCTTCGCCAGGAAAGAAAAACAACTCCCAATTGTGATGAGAAGCCCCCATAAAGCCATACAATATACCATCGCTAACCACACACTCCACCACGCATTCATTAATTCGTCCTGGGCGACTTCTGAATTTCGGGAAATTCTCCATGCCGGAAGAAACGGGTCGACTGTCAAGAGGATATGGCGAACTATCGACATGAACACTCGAGGAATTAGACGGACCGGGCTTTTCTTTTCTACCATTTGTCGGGGTGGATTTCTCGGCGACTCGGTCGCTACTTTGGCGGGATCGACTGGCGTATGGCGAGGGTCTTCCTTCGGCTCCTGAACCTTTGGAAGTTTGGTATCATTGGACAGCGCACGCGAACGTTGACTTTTCCTCCTTGACCTTTGTCGTTGTGGACTTTCGGTTGACAGCTGGTCCAGGGTCGTCGATCGACTTTTCTCGACTACCGTCAGCCATTCTGGAATACTGGGCCCTATGGGCAGTGGCGTAGGTGGTGGAGGCGGCCGGAGCGGAGGAGGCGGGTTTTCTTCCTTCCTCTTCGGCTGTTGTCGAACTGAAGAATTCAGCGATGATTTCTTGGCTGGCAGTGTCTCCAGATAGCTGATTTTCGTGGTGGACTGCGCAGGCCTGGCTGGCGCGGGAGCCTCAACTCGCGAATGAGGGATCTCAACCGAAACCTGGCCGGGAGGTTTAGCCGGGTAATGGCGGTGACTCTTAACCGGCCACTTTCCACCAAGTAACTTCTCCACTTGAGGGGCGGGCGACGACGAGGAAACGAAACGCATGCTCTCGGTTGGCGGGTCGAGATATCTATGTGGATTCTCGTAGCGGACCCCCGTGATGGGGTCTGCGCCCCAGTTGGTGAGCTTGTCTTCTGGTTTGACATGTCGAAAGAGATGGGTTTGAGGGTATTTGAGTGTCGCCGGTGGTGCTGGCTTTTCCCGGGACTTCTTTGACAGGCGGCGAAAAAAACTGTCTGGCGCTGACAACAGGACCTTTGAATCGGCGTCGTCAAAGAACAATCTATCGTCCGGGTTGAGACATATTCCTGCCCCTTCAATAAAGGGCCTTGCGTCTCCAGATTGGCATCTCCTCTCCTTCTTCGATCGTCGAAATAGTCGCATGGTGATGTGGAAAGTATGTTCAACTAGACTACCAGTACTTTTCGAATTTTATGTGGTTGGTGTTACCGATGATCGATGTGGCTGATTGTAAAAGTCGATGACACGAGATTTTGTGCACCTAGGCTGTCGAGGGTTCCATAATTCCTCGGGCATGCGACGAGGAGAGAAGTCGAGTTTGGGGGAGGGGAATAGCCATTGTATACCCCCAGTGCGGCCTCTCATGCGAATTGCCCGGTTGGTGAGTTGATATACTTGCTCAAACTCATGATTGACTCATTTACTCACAAAGTTCTAAACTTTGTATGAAGAGCTAGACTAGATAGTATCAGGGTTAAGCTGTTCAAAGTCGGATGTGGAAACCTTGAGTATTGGTCTGGCACGAGCACATTTGCGGTAACATGGGTCAATGCTAAGCAGCTCAGAACAAACATTATTTGGAATCTACCACTACCCTCGTACTATTTATTACAAGCATGCTCTGATTGTACAAACCCATGCTCAGAACATTCCACTCTCCCTTCTAGCTGGCGTCCCCTGCAAATGTGCCCAACGCGTCGTATTGGCGCCTCCAGGCACACTACTTCTTTTCAGTGGACTACCTTCTCGCTTCGCAGGGCTTGAACTTCTTTCACGCTGACGATGCGCGTCTGGGAAATTTGTCGACGTCGCTTTTCTGAGTGGGGAGTTGGCATGTGAATAAACGCCAAGACTTCCCCCGTCACTGGTCGAGGGCTTGAATTGCGGTTGACGTATGGCGGTACGTGGACGTATTGGTGAAGATGCATCGCGTAAATGAGCAGGCGTTCGCAGGGGTGGAGCCATGCTGGTTGAAGCACTTCTTGGAGGTGAAGTTGCTCGTCGGGCGTAGCCCTCGGGATCAACGTGTTTGATGTAATTGGGGTTAGGGCGTGTTTGAAAACTTCTTTGTAGAATTATCATGGGCGAGTATGTGTCTACTGAATTCTCATCTGCTTCATGTCGAGGGAGGCCATGCATTGAAGTTCCGGAACTCGTGTATTGTGTGCCAACATCGCGCATATGAGGTTGTGTTCGTGGATGGACGTATTTGGTATCATATTCATTCAACACCTCTTTGTGTATAACAGACGTATCTTTCGATTGCTGAGAAAAGTTTCTTTGTAGCATCATAAGTTGTGCAGAGAGCAAGCCCGCCAACACTATCGTGGTGACTACTGTAGTGCTTGGCCGAGGATCTTGGACAGCAGTTGGTAAGAAAAGCCAGTAAACCAAGACATGGCCTGGACTGAACAAACAAAACATCCTGAGAGACAACGGCGTTGGGTCCCATACCGCAAGCTCCCACACGTCTCTTGCGGCGTCCGGATGTGTTCTGGACTCTGCGCTATCTGTCGCAAGCATACTGGAGAGAAAGCGCAAGGGGGATGAGGAGAGGGGTGAGGAATCAACGCGGACACGATGCGCCGAGGGAGTACTTGGTACAGCGTCTACTGAGGTTTCGAACAATCTGTAGTGGCGTTGGCGGTAGAAAGTGTATGCGGCATTTGCGAACGAGAGAAGTGAAAGGAAGTGAACGATGAAGGCTGCCTGTACCGTGTAAGTCTCCGTACTGTCAACTCATTGTCCCGTCTCAGAATCTGCGCACAAACCAAGCAAGCCATCCGGCGTGGGATTCATCTTCTCCAAAGACATCATCCCCCTTCGTTCTTGAGCTAGATCCACTATTTGCTCTTGCAATCAAAAATACAACGTTGAGCGCAAACCCTATAGGTGTTGCCCAATCTTTCTGCCATTGGTCCCAATCGCTCGAGTCAAGTTCTTCCGAGAGCCAAAGGAGGAAGTCTAGTGGATTGAGATATGCTTGTATGCGCTCCGCCAGTGGTCGGCGGCGGATGAGTCGGGGCATCTCGACAGTTCAGAGGGAGGTAAGATGGCACTGCTGGCATTATATGCCACTCTCGAAGATCTCGCCGAGCTTCCACTCTCATGACAGTTCCGAAATGTGACAACCCTGGTGAAAAACACATGTTTACAAACACACAAAGAGTGTAGCCAAGGCGGACCGAAGGCGGGTAGGGCTGGACAGGGGGTATGCATCAACCTTGTGGAGCTTGGCACGCTTGGGGGCTGTCATCAGATATTCGAACTTTAGGTAGCTCTACCTTCATGTAATAGCCAGGACGTCAAAAATGGCCGCACCAACTTCCGCATACAAGGATCGACATTTCCTTGCAGTCATTGGAGATGAGGTCTGTAGTTCGCCTGCGCTGTCGATGCTAGTTAGAAGCTCACATGGTATTAACCTAGGACTCGGTGACAGGTCTACTGTTGGCTGGCATTGGGGTATGCGACGTCTGTAGCTCTTCTGGACAATGCTGACGGGCGATTTGTAGCACGTCACACAACCTCCCGATGCGCAGAAGAATTTCCTTGTCGTGGATGCGAAAACCGAAAACGCAACCATTGCCGAGGCTTTTGATAGGTTCACACAAAAGCGCAAGGACATAGCCATTCTTCTTATCAATCAACATGTGCGTTCGTTGCTGTTTGCTGACTATATTGGGGCTCTTGCGTTGACATATCTGTATATAGATCGCTGAGAAGATAAGAGACCGAGTAGATACATATACAGACGCCTTTCCTGCGGTGCTGGAGATTCCGAGCAAAGACCACCCGTACGACCCAGAAAAAGATAGTGTATTAAAGAGAGTGAGGAGACTATTTGGGGAGTAAAGGAGAATCTAATTAGAGGAAGCCGGTTGGCTTAATCGAGATATTGTCGGAGGCTCAGGGTGCTACACCTGGGATGAAGAACATAGCATATCATGGTATCTATGGGTTTGGGCTTGACAGTTGCACGGATATTTCCCCCCAACAAAGGCATACTTTGCGCGGCGAATGTAGACTACTGATACACTGGAGGGTATGATACGGGCTATCCTCGAGCAACTAGAGGCCTTTGAGACCCATGCACCTGTTGCAGCGCCTGTAAACACTAGAAATATTAAACGCACATCAATCGTTCTGTTTGCCCTCGCTACCGTTCTGAGTGGGAAACCTGCTGCTATCGTACTATTGATCATGTAACACAACCCTGTATGTAGTGCAAACCGAGCTAGAACGTCGCAGTTCGTCTCCATCAGAAATGCACAGTGGCTTCAAGACAGATTATCTTAACGTCGTCTTTTGTGTAAACATCCGCAAGCACAGTGTACTTTCCCTAAAATTTAGAGGGTTAGCTCAACATTATAGCATTACATGGGATGGAACTATACGCTACGTACCGTTGGAATCTCCTTTGGCAGCTCCACGTCCTTCTTTATAACCTTCTCACCCTCCAATGGGCACTCTTCATCTACATTCTTCATCTGCTCACAAAGATCTTGCTTCGAATTGATCAGGGTTATTAGACCGTATTTGATCTGCAAGTTCACGTAGGAATCTTGTACAACCTCTTGGGTGAAGTTGCCTTTGGCTTCGATGGTAAGTGTCGCACCTCTGGGTTATGTTAGCTGTAAGGCTCTGCGCTTGTAGGTGTAGTCTACTGACTTTGCAGGCGGGTTAGGTTTTAAATTCACATAATCTATAGTCAGGATATCCTTGGTTGTGTCCGCCTGGCAGTACTCGAGCGGGTTGTCGCCTGGTACTGAACGGTCGTCATCAAGGACTCTCTGATCGCGGCCGAAGAAGCTTGATGACTTGGAAGCGGCAAGTGAGGAAAGGACAAATGGTAGGAATATGGTTATAAGCTTCATGGTTATTGCGAGAACGTTATCAGTGTAACAAGGTAGTGTACTCCGTAGGCAGAAAGAACACTGGGATGACTACGGAGATATAAGGTAGTTCACACAAGTGCACAACTTTGGCGCGGGATCATGAGTGACGAACGATGTACCTCAGGTAGGTAAGGTAAGGTAGGTACATATACCTTACAAGCGTGGCAACGAGTCTTGGCGGCCTGCGCCCTAAGGTATCTAGCGGGTATGGTATTGTTTACTAGTTATGAATACATCGCCTTACGTTACCGTACCAACACACGCTACCTTCCTTACCTTATCCTCCAGGCTAGGTAGATACCTTGAACATGTTGGGATTTGAAGTACTTAAATACAGTGATCGAAGGATTTTGGTGATACTTATCTGCTGGCGTTAGAGGATGAATGTCGGGTCGTTTCGAAGTGGGTTCATTTCTAAAGCATCTGGCACAAATAAAGCACCTCGTTGTTCAGACCTACGAAGACTGACTGAGAGTCGCTTCCAACTTTGAACGGTAATCAACCAACGACTGCCAAAGGGCATCCCGGGGTTGAAGGTCACAATGAACGAAGATTCGTTGTGTTTTTGAGAGGTTCATCAAAATACCTTAGTCTACTGAATTCTCCCTACTGGCTGTCTTATGAGATGGAACAGGCGGAAGATGGATGAAACAACAGCTTCTACTCTACCTAGTTGGCGGCGACATGTCTCTGAGTCTGGACTCTGGTAGATGTTTGGATCGTCCAACGGCGGAATTGATTTCTTCCACATGCATGTAAACCCACCTATCACACTAGTAGAGTACCGGCTTGAGAAGTAAAGTAAGGTAGATAAGCAAAACCAGGAAACAAAGTCGTTGCTCGACTCGACTCGACTCGACTGTTCCAACTCTCCAATTGGTCTTTGTGCCGCACGAGCTGCTTGTCACATGCTCCTTGCTGAGTGAGGATGAATTCCGCAAGGCTTCTGTTAACCTGCAACAAAGCGCTTTTGACAGTAACCATTAGCGATGGCCCCCCACTCCCTCTTTGGTGACCGAAGGAGGTTGTTCTAATGGACCAGCTGACACCAAGGCCTCTCCTCTCCACAGCAACTTTTGACAACATATCAGTACAAATGTACTCGGTCCCGGCGACTCTTTTGATTCTCTCCGGGGCAGCGGCAGGTCTCAGGGATACCCTGCGTCACCTACAGTCGACTAGACATCGGCCAGCAGAGCGGAGGGGCAATGGTGACAATGCTCTGCTGCGGCTCTCCTTGAGCTCGACGCGCTTTGGAAGTGGTCCTCCATCCTGTCCATTCGATGTTCCGAAACAAGCACGACTTGCACGAGTAACACGTTCCTTGCAGTATTTCTTTTCTCAACATGGTTACTTCGCTGCTCCTCTGCTCCTCTGCTCCTCGAGCAGCGGGCGGGCAATTCGAAGCATCCAACTGAGGGGCCGGAGTGGCTCTGCAAAGTCTGCATACAACTTTACAGCTTACAAGCAAGCGGTATCTATCGCTTGTCGATGTGATTGGTCGGTGCATGAATAATCCAAAATATTTCCTTTCTTAGTTGCTCCCGTGTCGATCCCCCGTCGTTTCGCTCAAGTCGCAAATGGAAAAGTAAGTGCGAACTTGGCCCTTTAGTTTTATCTACTCCTCCCTCTCTAGAATCCTTCGCCCTCACCAACAGCAGCCTCTTGAACAATAACAACAACAACAACAACAACAACATATCCGACCATCACCCCCCCGCCCTTTGCTACTTACTTGACATTTCTCTTCTCAGTGGTCAACAGTCGCCAAGCAACAGTGTCTCTACCACCGTAAACTTCCAACCCACTGCGCGCAAAAGGACACCGCCATTCCTAACAGCCCGTTGAGACACGGTTGATTGCCGTCAAATCTGTCAGTTGTCACGACCAACGGATGGGACAAGCCTTGGTTCACTCTTAATGATTGATATCACGGCCTCTACATGATAAATCGCGGCGAATGCTCTTTGAAATTTCCTCTCGACGGCTCTTTGATCCTCAACTCACCCTCACTTCGAGTCACATTTCCGAACCCGGTACCTTCAGCATCGCATACAACTGCCACTTGTCACTTGAGCTTGGCTTATCGACATTGTCGGCATAGTCGACGTATAGACTCTTCGGCAATCTCCCGCTACCTCCAAACGTCATGCGAGTCAGACCCAGAAATCTCTGAACGACCCTATCCTCGCACCCACAAAGACACGGAGGATTTGTCGGCCATATTATGACAGATATCGCTTTATCGTTCAACACGCTCACGGCGCCTGTAGTCCACACGAACGGATCTGTTCCTACCTCGGTCAAGGTTGCTCAAGTGTCGAAGCACGCTGTGCCTGGCATCGAAGACGAGGAAGACTACACTATCAAGTGTATCTGTCGCTTCAACGAGGATGATGGAAACACAGTGTTCTGCGACCGGTGCGAGACTTGGCAGCACATCGAATGCTATTATTACGCCGATGGGATGGTCCCTGATGTCAGCGCGATCATCCACTTCTGCGCCGATTGTGAGCCCAGGCCTCTGGATGCGAAAAGAGCGACCGAGCGACAAAGCACGAGAATGGAACAGCCTGACCCGGGCGAGAAGAAGATCAAGAAAACAACCACCAAAAGCCATAAGAAAAAGATCAAGGTACTAGAGTCGAATGCCACACTTACAAACGGCTGGTCTCACGATAGAAACGATCTTGCCTTTCCCCACGACCGTACTAGCCGAAGTCCTCGAGACCAGCTCCCACACGCCAAAAGACCTAAAACGAATCATCGCCTCTCCAGCTCGGTCAATTCTCCAATGACCCCATTTGCGCCCTCGACCCAATTTGGCAAACGTTCCGGATCTACATCGCACGCAATGCAAAGTCCTTCAAAAATGCCGCAGAACCATTCACCAAACGGATACTCCAGCGAACCATATAGTCCTGAATTCTTACATCTTTACGATGACGATCCTGGCGATACTCCCTCACAAGCCAATCTGTTCAACGACATTACAATTACCAGAAGTCTTTCATCTTGGTCGCGCGATAGCCAGTCACTTCGTGAAGCTACCAATGGATTGTCACCGGGAGATGTGTTCCATCGCTGCGAACAACCTGTTGACTCAATGACGCTCCCGCAGCTCCACAAACAACATAAGCAGCACCCTTCCTCGGATCCTCATGGCCAGCATCCGCAATGGACTTTCCTTACTATTGATTCGTCCATTCCACAGGACTCGATAGTGGGTGAGCTGAAGGGTAAGGTTGGTCATATGAAGGACTACATCGAGGATCCGCTAAACCGATGGGACTACCTTCGACACCCTGTTCCTTTTGTTTTCTTCCACCCAAAGTTACCCATCTACATTGATACGCGGTCCGAAGGCACGGCTTCCCGATACTTACGACGAAGCTGTCGGCCCAACCTGAGCATGAAAACCATCTTGCAGGAGGGGGATTACCATTTTTGCTTTGTCGCCAAGACTGATCTAGAAGCGGGATCAGAGTTGACGATAGGATGGGTTTTGGACGAGCACATGAGAAACTTCGTTCATAGTCGCAACAATGAGGAGATAAAGCGTGAGGGTATTGTCGATGCGGGCGAAGACTATGCTGTCGACTGGGTAGGGAAAGTCCTGGCAGACTTCGGTGGCTGTGCATGCGGCGTCCCGAGTCAATGCGCTTTGGCCAGATATGATCGACGCCATGGTGCTGCCAACGTCAATTCCGCTTCCCACTTATCAAACGGCGTGTCTAAGAAAGGTCGTAACGGCTACGCCAATAAGACATCACCGCCCAGTACTGGCCAGGCCACAAATAGCAGGGCCGCAAGTGAAGGAATGAAGCATCAAGATGACGACGATCGCGAGGATAGCCGATCTACATCAGGGTCTGTACGGAGCAAGCCGCGAAGTCGGGAGATGACGCCCACGCATGGAATTGCTCTCGGGCAAGAGCTCTCTGTTCGTGAGAAGAGAAAAATCGCGGCACTGGAGAAAACATTCGAGAATCTTGAGCAAGACAAGCACCAGCCTGCTCAAAAGAAGAAGAAGCGAAACAGCGGTGGTTCCAATCTCAATACACCTTCTGCTGGCACTAGCCAGCAGCTAGGTCATACCGCAATTTCCCAGTCTCAGCCAAGTACTCCGCACATCTCTTCTAGGCCTCGATACATGGACTCTGGCACTTCCCAAAGGATATCAGGCGCTCTTACCAGCAAAAGCTCGCGTACCTTGGGCTCACAGAACTCTTCCCACATGCCCCACAAAAAGTTGTCGCACCTGAACCCTCCCCTGGCAGCCTCACCACTCGTTCGTCAGAACTATGTCGACTCTTCTGTACAAACCGATCCTGACAAGAATGACGACTGGTACAAGCCCACGGGGGCTCAGATCCTACCGCGAAAGCCCTTTGTATCTTTGACGAAGCGTCTTCTGTTGCGATGCCAAAGAGATCGGGTAAAGTTAGAGGAACTTGAACGGGCAGCCTCTACGCCTACTAGCGATCTGCAAGCTGGCAGCCAACAGCCTCCTGATGTCCAGATGAAAAACTCTTCGCCTATCAATTCGACCGTCCTTGTCGGCCAGCATCCCTCAGAGGATGCAGAGATGCATGATGTCGGTCTTGGTGTGACACTTGATCCAGACAGCCTACCGTCGGATCTTCCGGTACAGAAGCCTCGCCCTCCCGATCAAGCGCCAAATCTGCCAGACCTGGCAGTAGTTGGGGACGTCAAGTCTCCTCCTCTGCTATCAATTTTGACTGACAGGAAGCCGCCTGATGTTCAGTCTCGCCCAGTCAATGGATTCCGCTCCGCCGATCTGCACGTTCAGCTTCCGCCTACACCTCAGGACAATCCAGAGCCCTCCATTACCGCCACTCCCAGTTCAATTCCCTCTCGGTCACCGTTCTCGCATACTTCCAATCATACTCATAACAGCTATCCTCCGCTCTTCTCCGCCTCAGTCTCGAGTCATGTTCAGCCCAGCCCTGTCAAGAAGAAGGTCAGCCTTGGAGAGTACATGAGCCGGAAGAAGACCGAATCACACTCGACAGCTGATAAACATGCAAGTAGCAGCCCGATATTACAATATAACTCTATCAAACCCTTACCTGGGATAGAGGATGGCGCCAAGGATCTGGCAATGGAAGGGAGTTCTATAGCCGACTCGCTGGGAAAAGAGGAGGGAATTCTGGTGGGACACGATGGCAAAGATCCAAAACTGTGATATCTTCTTGCATCATAAACGCATTCTCAGGTCGTTACGGCGCCGTTTATGACTTTATCTACCCTCCAGCGAGGCATTCGTTGTTGGGGAGGGCGGCCTCCATACTGACTCGGCACAAATGTCTTTGGAGACGATGATTGTGCCGCAGTGCGGATGTCACCGCGTTTCTAGCTTTGAAATAGGAGCGTTTTCGCTTTCAATGAAAAACCGTTAAATATCAAGACCCTACTAACCCCCTTTGTCATGTGTGCTGAACCTTTGTTCCTTACTTTTGGGCCACTCATCTAATCGATCCTGGGAGCTCGGATGCTTTCTCCACCGTCTAGTACTTACACTCGTCCGTAGCACATTTCCCAAATCACCGCCAGCAGGGGAAATAGTCTGCGGTGCCCTCACCCGATGCCCGTATCTTATCTTACCTTTGATTAACACTTCCAATAAGCACTTCTTGCGTTCCATTAATACATTTGCATCTTTCCCCAAACAGACATCCAACCAATTAGCTATTCCTCCAAATATACAGTGATGCCCTTCCCAACTAGAAGCACCACACCACCAACCTTCAGATTTCTTGTCCTCCAGCATTTCCGTTTGTCTTCCAACTGGAAACGATGTGGGTTTATTCACTCCTACCTTTAACCAATGCGAGTCGAAGGCCATCTTTCTGTTTAGCTGAGCTACGATCAGCAGCTTCAGCTACGGTTCAGACCCGTCATCAACAAAACCAGTGTTATCGGATCCGCTATCATAGGGCTGCCCTTGACATCGTCGTAAGACTCCCTAGTCTTATCAAATTAAACCTCCTTGCCCCCTCTTTCAACCTCTTCCCCCCCCCCCCCCCAACTTCTCCCGGCTTCATGCCCCTCCATTCAAGCCGGCCAGTTGCAAGGCTAGGACAATTGCATTAGTACCCTTGACCAGGTGTTAGGGGAAAGCGCATGACCTACGTTGGGAAAGTCGTCAAGTGATGTATGGCTTGCTGAATGGTTTGGGTGGGTTTCTTGACAGTCCTCAGGATCTACTGCATCAGCGTCCTGAAGGCCCAGTAGGGAAAGCAATGCGTGTGTGCTTGGCTGTGAGGAGTGGGCTGAGGAAGGGGATTGGTGGGTGTTTGGGGTTAGTAGGGGAGCCTGCTATCTATTTGAGACTACCGTCTAAACCCGATAATCATCAGTCGGCGAAAATTTCGAAACAGGAGTACTAGCATCAATGAGCCGGAAGGTATAACGCCTGGCATTCGAGCATGCCTAAAAAAACGGAGGAATTTGACGCTTGAGGCATAGATTTGGAGAGCCGAACAGACTTTCATTGCATCCTACGAATGCTACAGCGAGCAAGAAGGAAGAATAAGCGCCATCTATCCCGTGAACCTGAATCTCGTCGCTTCTAACCTTCCCAGGCCTTCCCTAGGCGCTACATGCCTCCTCCGGTAAGAGTTGGTAAAGTCTATACATGACGAACCATTAGCGATGCGCTCTTATAACGCTCTGAGAACGGATATTCATCAGCACGTACCTTGCAGCAGCACTCTGATCTTCCTCAAATCTCCCGTTTGAACCTTCTGCCCAATAGCCGACATCAGCCTCTCCCCCTCCCCATGCTTCACTGTTCCATGCGGTAACATCCCAATCGTAGCCCCAACCCACCTTGCCACCTCTTCCGGCATGATCTCGAAAAGTGCAAGCAACACCCCGCTTGCATCCGGAAAACAGTCTCGCGGGAAATGAAACATCATTCCCGTCATGATCCTCTGGACCAGTACCTCCCCTTGGCTCGTGACGAGACGCTTGACCGCTTGCTGGATCTGAGCTGTATTTTGTTGGGGTTGCTGGGAGTCTATATCTTCGGAGAAGGACGAGGAATTGGGGTGCGAGGTGCCATAGGAGAGGAAGTCCCGTAGGAAGTGTAGAGTTGCGGTCAAGGGGGCGTCTTGTTGGAGGGTTAGGGCACTGATGGAGGCGGAGATGATGGGTTCGCAGACAGGCGCTGTGAGGAGTTGTTGGTGGTAGTAGATTAAGGCGTCGATTAGGAGGCGGAAGAAATCTTCGATGACTGCACATATTGTAAGTGAAATTCTATATATTGCTCATGAGTTGGAAGGATAGAGGAGAATTACCGTCGGCGAGATCGGTAGGAGGGAGATCATTCATGATCCGTAGAAACGCGAACACTTGCTGCTCGAAAAATTTATAGATTGCTTGGGAGGTAGATGGATCGACAAATTCCGCTCCTCGTGCGAATTCACGAAGGACAGAATCCGTTGCCCATAGGAAGCATCCCTGGCGGGAGTTTTCGAACCCCGATGCAAGCTGCTGGGCTAGCGTCGGTAACAGAGGAAGTACGGCCGTTCGATACGAAAGGACCATGTAGCGCCAACACCGGCACACTCGCTCCAGAATGGGCGTCGAGTTGGTGAAATTCTCAGCGATCGCCGACATGAACGGTAATATTTCTTGGCAATACTTGACCGCAGGGTTCTCCTGATGTGGTGATACGTAGGGTTGGATGTTTTGAATGAAGACCGTTAGGAGTTGAAGATAGTCTGCAATGGCTAGCTTTGCTTTTTCGTCTTCCGCATTCTTGGCCTCGTTGGCGCGGGTCATCGTTCTCTTAATAATAGGATCACAGTATAATTTGAACATTGAGTAGATCTTATCCAACGGCTGAGCTGAGATGACACATGCCACACCTTCAGTAACCTCTTCCTGGCTCGGTGGTGGGAGTTTGTCCAGAACAGATTCGTAAAAGGCGTGAAGTTGGGTGACGTGATCGGTGAGGAGCTGTTTGCAGTCTGTTCCGAAGAAGCGAAAAGCCAGAGCGGCAGCTCTTACAACCTCCGTCGATTTGTGTTGAAAGCCGGCAATAACGAAACTCAGTTGAGGTTGGAGAAACTCGGGATGTTGAGCCGTCCACTCGGTGTACCTTCCCAGTGCCATTATAGCTTGGAAGCGTAGCTTTTCGTGATCTGGTATTTGAACGATGAGCGGTATCACTTGGTGAAGGACAGTACTCTCTTCTGGGGATACGTTCCGACCCATTGCCCGCATACTGAACAACGGAGCCTCAAGTTCTTGCCAATGAGGGACACTGGTGCTAGTGGCTTGTCCTCCCCATGTTGATATCCATTGTTGAATGAGCTTGAATGCTTTTCCCAGACATACCTCAACGGTGATGACATCGCAGCAGTCTTTCAGTACATCGCCCATCTGGTGCCGGAACTCTCGGAACTTTTCCTCTTGCTCTCGATCGCCATCAAACAGATCTGTCTCATTTGAGTCCTGTGGGGTCGGAAATTCCAGATGTTTGATCATGACGTCCACGAGTCTTTCAAAAACATCAGCATACTGATTGCGTGCTGGTTTATACTTTTCCAAGGTTATCATTTGTTTGAATTCATACCAAAACAGGAATGTTAACGCAACAGCATCTCGATCCCGATCTCTGGCACAGCACTCCAAGATTGATTCTACGAGGCCTCTAAATTCGGCGGGTAGTCGAGCGATCATAACAACCCAGACTTCACCAGCTTCGGCAAATAGCCTTGTTATACCTTTGTAGGTCTCCAGATCTTCCGACTCCGCAACCTCCTGTATTTTGGGTCTTAACGATAGAATGCGAGGGTAGATTATCTGGATTAGTTCAATGGATTCATCTACTTCCCGAGTATCTCTAATAATTGTGCACATGCAATCAATTGCAGCCTCGAACGATACTTCTATCGAAAGAGCGTTTATAATTGCTTCAAAGAGAGAAGAGTTGACGACATCAGCAGCTGGGATCTCACGAAGCCAAGACGATATACACTCGAAAAGATGCGGATTTGAAGCCGCGGTGGCTGTTGAGCGTTTAGCATTGAATTGAAAAGGAAAGATACGACTGTAAAATCAGAAACGTAGTAAAAACTTACGGGAAGATTCGGAATATTGGATTAGAAGTCGTAGAACTTGGGGGGCATTCTCTTCTAACAGTTCCTTCGTTCTAGTTATGAGGTCCTCTTCCTAGTGACACCCAATGATATTAGCCACTTTATTTCCAGAGCATGACATTCAGAGATGTTTTCCTGTGGCATGAGCGAGTCGTGGTCAGCATACCGAGAGATTGATCTTTCGTCCCTCGATCACTTCTTCTGGCAGCACTCTAAGAAACTCCAAGACACAATCCAGTGCGTTGTTCCCAAGCGATGAGCCTACGAGTTGAAGTACATTCTTCCACTCTACCATCTGGATTGCTAGATTTGCTTGGCAAACACATAGTTGTGTCCTAATCGGTCTTGGTCCTTCACGGAAAGTGTTCATAAGCCCAAGGATAGAGTCTCGTAACGCTGGTAAAGACTGCCGAGGAAGTTGATCTAGATCATAGGTGATCTAGAAGAATGAGTATGGTGATAGGATTGTCTCCGAGTACTGGATGGAGTATTTACTTTTCCTTTTAGTGTCGTTGCGGCAAACAGCTTGGCTTCCACGGTAGCTCCAGAGGATGACAGAATAGAGTGGGTAGAAGCCCAAGCCTCAGGCTACAGTTTATGGAGCGTCAGAGTGGCTCTATTGGCAATAAACAGTACTGATATTACGTACAGACTTTTGGAATTTCTCAAGATATTCGTGTGCTTGCGATTTCTGGGACCGATCTTCATTGCTTTGCATAGTCGCCAGAGCAGCAAGTACGGGCGTAAAGTCATCTGGTCCTGTTGAGGCCATGTTAAGTTGTGCTGTGGAGGGGTTGGGTGGAGCTATTTATTCGTTCAGAGCCTTCCAGCCGGCAGGACGATATTTCATCAATCGAATAACAGCAGCATAGATACCACAGAAGCTTGAGAAAGGAGAGGAGAGAGTGGATTGTAGAATCTTGTCAATTGTGCAAGGCGTTAAATTTTGTGTTGATTGATGCGCAGCGTCAGAGGCGTCCAAATGCGGCTCACAGGCGCATGCGGTGGAACTTTCGCCGGCCCGTAGCTGTGTGATTTTGAGTGCCACAGTGCATCACCATTAACCATCTTAAAGGGAACAACCATCAACGACAATTTTCGATACTTTCTACGTCGTACAGAATCTCATCCGGTGCTTCCACAGAACTCTGGATTCTTTTGCTGGAACTCGAGAGCTGGGCTACACCAAACGCACTGCCGTCAAGAAAGCAAGTTGGACTTTGAGCACCATCAACCTACGCAATGACTGGTCGCGGCGGTGGCGGTAGAGGCAAGGTGCTTTTGCCTCCAATCAACTTTATCTTCAAGCTTCTACAGCAGCATTCCACGGTCTCAATATGGTTGTTCGAGCAATTGGCAATCAGGATAGAGGGGAGGATTAGGGTAGGTCTTATGCTGATGGGTAGCTATTAATGGACATGGCTCACAAGATCACGGTCTAGGGTTTCGACGAATTCATGAACCTGGTGGTTGATGACGCGGTGGAAGTTAAGCAAGCTACAAAGACAGATCCCGACGAAAAGCGACGAGAATTAGGTATGATTTTCTCTTTGATAAGGCGTTATAGTAAAATTTTAACACATACAATAGGTCAGATCCTACTAAAGGGGGACAATGTATCTCTCATTCAAGCCCTTCAATAAGAAAACTTATGGTAGTTGTTCTGAGGTTCTTGACCGGAAAAATATTTGACCAAGGCGCATTGAGATACCAAGGAAAAGTTTTATGTTTTGTGTCGACCATCTAATCTACTCGCTACCCTCACAACCTCGAATCAACGATCCGTCGCCTACAATCAACGCGTCCAATCGCCAGTCAGAAGCATCTGTGGGAATCTCCCCTGCTTCGAGAAGCTGTTCTTGAAGTGCTAGTCCGACTACGAAGTAAGTGGTTAAATCAGTTGTACAGATAATGCAACAAATAGAACATTTACTCACCAAGCAATGGCATTCTTTTCGAGTTTCCACTCTCGGATGCCCTCATTTGATGGAAGCGTTGCAGAAAGAAATCATAGAAACCCTTTCCGTGCCCAAGTCTTGCAGTTCCCCTATCAAAAGCCATACCGGGCATGATTATCATGTCAACATGCTCTCCTTTCATTGATTCCCTTGCGTGGTCATTCGATTCGATTTCGGGGTCACTAAGACATTTGCGTCTCCCGGGGATCGAGGCTTTACTTGGAGTCGGGATCCCCCAAGCATCCGGCCCAAGAGCCTCGTAATCCTCTAGTGAGTGCAGAGAAACCATGTCCATGACCGTCTTGGGCCCATCCGTCGCCGGAGAATCCAACTTGTAAGTATATGGCACGTAGACACTCTTGCCTTGGTGAAAGGCATCGTGAACAATATCACTTGTAGAGACCTCTCCTCCCGGCATGGAGAGATAGATGCTAATCCGACTGGCCATTTTGTACTCGGGCAGAGAAAACAAAGTAGTTGCAACTTGCCGGGCTGATTAGAGATGCACATCGGATCAGCAAAGAGATGTAACTTATGCTTTACATACTACAGACATTGATTGTTGATTGAGTCTCCAGACAGCTGTGAGAGCCGGTGCTTCATCGAAGCTCTCAATTCCTTCTTGAGCGTTCGAAGAGCAGTCATTTCTGCGACCATTTCATACGAGAGCCAGCATGAATTGAATCGGTAGTGACTTTAATCGACGGTGACCTGTCCGTATCATGGACTATCTACCATAGTCGAAAATATGGTTGTCGTTGCACAGAAAGACTCATCTCACAGGTTCACATTGCTATTTATAGACTAGCAGGTTGAGGCGAAATTTAACCTTTGACGGCCTTCCGGTGACGACTGTAGTGCCCCCTTGATCTCAAAGGACCTGATCACAACTTCAGACAACACTCGTTTCGCAACAAAACTCAATGCCTCACTCTCTTAGGACGCTGTTGGTTGCTGGCGCTGTTCTCGTATCGGCCGTGAGTTCGCAGGGTGTCCCGCAGTTGACAGGAACATGGACGACCAAGTCGCGGCAGGTCATCACCGGACCGGTACGTACTCCAAAATGTTTCGCGTTCATACCACAGCTGTCAATCTGGGACGAGGAGCTGGGCCTATCAGGAATTTTGTGTTGGCAAAGGCTGACTTCTACAGGGTTTCTACGACCCAGTAAACGAGAAGATGTTTGAGCCGTCGCTCACAGGCTTTTCATATTCTTTTACCGATGATGGCTATTACGAAGTAGCATACTATCGAGCAATATCGAATCGTGTGTCTTTATCACAGTCTATGAAATTGACGAACTATACTAACCAGCTTTGTAGCTACAACACCATCATGTCCTCAAGGAATAGTACAGTGGCAGCACGGCACATTCACAACACCATCCAATGGATCCCTCATCCTGACACCCTTCGGAGTTGATGGCCGTCAACTCCTATCAAATCCGTGCCTGTATCACAATTCCGTATATACACGCTACAACCAAAGCGAGCTCTTCAGAGTAAGTCAAGCCTGAACTGTAATGTTCAATTATAATAGGCACAGAAAAACTAACTGGCTACCCATGCAGAGCTACGAAGTAATCACCGACTCCTACAGCAAAGCACCCCGGCTCAATCTTTTCGCCTTTGATGGAGCCCCCCTAAATCCGATGTACCAAGCCTACAAACCACCTATAATGCTCCCCACACAAACTCTTAACCCTACTACGGCATCTTCAACCGGTGGTGCCACAGCCACAGCATCAACCACTGGAAAGGCTAAGAGGAGTCGTTTTGAGCGTGACGAGGATCTGGGAGGCCCATTGAACCGAAACGTTTTGATAAAGCGGAAAGAGCCGATAAATGCAGATAAATGGTGGTGGATTGGGGCGGGGATGACAGCCATAGGTGGTGTTGGATACATCTGCTTTTGATCGGGACGAGGTGCTTTGATGTTCTCCATAGATAATGTCGTGCTGGGAGTTTTCGGGCATGTTTTGGCGTCTAGGAGTATGTCTTCCTAGATACACTACTCGTACATAGACCGACCATGACCTCGGCATGAGCGTATCTGTAATGATCTTTCGGCAAATCTGCCACTTCACTCATTATGCAATTCTGCCACAGCATCGGTCCCTCTTCCGTGTGATTCCACCCTCTGTTGATTCCCCGAGTGCTTTGGCCTGGCACAGCACCGGCGCATACCGGCCATGGGAGATCAAGTACGCCCACCACGACATCCGGATTTCAAGTAGTTGTCGTGCCGGTGTGGCAAACATCCTCGAGCCATTAACGCGGCTCCGGTAGGACCGTCCACTCAACTCCAGCCCCTAACCCTCCCCTCCCCTCCCCGTCCTTCACAAATCCCCTCCACCTTCCCCTTTCTCCCTTTTAATCCTCATCCGCCCTCTCCCACCAAAACATCCTTCACAACCACTCTAGTCAATCATCCACCCTCCTCACCCTCGGCACCACCCTCTCTAGCTCCTCCCGATCCTTCTCTGTCGGCACCAACCCGAATCTCTCTTCCGCTTTATCCGTCAGCAGGATACCGAGGCCGGCCCAGCCGATCATGCCCAGTCCGAGGAAGATGCGGGTGCGGGGAGGGAGGTTGAGGAAGGAGCTGTGGTGGGGCGGGCGGTCGGTTAATGGGTAGAGGCGTAGGGGAAAATAGGGGAAGCGTACCGGTAGAGGGACATGTTATGGAGACGGAGACCACTACGACATTATTGGGAAGGGGTGGATGTTGCGTTGCTTAAAGGTCGGAAGAAAATCAGAGGCTCAATTGGTTTAGAGGTTACTGTAGGCGAGACTAACCCTATGTCATGGGTGCGTCGAATCATGATGAATTAAGTGTTCTAATTACAAGAACATATTTGTATTCGCGAACCAATCGGTCCCAAACTCTAGAGGAAATCTTTCTAAAGATGTACTTACTAGCCTTTACTCCACAACAATCAATACATTTAATACTACAAGCCGCTTCGTTCCTCATGACCGCTTGAATAAACTGGAGATATTCTCATTACCCATGCATGAAATGATGCTGTCGAAAATACCCAACGCCGAAATCCACGCTGGTGTAGTGGAATGTGCGCCAGCGTCAATGATTCCTTGAAAACAGGCTGTTTCATTGCCCACAAGCTTTGTAAGTCTTGTCAACCTCTTTCTGGTACTTTTGCAGGATACCTTTTCGGTTTATTTTCTGTGCTGCAGTGGTCAAGCCCTGAATGTGTGGTGAGTAGGGGTTCTCAGTTCAAAACAAACCCATTACTTACATTCGCTGCTGTCCATTCCTCATCGGCCATAACAACACCATCAATGATTTCAATACCAGCAAGCCCGCCTGACTTACCCGCTGCTTGTAACTCTTTCAAGACAATGCGGTTCAACTTTTCATTGTGGACAAGCTCCTCGAGACCGCTACCTTGTATATTATTGTCCGCCGCAAGTTTCTTCAGCGCAGGCTCGGCCGGTACGATGATAGCGATGGGTTTGGCACGGTCAGTTGCAGCATGTACACAGATGTTGGCAACAACTGTGGCAGAACGATAGACCGACTCCAGCTGTAAGTTTCCTCACGCGTCAGTACTAGTGCCAATGCTTACGAAGCAAGCAAACCGACCTTTTCCAAAGCAATATATTCTCCGTTGAGCGTCTTGACAAGGTTCTTCTTTCGATCAATGATCTTAAGATGTCCATTAGAGTCCCATTCCCCTATGTCACCTGTTTTGAACCATCCATCTTCTGTTAAAGACTCCTTTGTCTCTTTTTCATTTTCATAGTACCCTTTGAAAACGCTGTCTCCCCTAATCAAGATCTCACCCTGAGGTCTTTGGTTCGTTGAGTAGTAACCTGCATCTGGAAAGTCAACAAGCTTAATTTCAATCGAGGACGGTATGTCTCCCAGAGCATCGTCTGTCCAATGCAAGGGGTCCGTCAGGGCTCCCATGGCCGTCGTTTCTGTAAGACCATATCCCCCTATCATGGGAGTAATGGCAAGAGAGATGAACCGCTGCGTGTCTTTGGCGATAGGTCCTCCTCCGTTCATGCACAGCCGAAGGCGTCCACCAGTAGCATCCTTGATTTTCTTAAAGACCAAAGCATCTAAGATTGCTGTGCCCGGGAGACCAGTAGACATGAGGAAGCCCTTGGCTGCAAGAGCACCCCAGAACAGATTCTTCACAACAAAGCTGCCTTGGTTGACCTTCGCAATTATGCCCTTTTTCACTGACTCCCACACAGCTGGCACACCAACAAGGATAGTTGGCCTAAATTCACGGATGTCTCCCTTGCAATTCCGTACAGAAGAGTCGGACAGAGTTTTGGGGTTTCCATAGCCCATCGTACCACCCCAGAATAAGCAAGCATTCTCAAAGACAAACTCTAAGATGTGAGCAAGCGGGAGGTAGGTTAGGAGCGCATCGCCAGGTCCAAGGTATGGACCAATTATTGTATCGACACCAGCAATGGCGGCGACGACGGCCTTGTGCTTCACTGGCACACCCTTGGGGGTTCCGGTCGAACCCGACGTGTACATTATGCAACACAGATCTTCTGGCTCAGGCGGCACAGTGTCTACTGGATTTCTTTCACCCAACTTCCTCAAATCTTCGAAGCTAAGAATTTCCAGATAATCGAATTCGACCTTGAGTTTCTTGATATCTGCCTGCTTAGCGTCCGTATCGCTGTTGTATACCACATACTTTATCTCTTTAGCTTCCTTCAGCGGATTCAATAGTGTCGGTAAAAGATGGGCATCGCAGTAGATAGCCTTCGCACCGGTCTGAACGAGAGAGTGCTTAAGGCCCTCTTCGCCTAAGGTGTCGTACGCAGTAGCTATAGGAATCGACTGCGAGGTTGCACCATGGGACATTGCAAGCCAATGAGCACTAGGACACGCAGTGTGAGCTTCAACGCTATAGGATATTCGAGCATAGTACATCGAGATCGTACCTAGTTGCTGCGAATAGGTGTAACCGATCACCCTTGATCATACCAAGCTTTCTAAGCCCAGCACCAACCTCTAGACACATTTTTTCATACTCTATGAAGCTGACATAGCTGTAACCACTCAATTCGAAGTAGGTCCACTTCTTATCGACCTCCGTCATTTCGCCATATACCATCTTCTTAACCTTCTTGTTTTCCACATGTGTCGTTACTATTCGTCGAGTACCCACGGCCTTGGCATTGCCATATTTGTCAGCGCTTCGCTTCAAGATGTCGAAGATAGTCCTGACGTCTTCAGAAGGGGTGGTAATAAGTTTGTCCTTAGCAGCAGGGTGTCTTCGCGGTATAGTCTCGCCTGCCGAAGGCTCATAGCCAGATGCATCGACACTAAACGGGGGCCTTCTGGATAATCGAGGATAGAGAGGTTGTCTGTTTTTAGACATCTTGACGGTGTATATTTCTAGGTGGTAGGTAGTAAAGAAAACTAGGGTAGGTTGGAGAAGGGGAGTTAGCAATAATTGGCGAAAGTACTACAACGCAACACGCAGATTGAAGCTCCGTCGATGATGCATTGCTTAGTCACTGTGCATATCACCGGCTGTACCCGCGATTGTGATACAGTACTTTACCTTACCACACTTACATTATTACCGTCAATGATACCTTACCTTACTTTGTAATGTTGTTTATATTTTTTACACTTCCGAGTTTAAACGTGACCTGCTACAAATTGACCCAGATCTCTACAACGCTCTAAACTACATCGTACTGCTCAACGACTTGCCCATAGAGTATGAAGGTCACGGTTACTTCTCAAGCACCTTTGGTTCCACGTTTTTCGAGACATTTAAGCCACAGGCTGATGGTTTGTATTATTGTAAGCCTCTGAATGCATTAATGTACACGGGAGAGCTTAGGAATGGCTTACGCCTACAAATACAGACAGCTGCACCTCAGATGAAGCTTGATGGCAGTAAGTAGGGTGAGCAAATTAACGAGGAAAAGTGAGAGTCGGCTTTCAACATAGAATGAAGGGAAGTAAGAGGTCCCATTCCGCTCACAGGGTGATATGCATCATCTTACGCAGGTACGCTATAAACTCTCGTAGATGCAGATTTGCACACTTCTGAGTGAGCGGTCTGTTTAATTAAGACTTTTTCCCCCGAAATCATTGCCTACAACACTGAACGCGGGCATTTCATGAGGGCATTGGATGGCAGAGCTTGCTTTGAGTTGGACAACTTTCCAGTTGAAAGAGTGGAGGAATAGATTCTTGTACTCTGGGATGACCGCAAGATCTCGACCACACAAGTTTCCGGCTGATGGAGAAGTCGCCTAAAATAATTCAAGATCAACCGCCTTTACGTGTTAATGATGCGCTCCACGAACCTTATAACTTGTCATCTCCTATGACCAAATTTGGAGGCCGAAGTCTGCACTTGGAACGGCTTCCGAACTGGAAAGCTCGCGCGATTGATGCCTAATGCTACTCATGCTCGAATATCTCGGGAGGTTGATTTTCTACGAGTGATCAAAGCTACTGGAGATGAGGCGAGTTGTTAAACGATGTTCATATTGTCTACGGGAGAAACGTCAAATACTCCAAACGCCAATCGCATCTCATCCCACTACCTAATCAGCCCAGATGACCCACAAAGAAACATTAGCAAGGATTCGGGCGAAGTCAATATACTATGAATCTCAGCGATAGTCCTGACGATTTTTCCCTCAGTGACTTCGATGGCGATGTTCATCCCATTTCTGTCTTCTTGCCGCATTAGCCGCCGCTACTCTGTCCATCCTCTCATGCCTTTTCCTGCGCGCAGCACGGCGAGCTTCTCTGTCGCCATGCTTGCGTTGCTTTTCACTCGGAGACGACTGGTGGGTAGGTCTCCTGTGGGATTCTGGAACGGATTGAGCGCAACCCATGGTTGATAACACTAGAGAACTTGCTGCTGGTTGTTTCTGGGGTAGTCGATATCTGTGGCTTTTCCTGTTTGCTCTGGGGAGAAAGATTGCGACCGAAATATACAAACGTCGTACCCAAGGGCCAGGATCCGTGTTGGGTGGTGTATTCTAATACCGACCGAGGGGACAGCGAGTATGCAGAACATAACAGCGAGTGGCTATGCATTACAGAGGGACTTCGACGAACAACACAACGAGCAAAGAAATGCGGCGGTATTGACAAGGAATAATGTCATTGTTATCAAGTCCCACGACTCTTTGTCCCGACTCCCTTTCATAGCTGAAAATACACGTGAGATAATGACATTGTTTCCCCATTCATCACAATTTACATGGCTACCTAAGGACGGGAACCTTGACCTTGATCATCTCCTATTCCCTCAGGCGTCTTACCATTGTCCAGGTCTCAAACAAGGAACGCACTGGACTAGACAATTCCATATAAAACAGCCACGCTCTCTTCGTGCCTCGATTTCTCTCTCCACAGTGCTCACCCTCAACACAATCAGTACTTAATAACGAAGCTCAAACCAAAGCCAAGCACAACTCGGCTGAGTATCCATCTCTCCCTATTCACCAAGCACACACTAACCAAAATGGGCTGCATCTCCTCCAAGCAAAGCCGCTACGACGCCGAAGACTACAACGGTGAAAAACCTGTTGTCCTTGCTCATGATCAATACACACGCCGCGCACAAGAAGAAGATGAGCGCAACCGCCGCGCAATGCGGGTGCAGCATGAGCGTAGCCAGGGACAGTGGGATCTAGGCGGAGGAGTAGTACTAGAGGCAGATCCAGAAGTCAAGGGGGCTTATAAGCTGCCTAATTGATTGAAATGATAGAAAACCATCATTCGTAATTGACCACCGTCCACGGCCTCTCCACTCCTCAACCAACATAGAAATGCTAACTGATCTTCCTGTCCTAGCCATCCAAATTTGTAGACATTTCTTCTTTCTCTACTGTAGAAGGATCTTCCGGGTCCCCTTGTAAATGGAAGATCTGGCGTATAAGATAGATGGTGGCCAGGTGGGGGTTCGGAGAGGTAAAGTCGAAGAGGGAGAGGAGGAGGAATGCCTTTTGGCAAGGAAAGTGGGGGGAGAGAATATGGTGGATGTGCAGAGTTCTCTGGGGTTTGTGAATTGACACGGCATGGGACGCTTGACACACCGAGAAAACCCTGGGAGATGGAAGGGAGTGATTCAGATATTGAAAGAAAAGCTAGAGGATCAGCGCTTCCGAACCTTTAAGAAGCCAAGCCTGCGGTATAATCTATATGCTCTGGGGAACTAAATCGAGCAGGTTATATAGTTCATGCATGTAAAGTCCTCGAAACTACATTACCTTCCCTAACCCCACTATCCCCAACACCACCCTCGCAACCACCCACCTTCCCACCCATCCCACCGCCACAAGCCCCGCTGGCCCCATGTACCCGCACCCAAGCAAGATCCTCAATGCCTCTAGATTCTGTACCGCAACGGCCCATTCAACGCCCCTACCCACATTGCCGCCAGCGTCGTCGTATTTCCAAACAACCATAAGGATGGGGAACAGTTTCATACAGGAGCTGACAAAAAGGGCGGTGCTGATGCTGTTACCGTTCGAGGTGGGTTTTGATACGGTCGTCGCTGGGGTGCTGCTACCTGAAGAGTTGGTAGACATGATAGTGTTTCCAAGACCGAGGAAGCGGGCGAGCCAGCGGATGGTGAGGTGTTGGGCTAGGGTCGTAAGGAAGGAGAGAAGAAGGTAGAAGGTGTATTGAAAGAGGATTGGGAGTTGAGGGATTTGGGAGGAGGCGGTTAAGACGGGAGGAAGGGATTCGATGTGTGACCATGTAAGGTAAACATCGAAGAGGAGGAGGAGAACACCGAGGCGGGTTATAGACGGCTGGATCGGGCGTTAATGGGCGAGGAGGATGGAATGTTTGGGGGGGGGTTTTGGGGAACGAACGTCGAGTTCATCGTCTGAGCGACCGAGGCGGTTGAAGAGCAGATGGCGATAGACCTGAGTTTTACGGATCAGCATCTGTGCGTTGTAAGGGAAGGATGGCAGTTATTTGCAGTGGAAACTGTACTTTGGACCATCTTCTAAACTGTTGAGGTGGGTTAAAAAAAGCTATTTAGTGATTACTGACCTGTGGCTTCACAAGCACCAAATCGATAAACAGCACAACAAAATCATGCTCAACGTATTTGTCCGCAAACCGCTTGCATCGCGGGCATTGCGTCAACCGTACATCCCCTCCAGTAGCTCCCCCTGTCGCCTTGATCTTCGGTCCACCGGCAGAGCTTATCTGGATGCCATTTTCAGCGGTCTTGGTAGACGGGTTGTTGGAGGTGCCCCGATTGTTGCTGCTATGAAGAACATGGTAGAGCTGAGGAACCGGGTAACGACATTCGATGCAGATGGGCATGCTAAGATCATCTACATGGTAAGAGATACCTAAGGCGCTAGTGTGCGAGTATTGAATGGTGATGTGAGGTTTTAAGCGGGTAGGGCTGGGATTGATGATGATTTGACAGATATGGACTAGCGGCATACGGTATCATTTTCTTGAGGATGTCCGGAATATTGGCATGTGATTGTAAAAGCCTCATTTGAACGTTACTGATGGCCCCTACTGCGTCGCCAGAGGGCTTCTACATTCAGTATGGAGGGTCTTCGAAGACCGTCAGCTTGCCTTCGTACAATCCATTTGGCCATCAATAGACGACAACGATTATGCTGGTTCGCCAGTCTGAAATGTACAGCAAGATCAACAGCTGATATCGGAGCTAGAAACTTTGTTCAGATAAACGCTGCAGGCAATGGTTACCGAGGGCATGGGATAGCCATTCCTGCCAGATCGTACGCTCCATCTATTGAGGCGTCAGCTCCTAATGCTCGACAATCTTCGAATAGGTAAGAGATTTGGGAAATCCCACACTGCTGCCTAGGTTGAGGCTCACATGCTGAGAAAACTTCGGTGAAAATTTGTTAATTGTTTCCACTAGCCTGCTGCGAAGCAGAAGAGTTGCTATTAAAGATAATTTCCAAATTCGTGGCACCCGAACTTCTCTTGGTAACCGTGCATATTATGAGACATGTCCTGTCCAAGAAAGTACCGCAGAAGTAGTGACACGAATGCTGAATGCGGGCGCCCACATTGTTGGTAAAGCGCATCTTAGCTCCTTTGCGATGATGGAGCATCCGACTCAAAGTGTCAACTACCAAGCCCCTTTTAACCCGCGGGGAGATGGCTATTTGATAACACGTGGCAGCAGTGGGGGAAGCGCTGCCGCAGTCGCTGCTTATGAGTGGATAGATATTTCCGTCTGTAGTGATAGTAAGATTCTTCGTCTCGCCAGGATGTGAAATTTGAGCTCACCGATACAAGCCACAGGAAGCGCTCGGATTCCTGCTCTTCAGACTGGAATTTTTGGCTTTCGGCCATCAACCCATTCCATATCCACCCGAGGCTTAGTAGAGGTATGGAAGGCCGTGGACACTCCTGCATGGGTTGGAAGAGACCTGCAGCTATTTCCTAATGTCTTGAACGTTCTGCGTCCAACTGGATCAGAACCTCGATTGTCAAAAACTTCATCATTTGATATCCTCTATCCTGTTGATTTCATGCCTGAAGGCAATCCCGAGCAAGTGGAAGCTATGGAGGTTTTCATCAACGACATGGTAGAATCTTCAGGGTGCTCTTACCGCAAAATCTCCATTCGAGAAGATTGGCACAAAACAGCCCCTGTAGAGGAGAAGGATCTGCGCGAATATCTCTATCAAGTAGGCTTCTACTTTGAATAGGCTCACTCGATTGCTAAAGTCATCAAACAGACAACTCGCCATGGCTGATTCTACTCCGCATACCATGCTTTCGATGCATTCAGGCAGGAATACGTCGAAGCCCATGGTCACGCTCCGTTTGTGACGGAAGTCGTGAGATGGTATTGGTATGAGTGCATTACGCAATCAAAAATTGTCACAAGAGCTTACCATAGATAGGTCCTTGGGAAGTGAAGTAAACGCGGATCAGCATTTTGAGATAATGAGTCGTCTCTCGATCTTCAAAGCCTGGTTTCTTGATCATTACAACCTACATGGGCCCCACAGCAGTATCATTGCATTACATATTGATACCGTCAAGGCGAAATACCGGGATGAGTACCCAGGCAACAGTAACCCTGAGGTACCGGGACTTCGCGCAACATATCTTTCGGCAATTCTAGAGGCTCCGGAGTTGGCCATACCAAGTAAGCTATGCCTCCAACTCGTTCTTCTTTCGAATCAGTATGCAGAGATTTTCATAATAACGCATCTCGTTCCTAGTCTCTCGGATCCCGTATCAATCTCGCATCACTGGGAAAGAGGAACAGTTACCGATGGTTGTTTCGCTGATGGGAGCACCTAACACGGACATGGAACTTATTCAGTGGACGTTGGACAAATTGCAGATGGCTGGTCGTCCGACGAAAGTCATGACGGGTAAGACACCTTTCAAAAGCTGTGTCGGAACTCGCGGGAAGGTTTAAATACGAAGCTCATTCGTCTACAATGGATTTAACAGTCCTTTCCTTTCACACGCGACTTTCCTCCACTATATTCAATGAAGACGTATTTCGATCTACTCTGATGTGAGCCAGTTCAAACGCGAGGACGTCAACATAGTTTAAAAATATATAAAGAATTTAAAAAGAATATACGCTTAAAGTTATGATTCATGTGAGTTTTGTCGACCTCTTCACAGAAGAAGTTTTAAATAAGTTAAGTCATTAAAAGTTGGTGCATCCGGTTAGTAGGTGAACCCTTCTAAAGCAAAACCAAGCTGTCCAGGGCTGAACGAATTTCCTTGGGACCCTTCAGCCCTGTCTCGACACCGAGACCTCATGGTCCCATCTTGGAGGTCGAGTGTCATGAGATCGGGTTTCTGTGGCACATTGAAGTGCTGGCAAGACGGTTTGGCATCGTTGATGCTTTCGTTCTTTTTGTGTCGCGATTGGTTGTGCGATGGGGATTTTGGCCAAGTTGTCTGCCTCGCCAAGCTGAGCTGAGGTGCCAGATATACGGATACGATGGTTTGCATGGTCAACAGTGAGGAAGACGAGGTATGAAGATGAAGTTGGGAGGAACGGAGATATAAAGGTGCCTTGCAGTAATGCTTTTCTTTTTGCACGAATACTGCAGTCTCCAAATCGTGACTTTCCAGGCAGAAAGAAACTAGGTTCTCCCAACCAATTCTGTCATCTCTTACATCTTCAGCTATACCCCTTTTCTTCGTCGTCTAAAGGATCAAGCAGCAACACCAACAACTAAAATGCACTTCCCGATCCTCACCGCCTCCCTCGCCCTCCTAGCCACCACAACCCTCTCGGCACCCCTCGAGGCCAGAACGCCCAAGATCGTCCTCTCCTTCGCGGGCGCAACTCCAGAGGCGTTCTACACCGAGATCCCACCCACGGACGGGACCTTGTTTGCAATCAGGACGTACCCCCTCTCTCTGTCTCAAGCGATTCCCTTGCGCCACCTTTCCTTTCAGGTCAGTTGCTCATTTGCGAGTTAGAACATCCTGAGATCTCGGTTTCAAAAATCACTCTCCTGGGTGCTGGGCAGTGCACCATTGACGGGGTGGACTCGAGCAGGACTACTGTTACGACGGGCCAGACGGTTGATGTTGGACCGCCTCAGGTGCAGGTTAGTGGGACTTGCTATGCTTGAGGAGGTAATTCGGGGGGGCGGGAGTTCAGGGGTACGGGCGGATGCTGTGAGAGAAAGAAAGTTGTCGGTTTTGATGATGGGGAGTGCATGACGCAGGATTTTGTAGTTTCACAACATCGCTCTTTGCGAAGCGAAGGCGTTTGTGAGGAGAAAGTAGGATGTCGCTCTTTGGTCCCTTTTTTAATTTGGACGGGTAGTTTAGTTTCAAATGGATACGCAGCTCACGAGGGTCGGTTGCAAAAGTCGTTGCCGATTTTTTGGTGAGGATCGTTCAAGAAAATCGGCAACGACTTTTGCAACCGACCCTCGTCACAAAGTCTGACCAGACAGTTTAAGCGGATTTGACATCTGGAATTTCCATTTTTTGTGTATCTTCATGGCAAAGCGCTGATCATAGAGAACGGCGTCCGTACCGTATACCCTTAAGTAATACGTATTTATAAGACATGAACGCGCTTTTACCAATTGAGCCGAAGCTCACATCCAGCAGCGAACCTAAATTTCAGGCTTATACTCTCCCTGACCCTTCAATATCTCATCAAAATCCCCATACTCGAATCCCGACAGAATCAACGAGGACTCCCTTGCGTTCCACAAGATACACTTCACCTCATCGCCCTTCCCATCCTTATCTCCAATCCTGCAAAGAGCTACCGAGGGGTCACTCGCCTCTGCCTTCTTATCCAGCACGGCAAAGAACTTCCTCTCCAAATTCACATCCTTCGGTGCTTCCTTGAGCCATTCGGCTACACTGTCGACAATCTGGCCGACGAATGGCGATTTGAAGGATCTGTCAATGGGCACTCTGGTGGCGTCTTGATTGCCACCATCTGGCTTCTTTCGGGGCGCGGCTGCGTAGTCTTTTACGGCCAAGTAGTAGAACCATCCTTCCACGGTGCTGCCGTCGTGGGCCATTTGGAGTAGATTGTCAAGGGTCTGAAGTTGTTAGTGACTACTAGTAGATGTACAAATGACGTTTTCATACCTCGACAGAAAGATTTTCGAGACAAAACAGTGCGAATGGTGGGTTTACGAATACGCCCATGATGTTGTCAATCTGAGAGGCTTGATTTGGGCAAGATGATAAAACGTGAGATGGAAGTGATCCTCGAGAAGTGAGATCAGAAGTGCACAATTCCGGGGATGATCCAAGAGACGAGGTGGGAGCAGCAATGGAACAGCTGAGCAAAAGCTGAAAACCTGTTATAACAAAGGCACGTATTTTCAGGTTCATTGGTCCTGACACAAAACAGATGGGCCCATTTTATTGTTTTTCCAACATTCGGAAGAGAGCGTGAGGGTATCACGCCTTATTCATACAGCCACGATGCCACATGTTTCATCCGAGTATCTCAATGTTGCGCAACTGCGGCGTGCGAACAGACCTCAAGTCTCAGGCCCAGCCGACTCTGTCAGCAGGCTTTCTCAGGTCGCTGGGCAGCCTTCCCACGAAATAATGTTCATTCAGTGTGTATTCCTTCCTGCCCGGCAGCTTTCACGAAAGATATGAGGCCTTGTTCACTTAGAGTCTGATCAGGAGAGTTATAGCTAAGGCCAGCGAGTTTGAAGCTATATAAAATTTCGCTCATGAAATTGAACAGCAACTCTTCCCTTGTGCGTATCGACGATGACCTGTAAGCGCCAATGCAGGAGTTTCGGGGACGACCATTCGGCTTATTTGTTGGACGCGTTGGTGTCACAGGGGCAAGGCTGCGGGTCAGAATCACCGAGATCCTCCCTTTATAACCAGATTTCATTTATAGCAAAAACAACGCTGACTGTCCTGGGTATCAAAAACCATAAAAACAGGGTAATTTCTTTTAGAATCAGCCCTATCAGTCACGCGACACAAGATTTGTATGAGGATTTTGACACTTTACATATTCTAATGGGACCAAGGTTTTCAGGGTTATAGCCAGATTTCCGTTGTTTTTGGTGGTGTTTCGGCCGAATCTTCGCGAGGTCTCCGTTGTAACCAGATTTTCGTTATATAAAATTCCGTTATAACCAGCTTTGACTGTGCCTTCTCTCCTTCTCGTATGAAACCCCTCGCCCTACGGCACATACCTTCTTCACTTGACAATACAGAACCAAGGATTGGGTCTCGGGATAATTCTCAGCTATGTCTGCTAGCTATCTCAGTCTCCGCGTTCATCCTTAATCTCAGCCTCTCAGCTGCTCGCCAAGATTCCTCCGTCCTTGAACCTCTCCAACATTCTCGCCCTTCACACAAAGATACAGAGGTGGAATCTCCGAATACTAGAAAAAAAGCCCCAATAGTTAAGGAAAGGTTCTGTCAAGCCTTCCAACATGCATCCACACGAAAGAGGCAAGCAATCCTAACGACCAAGGCAACATCGTATCAGTCTCTGTGACCTATGCCTCACAGGCACCAGTACCCGATGGCATTAATTGCCATTTGCTGCCGAAGAATCTAACCTACGCGTCTCAAATGTATGTTGAATAAGCCTGAAAGCATTTCAACCGTTCGAAAGTCGATATCGGCTCCTTTCAAATGTATCCGTGTTGCTAGGCTATTCGTTTCATATGCAGCCATTCCTATCATACGCTTGAATGACATGCTCAGAAAAGATCGATGTTCGGCATTTAATTACTTCGTGGCCTGGGCAGGCAAGTAACCCCCGAGACCAGGCAACACCGTGTCAGGCTTCCCATCTTGCATCCACATGAAACAGATCATGAGCTGCGCAGATGAAATAAGCATGTGATGGAACGAGTTTCGATTGAACTCAACGAATGCTTGGTGTCTTGCACGCAAAAATTGTGAATGGACGCCACAGTTATGCCAACACTTGGCAACCATCTTTTATATGCTGCGCCATATTGAAGGACCAATACGTGTTACCATACTTTACTCATACACCCTCTCTGTTCTCTTTCCCAATTCCCACGACGTAGCAGGACATGCGGCGTCTTCAAAGCATGTATATAAAAGCACTCGACCACCGAGTCCTCCTCAAACCATATCACTCCCCTCCTGTAACTCCTTCTCTGACGATTGATCTCATCTTGAAAGACATTTCGCTCTTAGACTATTGACTATACCCAGTTTCATCAATCTTTATAGGCAAGATGGAAAGCTTGCTCTCGTTGCTGCAGCCGGCCTCCTGCAGGCGTGGTCTAGCGAGGCATATACAAATGAAAATACGATTCCTTCTGTCCGCGTACATCCCAGAGGACTTGTCAAGAGAGACGGACGTGACTGCGGCAAGTTTATCATGTACTGTGAAAAAGCCGCAGGAGCATGCAACAATGCCTGTTATCACACAAACTGTATAGACTCGAGCTCTACAACGATGATGTCAGTTCTTCCGCTTGATCTCATCATTTTGCCGCTTTACTGATGATAATTGTGATCACAGCTACGATGCCGGCAATAATAATGACAAGAACCGTCTGCAGTCTGGTTGTCAGACTTCAGACGGCAGCGTTTGCAACAATATGCCCTTCAGTCAAAAGCTGCATGATCCATTCAATAGCAATCCTGGAGACATTACTATTAATTGCGACGAGTGGCCAATGGCCGCAATCAAACAAGACGACTACATAGATGGGACCATCAGAAACAGCCTTCGTTGCATACCCGCAGGAGAAAATTCCAGTACGCCGGCCTCATGATCGTCTCTATCTTTGAATTTCCTTTTTGACGCTGACTGTGTCCACAGGCGGTGGATCTCAACTAAGTAAATGGTTCGATGGGAGCAACGCAAATGGTCCAAAGAAAACTTGTTCTGGTGATATGCAAGACGGCGACCATTGGACTGTCGAATTCAACTTGGACAATGTAGCCGACGCCACGTAAGCACATCTCATTCCTCAAGTAATGGCAGGCTCAGTTACTGACCCAGAGCAGGAAAGTCGACCATTGCAAGAACCCAGGCAACTGTGACAGCGACCCGTATCAATTCCACATGACCAAGAAGAACGGCCACCTCAGCTATCCGTATGACGTCGACAAAGACAACCACTACGCTCTCGGCAAGACCCAGCCAGATCTCCTACAATGCAAGGTTGTCGTCGACCTGCACGGCACTGTGGTCACGGGGACGGTCTACGACGTGAAGGGCAACCAGCAAGGCACTCAGGATGGTACCTTCCAGAAAAAGGAGGATTCTATCATCGTTAAAGGCCTTCCGCTGCCTCTCGCTATCATATACCAAGCCGACGACAGTAACCCTGTGGCTTTTAACTATGGGGCAGCGGACTTCTTCAGTACCGATCTCATGAAGTTCTTTTTCTGGGAGTCGAATGAGAAGGGCTCCAGTAAGCAGAGAAATGATGATGGGAGGTATTGTGATATCAAGACCGAGGGGACGGAGTCGGTCATTGATTGTTACTTCCCTTGTGTTGCGGCCAACTCATACATTTGATGAAGTTTTGAAGGAATGGTAATTAGGAAGGGAGTTTTAGTGTTATAATGCAAGTCTCGATGAAAATAAAGAAAGTTTTTTTTGGTTTCGTATGTGCATGCTACAGCCAACTGGTTTCAAAGCAATTGGCCGGTCGAGTCAGCCTCGACTTTTTCTGTTCTGAAGCCCGTTTTCCCATAATTCCAATGCAAATTCACTGATATTCTCCTCCTATCATAACCTACTTAATCGTCCATGTCATAATCTACTTCAACCGCTTCCTTCTCACCAAAGTGACCATCTGCCCGTCTTTGATACCAACCCTCAGCCTCTCCCACAACTCCTCAAAACCCTCAAACTTACACACGTCCTTCAAACCCAAATGACTTGCCACATTCTCCACGCTCGCTCCATGCTCCACTAGAATTTGCGCTACCTCTAACATCGCCTTTCCCAGATTAATCCTGTCTCCATAAAATTTTCCTGTATCCAATGCAATATGAAGTGCCGTTGGTCCATGGCCAGGAGAACTCCAGCCAGTACTAGCGTGTAAATCTGCGCCATGTGAGATGAGCAAGGACACGATGGCGGGCTCCCCGAGCATCGCCGCGAGGTGGAGAGGGGTACCTGTCCAGGATTGGCCACCGGCAAGGCCGGAAGGCCGAATCCAGCGGTCAGCTCTCCATTGGAATGTGGTGCTATTCGGATCGGCACCGGCAGAGAGGAGGAGTGCGACGGTGGGGAAATCACCATTGATGCTCGCTGTGTGAAGGAGTCTCCAGCCATTTTGATCGGTGCAATGCAGGTTGGCCGAATGGGAGAGGAGAGCGGATGATGCGGAAGTTTTCCTAACCTTGACTGCTCTTTGGAGGGCGGTATACCCTTCTTGGTCTGGGGAATCAAGGAGTTTGGCGTGACATAAGGATGTGTAGACAATCTCGAAGATGTCTTCGTCTCTCGTGGGAATTCGCTCCGGTAGTCGAAGCCAGTGGTCCGGATTTCGTTTTTTAGCAGCGTGGCCGATGAGGAGACGAAGGGCTGAAAGGCGATTGTAGATAGCTGCGAGCAGAAAGGCATCCCAGGGCCCGCACAGAGGTCGGTATGGATCTACGCCGGCATTCAGGAGATGTACAGTAAGAGCGGATTCGTAGTTGTCCTCGACTCGCATGATCGCCATGTGAAGCAGAGTTTGGCTCTTATAATTAGTGGCATTGACTTCGAGTCCATGATCGATATACATGCCCAATATCGATCGGAAGTCTTCAAAGGGCGAAGCACTGATCGATTTTTGGTGAAATAAACCTTCCAGCGCCTCGTGTCCTAATGGCGAATGACCATACATCTTGATCGTCGGATTCGCCCCATGTTTAAGCAACATGTTCACCGCCTTTGGCTGAAGTGCCCAATACCACGCTGACTTGCGCAAGAGGTCATCAAGTGATTGTCCCGTACGCAGAATCGCCCCTTTTGCCAAGAGCAGGTGAAAGACTGGCCAATTTTCGGCCGCAAGTGCGATAGCTAAAGGCGTTTCAAGTCTAGTATCACTATCTAAGATACAGTCAAAGCTGGTTATAACGGAATTTTATATAACGAAAATCTGGTTACAACGGAGACCTCGCGAAGATTCGGCCGAAACACCACCAAAAACAACGGAAATCTGGCTATAACCCTGTAACGGAACAACTTTTTGAAAACCTTGGTGGTCCCATTAGAATATGTAAAGTGTCAAAATCCTCATACAAATCTTGTGTCGCATGACTGATAGGGCTGATTCTAAAAGAAATTACCCTGTTTTTATGGTTTTTGATACCTAGGACAGTCAGCGTTGTTTTTGCTATAAATGAAATCTGGTTATAAAGGGAGGATCTCGGTGATTTGCCACTCCCGTTATATCCAGCTTTGACTGTACTCCCGCCTTGGCGCTCCATGTTCACTATGCCAGGCGGAGCGTGGGCTAGTAATAACTCAAACACTTCCTCCGTTTCTGCCTTTGTTCCAAAACCTGCTATGGAGCCTCCGCAGAATACATGAAAGGGAGTGGAATCTTGGGAATCTTTTGCGTTAACGTTAACGCCGCTTTGAAGGAGAAACCTGATAGTATGAACGTCTAGTGGTCGGGCTTCTACCGCAAGATGTAGTGCATTGCTCCCTTGACCATTTGTTGCGCAGATGTCTGCGCCATAGCTAATCAGCATCTTGGCCGTAATGAATCGAATAGATTCGGGCCCCTTTGCGTTGCCTTGTGGAGCCATCTCACAAGCTGCCAATAGTGGTGTCATTTTTTGGATGTTTCTTACATCAATGTTGATGCCCCCTTCAATGAGGGCTTTCGCGGTGCTGTGATTGCCGCATGCAACAGCGTAGTGTAAAGGAGATGGTCTCTCTTCTAGAGGTCGATACCTTTCGCCTTCTGAATCAGGGTCATTGTCCTCGGAATTAGTGTTATTGACGACATAAGCCCCATTTGCCATCAAAATATTCACGATCTCTGGGTCTATCAGGAACGCAGCTCGTTGTAGGGGAGTCCAATTTCTGTACGGGCTCTTCACGTCAGCTCCCAATTTGACAAGCAAGAGTACCACAAGGGCCTTCCCGTCTCTGATAGCGCCATGTAATAATTTCGATCTCCACTCCTCGGATGAGTATGCCTTGCTATGTCCGGAATATTAGCATGTGATTGTAAAAGCAATTCCACCACTGCTTTGGACGTAGGGCAAAGTTGTCCTAGAGATAGAGGTGTGCCAACTCAATGTCAACAAAGGCAGAAGAGTACCTTATTGTATGCCCCTTTCATATCGGCGTCCCAAACAAACATTTTCCTTCCCACTGTAATTACTCAAGACTTGGGGTAGTACTAAGATGTTCAAGCATGTACGGAGTTTCAATCAACGGCCATGGCTGAAAACAGAAGAAGGCGTTGTGCACTTATCTGGAATCACGAGATTGGATAGGCTATGAAAGGAGACCCATGTCTCCAGACTGACGTCGCGCAGCAGAGAAAATACCATGGACGTTTCGGTCGTAATCGGCCACCTCAGAGAGTCCCACCATGATAACTACCTCCTGACCAGTAGCAGCGATGGGCAATCCGATTTGGCAAAAGCTCTACCATTGACTGAAGACCCAAACCTCCGGGTTCCTGCATACCGAAATCACAAGCAGGGCTTTCATGTTTCAGGCCCCTTCGCGGCTTTTCCTATAGCTGGCCTAGCAGTAATGTTTAGTTAGTAGACGTCCATCACGCCTTCGCCAGGCTTGTGAACTGCAGAATTCAAGCATTGAAGGTTTCATGACGACGCACCTCCTGCTCGACTTGTAACCCATCAACCACAGGGGCCAGTTCGCTCAAGATCTCGTAAGCTTTCTTGTGAAATTCGAGCTGGGCGGCGATCAGATCTGCTAGGTTCCGTAGCGGCTCGGGTGTATCAAGGACCTATAGACCATCCTATGAGCATAGCTGGAATCGCAGCTCGAAGAATTTCACATACATTCTTCATCACACCAACCGCCTCTTCTGTCTGGTTCACAAAATCATCCTCCTTTTGCTCCACTTCCTGTCTTGCCTCCTCAGTCATCGTAGCCATCTCATCATCAGGATTCATGCTTCTGCCTACTCCGGTCTTTCCCTTTGCCTTTGTAGCATCAAGACTCAATCTCGAGTTTTCTACGCTTCTCCTAGCCCTTGTCGCGAACATCAAGTTCGTGTTCAGGGTTGTGCTCCATCCCGCCAAGAACCTAGATTGGATCTGCTTATCTTGGGCCAAGCGCGCCTCTCCCACCTGCTCGGACGCAAGAGCATACTTTTCAAGGGCTGTAGAGAGAGGGTCCTCGCCAGCACCAGTGTGGGTTTCATTCAAAAGCTGGGAGCCGGCGAGGGAAGCGCGCGCAATTGCGTGGTTGAATGTCTTGGGCTGGGGTTTCGCGGATGGAGGTGCGGTGAAGGCAGTTTGAACTTCCGCAGGAGAAGTAGCGTGAGAGAGAAGCTGGACTTTGTCGGAGATGGTACGGCCGAGGTCGTTGAACGATTCACGGATATGGGGAGGGTAGTCATAAGCTTCATTCGAGTATTGAGAGCTTGAGGGAAGGTTAGTGAAGACACTGGTTAGGAGGGGTTAATGGGGGTTCTCCTTCGGACGTACGTGACCTGCAACAGCTTTTGATGGACTTGCTTCAAGGCATCAACACGTTTCTCCAATTCGACATAGTCCGGGGGAAGCTCAGTCTATGGCCAGTAAGAGAGCTGAAGTTGGCTTTGAAGAAAGTATGGGGAAGCCTTGTACTTTGCCTTCGGCCTGACCAGTAAGTTCCTTGGCCCATTGCGTAGTTCTAGTTGCGAAGGGAGAGATAGATGATCTGTCCAAGAACTCGTGAGTCAGTCACAGTCGTGCAAGCTACCATCAATTGCGGGACTCACGAGATGTTCTTCCCAAAGGCCTGAAATTTGTCCATGTCGAGAGCTATGTCAGGCACAACGTTGCGGCTTAAGACGCAGAAATTCGAATTCGGAAATCTGGGTGCGGGCTTTTTCTGTCGACTAAGCTGTTGTGTGTGAACTTGTCGTTTCTCAAATGGATATTGTTGCTCTAACAGATGGCATGCGAAGGATGCACACCCCTGTCACTTACGGTCCAGTGACTAGATCTCTGATCCGGTGTGAAATTCATTATCTAGTTCAGGTACAATTACTACCTACGATAGTTAACTTCGATAGAGGTACTCAGACACTACACAACAAAGTCAAGGAAACCTGGTGAGAGGAGTATGGTTCGTCTGGTTTACCATCTAAAATATGTAATTACAAGAAGATTTTCGCCAAGGGCAATGGGAGCCGGTACCCATCCGTAAGAACATATTAAGAGAAGATGGGAGCCGTCAAACCGCGGAGCAAAGAACGCCCATGGAAATAGGATATGAGTACACTGCTTCCCAAGCAGAAGGCTTTAGACTGAGAAAAATGGCTTTGAAAAATCATTCCTTTCAAGGCTTCTTTTCACCCTCATTTGCTCCACCCTGTTCTCCCTCGCTAGGTGTCTCACCAGCGTTCCCCGGTGGTGGTGTCGACTGGTCGTCGGCTCTGGCCTTATGCATCTTGTCGAAGAGGTTGAGGCTTGCCATCTGTAGCTCATCGGTCTTCTCCTTAAGCTCAGTAGCAGTAGCAGTACCCTCGCCGGTCTGGTTCTTCGCAACGAATTCCCGGAGACTGGCAATCTTCTCCTTAATTTGGTCGGCTTCAGTCTTGTCGAGCTTATCGGCAAAGTCTTTGAGAGCCTTCTCAGTGTCGTTCAAGACACTGTCAGCGCGGTTGGCGGCCTCGATAGCAGACTTGCGTTCCTTATCTTGCTCTCCATACTTCTCGGCGTCGTTAACCATACCCTGGATTTCAGAGTCCGAGAGACCAGATCCGGAGGCAATAGTGATGGACTGGTCCTTGTTTGTTGACTTGTCTTTAGCGTGTACATGCACAATTGAATCCGCGTCAATGTCAAACGTTACTTCAACCTGAGGGACGCCCCGGTGGGCGGGCGGGATACCGACAAGTTGAAAGTTTCCGAGCAGCTTGTTGTCACGGACCAGCTCACGCTCTCCTTGGTAAACCTTGATCTCCACGGCAGTTTGGAAGTCGGCTGCAGTCGAGAAAATCTGTGATTTCTTGGTCGGAATGGTCGTGTTGCGGTTGATCAAACGGGTGAAAACACCGCCGAGGGTCTCGATACCGAGTGATAAAGGTGTGACGTCCAATAGCAGAACATCCATAACCTCACCTGCCAGGACAGCACCCTGGATTGCGGCACCAATAGCGACAGCCTCGTCAGGGTTCACGGCCTTTGCTGGATCACGGCCAAAGATACTCTTCACAGATTCGGTGACCTTGGGCATACGGGTCATGCCACCAACAAGAATAACTTCTTGGATATCCTTGGCCTGCAAATTGGCATCCTTCAATGCCTTCCTTACTGGATCGATAGTCCGGCCAATCAAAGGTTCCACGAGACCTTCGAGCTGTGACCGCGACATTTTCGAGTTGATGTGCTTAGGGCCTGAAGCATCGGCGGTGATATAGGGAAGGTTGATGTCAGTTTGAAGAGTGGATGAAAGCTCGATCTTGGCCTTTTCGGCGGCCTCACGGATACGTTGAATTGCCATGCGGTCCTTGGATAGATCTATCCCGGACTCTTTCTTGAATTGCGCTACCAGGTGACGGACAAGGTTGATGTCAAAGTCCTCTCCACCAAGGTGAGTGTCACCATTGGTTGACTTGACCTCAAAGACACCTTTCTGGATCTCAAGGATCGAGATATCGAATGTACCACCTCCCAAATCATACACCGCAATCACACGATCTTCCGCCTTGTCCAGCCCATAGGCTAGTGCAGCAGCAGTGGGTTCGTTGACCACACGTAGGACATTAAGGCCTGCAATTTGTCCTGCATCTTTGGTTGCCTGGCGCTGTGAGTCGTTAAAGTAGGCTGGGACGGTGACGACACCATTCTTAATATTCTTGTTTAAATAGGACTCGGCGGTTTCTTTCATCTTTTGCAGAACGAACCCACCAATCTGCGATGGCGAGTACTTCTGGCCTCTAGCCTCAACCCATGCATCACCGTTGGTATGTTGAACGATCTTGTATGGCACTTCCTTAATGTCTCGCTGGACCTCAATGTCGGTATATTTGCGGCCAATGAGACGCTTGGTCGCGAAAAGAGTGTTTTCCGGGTTAACGACCGCCTGTCGTTTGGCTGAGATACCCACTAGTCTCTCACCATCCTGTGCAAATGCAATTACTGAAGGTGTTGTTCGAGCACCTGCAAACACTATGTTACTACCATCATATAATCTGAGACAAGAAATCACGGACCTTCCGAGTTTTCTATTATTTTGGGCGTCTTTCCTTCCATTATAGCCACCGCCGAGTTAGTGGTACCTAAGTAAAGTAAGTCGGTCGGTGTTGGCGAAGCTTTGTTATCGGCAAGTACATACCCAGATCTATACCGATCACTTGGCCCTTAACCTTTTCTTCGCCGCCATTTGATTGAAATCTAGCGAACGGTGATGTTGAAGGTAGGCGTGTAGCAGAGGAGCGTGAGAAGGAGGAGGTCGCACGAGGTAGCTAAGGAGCACGATGTTAGTGTTAGATAAATATAAGATGTACAAGAGCTTCTTACAGATCTTGCTAGCCTCGAAGACAGCATGATGAGAAGATACAGTAGATGTACAGGAAGGGAGAGAGAATTTCCGGTCGATACTTTGTGGGTGCTAGAGAGGGTAGAGATGGAAAATAATTATCGAAGGCGTGAGTGATGAAGACGAAGTTGAGACTTGAGAGATACTGTCGGCTTTTCTTTTAGCGTACAAATCTAGAAGTCCAAAGAAAAAGTTGCCGTCGTCTTTCTTTCCACGCTTACCCTCATCTGTACTTAGCGCATTTTACCAAAATACGGCAACCGAGAGCTTGATGCAAGGCAGAGGTGAGTTCTAGTAGTACAGCATAGCGGCCAATGATTGAGTCTTGAAGAGCAAATATCGGGCTCTCTCTACCACAACATGGCTATCAGTGTGGCTATGTAAGTGACTTCGGTATACATTGGGTGTATTTGAAACCTCAGATGCTCGTGCTGATCCGCATGGCAGTTGTCAAGAAACAAAGGCACTGATCCGTCCCCTCCAGCCAACTTTCTACCCTACCAAAATTCCTGAGCAGTAAGCTGCTACATCCTCTACTTTCGCCGCTTCGCCCGAGATTGACGGTGGTATAGGCATCACCAGCTCAAGAACTATATCAGCACTACGGAGCCCGACGTCGTGTATTACGCCTCCGACAATGAGGTGTATGCTCTCCGTGTCTCGACACAGAAACGGGAACTGATTGCAATCCTACCCTGGAAGCCATATTGCCTCGATGCTGCATACGGATGGGTATGCGTTGGGGGTAGAAACCACGGCCAGTGTGCTTTCATCAACCTCAACGAGACACAGTCAAGTTCCGGCAGCGACAGAGCTTCGCGTCATGATGCCGAGGTCGATGCATTACTACCTCTGGATCTGGATCCTGAATCACGGGTTCTCGCACACAGCTTCCTCCATCGGACTCAACGACCGTCTACTACTGCTGGCCGCAAAACCGCAAGGACGCAGTTCCACGAGCTAGGAGATCACATTATCAATTCTGTAAGCGTACATTGCTTACGCAGTGATCAGAAGGGACTGGAAGACGAGGTTGTAGTTGTTACGACGTAAGTCTACATATTATGAATATACCGCCAAGTTTTGACATCATCAGAAACAATGATAAATCCGTTCGGATATTCTCATTGACACAGTCTTGCATACTTGGAACGCTCCATTTCCCCACTCCCATGAATCACGCATCTTTCTCTCCTGATGGCCAGTTGATGATCGCCGTTGGTGATGAGCCTCAGGCTTTCTTTTGCAGGAGAATCCGACTTCCCACCCTCGCGTTCGATGGGGAAGCGGCATTCGCAAGATATGAATGGCACGAAATCGCAGCGCCAAGATTGAGTCTTGTACCCGAAACGGACGCCTGTTTCTCAACCGCCTTTTCGCCGTCTGGTCATATCTGTGCTGCAGCTTCGCAATGCGGCATAATCACTATTTTCGATACAAGCTTGATTAGAGATGACATGGATGCGGACGAGGCTGTAATTGAAGTCCTCAAATCATCTCGGTCGTCTCTCCATGATTGTTGTGGAGCCGTTCGCTCAATGAGCTTTGCGCCGGCACCGTGGGATCTTTTTGCATGGGCTGAAGATCATGGTCGAGTGTGTGTAGTAGACCTACGCAACTCATTCCGATCTAGGCAGACTATCGAGTTGGACACCGAATCTTCCGGTCTGAACAGAGTGATTTTGTCGGATCTGGATGATAGCCTTTCAGAGCATGACGCACTCGAGGTTGAAGCAACATTTCTTCAACGACATAGAGACGCTCTTGATGCAAATGATCATCTCGCAGCCGTGAGCCATGCAGCGGATTATATGGAGCTTGCCGCGGAACGCAGGAGATTACACCGCGAAGCACTTGATGTTGGTTTCCTCGTGGATCATGACCTTACCAACGAGCTTACAGAAAGCGAGCGCCAAATGCTTGACTCGATACGTACAAGCCGCTTACGAGAGTCAGGCCAAGCGCGCGCTGAGACTTCTCAAAATGCCCCCTTTACCGTCAATTATCTACCATCTTCAAGACAAGCCAACACCCAAGTATCCCTCCATCCCTCCAGCAATCCTTCCTCTCTTCCGCAAAACTCCCGCGGCACAGACAGCATTCGCGAATATATGCGCCAACGAAATCTGGAACGTAATCGAACAGGTGACCGCTCCTACCAGCCTCGCCGGCGCAGCTCCGTCGTTATTTCCAACAGCAACCCCACCGATCATTCTTCCTCAACACATCCCTCTAACCTAGCACCCATAGGTACCGCAACACCGACACTATCAGCATCTCCATCTCGCATGGCCCCTAGTACGCAAACTGCTACCCAGCCCTCTGGCTCCGACCCATGGCAAACCATCTACGAAGCCATGGATCCTAGCATAGCCATGCTCGATGTAGCAAATCGCTTACCCCAAATCCGGCGTGAGCGCGACGCCGCTGCTGGAAGAAATTTGGAACGACGCATGCAGCAGCAACAACAGCAAGTGGCGCACATGAACCGAGTAAGAAGTACTGACACTCAAAGACCAAGGCATCTGCACGAAAGGGCCGCCAGTCGTATGGCCGTTGGCGAAAGTGTGTATGGTGATCATGATTCAAATACGTTGAGGAGGCTTGTGGGAAGGGACGAGGGGGTGGGAACAATGGGGATTGGTTGGGGTACTGAAGGGAGGAATCTGTGAGTGTTTGAATGGTTTCCGCATGAAACTACGTGGCAGGAGTGGTTGGCTAATAGACATGCGTGAAGATTTGTAGGGACAGAAGAGGGCATACTCGAGTATGCGGTTAACCTTGACGATCGGAAGACCTTTCCTGGGATGGCTTTTCGATGAAAGACGTGGCATGGGTAATGGGTCATGCATGCTTTTGCTTTGGTCCTTTGCAACGGCCATTGGGGTATGTATTGAAAATGTATATTTTATTGGACGAAACGACGGCAGTGACGGAACGTGGCGTACATAGGGGCCGGAAGGATTCATTGTTATCTGAACGTCCGTCTGATACCGTACTCATAGGGGACCCTTTTGTTATCAGGTATCATAATGCTCTATTTCACATGGCTTAAAAAGAGGCCTCCCAAATTCGTTTGAAGTTAAAGTACGTGTATCCATACCCAAGCGCAAAGGCACAACCGTATACTCGGAAATCCAACCACATTGACCCCATACTCAAACCGACCATAGCAAAATGCCTTCCATTTGCCCACCTAAGCTCCGCTATTAAAGATCCCCCAAGCCCGCCCATATCATACATCATACAACCATCAACCCTAACTCTCTACGCCTTTTGTATCCACCCCGCATGCACGAAGAAGTCAAAGATTCGCGCGCTCTTGCCCGGATCAATCTACCACAAACAAGGTCAGCACTCACCCGTGTTTACCGCTCATCTCCTTCCACCCCTTCACACAACACAGAAACACATACCTTACAAACCTCCTTCGCCAACCTCCTCTTCAGCCCCCCTCCCGTCTTCATCGCCTCCCGGATCAACCCCTCCTTCATTACCAGATACGGCTTCGGCAGTATGCGCAGCACGCTGCACAGCTCCAATTCCTCTCGCGTAAGCAAGTGCAAATCTGTGGCGTTCTCATTTGTGAGTTTGAGCGGGGGTGTGCCGTTGAGGGGGGGGATGGTGTAGCGCTGGTGGGGTTTTTTGTCGGGTTGAGACGAGGGTAGGGGAGGGGGGTTGTGGGGGTTTGAGGAGCCGTTCGTGAGGGGAAGTTTGATTTCTTTAGGTTCGGGTTTTGTTGCGGATGAGGTTGTTATTGTTACTGTTGTTGGCTGGACAGGGGGTTTTAGGCGCGAAGGGAATTCGGGGGCGGTGAGCTCAGTGGTGGCGGAGGGGGTTTCGATAGGGAGAGCTGGTTTAGGGGGCCGCACGCCTGCCAGGCGGTCAAAAGATCCAGTGGGAGCCGGACGTTGAGCGCGTGTCTGCTTGTCCGCCTCGTATTTTTCTCCCGTTTTCAGGTCACCGATGCGCATTTGGCGCCAGTCTTGAAGCTGAGCGATGGCTTGGCGAAGGTTGTGTTCATACTCGAGGGATTCGGTAAAAGACGTGAAATCATCATGGTTCATCATCCTAGCAAAAGGTTTTGCTTTGTTCAATAAATCGCGCTCTTCTTTGGTGCGTTTTTTGTCTTGCGCCGCATTTTTTCGGTAGTCTAGTAAGAGATGCTCGAAGATGACTTTCTTGCGGTCGGCACGTATGGTGAGACGCGAGTTGTAAATGTCCATAACAACCATTTTGAGCTCCATTTCTGGTTCGAGCTCGCCGGTGCGGGGGTTAATGCCATCACCGGGGTCGAATTGCATGTGTTGGACTGCTTCTTCGGCTTCATTGGCGAATTCGGTCTCAAATTCAAGGCGGCCAGGCATATAGCCTTGGACTTCGTGGCAAGCGGGAACGCTGGCTGTAGGCTTTTGCTTGGGTGTCGCTGGAGGGGCCGATTTGGCGGCTTCTTTTCGCTCTTCTATCCGTCGTTTCTTACGAGCTTGGAACTTCTCTCTTGGATTCTCTTCTACCAGACTGGTATCTTTCGGATCTGCTTTTTCCGGTAGAGGAAACTTTGAGCTCTCGATGTAGGTTTTGATATAATGGTCCCGAACCTCCTCTTTTGTTCGGAAGCCTCCAATATGGTCTGCTATATCAGCCCAGGAGCCAAGTCCATATACCTCGGCACCTTCGAGTAGTAAAAGTTCCTCGTCCGCGCCCCAATCCTTAGTATATATGGGTATCGAATGCTGCTCAATGACCGAGTAGGAATGCGTTCGAGGGTCATGATCACGTGAACTCTCGCCTTTCGAGAAGCACGGTACACAGAGATCGTAGTCGTTACAGACTGGAGAGGCGCATCGGATGCGAACCTGGAATCATTCAGAATAGCTCCAAACACTGCCGAAAGTACATGGGCGCGAATGCAGGAGGCTAATACACCGAATACTTACGGTAGAGGTGATGTCTCCGGAACAAACATCACAGATGTACTTCAAGCCTCCCTCCGTCCCTCGCGTTACCGTCTTCTTCCTGATGACGCCCATCCTAACAGAAAGCTGGTTACCCCCCGCTTAAGTAGATACAGGCCGCCCTGCGCACGTACAGGACCGTAGAACTCGACCTGTAGAGATGATGTGGTCTTGAGATTTGGGAAGATGTCGTGCTTAGTATCTCATAGGCGTGGATTCAGCAATGAATATGGAGGCATTATTAGAGCTTCGTGGGATGAAGCGCAATGGACGACGGAGTTCAGGTGCAGGTCAGGGTCAGCCAAATGAAAGCCGACCAAGAACGGCAAGGCTGAGTCTTGAATGGCATTCGTGGCTGAGGGCCCCCACCAAAACAAGCACATAGGTATGAATTTGCCTCACAACGGCATCCCAAACACACACAACTTGGCATCATCCCCTTGACCATCAATCAAATGAGCTTATCTGTCGTTCTTTCTCTGCCTACCAGTACTCCCTGTTTTCCTTACTTTCTCTCATCTCAACCAAATCTCTCGGCTAGCCTTCGACAAGAGCTGTAGATCAGTTCTCCGCATTCAGAAACACTACACCCGCCCTCGCTCAAACCCCCCACGATTCAAACGCCAATCATCCATACCGTCCTATACACCCGCTCCTTTAAAATGTCTTGGAATCTAACGAAGAGTAGGCCACCTGGTATTCTAGTTGAACAGACTCTACTGACCTGTACGTAGAGTTCAAGGAGACCCATCTTGGGCCATTGAAGAACCCTCTTGGCCGGTCAACGTCCACCTCAACAATCAAAGCCGACGACCCACAGCCTATAGACGAAAAGCTGGGGATGAACAGCGGCAGCATGAACAGTAGCAGTAGCAATGGCATAGGTCTACATCCTCAACCCGAAGACCGAGTACAAGACTTATAGTATATAGCTGCGTCGGAATCCATGGTTTCTCCTCCCGCAGCGCCAACCAAACCTGGTATCCTCATTGTCACTCTTCACGAAGGCAAAGGCTTTTCGCTACCTCCGCACTACCAGCAGAGTTATGGTTCCCAGACGCAGAATTCAGTATCTGGCGGCAGTGGGTTCTCAGTGGCCGGATCGATGCGCGGAGACCCTTCAGCCGGTCGGACTCCTGGCACGATGGCAGGTTCATATGCCAGCAATGGCCGCCCGCAGACTAGTGGAGGCATCAATGCTGCTCCGACAATCCATGGCCGTTACTCATCACGCCATTTGCCTTACGCACTGCTTGACTTTGACAAACTGCAGGTATTTGTAGACTCGGTCTCCGGAAGCCCTGAGAACCCTTACTGGGCTGGTGACAATACTTCATACAAATTCGATGTTTCCCGCGTTACGGAATTATCTGTGCAGCTCTATCTACGGAATCCCAACGCCCGTCCTGGGGCGGGTAGAAGTGAGGATATATTTCTTGGTGTCTGTCGCGTGACCCCACGGTTCGAAGAGAAAAAACAATACATAGAAGATCCAAAAGCAAACAAGAAGGATAGAGAGAAGAACCAAGCGGCGTTCGCGCAACAGGAGCGGCAGCTGGGGCAAAGCGGCACTGAATGGTTGGATGTAGCTTTCGGGACTGGATCGCTCAAGATCGGTGTCACATTCGTCGAAAACCGACAACGAACGCTGAAGATTGAGGATTTCGAACTCCTCAAGGTCGTCGGAAAAGGCAGCTTTGGCAAGGTTATGCAGGTTCTGAAACGGGATACTCACCGGATATACGCTTTAAAGACGATACGAAAAGCTCACATTATCTCCAGGTCAGAAGTGGCGCATACTCTTGCAGAGCGATCGGTCCTCGCTCAGATCAACAATCCTTTCATTGTCCCTCTAAAATTCTCGTTTCAGTCTCCTGAAAAGCTTTACCTTGTTCTTGCATTCGTCAACGGCGGAGAGCTGTTCCATCATTTACAACGTGAGCAGCGGTTCGACGTCAGTCGAGCTAGGTTTTACACCGCAGAGCTTCTATGTGCTTTGGAATGTCTCCACGGCTTCAACGTCGTCTACAGAGATTTAAAGCCGGAGAATATATTGCTTGACTATTCCGGACATATCGCGCTGTGCGATTTTGGACTCTGCAAGCTGGACATGAAGGACGAAGATCGAACAAACACCTTCTGTGGTACCCCAGAGTACCTTGCGCCAGAGCTACTCTTGGGTCAAGGGTACAACAAAACAGTAGATTGGTGGACTCTCGGTGTACTTCTCTACGAGATGTTGACCGGACTGCCACCATACTATGACGAAAACACAAACGAGATGTACCGCAAGATTCTTTCTGAGCCTCTCCACTTTCCTGGTCCGGAGATTGTTCCTCCAGCTGCGAAGGACTTGTTGATACAGCTTCTTGACCGCAATCCTGCAACCAGACTTGGTGCCAAAGGACCTTCTGAGATCAAGGCGCATCAATTTTTCAATGCCATCGATTGGAGGAAATTGTTGCAGAGGAAGTACGATCCTGTGTTCAAGCCGAATGTGGTACGTATCACTCGCGCATGCATCAAGCTAGACCGGAAGCTGACATTCATAGGTCGATGCGCTTGACACGGCCAACTTCGACCGCGAGTTCACATCAGAAGCTCCTACAGACTCGTACGTAGACGGGCCCATGCTCTCGCAGACAATGCAACAGCAATTTGCTGGCTGGTCCTACAATCGCCCTGTTGCAGGACTTGGGGACGCTGGGGGCAGTGTTAAGGATCCTTCATTTGGTAGTGTCACTGGCTGATGACGACTGGATGATATGAGGCATGATAGCATCTGATCAAGCGTAGAATCACGGGAGGTTGCTTTTTAAGAGGCGTACTTGATTTTCAACACACCAGAGGACATGTCCATGCAATAACATCAAGAACGTTAAACATTCTACATTCTCTGCCTTTGCTCCGAGCTGCGTCAGATCGTACCATCTCGCCCACTGACCACCTACTTAAAACCTGTACAATTTTCTGGTAGTCGACATTACGCTCTGTGTTCTGATGAGTGAAGCTTCAGCTTCGCATATGCAAGTGTGACGGACGTGTTGTGGTGGGGGGCGGGCTCTGTGCGCCAGCACAAATATCTGGTGGGGCAAACTTCCGAGAGTTCCTTGACAGCTCCCAAGTCCAAAGTTTTTACACCAACTACTCATTGCATTGATAGCGCTATTCACTGCCACCAGCTGTCAGACACGAATTTACCTGACAGATACAGCACCGGAATCTATAGTCGAAACTCAAGCAGCAGCAGCGATGCCGGGCTTCGCACAGGCAAGCGATCTCGAAGCGTGGCAACAGCTCCAGGAGCACCATACCACCTTGGGCCGCAACATTGTGCTCAAGGAATTCTTCGCGAAAGACCCTCAGCGCTTTCAGAAATTCTCCCACATATTCAAGAACTCGGTGGACAACTCTGAGACCCTATTTGATTTCTCCAAGAACTTCGTTACTGAAGAGACAATCTCGCTCCTTGTTACCCTTGCAAAAGAATGCGGACTCGAAAAGCTTCGGGATGAGATGTTTGCGGGGGAACAGATCAATTTCACAGAAAAGCGAGCGGTATACCATGTCGCCCTGAGAAACGTCACGAACCAGCCTATGCAGGTAGCTGGGAAGAGTGTAGTGGAAGATGTCAATAGCGTGCTAGACCACATGAGATACTTTTCAGAGCAGGTAAGAAGCGGAGAGTGGAAAGGATACACAGGAAAGAAGATGAACACGATCGTCAACATTGGTATTGGAGGCTCTGACCTGTGAGTCGAACCAATCCTATGCACCAAGCATCTCCATGCTAATAGCAGTGCAGTGGACCGGTGATGGTTACAGAAGCCCTGAAGCCATACGGTGACCGAAGTATGAAGCTCCACTTTGTATCCAACATTGATGGTACACATATGGCAGAGGCTTTGCGTGACTCCGATCCTGAGACAACTCTTTTCTTAGTCGCTTCTAAGACCTTCACCACCGCCGAGACAACCACCAATGCCAACACGGCCAAGTCTTGGTTCCTCAAGTCAGCCAAAGAGGATGAGCACATTGCAAAGCACTTTGTGGCTCTTTCCACCAACGTCGAAGAAGTAACCAAGTTCGGGATCGATAAGAAGAATATGTTTGGCTTTGAGAGCTGGGTTGGTGGTCGGTATAGTGTTTGGAGTGCCATTGGCCTAAGTGTCGCCTTGTATATTGGTTTCGACAGATTCCACGAATTCCTTGCTGGCGCACATGCTATGGACAAACACTTCAAGGAGACACCTCTCGAGGAAAACATCCCTGTACTTGGAGGTCTTCTGAGCGTCTGGTACTCTGATTTCTTCGGCGCTCAAACCCATCTCGTATCCCCATTCGACCAATACTTACATCGCTTCCCAGCTTACCTTCAGCAACTTTCTATGGAATCGAATGGCAAGGCAATCACAAGAACTGGTGATTATGTCAAATACACCACCGGAGCAATCGTGTTTGGCGAGCCTGCCACAAACGCTCAACATTCATTCTACCAACTCTTGCACCAAGGCACTAAGCTCATCCCGACCGACTTCATTCTTGCCGCTGAAAGCCATAACCCGATTGAGGGTAACAAGCATCAAAAGTAAGCTTCGTCTTTCCTGTTTGTCTTGTATGACGGTTGCTCCGTTTACTTATTCCATTCCGCCATCTTCTCTTTCTCCCGAACCGTGCTGACAAGTGTTAGGATGCTTGCTTCCAACTTTTTTGCCCAGGGAGAAGCCCTAATGGTTGGCAAAACGCCTGATGAAGTCAAAGCCGAAGGTGCACCCGATGAGCTTGTCCCTCACAAGACTTTCCTCGGTAACCGACCTACAACCTCTATCCTCGCTCAGAAGATCACCCCTGGGACTCTGGGTGCATTGATTGCATACTATGAGCACTGCACGTTCACTGAGGGTGCTGTGTGGAACATCAACAGCTTCGACCAGTGGGGTGTTGAGCTTGGAAAGTCCCTAGCGAAGAAGATCCAGGCTGAGCTGGATGAGAGCGGAGAGAGCACGAAGCACGACTCGAGCACCAGCGGGCTTATCAATGCTTTCAAGAGGAAATCTAACATAGGAGTTTAGGGTTCTTGCAGTGATCGGATTGAACATAGGTTAGCGCTTTTAAATAGAGGGCCGTTCAGGCAGACGAGTACACGAATCAAAAGTCCCATCTTCAAGTTTCGACATAGCACCGTCCGAGTGATATAGTAAATAAGGCTGATACCGTGTTCGAGACCGAGTTCAGGAAGGGGGTGAGATGAGATCCAGGGGTGACTGCGGCCGCCTCATAAGGCGAGCCGGGGAACCACGATGTTGATCTCCCGCTTCGAATCCAGATATCCAAACCGTGTCAACATGGACCGGTAAGAGCTCACCATAACATCCCCCACGATGCTGCTTCAGGGGTCGAGCTCGCGGATCATTCTCTTCGTTGTTCATGTAGTTTTAGTTTTCTTGGGCTTCCTGGCCGAGGCTGTGAGCGCAGCAAAGCCAGATCAAAAGGCCAGCAGCTATGCGCCTGCTCAAGCTATACCAATTAGCTGTCTAAATCGGACAATGTGTGTCGTACCCACTCCTTCAGAAGACATCTTTCATGCACACAGTGCGGTGAGCTTCAAAGGGACCTTTGCTGACCGGAAATCCGTGCGCCTTCAGTGAGACTGGCGAGCATGTAAGATCCAACCCCCAGATCTGCATCACAAACCGAAACCTCAATGGCCTACCTCTGACACACGGACTGAATCCCATAGATCACTGACCCCGAAGGCCATCTCCAATACATTCCCTTTCCCACATGTAACGAAACCGGTCGTCCTCTGGAACTTTACTTTGGCGTCGAAAAAGGTGCTTTTCTATTCACAGCCCCCATTCACCACCTGCTTTCGGACCTTTGGAGCTAAACCACGCGCTCCCGTTTCTAGATATTAACTGCACCATCTCTGAAATCACCGACCCTCTCTACCACCTCCTAGAATTCTACATTCACAACGACGCTCCCTTAACCTGCCGCATCCCCACCCACCCCCTGATCTCCCCCTCCGGAACAACCTCCATCAGTCCCCCGACGCAGAATCAAGACGATTACATCCCACTCATATTCGCCCTAGCTGGCACTCTCCAGTTCAGCCACCTACATATCTCCCCATCCCTCAACGTCGTCCTCCACACCTCCCCAAACATCGCCTCTGAAGAAGCCGACATCCTCGCAGCGACTGCATACAGCGTCCCCAGTCTTGCGCGCAACTCGACAAAACTCGTCATCGGCGATCCTTTAGAATTCCGATTCAGTGTACGCTGGTATACCACCCCCATACTACCGCCCAGCACGACCGCTTCCTACGGTCTAGGCGGACACGTGCATTTGAGTACCGTCTTTTATTGTCTCTTGAGTGCCGGTGTGGGTGTAGCGGGGAGTCTGGCATATTTTAGGGGGGTGGAGTTGCCGAGGAGGATCAAGAGATATGGAAAGGAGAGGGTAGGTGGGGGTGGGGAGAGAGGGACAGGGTATGCGTTTCCAGGCAGTGGGGCGTTTGGAATGAATGGGTATGGTGGAGGGACGGGGAAGAGGGATTAGGTGGGTAAACGTGAAAGGGGAGATGGTGGGTGTATTTGTATGGTGTTTGTTTAATGGTGTGCAATACCCCCTTGGCAGGTTGTAGCAGCATCAGTGGACAACGTTTGTTGAAGAAGTGTCTTATATACCTTTTTCGTTGCGGCCAATTCTCTTTTTTCATCTGTCATGCCCATCGTCATTCGTCTCCGACTCTTTCTCACTCAATTTCTCGCGTTATTCGTGCACGGGGCGGGAAGGCGTGGAGGGAAGAAGCGGTTGGAATTCTTAGTGTCAGAGAGGCTTTTTGGGGGGGAAGGGGAGATTTTGAGGGCCAAGAAAGCGTTTGCTGGATAGGATGGGGGGGAGGAAATGGTGACATCTCTTGAACAGTGGTTTTGAGTGAGATCAAGATAAAAGCTGTTTCCATTATTCTTACAGCTCCGCTCCTGCCGGATTTGGGTTCTGTCCCTTCCCATCTTCATCCCACTCCATCCCCTCTTCTAACCCTTTTTCCCCCACCCACACGCCCTTTCCCCGTCGTCTTTAAACTAGCTTCAACCCTTTCCTTTCCATGTGTGAGAAGAAAGGAAGTCGGGTCTGGGACTGGGATTGGGGCAAGGTGTTGGCAAAAAAGAGTGGGTGTTTGAGGTATATGTAACTGATGTGGGTATTAAAGATACCATAGTTGTAGCGAGGGATGGAATTTGTTTTGCATACGCGATGGCGGTGTTTGATGGAGCAGGGTTTAGGAATGGGACTTGAGGGACTGTTCCAAGTGGACTTGCGGCGATGTAGAATTAGGGAATGGGTGTCTGTGCCTGGGATGGGGTGGGGGGGGAGGGGAGGAGGGGAGGATCAAGCTCAACCCACTTATGTTTTTCCTTTTGGAGTACATATCAAGGAGGGATATCATGTTGGTATTTTTTGGCTTGTTCGATTGCATAATATTTCTTCAATCCCGTATCGTGATGAACAAAAACGAAACAGAGGAACAAATGCCGAAAACGGTAAAGATGAGTGGCCATCCCTTCATCGCCTTCCTCCTTTTCTCCCACGTAAGTACTTATCTCAAACTCCTGCAACCTCAAAGCCCTGCCTCACGCCCTGCCCCCTTTATCACAAACTCCCTTGACAACTAACTCATGCCCCGCCCTCTCCCGCCTTCGGTCCTCCCCCATCTCGTTCAACACAAACACCCCCCTTCCACTCCAGCAGGTAACGCCTCTTATCAACGGACACTCCCCCTTCGCCCTTCCCCACCCACACTCACATACGCACACCCACGCACATACATACAGATCCCCTCATCTCAATCCTTACAATCAGCACCAGAATCAGATGCATACTAAAAAACCCGAATCTTTTGAACCCTGAAAGAATGATATAGATGAGAACCGAGCGCCCAAACTGAAAAGAGCATGACCAACCAGCGAATTTAGCATGTCTTCCCAAGTCCGACATCAGAGAATCCGAAAAAGGGGGGGGGAAAAGTGCAATTCAAACCATCATCAAGAAGGAAGACGTTTATCGAAAGAAATTACGATGAGCTAGGAAGATAGCGAATTTGTGGATTCCTACAAAGCCTGCTCATGAGATAGATAACCATAATCGAAGTGATGTTTAAAAGTCGATATCCACGAAGACTGGCCCAGTTGATCTCATCGGACGATCTAGAAGAGAAATAGAAGACAGTGACGCAAACGTGCTCATCAACCCCTGAACTGTTCTTCCTCACAGCGTTCGTTACCTCTTTCATAAAACAGCAGCTCAGCCCTTCTCTCCAAGTCGGAATGAAACGCGGGAGATGATGGAACGCGTCGCGGGTTGAAGATGGTATTGAGTAACCTACTGTAGGAAAATGTGAGGATTTAATAACAGGGATTGGTATGTCATCAAGTAGGAGTAAAAGAATTTGGTTTCGGCTGATGAGAAAGACGCAGACGATACAGACGAGCACCGTTTCACCATGAAGAGCGTGATGGTGAGAGGATTCTGGGATTGGGGCAGGGCGACGGGTATAAGATAATGCAGCCGTAAAGGAGAAAAAGTTCCGGGGAAAGAAACCCCAAAAAAAAAAGGAACCGAATTCCACTTCCTGCAATCAACCCCAAAACGAACATTTCTGGCAAACACGAGAAGACTCGGAAAGAGCAACAGAAGTTGTGAATGAGAAACTGAAGGGTTTCCGGGTAAGAGGGGGTCGATGTTGGAGATGCACCGGCACTGAGGCGGGTTATGGTGGGTTGGGTCTGAAGTAGGGAAGGGAGAGGACAGGGAGAGGGGGTGCGGATGGTGGTTAGGGATTAGGAGGTAGGTGGTGGGGGTAAGGGATGGGAAGGGGATGAAGGGTTGGGATGGAGGATGAGAATGAAGGATAAGAATGAAGAATAAGGGATGAGCAGACGGAAGGAAAATGGAAAAGAAAGATAACCGAGTAGAAAGTGTGGCCTTGGAGTTCTAGAATCGATCTTCAAGATATTAAAACCATCCCTTGGACATGTCTGCACATGAAAGCAATATGGGCATAACTTCGTTACTAGCTATATCCATCTCGCTGCATCGACTCTCAGCCATTGGAGCAGGTCCCGCCAGATATCTAGGAAAAATGACTGAGGAAATACGTCTGTTGGAATTAGTGAGATGTTAGAACGTGCAGGTGCTTCGTAGTTTGCTGGAGATGTGAGATTGTGGTGACAACGAGTCGTTGTTCGTGTTCGGGAGTTTGTGCAGTGTCTCCGGGAAGTCAGGTTGAATTCGGGATAGTGTTGCATACGAGACGTTCAAAGGTGACCATCCATATCGGTTTAGGCCAATACAGCTGAAAGCTTGCATCGAAGCATTGGCAAGCGCTTGCCACGACCCAAGACGAGAGCTAAGTCAAAGTCGCCAACATAGCCTTAATAACCTTCGGATTCGGAGGAGCTGTACCCAGATGAACAAAGATCAGCCTCCTCTTCCTCCCCAAGTCAACACTATCTCACAAGGCTCATCCTACCTTTGCGATCCTTCTCAATCTTCACCACGTCTCTATCTCTCTCGAGTATGACCGGCTCCTCTTTATACTTGTCCGCCTTCCGATGCTCCTTTTCAATCTCCCTCTCGTACTTGAGCATCTTCTTCTCCGCCTCCAGCGCACGGATCTCGGCTTTGATCTGACGCTCGTCTTTGTGGGCATCTTTACTGCGGCTCGGAACGACAAGCGAGAGCCCGTGCATCGAATTTGATTCGCCTTTTTCTTCTTGAAGATATTCAGTTTTGTGGCCGGCGGAGGAACGGGAGCGATGACGGTGTTTTTTGCTGGGTTTGCGGACGATTTCAATGGCTGAGGGACCAGAGCTGCTGCTGGAAGAGGACGAACTGCGGGCTCGAGAGTGGCTCTTGTGGGACCGGGCTCCACGCTCGGATTTGTAGCCGCCATGCTCGGACTTATGGCCTCCGTATTCGGACTTATGGCCTCCGTATTCGGATTTGTGGCCTCCGTATTCGGATTTGTGGCCGCCATGCTCGGACTTGTGGCCATGCTCAGATTTGCCTCCTGCAGTTCCGCTCATTACGTCCCATTCACGAACTGAGCGCGGGATTTCGGCTGGCTCTGGAGGATGAATGATGATTTCCGTACGGCGTTCTATAACCTCGGGTGGCGGAGGCGGAGGAGGGCCAGATTCGATTACATAGGTTTTCCGCACTGCCAAATGGTAAGCCAAAGACGGTTTAAGAGGACTAGAAGAACGACTGACCTTCTTCCCTGACGGGCCTTTCATTCATCTCCTTGCTTATCCTGATGACTTCGTCTATATGCTCTTTACCCAGAGCCTTGAGGATGATGATGGTTTCTCCCTGTAAATTGAATAAGGAAGGGTTAGACTCCAGGATAACTTGACTTACCTCTTCCTCAAACGGATATCCCAGTTCAATGATGGCCATCTTATTGACCAGCTTCCTCGGCATCTTGGTCTTACCACGCCTTGGGAACGGCTCCTCTTCTTTCACCTCCAAAATCTCTTCTTTGAACTCAGCCACTTCACTATTAGCTCTTCGTCTCCTAACCGTAGAGACTTCTCTCTCTTTGAAGCCCCTGAAATCTTCATCGCCATAAAAATCGGGCTCAGCAACCCTGATATCCTCTTCGTAATCTCGTTCTACAAACCTTGGCGGCGGACTCCTCCTGCGGCTCCTAGTGGGGATGACAATAGTCTCAGGAGGCCCTCTCGTTGGAGCTCCGTATCGAGGCAGTGGTTTCCGATCGAAAGTGTCAAGACTAGATTGGCGCCGGACGATGGTTGGCCTCGGTGGAGCTCGCCGAGGTGGTGGGGTGTAATTCTTTTCGATATTGATGCTTTTCCTACGACTCTCGAAAGGTACCATCTGGCCTCTGCCAGGGCTCCCATCGAAGCTGTCTACCTCCTCATCGTAATATCTTCCTGGCGGCGGTCTTACTCGTCTTGCTGGCGGCCCAAATCTCTCTTCGTGACGATAGATATCTTTCTCCTCGAAGGATGCTTGGCCCCTGGTTCCTCCACCACCATGGTAGAAACCGTCGGCGGAACTCTCTCGCCTCGCACTACCACGACTCGGTCTCGGTTGAAAGACGTCACGTTCTTCGTAGATATCTCGTTCCGCAAGCGCTGGACCTCGAGATCTCTCGGCACGGTCTCTTTCACGACCGAAACGCTCAGGATCCCAGCGTTCCCCGCCTCCACCACCGCGATCATAACCACCGTAAGGACGAGAGTCACCACCAAAACGGGACATTGTGCCTGAGTAGGACTTGGTATAGGATTAGGAGATGGCAAAGTAGACACTAGTCCTCAAGAGTTGTGGTGTTTTGGGATGGCTAGGGAAAATGGCGAGGTAAGGTGCAGTAACCTGTAACGGCGACGTCAAACGTTCCAGACCGCCTATGTTGGTAGTATTCGCGTGACTGCTCAGCTTGATTGTGAGTGAGGCGTTCAATAGTGATTCTAGAAAGTAAATCAGCTTGATGTAGAGGACTAGAAACACATTAAAGTAGTTAAGGAGAAGGGGAGGAGGGGAGGAGGTCGACGTCGACCTTGGTAAATCCTGTGGAAAGTGGAAAGTGTGATGACGCGGGGGGAAGGCTAGTACGGCGAGCATGTATCTCACTTTAGCGTTTCGCTAACGGCCAGAGTCCGATGGCTGCCCAATCTCAGGGGGTTTCTCCACCCTTTTACTGAGAAGAGGGTTTACCCCTTTAAAGCAATTCACCTTCACGATGCCTGGAATGATCCGATATTCGATTGTTACACGACGTTGATGTTGCTCTTGCTGAAGTGGAGTAGTATCGACCTTTCATTCTCTTCAAGTCGTAGTAAGAACGTCCTGCTACGCTTGACATCATCCCAATTTCGACAGAAATGCTAATGGACTTGCTGGAGTTTTCTTCCAATTGTGCCGATGCCTGTTGCCACCCAGGTCTTCCATCACGACTGTGTTTCATGTCATTCTCGGTCTGATTTGCTTGAAGTAGTCCAAACGATTGTTCTACTCTAATAGTGCATTTGCAAAACCATCACAATGCTAGCCAGCACTGGTAGTCCCCCAAGTATCCCGTCTAGAACATTGCCGCTGCGAACCATGCTTTTGCAGCTTTCCCAGCTTTCCCAGCTTTCCCAGCCTGTAGCGCCGATACTATATCCTGTTCGCATCCCGCCATATCCTGCCCAGCCGTTCCCTCTATAGGGTTCCCAACCCAAGGTATATAGCGCCAAAACAATGATTGAAGTCCATCTACATCGTGCCCATCAACGTTACTACCAAAGTCAAATAACGAAATTCCAAGGGCAATCAGGGTCGCCGAAAAAGAAGAAACATCAATGAAAAAGATTAGTTACGGATCCGGGTATTGTTAGTACGATTTTTGTACGTTAAAGGTTTTGAGTCGAGTCCACATCATTGGCTGGCCGGATTGAGACTTCAAAAAGTGGCTTTATAGGAGATTGACGGTCGCGGTAGAAGAAGCATCATGAGGCCAATCGCCTGTTCACAATGCAGGCGCAACGGGATAGTACCCTCGGCTGCTTTCAACCCCTTGAAATCGTCCACAGCTCCGGAGATAATCAGGATTGCTCAGTGCTGAAGTTGGATGTGATTGGCGACCGTCATTCGGTTGAAACCAAGAAAAGCCGGTAGGAGAATCAGCATTTTCCTCTTTAATAGACGCCCTTGATTCCAAACCGGTATGCTGCCTTTCCGGAGTGTTGTTGATATAGCTGTACGAAGGTTCGTAGTGGGATGGAGTAAGCAGGGGCTCGGTTTTGAACGCACTGGAACTGACAGACGGAAGCTGAGGACGCATGAAACGACCGTTCTCGGGAATCTCGGCAAGAGGCGAAGGAAAGTATAGGTAGCCCTCGTGATCGTCTATAGTACTAGTTTCTTCTTTGGTGAGGACGAGATCTCGGGGGCGCTCAAGCGACATCATTTTAGCGCTACCATAGCTTGATGAGGCCGAAGAGATCTTGGAAGGACTGTTCGAAAGGGAGTCGTGCTGAGAATCGCGATGCGATCGGTACGCACCGCTACCCACTCGGGAAGATCCGGCGAAAGGCAGCGCTGACATGCCACCTCGCAACGCGCCGGGCGGACCAGGGGCATTCGAGTTACCTTGACTTCCAGCACTGTCGCCACTAGAACCCCCTCCAGGACCCATACTCGTTGAGCTGCTACGACGATCTTCTGAATAGTGGCCGGGCGAACGACCGCGTACAACCATGGGAGCAGATATTCGAGTGGCAATCTTAGTCCATGGACTTGGTGAAGATTGGCTATTTGGCACATCGGCAAATAACTCCACCACAATGTGGAAGTACTGCTGTGCCGCCCTTCTCTTCCCGTTGTTGGCTGTAGCATTCTTGAATTGAATACGATCAAATGTTGCCATCGTCTGACTTTGCTGCTGGGTTGGCGCAGATGGTGCGTAAACTGGCTCATACTCGGGGCTTGTCAGCTGTGAACTGGGGCTGATGCCTCCGCCGGCATCGTAGATTCCTAGCGATCCCGAGGGATGTGGTGTCAATTTCACCTTTTCTGGTCGTCCCATAGGCCCTTTGTCGCGTTTCGGGGTGTGTTGGACCAGGTCGATAACCTTTCCTTCTTCACCGTCAACCCTGGCTGATATGCACATTGCGAAAGCCTGGATCCGATCTCGACCCAGATATAGAGGCTCAGAAGCGGTATTGTAGTACGGCTTGAGGCTATAGGAACAGGCGACCGAAAAGTAATTGCGTCGATAACAAGTCCAATCTTGCTCCGGGTCAGTTTGGAAAAATCCTTTGTCAATCTTTGCTTGGACTTCCACTTGGACAGACTGGCCCTTCTTGTCGGTGATGGATTGGATAGCTCTGGTCTTTACGAATGGAGGCACCGTGTTCTGTGAATTAAGCGGGTAGGAAGCTGAGGTGTCCTGACCCGGGAGGCCGTAGCTGGCGCTCGTATTTTGCGACATTGGATTGAGGGATGAGTCGAGAACTCTAGGGCTAGCCAGAATAGAATTTGCTGAAGGATTGGATAGGAAATTGGAATTCCCATGAGGAGGATATCCGTACCTGGGGAAGTGAGGCGATGATGTTGGGTAGGAGTCTCTTGTGGTCGTACCAAGCGATGGTAACACTGCATTGGTGTTTCCTGGAGCTTGCGAGGGAGGTGGCATACCCGTGGACGACGGACTAGTATTCGACGATAACGGTCAGACGACAAGATTGCCATGGCTCAAGGAAGATGAAGATGGGAAGCACAAGCATGCGAGAAGGGAACGCACATTGATGTGTTTCGTGGTCTACCGTCGTACATCGTTGGCAAGTATGCCTGCGGATACTTCAGCGTTGTCGGGTAGCCCACTGGCGCTGCCGAGGAGAAGCCTGCAATGTTGTTGAAGCCATTCGTGGAATTAGTGGCGTGGGGTGAGAAGACAAAGGATGATGAGGCTGAACTGGGACTGGTCGATGCAGAATCACAACTCGAATCCAGTGGACTCAAGGATAATCCAGGTCCAGTCTGGAAACTGATGCCTCATATGATTCATTGGTTAGCCATATTCGAGTCTGTGGTTCCGCGGCGCGGCTGAGAGTACATCAGATCATCGTGAAATTCGGTGTTACGCCTAGACGGCGGGAGAACAGCTAATGCATGGCTAGAGAATTGATACCACGTCGTGTGATCGGTGTGACGAGCCACGCCGCTGGGTTATGCACGAAATATCGCGCAATTCAGAATGCTGGTGCCAATAATACCATGACAGCATTTGGGGGCAAAGAGGTGAGGAGGAAAGAAGGCAAGAGAAGATGAAACAAGGCAGATGGAGTGAACGAACCAATGGCATCGCTTAGGGGGCGTACGGAAAGACTGATGGGGTTTCCGAACGAGGAAAACTTACGACGGCACAGCCAGAATGCTGGGTTGAGACGCATAACCGAAAGGCTTGGCGGGATGCAATGGCATCGAGTGGACGAGTTGCTGGCCTAGCAAGCCGTAGCCGTCAGACCGATGAAGACTCCCAATGGAATTTTCAGTCAGCAACGGGGTTTGGCTTGCATATGCCCGGATTTGCCCTAGCGACTCGCTCTCGGTCTGGAGAGGGTAGTCGTAGGGACCGTGGAGGAGCGCTAGTGCCTTGTTAGTCACTAGCCACCACGGTGATACACGAATGAGAGGAGATCAGCAAAAAAACAAAGGTGGGCGGGGATTGCAATTGGATGTGAGCACAACCTGGTCCACGCTCCCAGCTTTTCAGCCAATATCAAAGACATCGTACCATACCCTCGGGTCAAAAGATTTGGGGGTATAAGGTGAAAAGCAATGTCAATAATGGTTAACGACCCCTTGCATGCGTATCTGACAGTATTCCAACGGGTTTGTAAGAGGGTACAGAACTTCAAGTAGCAAACAGATCGATTTTAGCCTTGAGAACAACATAATGTTTGAAAAAGTTGCAGATGAATCCCCAAGGCGTTATGCACAACCGCTATATGAACACAGAGGTAAACTTACTGTTGTTGTTCATCGAAGACACTGCAATTTGATCGCACCAACCCGACCACGTAGCCCTGGATATAATGATGGTGCTCTCGACACCTTGCCGACACCTGCGAAAGGCCAGAGGCCCGTCGTCGGACCGTGAGGGTCGACTTCGCTGGCGACGTTCCTTATCAATCTTCAGGTATCTCCGCCGGTTATGCTTAGGGTTGTCCGGACCGGTACCTAGGGCTTAGGCTTGCCGCGTAAGTTTTTCGCTTCAGTGGTCTGGCACGTCGAACGAATTGTGCGGATGGGGATCCTCAACTAAAAGCGGCCACTAGAACTGCACCAGGTCAGCACTTGCATGTTGCACACGCCCGTTGAAACATAAGGTAAGGTGGGTACGTAGTAAGAAGAGAAAACCTTGTTCGAGGATGCCAACAAGCTGACACTGGATGTGTGGAGAGATATAAATGAAGACACACACACAAGCGAAATTAGGATAGAATCCGTCAAGGTCATATGTACCATCGCAACGCCGTTTCCTGTGCATTAAAGAACGGCGTCGAACGGGAAAATGGCAGGAGATGAGATTTGGGGAGCCTGGGGAGCCTGGGAAGCTGCGGACAGTGCCTTAAAGACGGAGCTAATGTAGGGAAGATCTGAAACTTCCGCTCTGGCTCACAGCGTGGGGCGCGGCTTGACGAATAGAAGATCAAGCCGAGGGAGGATGAATGGCAGGCTGTCCTGAACAAGGGTGTCTGATATCTCCACGTTTCAAGCAAGACAAAATGGTTGAAGTGTTGTGAAGGCGAAAAGACTTACTAAACAATCTCGGAAAGATATGTCAGTTCCTGAAAGCGCAAGGCTCTGGATGAGGGTGGTGTTTGCTTTCATGAGACGATTGGGCGACAAGCTCTTCTTGTACATAAGTAAGAGTCCACTCAAACTCTTAAAACCCGAGGGACCTTGGTATCAAATCAAATCGCTCGTTGTCCCCTGTCATTTCAAGCTAATTTCGTGGAGCTAGCTATACACTCGAGACGTTCGAAGGAAAGACAAAAAATTAAAACCTAATACAAGGGAGGACGATTCGTTGAAACCAAAAGAGCGCAGGGAAGAGGCATAGATGGAAGGTTAAGTATTGGAAAATCGATTTCGACAGCCAGCGAATCGAGATCCGCAGCACACCATGCCAGAATACCACCGGTAGGATTCCTCTACTCTGAGAAGTATAAATACTATCGTCTCCCAACCGGAGACTAGCGCCATCCAACCGGTACCAAGCAGCGCTTGCTCCAAACTCTTTACACGCACTGCTGCTGCTGCTGCTGCTGTCAAATCTTGTTACCACACTTCATTGCCTCCGTGCGAGACACTTAGTACTCGAAGCTCGTATCGAGAATTTCGGCGTCATGCCTTGTTGTCAGAGCAGTTTGGCAGCTTGCAGCATCATGCAGACATAGAATGTTCAGCACATAGTCATAGCGAACCACGTTGGATAGCCAGTTTGGCCGAACGAGTCCGAAACTACAACCACCGCGGCTTCAGGCACCACGGCGCTGCACTGCGGGGTCCGCCGCCGGATCTTTGTTGCCTTGGATCGTCTTGGATCGTCTCGTCTCGCCAACTGGGTGTCTAGTTCTACGGGTCAATGGAAGTGGGAGGAGTGTGGTGTGGTGTGGTGGCTCGTTGTGATGATGCAGGAACACGAGCCTAGTTAGCCTGCGCCTTGGTTGATACGGGTCGCTGCAGCATCAGCCAGAATGTTTTAGGTGCTGTAATCCATAGGGGGCAGAGCGGGTTTAGCAAGGGAATAGGTCATCAGTATGAGGCAGGTGATCCTCATGGCTTTTTCTCTCATGCCAGCAGGCATGCAGTAGGATCGGGGGTGACCGTCTGACATGAGCGGAATTAAATTGGAAAGTCAGCAGCAAAGGAAGACAATCGAAACCGTAGTCGAGGGAATACTGTGTACGAGAATACTGTAATGTCAAGTGACAGACTGAAGGGCTCGCGAGAGGCCAACTAAAAGGCCAACTACTAAAGGGCACTTTCCCCGAGCGGGCTAACCTTGTCTACAGTCGGCTCAGCTCAGCCCCATCTAGTAGAAAGATCTAACTCAATCCGGTATAACGTACACTGAGAGGTCTTTCAGAATAATCTGAGCCGATAATGCCTGTATTGACAAAGAATTCTCTTTCGCAAGATTTCTTTTTTTTAACACATTATTAATCATGAATGTTTACATGACTGCTTTTATGATAATATATGCTGGTAATATGTTTAATAAGTAATACATGATGTTCAAATTTTAATTGCATATCTCGATTACTTAAGATTTCTGTATACTGGAACTATATAAAATTTTGCATTATTAATATGATTCTTTAGTACTAGTAACGAGTTGCAATCATTAAAAGATCAACCACTTAAATGTTTTTCTTTATATTTGTTATTTATCACTAAAGCAGTGATATATTCAGCTTTGAGAGTAGGGGCTGAGCCGACTGAGACAAGGGCTAACCCGTCCGCCGCTTGAGACTCTAAATTCTAAATCTACCGTAGGTACTGTATCTTCTATCTTCCTTTAACCCTCTACATACTACTATCCATGAGTTCCTCAGCAGCAACAGTACGTACCTTTCTCGTCTCTCGCGTCGATTGACGCACCTCAGCTGACACATCTGTACCTTGCATAATGGATCTTGTACGTCTCCAATCGGATCGTGCAGGTTCTTGCCACCCGTGGGGCTGATAGGATAAGAATAGTGCCATGCATGTACCTCAGTATTTCAGGACAAGAAGACAGGACAGAAAAGAACCCGCGGTACACCGCAATCTGATGGCAGGGTAGTCAAACCACGATAGTGCCTCGGATTACGCACAATGAAGATGTATGGGTCACCGAAAGTGTGTTCAAGAATCATCCATTGGACACGATTCAAGGTACTCATCGGCACCGGCTTTCAGCCCTTTGGACTAATTGCCGACCTCTTGCCACCACGACTACAGCCTGTCCACCTTATCCCCCCCTTATTACGTTAAATCACGGGCGATCTCATTGATCAGCTGCAATGCCGTAGTGCAGGAAGGCTGGCAGAGTCAGCCGTAAAGGATTGGACTCTAAACGTCAACAGGCGAATCCCACCCCAAACACCGATAACTGTTCTCGAAGTTCTTGGGCTGGAGTATTACATTCGGCCTTCTCGACCTCGCTATCCCATACTATGTCTCCGAAATTCTTTCCCCCATGAATCAGGCATTCAAGGCAGAGCTGGGTTACAATTTCCCTGCTCCGCACCAAGTTCTTGTTTCTGAGTAACCCATCATATGACCTCCTGTTGTTGATCTATCAGAGTCGGTCAGGTGAGGTGTAATTATGCTGAATCAACTGTTTGCTCTTGCAATTCGCTCAGGTGCTAATACAGTTCATATGCTCTATCTAATTATACATCAACAACTCTCTATTAGTCAATCAATATCAATCCGCGATACTCAGAGACGTTCACTCCTCGGGATATCGATACCTCTTTGGTAAGTTCTGCGGAAGCCTGCATGACAGTCCATGACCCATAACGTTGCTCTCATCCAACCGGATATATCCCTTGTTCCGGTCTGCATTACAGCATGCAGTAAAGGTAGCCCGAGAGACGTTGCAGACTACTCTATTTACGAGAAGTAGGTCAGATCCTTTGAGAGCTACAAGAGTTTGAAAGGACTGTCTATCCACGGGTTTACTACCCAATATTAAGGACTGGGTGTGCGGACACCATTTCCGCAATAACCCATCGTATGCGGCTTGTGAGCCCTGGTAATCCAGACCTTTAGCATCTTCAAACTGCAGAGTTGGAGCTCGAGTCTTTGTAGAGTTCCTCTCGTCTGGCATAGCTTGGGCATGTGGATATTCGACGAGTGACCTTTTGCCGGAAGTTGATCCTCAATACAATCCGATGCAACAGAAGGATTTATAGCGCATACTGAAGAGACGACGTGGCTCATATCAGCAGTGCCTGTGGCTTTCATGAGAGCATTTAGCTCGTGAAGGCATCAGCCTGGCTTTCTCCTTAATTGTTTCCGGCAATTGTAGGGTTGCTAGCTGGTTCACGTCAAGCACTATCACATGGTCGTGTTGTATAACCTAGATGGGCTGGCAGGCTTTTCTGGCTGTTCCATCCCCGATAGCCCCGAGGGGTGCCTCTGGAATGACGGGAAGTCAGTCCTGGGGTTTGGTACTACTTTCGGTAACGTTTCGCAGCATAATGAATGACGATCTCTGGGCAGCCAATAGCGCGGACGAAAGGGCTGCCGTTAGTATCGTCTATCTCTACGCCTATGGCCTCATTGCAGGCCAGTGGCGGCCTCGAGAGGATCAGAACCGTTAATTCCCCCGAAACCTTATCTGCTGGGACGTGGGATTTTCGGATGAATGCCAATGAAGATAACACAAGCAGGGTTTTAGGAGGCCCATGTTCCCCAGCCTCCTCAGTCCTTGAAACGAGAGATTCGGGACTTTGCAGAATGACTTATTGCATCGTCCCTGCTTCCTGACAGCGCATGGACCATCAGTTCGTGATAAATCCTTCCATAGTCTTGATCGTCTCCGATCGGTCGTCTCGAGTTACCTGTTGGCCTCGAGTCGTATCTTCCAAATTCCTTAGCATATAAAAAGGGGAACTACTACGGTCTGGCGTGATGCTATCCGGATTTCAGGAGGTGCCCCCACGCACCATGATTCTCGACTAAGGCGCAAAAGACGTTGATCCCGAGGACGGCTTATCTTGAGCCTATGGTTGAGGGTTCTGTTGCATTGCCCTAGCACGAGCTTTCCATTGGATGCTTGTAAATTCACGTCCAATCGTACGATCTCCTCGGACACGGCGAACTATGTGCCTGGGGCTGGGATGAAGGTGGGCAATGTATATCCCTGCTTTGGTTGAACCGAGTCTGCCGGGGCTGCCAATGGCTGCTCTTCGCAAGACAGCCAGGAGAGCTTTCCCTATCCTTACTAAGGCATTACAGACCCGTCACCTGACCTAAGATTTGGTCATTGAGAAAATAGCTTCTCGAGCAAATACAGTCTCAAAGACGATGTATGATCATTGTCTTTGCACACGTAATTTTGGTTCCTCCAAACAGCCAGATTGATCTGTAAGTGGTTCTTTATCCCGTCACGAAATGAATGAAATGCATCTCTCGAAGAACGTTGCTCGAGCCGCCTACGTTTGATATACCTTTCTCTTCCGAGAGATTGCAAATGCGTATGCGGTCTGTATCTGGTCCAACAACTTTTGCCAGTGCTGTCTAGGTTCATAGAGCAATAGGGTCCGGACAACGTTGAGATAAAAGCCAAAGAGCTACGCATTTAATCCAGATGGGTATTTTTTACGGAACGGACTTCAAAGGCAACGGTACGTTTTAAAACAGCCAGAAGCATGAACAGAGTGCTGACACTTTACTCTCTGCAGCTGCTACCATCTCCTTTATACCCAGGTATCTTTCTCATCGCAACACAGTACGCCTGACGGGAAATAAGACGTGCTTGCTACGTCGCAGTAAAAGAGATAAATATTTGGCGAAGATCCACAAAACCTTGCGGTCAACCCCTTGTTCACACCATACCCGCATATCTTCTATAACTGGCCTGATAACATGTCGCCTCCAAGTCGGTTTTGCTACCATAGGAAAATCTTCCAAAGGCGCTTTATACAAGAAGACAAGGAAACCAAAATAAACGAGGTTGAAACTCGGAAACTAGATCCAAGAGTCCTCACAAGTCACAACCTCGTATTTCGAAATCTCCATATTTCAAACAATGGAGTCAACTGCTGCTATGGCACTGACCAGCGGTGCCACACCACCTCTGAACTATAGCGTCCGCCATATCTACCACATTTTTTTCTTCTAGCCGCCCCTCTTTCTCGCTACATTCTGAGCAGCTAATATAGTACAATTACGTTGAGCAAAGTTCTACCGGTATCATCTGTCTCTACTTAAAGGTTGTGTCTGCGATAGATACGAAAGGCTTTCGGACGAAGCCACGAGGGACGACGTTTAATTACTCCCAAACATGTCCATCGATGTGTAATCGAGTTGACAGTTGACACAGTGTACTCTCTTATACTGTCCATAGTCTTCATCCTTTGTCCAAACCATCTATCTCCCACCTAGCGAAGACGGCACAACAAGCATTACTCGAAAATATCCCTGTCACCAAGAAAACAGCCCCGGGTTTTGTTTCAACTTTGTTAATCTACCTTAGATATATACATCACAAAGCATAATGTCTGGATATCGAATCTTAATACACCCATCACAGTTCTCCACCACCGATTGAAATACCCCTACCCTATATTCTTCCTGCGACATAACAGCCTTTCCATGTCATCTAAAGCCTCTGCATTCCTAGATATCTCTAATCTCTCACGCCACCCCTCACCGAAAACACATTCTCTCCCAAACCAAGCCCGGCCGACACGCGTCCCTCCATAATCAACCAACTTTACAGGAGATCTCACTCCTTTCTAACCTAGCCAATTTCGAATAACAATACATCACACTTTAGACTACAGTCTTTTTCGCTTTAGGGTCTGCTATCCACTACTTCCATGCAAGACACAAAGACAAAGAACCTCCATCGCACTGACGTTCCACCGCTTCTCAAAAGCTAACCTCTCTACTCCTTTCAGCACCGCTTGTTCCCCATAAACAACCCATTCCCATTCCTCCCAACCCTAAATCGTCCACACACCGTTGCCGCTCCCATCGATCACGTACCCCCCCCTCCTCCCCGATCGACTGAAACCACACCCACCCATCCGCACGTGCACTTTGAACCCCCCTTCTTCCCTCCGCGCTCTCCCAACCCCTCTAAAACCCCCTTGAACCATCCCACACCCTTCCCCATTTGCCTAAACCCCTATTCATACCACTGTCCCACGCATACAACTCCCAACCATGCAGATTTCTTCCTACCTCTCCCTCATGCTCCCACATCCTATCCGATACAGCAGGGGTCATGCGTCCGCAGCGGGGTTTGTTATGCGCGGGGGGATGGTACGTCGGAGGGAGGAAGGTTGAGATGGGAGGAAGAAGAGGAGGGGAGGGGAAGGGGGGAGAAGGAGTGGTTGAGTGCGAGGGGGGAAGGGAAAGGAGGGAAAGGAGGGAAGAGGGGGAGGAGGAGGTAATGAAGGAAGACTGCTAAGGGGAAAAGGATAGGGACGTTTAGATGGGGTGGAGTGGGATGACATATTCAAAAACAAGTTGAAAAAGAATCACGCCCAGAGAGAGAGAGAGAGAGAGAGAGAGAGAGAGAGGCCTTGGCAGACCCTTTTAACAGAACCCAAACTCACCGCGGATTGACCGAAAAAAACAAAACAAATCAAAAAAACACACATAAGCGCTAAACCCACCGGCAAACAACAGCAGCGTTCGACGTCGTTTTCCTCTTTGCCCCCAACGCGGAAACGGAGCTGGTTCCGAACACTCGCCGACTCTCTCTCTCTCCCTTCCGTCTTTGCAAGGTCTGGATAGGGATGGTTATGTATATGTTTTATGACGGGTTTATTGCGGGGTTGGTTGTGCGAGGGGGGAGGGAGGTGAAAGGGGTTGGGGCTGCGATAAGGGGCGGAGGAGAGGGGTGCTATGAGGGTATGCGTGGGGGTTTGGGAGGGGGGGAGATTGGGACGAATGGAGAGGTTGGTTTGGGGGTTGTGGGTGGGAGGATGGTGAGGGAAGGGTGGGTTCTGGGTTGGCGGTGTTGCTGTGCGATGGAGCTATTCTTTGCGATTTAGACGAGGATTGAATGAAAGGGGTGGCTGTCAGAGCGTATTGTTGATGCTGTAGGGAGTTGGTAGGAGGGGATTTTGGTTTGGCGAAGAGTTTGGGGGATGAGGTGTGCAGTTAGCGGTATGTGGAGCATGATGTATGGTGTTTGGTTTTGGTTTTATATATATTCATAGATCGGCCCCACTGGCAATAATCCGGTCAACTTCATCCCTCAGATGTGATCCCTATAATTTATTTCATAGGGCCGGTGTCTTGATTCTGATCCCCTATAGCAGATCTTCAAATGTCGATTATTCGGATATGGTCTCCAGATTCTCGAGGAGATGGATAATCCAGCTAAGACTTTGATCTGCTGCATTCTGCCTCTCCATATCTGATTGTACTGCAGAGAGACGTTTCATTTATCTAGATATCTGCTCTTCTAACTTCCTGTAACGGCTCGAGACGCTCCATGGATATCTTTCGCGGATCAAAGCGGACTGTTTAGTTTCTGCACCTCCTTGGAGAGATTTGGTAGGCTGCGAAGTATGTGCGGACATGCTTCCAGAGGGTGATTTTGTGATCTTCGCCATTATCCACCGAGGTTCGAGATCAAACTGAGTCTGGCGTGATCGGACCGCTCTTAGATATCAGATCTTGTTGAGGCCGACGGTGGTTTGCAATAATAGTATTTTGCATGCGGCAACCAAGACTATATGCTTCACTTTCGTAGTATCCATTTCACGCTTCGACGGTCACCCACCCTTGCTGGGGATCAATCTCGATCCCATCTCGGCCCCCAAAGGCTGTGTCGATCTCAGGTGAACCCTATCGCACTAGACCCAAGACCCGATATCTTGGTGGTTTGACGATTTGGCGACTTGACGACTTCACGAACGATTTGACTAGTCAAGCACCTCATCAATCCACCACCGCTTTTTTGTCTGCCCAACTCGGTACCACAGCTTTGCAAACCCCCTCATAATCCAAGAATAAATCTTGCTCCACCTCCTCCGTAGTCCAAAACATAGTCCAATTGCTCCCAGGCATTTTCCATGTCCCCTTGGCTCGCTCGAAATACCACTTGTTCACCGGGTTATCCCTTCGACTGCGCCAGCAAACGCCGTTGGGAAAACAGTCGCGCACCATCGCTTTGAATACAATGTCTGCTACACCACCCGCTCCCTGAGAACGCTTGAGTACGGCAAATTTGTCTAGGTAGGGTACCATTCGTGCACTGGAGGTGGGATTTGCACCAGGAGGTGTTTCCCAGGTTAGGATTGCACCGCCCTCGTATTCGCCTGCAATAATAACGCCAGCGATTCGATTGTTGATACGGGAGAGGTAGTGGTTGACGTCTAGTTTGCGACCAAAGGAGTTGTCTATCAAATGAACTAGGCGGGTCAGATCAATGCGAGGGTCTGTTAGCTTGATAGACGGCGAGGCGGCTGTTGGCGGGGTCCAAGGATGAGTGAGCGGGTTGGGAATGATACTAACAGGCATTCCACGCTTTACAAACGTTGCTGGTGAAGTCCTCGCAGAAAGAGCGGAAGGTAGGGACGGGGAGAAAACAGGTTTATCCGTCAAAAGATTGTGAATGAGAGGGTTCCGTTGAGCGCGAGTGCCTACACCGGGGCTGGATGCTTTTGATCGCTTCGAGGCTTTACCAGAGTTTGCAGCTTCTTCTGGTGTTGTGAGAAGAGCAGAGGATGTAGGTGGCAGGAGTGCTAGCGTCTGGCGAAGTAGCTCCAAATTCGTCAGATGGGTATCCTCAGTATGTGTAGATGACCTGCCAACACCCAGACTTTCATTTTTGCTCTGCTTTAATTCATCTTTGATAAAGTCATACTCTTGCTCAAGATTGATGAACACATGAGATCCGTATGCATTCGATTTCGAAGGTATCCCGCCAAGAGGGTCAAGAAGGATGACTCGATCCAATGAAATTTGCTTTTGTAGCTCCTTCACCCTTTCTGCTACCTCAAGTGGATCCTCCTCCGAAGACACTGGTATTTGGATTCCTGCAAATTCTCGAGCCAATGCTAGCATAACCTCATTTGCGTCAACAGTGGTCAATGACTGGGTGGCCGACGAGAAGCCGATTGGTGCTACGACTGGAACCACTCCTCTTTGGAGAGGAGTTAAGAGTATCTTACTGTTTGCCACTTGTAACCTGCCCTGTGTTCTGGGTCGGGGAGGAGTGTGCCCCTCGGTTGGCAAGATGCCAATGATGTTGTCCAGTCTCCTGGCACCTTGGCCTCCATATGAATCAATAGCTGCCACTAAACGGTCTACTTGCTCTAGAGCTAGTCTTTTCTTGTCTTGACCGCTCAGCCCATGGCTGTCATTGTAGTCCACTACCACAACGCAGCTCAGCCCAAGGCTCGTTAGCTGGGACAGAGTAAGGCCGACACCTTGTAACGTCGCGTCATCAATCAGATGAGTTGCTCTGGTTTTTACCAGTGCTACATGAATTGGCTGAACGGCTTCTTGGACGAGGTCAGTCTGGGGTTTGTGGACGAATTTGGGACATTCCTCAACGGCCCGTATTGAAGGATATAGATGTCCAAGGTTCACTCCGGCCCTGCTCTCATCTAGTGGCTTGGTGTTCAGAGGCTGAGCTGGAGATTTTCTTGATCCGAAGCGTGAGAGATAGCTCTTGGCCTCACGTTTAGTGGCTGCGGAGCTAAGAACATCTAAGAAGAGATCCTGCACGGATGTTAGCTTGAAGGATAGCAAGCATAAGCTTCAGCTTACTTTGTTAATAACGTCACCCTGCTTCCGTCGACTTGCTGCTTGTGCTAGGTGCGTGCTGTATGCAGCACAACCGACTTCGGATTGAGCCTGTTCCGTTGTAGGAACGGGCTGGGACGATGCCAGGTGGTGTTGTTGGCATTGAGATATGACCAGCCATCCTGGCTGATGAGAAGAATTGGCCTTCTATTAGAGATCAGTGGCTGGAACATTGATTGGCCATATGAGGTAGGATATAACTTTTTGTCTTGGCAGATATATGCAACTCTTGGAAACCCAAGTTGAGGCTTTCATGTCTCATCTTTAGCTAGATAAGGAGAGGCACTGGGAAGACCAAGGCTGTACATAGGGAAAGAAGCGACGCTTCCGGGAAGACCAACAGTGCTGTGTGTGTGTGATGCGGGATTGAGTGTCATAGGGGCGGAGTCGGAGATAAAAGGTTCGAGCACCTGAATGCCAAGACCTGTCAAAGCTTAAGCGAACAAGATAAGGATAGGCGAGAAGCCGATACCGCAAGGCTTAGGGCTATCAGTAGCATGTGGTCTTGTTGCTCAATCGAGCCAACGTGTAAAATCAACAACGGGACCGTGGATACAAGTATGGCTGCCTTACGTTGTACCAAGCGTGCTTACTGAGATATATAGCCATTGACTTGGGCACAGGTCGATCTGCAAACTCGTTATGATGTTATTCCGAAAACGCTGCCGGAAGCGCGGTAACCCTACGTCATTCGTAGCATCGTCTGGTGGTCCACCAGTCAAAGAACAATCAACTGTTGCAATTAGGGCCCTGGCACAACAAACCTGTCTTCTCTGAACAATTTTCTTCTTCAACAGCGTAGTCGGAGTCGAATATTATCTTACAGTCTACCCTTCCAATTCGGAGCAACAATGGCACCTCAATTAGCATGGATTGGTCTCGGCAACATGGGGAGAGTCCGCTCCCCCATTCACTTACCGCTCAGTCTGGCGGGCTTACAACCTGTAGGGCATGTGCAAGAATCTCGTGGAAAAGGGCAATCTTGACAAGCCTCTCATAATATTCAATCGGACGACCAAGCGCGCTACTGACCTGAAGGAAAGGCTACCCTCCGGAAAATCCATTGTCGTCTTAAGCATAGAAGAAGCCGTGTCAAAATCAGATATTGTATTTACATGCCTGGGCGATGATCTGGCCGTCAAGGATACTCTAGCGACTGCAGTCAAAGGAGATGTCAAGGGGAAGTTGTTTGTCGATTGCTCCACTATACATCCAGACACCACCAACGAGTTAGCCAAATCAGTCAAAGAACATGGCGCCCATTTTGTGGCATGTCCAGGTACACCGTCAACCTGTCCCCGTCCATGCAAGAAGCTGATTCTAGATCAACAGTATTCGGAGCACCCGCAATGGCTGAGAGCGGCCACTTGGTCTGCGTTCTAGCTGGTCCAGCGTCTGCCGTTGAGAAGGTGAAGCCATACACCAAAGGCGTTATGGGTCGAGCGAACATCGATTTTAGCGACCAACCCCAAGGAAAAGCAACTCACCTCAAGATCATTGGGAATACCTTTATCTTGAACATGGTTGAGACACTATCGGAAGGGCATGCTTTGGCTGAAAAGAGTGGATTGGGCAATGATAATCTGCATCAATTCGTTGAGATGATGTTTCCAGGTCCGTATACCGCGTACTCGCAAAGACTAAAAGGTGGCGACTATTACAAACGGGAAGAGGTACGTGGGAGGATTTCTGTGGAGTATGAACCGGAAGACAAGACATTGACTTATTGATCTAGCCGTTGTTCGGCGTCGATCTAGCACGAAAGGATGCCCGACATGCGCTAAGCCTAGCAGAAGCCGCTGGTACGAAAATGAAAGACGTTGAGGTTGCGGATTCGCATTTGGCGGCTGTACAGAAACACATGGGCTCGAGAGGGGATATCACTGGAATATATGGTGCCGTACGGCAAGAAGCTGGTCTGAAGTTCGAAATGGACTGAGCTACAACGCTATAAAAACAAAACGCTGGTGATAATGAAAAATGAGAATTGGAAGAAGTCAGTCCCAGTAGTTGACTTGGCACAATAGGTTCAATGGACATGAGTATCGAGTGGATGAAGAGGAAGTTAGCCATATAGATTCTTAGGCAGTATAGTCAGCAAAGTAAGGCAATGAAATATCGTAAGCTTTTGAGCGCCTCGAAGAGGGCTAGCGTAAGATTGCCCCACAAACAGAACCACCCTACTCTGTACGGACGTAAAATATCCATAACTCAGCACAACAACAACAACATCATCACCAAATATGTCCAAAATAGCTACGCAAGTCCCCAGACCTCACTCTCTTAAAGCCCCCCAACTAACATCCTCCCAGCCGCCCTGACTGGGCCGACGACGAAGAATTCGACGACCCCAACGCCCTCCCCTCCCCTCAAATCACCACCAACAAAGACGGCACCAAAACCTCCATCTCCTACCGCTTCAACGACGACGGCAAAAAGGTAAAAACCACCCGCCGCATCCGCACCACCGTCGTTAAAGAGACCGTCAACCCCCGCGTCGCCGAACGCCGCGCCTGGTCCAAGTTCGGCCTCGAAAAGGGCCACGCCCCCGGGCCGAGCTTCGATACTACGAGCGTGGGCGAGAATATCATCTTCAGGCCGAGCGTGACGTGGAAGAAGGATGGCAAGGAGGAGAAGCCTGAGAAGGATAGCGTCAAGGCGCAGCTGAAGGATAAGAAGGTCAAGTGCCGTATTTGCGATGGGGAGCATTTCACTGCCAGATGTCCGTTCAAGGACACCATGGCGCCCATGGGCGAAGACGGCAACGCAGCTGGCATAGGTGGCGCGGACGGCGACGAGGAACAGCCTAAAGAAGGCGGGCTGGGAACTGGAGGAGGTGGCTACGTCCCCCCGCATCTGCGAAAAGGCGCTGGCGAGCGTGCAGGCGAGAGGATGGGCGGCAAGTACGAGCGCGACGACCTGGCGACGCTGAGAGTCACGAACGTTTCCGAGTTTGCCGAGGAAAACGACCTCCGCGAGATCTTTGAGCGTTTCGGCCGTGTTACGAGGGTTTTCTTGGCTAAGGATAGGGATACGGGGCGGGCGAAGGGATTCGCATTCATTAGTTTCCAGGAACGGACGGATGCGGCTAAGGCGTGCGAGAAGATCGATGGATGTGAGTTACTGCTCCTTTTTCGTGTCTGGGTATTTTTTGGTGGAGGGGTTCTATGCTGATTTGTTTCGTGTACAGATGGATACGGACACTTGATCCTGCGCGTGGAGTTTGCGAAGAGAGCGACATAGACCCGGCTTCGGGTTTTCTTGCTGGATGGGGCATGCATGCTTGGGCGTCATGGGGCTGGTTTCCAGTCATATAGAGGTTTTACGAATGGCAAAATTGTACTCTACTGGAAGACCAAGCTCTCTACACCCCCCCAGCCCTCCCTTCACCCTTCCTCCTCTGTCTTCCCTGCCCCCCGGACACCGCTCTCCCTCTTTCTCTCACACTCCTCCCTCCCCTTCATCCCCATCCCCATCCCCATCCAAATCTACAACCCTTCCCCGTCACACAAGCAACCGGGCACCATCACACAGACCCAATCCCCCAAACCCCATCACATAAACCAACCCCCCGTCTACCCTCCCCCTTTTCTTCCCCCCCCCCCCCCCCTTTCCACTTCTTACCCCACCACCCACCCGTCTTTCCTCTCGGCGCCCATATCCCACATCCCACATCCCACCTCCCCACCCATCCCCCCGCCCCTCCTCGACACCCACCACCAACACCCATCATCAACTCCCCTCGGCCCTTTCTTCCCCACCCCTCCAAAACCACGGCAGGATGAATTTCTTAGGTCGCCCGTCTGTGCGGTTTGGGATGGTTGGGATGGTAGAGGGGAGGTTTTGTGTGGTGGAGAGGCGTGGTTGGTACAGTATAGAGGTATGAGATAGGCACAGGACGGGAACAGGACGGGAGGGAATACTATGGTGTATCTTGCAAGATGTACCTATCCCTCCTCCCTCCTCCCTCCTGTCCCTCATCCGATTCCACACCCATGAATCTCCAGCTTCCATTTCCAGGACTCCCTCGCCCGTCCTACAACGCTGCCGGAGCTACTTAGAATATGTACGTACATCCCTGCACAATCACTTCCTTTCCTCCGTTTGGTTCTTCCTCTTCCTTTCACTCAAGGTGGTTGGGGTGGGGTTGGGGGGGTTAGTTGAACTGGTCTTGGAATCGGAAATGTCGGGTTGTTATATGATGTACTCTTGTAGACGTTGCTCTTAAGGAGACTAGCATGGTACGACCATATTCCGTCAAAAGGCCAAACGCTCCTAGATGAACCCCACCTCATGGGACGTCTACTCTATAATTAGCCAATAGCCGGGACATCCTCGCATACCACAGTATCTAAACCTCCCTCTTCACCAGCGCCACAGGCGGCACATATCGGAACCTCCCAAAGACCATGTAGTAAATCGTCGCAAACGAGACGGTCCCTCCATATATCACAATACCCCAGTTCATCGTACTCGGCACCACCGGCGTAGCCGCGGGGAAAAACATGAAAACATAGACGGATAGAATAAAAACAATCGCCAACGCATTGACTACGCCTCCGTAGTGGCCAAGGCTCCATCGTCGCAGTGGGAGGGTTTCGCGCCGGATGCGTTTTAGTAAGATACAGCCAATGGAGATCAAGTACGAGGTTAGCATGCTCACGGTCGTAAGGGAGAAAAAAGCATTTAGAGCGACGGTGGAGCCAATATTAATGAGGGAGAGAAGGACCGTGATAACGAAGGAGAATATGATGGCGTTAAGTGGGATATTCCAGGTAGTTTTGATCTGACCAATTCTCAGCTGAGGTTCAAATATAAGTGCAGATGAGGACTTACTCGTGCAAGCGCTGTAGAGAATGGCGGGCCCTTGTCACGAGCAAATGACCACAGCTGCCGAGAAGCGGTAGCGATTTCGGCTATGCAGGCGCAGATGAGGAGGATGATAGGAATTGCGACCATGAAATTTGTGCCAGAGTAGTTTTGAGTAGCGTTGTAGTAGATCTGTATGAATGGGTACCCGGTTGAGGATGCGAGGATGCTATTGAGATCGCCGAGGGCGAAGCACATGGTAAGGACCATCACTAAACCCAGCACTGAGCTTAGATAGACGGACCACATCATCGCTTTCGGTAGAGTTTCGCTTGTTGGTAGTTTCGGAGTCAGCATTACCTTGTTGAATTGGGAACTCGGATTTGATGATGTATCGGGAGAAGAAAGGGAAACAAAAGCTCGGTTTGCTCTCAAAATGACTACCCAAAAGAAGATGAAATGGCTCATACCCAGCGTCTTTGATTTCTTCGGCTACCAACCAATGCGGATCAATAAATGTCAGCAGCGTGTGGGACGATACGACTCACACATATGCACCATACAGTCAAGTCCCAGCAGGGAAGTCATCGGCGTGAGCAAGCCGATCATCACCGACGTCCCAGTACTGCTCCAATTCCCTCCATTGCTGAATTCAAGAAACACAGCCTTGGCACTACTGCGAGGCGCCGTGACCCACAACGGAATGATAGTGGCGAAAAAGCCCACAACATAAATGACCAAGATCAGATTCTCAATCAGAGGCAGCTTCTTTGCCAGAAAGGTATTGAAAAGCATAGAGAATGCGATGATTCCAATCACGAGAAGGGTTCCGTGCCAGCGTTCAAAGACGTAATTTGGTAGGTTCAAAGCGAAGAGGCCTTGGATGATGGTTCCGGCCAAGAAAGCGGTAGACAGAATAGCTCCTTGCCACCCTGTGAAGCAGAGCCAACCTGTTGCGGTTTGTGAGGATATGCACCGTGTGACATGAGAATGTCTCCTTACCAGTAATGTAGCTCAAGTATTTCTGACAACTCCGTGGGGCAAATTCTGAGACCCAGTGATACTGTCCTCCAGATGTTGGAGCCCTACATGTGTCAGCGGATATCCAAGAGTATGGTGATTGTAATCTTTACATTGAGGCCATCTCAGCTATGCTCGCATATACCAATGTCAATCCAACGACGGCTGCAAGGTAGCCCCAAAACAATCCTGCAGTGCCACCATTGACCAAGGCGATACCGAGAGTGCTGATTCTCAGCATAACATTCTTGAAAGTTGAGAATTGGAGGAGATATGGCAGCAGTACTTACCTGACTATGAATACCCATGTGCTAAGGAGAGTGCTCCCAAGCCCTACGATAGAGACGAAATTGAAATTGCGCTGCGAAATTCAGAATGCTGGTTCAATGATACAGGCATGTAATTAAGGATAGACTCCGCACGCGTAACTCTTGCACTCTACCCAGTGTGTCCATATCATGCTTGTCGGCAGCCGTACCTTGCCACCTCTTATCCAGACTCTCCATCTCAGAGCCATCTTCCTCGCATTGAATTGCGGTTGTTTTTTCATCACCCATAGTGGCGCCCTTAGTAATATTGGATATAGACATAGAAATATTTACATGGAGAAGAAAAGAATATAGATGCGATTAGATGCGATTACTTATGAGAAGAATATTAAAAAGAGATCAACACACAGAACAAGTGATTTCAAGGATAGAGGGAGCCAAAAGATCCAGAACCAAGAGGTTTATCATGACTCAATTCACGAAGGCTATGGGCGCAGATAGGGCAGCTGCAGGGTTCTCTGCAGCTGCATTTAACCTAGGGGGTCCAACTGCAGCTGGTGATTCGTTATGTTATTGAGACGTTGAACAACTCCCTATCAGATAAGTCCATTGGATTTTGATTGGGCCTGGAGTGATGATGCCCATTGCTCTTCACAGCGAGAGATTGACCTTGCATAGTGGTGGCCCATGACTCCTACGATCGAGACCCTCGGGCGCTCGCATGTAGTGGGAGGTGATGGAAAGAGGCTGAAAGTTACTCCGTCCAAGGGAGCATGTTGGTACCAACCACGGGGATCGAGGTGGATTGAAAGCAAAGTATTCCGTACGCTCACTATTATTTGGTACTGAATCGGCTCGGCACTAAACTAGCGCCACAGTATGTAACAAGATGATAATAACGGTAAAGTACTTCAATTGCTGTAGATGTTTCCTCAACTCCTGATACCATTGAAGTGGAGATATAACCCTAACTGGCGGGATGTGAGTATCGCACGCTCTTGAGCCCTTCAGCGTATATGATCCAGACTCCTGCATGCCATTGTGTGCATTAGCATGAACCTTCAGGGGCTCGCCCCTCACTGAGTCTCTCGAGTCTCGATCAATCGCACAGGTTCCCTCTTCAGGATCCATGTTCTTGCATGATAAGCCACTCCCAAACGATAAGAAGAAAATGAACCCCGCAAAAGCTGACCACCTTTCCTCTGCTCAACGTTTCAATCATGTCCTTGGATCTCCTAGCCATCGGTGCATTGGTCTTGCTCCTTCTCGCAGTTTACCATTATATCCTGTTCCCTTCCTTCATCTCTCCGCTTTCCAAAATCCCCAGCGCCCACTTCAGCGCCCCTTTTCTCTCCACATGGGTGTGGTGGAAGCGTCGAACCGGCTTCGAAACCCGCTCCATCTTTGCTGCCCACCAAAAGCACGGCCCCATCGTGCGGCTTGCCCCAAACGAGCTCAGTGTTGCATCCCTCGATGGCCTCCGCCAGATATATATGGGCGGCTATGAAAAGGATCCATGGTATATCGAGGAGTTTGCGAATTTTGGAACTCTTAACCTGGTCAGCATGCAACAACATAAGCCGCATTCTGTCCAAAAGCGGATGATATCCCACGTGTACTCCAAGACCTACCTGCAGAATTCCCAGGATCTGAAGACGCTGTCCCATGTGCTGCTCTTCGATAGATTTCTTCCTCTCTTGAATATCGCAGCCCAGAAACAGGATCCTGTGGAAACACTTGAGTTCTTCCAAGGAGTCAATATGGATTTCATGTCTGCATATCTCTTCGGCATTACCAATTCCACTGATTTTATGCGTGACGTGAAAGCACGACAATATTATATCAACATGTACCAGACGAAACTTCAAAGCCTCCCAGGAACAGAGATCGCGACAGAATACCTTGAATCCCATTGCCTCTCCATGTGCAATGCCGCGGAATCATTCTCCCGGACACCTAAAGAATTATCGACTTCTACCCTTAGCACAAACCCTGTCGTGTACAACCAGCTGTCTTCCCAAAGATCCAAACTTTCTCCTTCCACTGACCCTTTCGACCCAACGAATCTCATCGTTGCATCCGAGATGCTCGACCACCTTCTAGCTGGCCGAGAAACCTCAGCTATAACCCTCATCTACCTCATGCACGAGCTCTCCAGTCGCCCCGCCCTTCAACATTCCCTCCGATCGGAGCTGCTCACCCTATCAACTCCAGTATTATCCTCCAACAATGCCTCTGTCCTCCCCCATCCCCAAGCACTCGACGCCCTCCCATTACTAAACGCCATCCTCTATGAAACCCTCCGCCTCTACACTGCTAACCCAGCACCGCAACCGCGCATCACACCCCCCGGCGGTGCCACGATTGAAGGCTATGCAAATATCCCCGCCGGAGTGCGCATCAGCACAGCCGCATACTGCCTCCATCGCAACGCCGAAGTATTCCCGGATCCGGATGCCTGGAAACCAGAGCGATGGCTGCAGGGAGACCAGAACAAAGGCGGCGGAACCGAAGAGATGAGACGGTGGTTCTGGGCGTTTGGGAGTGGGGGGAGGATGTGTATTGGCAGCAACTTTGCTTTGCAAGGTACGTAATTTTGCTCGAAATCCGCGATTGAAAGATGCTGATGGTGTCTGAATAGTGATAAAATTGCTGGTCGCGGCGGTTTATACGAATTATGCGACTAGTATTGTTGATGATGTGGGAATCGAACAGGCGGACAATTATATTGCCGGGCCGGTGGGGAATAAGCTCGTTCTGAGGTTTCATCAGATATCCTAGACTAGGAAATATCGTTTCGTCTGCCCTTGTTTCGGATGTCTGAATGTTGCTGTGCCCTGGTAAAGATAGTAGTTGTGCTTGAGGCGTAGCACCTAGGAAATGTATTCGGTCTGGATCTGCAAACCCCAGACCTATTCAAACGAACAGGCAATCCTTTTTGGCTCTTGCATTTGAAGACGTCAGTCCATATTGCAAATGAATAGGTCAACAGTCCAAACCAGCGACTTTGTCGTTCGTGAAAGCTGACAGCAAAATATTGGGCAGTAGCCTCCTAGGAGAATGACGCCTCTCATAAATCCATATGAGAACGCATCAACCCTTTCCAAATATAGACGGTGCACTTCTCCGGTGGTGGAGTTCGACAGCGGAGGTTGGATAGGCCAATTTGATGTCCGATCTGAGTGTCGCTGTCTTGTTCTCTATCAAAAAAAGTAACGTGGTTTTCCAGAAACGTTGCAAGATCACGCTGACTGAGAGTCAGGTTCGTCGTCTATGTCAACCCACTCCCTAACAGACTTGACGGTCCCATTGTTATCTAACCGCACTACAGTATCGGGCGAGATCGCACCCCAGAATTCAGATGGATCCGCGCCTTTCTCCAATAGAAACCTCGCACATGATTTGAAGCCGCCTTCTACAGCCCTGTATAACGGCGAAGGGCTTTTACGGGCCCACGGTTCGACGTTGGCAGTACCCCGATCATGTAAAATCTTCAAAACCCCTAATTTGCCGCATTCCGCTGCGTGCGATAACGGAGTCCTACCATCCACGTCGGCTAAGTCATGGTTGACTCCTTCAGCGAGAAGCTGCTGGATCTGACCTTCATCTCCTTTACGCGCTGCCAATATGAATCTGGCTATTCTCCCCCATTCTGGAGCGTAGATATCTAGGTCGACTTTGTCTCGTAGTACTTCTAACACAGATATGTTGCCCGACATGACGGCAGCTCTCACAACGTTTTCGGTAACGCAACTTTTCAAGAAGGTTTTCTCTAGCAGCACCGGTACAATATACGCAGCGCGAGAGCAATTCGGCACTTTGAAGCAGAGTTCCTGGAAGCCTCTTCCTAGAAGCATCGGTACTATCCGTGCACCAGACATCTGGTTTTGTACCGCGGTTTCCATTATATTTTCTGTGATTAAAGGAGACTGTTTAGCTCGATCCAGAAGTAGTCTTACTATCTTATCGCCTTGATATTGATTCTGTACTGCAGCTTTCACAATCGCTTCGGTAATCCGTATCGTTTGCTCATCCAGAAACCATCCTATCATCTGAGGACCTTGAAACCCACTTTGTGTTGCAGCTTCCATGACTTCTTCCGTGATGAAAGTAATTGGTTTGCTTTTTTTACCTCGGGCGAAAAGCTTCATCACTATATCAATACAGACCTCTCCATACCAGTAATCCCCGTTCTGGATTGCAGCCTTCATCACCTCATCGGTGATTAAAGAAGTCTCCTCACTTCGGTCCAGGAGCACAGTCAGAAGCTTCGTATTATGGACCAACCATCTAGCTGTAGGCTGCAATAGCTCTGCATTGATCCGAATTCCATTAGTCTTTGTCAAAAGCAGCTTTATCATCTCCTCGTCTAGATTGTTTACTACCGCCGCCAACAATACCTTTTGAGTGATCCTGATGTTCTTCTCACGACCCAGAAGAAGCACAAGTGCAGCCCTAGGACATTGCTTCATATACCTTGCATCCCTGGACTTGAATCGATTCCTTGCTGCCCATCTTCTATATCGACTGCAGGCTGCGAACGCTGCCACCAAAACGTTTTCTGTGATCGTAGTCTCTTCGTTCTCGAGAAGGAGAGTAGTCATCTCTGTAGGAGAGAGTTGATTCCTCACTGCTGTAATCAAAACACCCTCTGTAATCAGGTATGTCCCTTCTCGTTCGAGAAGAAGTCTCATGTTGTCAGGTGTCCCATTTAGTGCCACCCCCTTCATTACCCCATCTGTCATCAGCTTGTTGTCCAAGCTTTTGGTCTCCCACGTATCTAGCAGCTTTCTGAAGACCTCGTTCGTTTCCTTAGCGCTCTGTAAGAATGCATCCCATAGCGCTAATTTTTCGACTAAAAATTCACCAGATTCAAGAACGTATTCTATCATCCAAATGCTATGTAACGCAATCGCAATATATAGCTGAGGGCATCGGGTTCTTTCGAATTGGAAACGATCCAACGTTACGGACACAAATCTTGCATGCACGCTCAGCCATGCTCGTTGGCCTCCATTTCCCAGTGAAAGCAATGATTTAATAGTTAGCAGCATTGCATTAGGGAGCTCGGGTAGTTCGGAAATGTGCTCGAACCAATGCAACGCGGCATAATAGAACATGGGCTGTCGCTCGGGAAAGTACCAATTATTGATCTCGAGCTTGCGATCTTTCAAATGTTCGAAATGCAAATACTCCATGCATATTTTTGCCAAGTAGAGGTCCGGGCTTGGTTGTCGGTCTAAGAATTCCATTTGTCGAAGAAAATTGGTTTCAACGATATAATCCTTCACGGATTGATGTATGAAGTGCACCTTACCATTAGTAAACTCGATAAGGTTTCCAGCGAGCTTTTGGAGAACACTAGGTGTTAGGCTGATTCTGTGAGCTTCGAGTTGCTCGGTGCTTCTGCAATCTCTCCTTGGGTCCAGGGATACTGCAACTTCCAAAAGGTCAATTGTGAGTGTCTCCTTCGCGTATGCAACCCATAGAAGTAGCTTTAGCACGTCTTCGGAATCTTTATCCTTCAGCTGGCCTATTATTTTCTTATATAGAAGGCAAAGCTCGGTCGGAAGCTTACGGATAGTATCCTCAAGTTTATAGGTCGTCACCCCCTTGATTTGAGCAAGTTTCCGCATTGCGATCGATATCCATAAGAACGACCGTTCTGTTCGTTCTTTGAACAGCGTCTCTACGAGATCTTTTTGCTTAGTAGTTAATTCCGCTGGGAGTTCAGCTAGCTTGGAATGCACGTAGAGATCAAGATCTTGCTTGTTGGCGTGAAGATTCCATCTAGGGAAATCTTTTAGATTTCTCTCCATGTGACCTTCACTAGGGCGACTACTAATCAGGATCTTCAGTGCTGGGACAGTGTGTGCGTACGTGCTGTCACGTCGCAGACTGATTTTTGATAAAAGGGAACAGAGTTCGCCTTGAGGGTCCTCACACTCGTCTAGCGCATCTATAACGCAATATATTTTGCGGTGATGTTCATCCGCAACCATGTTTCCAAAGATGTTCCAAAGACATGTTAATGACGCTGAGGTGAACTCCGTTCGATCTTGCTGAAGCGATCGCGGAAGATGTTGGAACATATCAGGCCCTTCGAGCAGCTGAACAATCAACGCTCTCAAAACGGAAGAAGGTGTCCTATAATCGGGGTCCTGGTTATAGCAGAAGAAGTAAATGACTGCAACGTCAGGTCCTTTGAGCGATTCCTCCAGCTGTCCTACAATCGCTTTTGTCAAAACTGACTTCCCTTGGCCAGGGGAGCCTGTGATCCAAAGAGCCTCAGGCCTGTCACTGTCCCGCCACTTGGTAAGCCGCGGCTCGGTAGCAAGCCAGTCCAATGTTCTATCCGCTGGCATGTTGATTTTCGATTCTCGAATCGTCTTATATGGTGGTTGATTAAGGTTCAGTTGACTCTCTTGTTGAGCCTTCGTGAGCCCTTATATCCAGTCAAAGAACTGTGCATACAGAGGGACGATCAAAGTCGTTTTGGCTGCAAACCTTGTGGAGTGAAACGTCCCATCACGATCTTTGGAGCTTCGTCCACCCATCGCCGAATTCTTTTCATCACGTCTAAGTAGTCGCCGTTTGAGCGATCACTAAACCTAACCATCTGGGAGTGATTTGCCTGAATGGGTTGCCGGTTGTAGAACGTATCACTTTGACCGCCACATGTCGCCGAGTGTTGGGTAACCATAAGAGTGTACTCATCGGTTCGTTCTAGTCTTCCTGATGCGGACTTCTGTAACCAAAGTCACACCCAGAACCTTATACCTGCCAAAAGATAATTGAGCTTACCTTGACAATGGGACTCTCTTCTCTTTCGAAGTAGTACATCGTTTTTAAAACTTGGTTCCTGAATGCGTTACAGAACCGGCGGTGGAGTATGTTGAGTAGAGAAGAAGGTTCCGTGTTATTAGTAACGACTAAACTACGGATGAGTTCTTCATTTGGCTGACCATCGACTAGAACCTTCAATTGTTCATGTCGAAGTCCAAGGTTCGGCACCCCGTACATCACTACGGCATAGGCACATCTGAAGATATCGTAATCTTCTGGACTTCGTTCGTCTTCGCCGGCGATGGAAAGCGCCTATACAAGTATTAATCCTGGAAACAAAAATATGGAGGGCAATGGCCGATTACCTCTTTAATTACAATTCCTCCAAGACTGTGTCCCACGAAAATAATTGGTCGATGCTGTGTCTGTCAAGGGGTCAGACTCATCCCATGGCAAGCCATGCCCAGAAGTGGTAATCGATACACTTGCATTGTCACGGACACTTTTCAGACGTGATAGAAAGCTCGTAGCGATGTCTGCAATGCTACCATTATTCTTGCTGTCTAGCAAATGCGTGTCATAGCCATAAATTAGCACCCGAATCCTTCCCGGTATATCGTTCGGTAGAAAATCGCGCAGCCAGACATTGTGTCCTCCAGGTTCTTTCCAAGACCCAAGGCCATGGCTTGCGAGGCCTGAAACCGCCACGATACTATAGGACAGCAACCCATTAGTCGGCATCCCAAGCACAATTCTCTCCGGAAGGATATACTCTACTACCGGTAGTTGAGGAACATCGGGTTCATACAATGTCGTAATGTCTAGAAAGGTTGTGTCGAATTTTAGACCGTTCAGATCGCCGCCCATTCCAAGAGCTTCAAGAGGCTCCAGAACCTTAGGGGTACACTGAAAAGTAACTGTTGCCGTAGAGTATTGTTCAAATGATGGAGCAAGGCATAATTGAAGAATGTTGGGACCAGGTATGTGAACCTCAGCCGCATCGTTGCTCAGCTCCTCCAATATTTTTTGAAGCTTTTCTCTTGTAAACGATAGAGGAATATTTCGAACGCGCCATGTCGTGATTTTGCTGCTCGTCGTGATTTCGCTGCCGGTCGTGGCCTCGCTGCCGGTCGTGGCCTCGCTGCCGGTCGTGGCCTCGCTGCCGGTCGTAGGTTCGCTGCCGGTCGTGGTTTTGCTTCTCGAAATCTGCGTGGGTCGCCAACGATATAATTCGTAAGAATGCACCAACAACACAACTGTAATGGCTAAAGACTTCCGTGCATGTAGGCCTGCACTGATTAAGCATTTGATCAAAGACATCGAGATAGCATAAGAATATTTTGGGAAAATTCTTTGCAAGACGAACCAAAAGTAATCGATGAAATGTATCAGGCCACGATTCTCGAGGGACGCTTCCCCTGAAGTTCGAGTCAATAGTCCTGTGAGAGGCGAAAACAAATGGCTACCTGCATGACCATCGGAGATCATGTCGGAAGTAGATACATGATGTGAAATTAAATTGGCTAATACGAATTGCTGAACTTACCAATCACATGCCGAGGAAGAGAGGGTTCGAATGAAAGAGCGCCACGGATCTGGTAGGATGCCCTTCGTCCCAAAGGCTTCGGTTGTAACCACTTCTCGTCTGATCAGCCTCGTCAATACACTGTAATGGCTAAAAGGTCCGCGGAACAGAGGTACCTTTCTCAGTGTAACTTAGGTCGGATGCAGGTTCGCCATAGTGACATAGATCACGGTCTATGGGATAATGGTAGTCCGAACGAAGCCTATGAAGCCACAAGATGTCCGTCGATAGGTATCCTATGCAAAATAGCATTCTCAAGTATGAGATTATCATTACGTGAGAACCTTTGTCTTTGACAAGCAATGCAGTCTTACGACTTAGGATGTTCTGAGCGCCAATCGCTACTTTTTTAGGCCATCCTTGAGCAATCCAGGTCGTCGAAGAAGTATTGCGGTACCGCCCATGACTGTTACTGTAGTAGGTACCTGCCTTGTACGAAGAACAGACGCTAAGAGAATCTTAGCATCTCTTCCACGTGGTCCCCTTAGCCGTCCGAAACGTCGTTGCATTCGCTTTGGCAAGGTAACCTAGAGCGTGGCTTTCTCAGGAATTGTCCACAACAATATCCCCCAATCCCATGTTTTAGCTGTTAATGAAAGCCTGGATGGTAATATTAGGGCCGGTCCCAAGCTGACATAGATTCTATAATCGATATCCAAAGAGATCCCTGCCTTGATTCTAGCTCACCCTCGTCGCGACGGTTGTAAGCGCTTCTTAATCCGCCAGCACATATCTGCACCCATAAACAACGCTACCGAACATCAGCATTCCCACTCACCCACAAGAAGGCTCCCAGAAAAACTCACCAAACACCAAATATGGCACATACAACCCCCCCAGCGCTCTCTTCTCCGCATTGCTAAAATCCTCCCATGAAAGCATATCTATGATACAGGTACCCGTTGTAACACTGGTCTGAACGGCGAATACTAGGAGGACTAGCGGGACGAGAGGATGTTCTGTACAGCAGCTCGAGTCAGCCATGTACCCCGGACCTCCTTTATTCCAAGCCCCATCCACCTCACAACCTTCCCACCTCCCCCCTTCTTTCCCTCCTCCCAAAAAGAAACTTCAAACTCACCGCCCACCAACCCCCCCGCCACACACCAACCCCCCACCCCCCCATGCACCCCCGCCTCCAACCACAAAAACCCCCGAAACCAAGCCGGCGGGCTCATAAAAAACCGATCCCTATACCTCTCCACATACCCCTCTCTCACCCCCACCAGAAAATCGACGACGGATGTGGCGATGGAGCGTGGGAGGAGGAGGGGGAGGTAGGGGGTGTAGAGCGGGGGAAGGTCGATTACTATGGCGGGGTTTAGTCGGGGGGGGGGGGTTTTGGGATGCAGGCCAAGTAGGGGGGGAAGGGGTGGAAAAGGAGTGGGGGAGCATACGCAACATAACGGGGATGTGGACGAGGAAGAAGATGAGGTAGAGGAGGTCGAGTTTGCGGGTTAGGATTGAGGATGGTGCGGGTTTGGGAGGGGGAGTGGGGGCGGAGGAGTTAGAGGAAGAGGGTGAGGATGGTGGTTTGGACATTTTGGGTAGGGTGGGGAGGGAGAGAGGAAGGAGTGGTGGAGGGGGAAAGTGAGGGCGGTGGGAGGGGAGATGATGGTAGGTGGATGTGGAGAGCGGATGGGGGTGGTTGACGTAGGGCTGAAGCGGATAGGGCTTGGCGTGGATCTTAGGGTCGGAAGCGTCCGGCTCGTGCAGCGAATCGTTGGTTTTTCAATCTCTTATTCAGATTCTGCCTGTAATGCCGTACCTAGCATGACTTCGTATTAATCGCTATGAAGCTAAACCTAACCCCGTTTATCCTACTTAGTCTGCTACCCTAATCCCATTAGGCAGGGGAAATCTTGGGAAACGAAAAGACTGTTATACACCATAGGCAAAGAGACAGGATCCCCATTCTCAGGCATGAATCATCTGCTGCACTTTCGGATAAACCCTCACCATTCTGTCGTAGAAATCCGGGTGATCCCTCATCAACACCTCCGGATCCCAGGCCGCAGCAACGAATATGGTACTAATATAACATCAGCAATTACTACCATACGCTCTGCAAGGGGAGATACTCACTCCACACCACTCCCAATAGGCGTCATGAAAATCTGGCAGACCTGCAGGCCGATGAGAAACGCAAAGGCCATGACGACGGGCGTGTATTTCCCCCCGTCGTTGTAGGCTGGTTTTGTGAATTCGAGGTAGAGAAAGGCGAGCAAGGTGGTGAGGTAGGCGACGAAGGTGGAGCCCATGGTAAGGACGGGACCGATGAGGCAGTCGTTTACGAGGGCGTCGATGCCCCGGTCCTTCATCATGCTGTTCAAAGTCAGTGGGTGAGCTTGGCCAAGAGGGAACGAGCGAGGCTTGCGTCCAAGTTTTTTTTGCTGCAGGTATATATGCCGTGCCGTAGAGAGCTATGTATGAAAAGGCATATCGGTTGATGAACCTGGATACATGGTAAGTGGGTGGTCCTGAGTACGACGGAAGAATAAACTGACTGCACAGCCCAATCAAGAAGGCCAATCAAACATCCAAGACAGCAAAAAGCCATCTGCCCAGCAAAATTGCCGGCTTGAGCTTCTTGCTGCTGAGCAATACTGACAGCTTGGCGAAGCATATTTATTAGTGCGACTACCAAAGATCCGAAACTTATACTGCCGAATGAATAGGTCATCGCACGGCGGAAAGCGCCTCTCGTGGCACCTTTGGGCATTCCTCCAGGCTTGCCCGCGCAAAAGAACCAGGAGCCTAGATATCATTAGCATCAAGTCGTCTCTTGCTCTTATTGGAGATTTAAACATGCCATAAACGCCAGCAACGGTAGAGTGCATAGTGTTTTTGATCCATTCTGTAATCCAGTATCCTGCGAAGGTAATGAAAACGATCAAGCCTATAACTTTGGCCGAGGAACAACCACTCGCGCTGCCGCCGCGCGCGCAAGCCGGGTTTCTTCCGCTGCCGTTAGGTTCGTACTTAACGTATATCGACACCAGTGTGACGGAAAACCAGGCGCCAAAAGCCAGGGCAGCGAACCCACCAATAGCACTGACAAGGAAGACATGGCCGAACCCCTTGGCTACATCCATTGTCGTCTGGAGCATCACCACGCTGAAAGGAATCCGAGGTATCCAGCTGACAAAACATATGATACTGAATATCCCAAATATGACAAACACTACAGCGGCGGAGTAGTAATGGCGGTAAAAGTAGTATATGGCAGTGCCAATCGAGAATACGATCTGCAATATCCCCGTGATCCACTGGGGCCAGTCAGTCTCAAGAAACGTACAACCCGGGGAAGGAAGGTTACAATAAACTGCTTGGTGAAGGCGCGCGCCATGGTAAAATAAAGCCAAGAGAGGACGAAGGCGACGCCTAGCACAAAGGCGAATAATACAATGGTATTGGTATTCAACGAGAAGTGGTTTGCCGAGTTGTAGATTCCACCACCGCTATACCCTTTATTGGAGGAGTAACCTTGTAAGGACAGGGCAGACACAGCGACAAATCCGAGAAAAGTCAAGATGAACTACGATCGCTTAGAACCGCGGTCTCAGATCTGGCGTGAGATGGCCCCCTACCAGAACACCAAATATCGGATCATTGTATTTGGGCTTCTCGAGCTTGAATTTTTGGTCGTAGGTTGGCTTTCCATCTCCTACTGGTTGTGAGGCGCCATTGTCCTGATAACTCGGTCCATAGTTGGGAGGAGGCTGTTGGTATTTGGGCTCAGGACCTCCTTGGTAACCATTGCCGTTGCTGTATGCTTGTGGCGGTGGAGGGTATTGCATTTGAGGTTGGGCGCCGGCATTGCTGTAGTAGTCGTCTGCAGCACCACCATGGGCAGCCATAGCTGCAGCGGTAAGTATGATGTATAATTCCTGGTACGCAATGGGTTTTCTGGATGTATTGTGTATTGCTATGTATTCATTGCTATTGTTTTCTCGACAAACGAAGCTCTAGCATGAAAGTTGAAAGTCTGAACGTTCTGACATCATTGCCAGACTTAACAAGCCCTCGACTGTAACCTTATCTGCAAGCGCGTTTTTTTGGGAATGCCATCATTATTACTCTACAGATCCACCATACCATTCCACCAATTCTACCCTGGTAATACTGGAGTAGAGAATCTGGTATGATTTACGGTACTTTACTTCAGAAGCACCTCTGAAGTGTGAAGCTAGAAGCGAAGCTCATATCTCCTGAAAATCCTTCAGATTTTCAATGTGTATCTTCAAATTCCTTTCACCGACTCAGCCTGTTGGTAGCAAACATGTGATTTGCGTACATTGGACATGGATACTCTGTTCGAATTCACACCTGGAAAGGGTACATCGACCACAGCCGTTTCCTCTAGTGCATGCTCTCACTAGTCAGTGTCAGCCTTTCAATTCCGTGAACCCTGGGACTGAATGGCAACAGAAGACGTTGCATGAAACCATATCAAGTGGTAATCAGAGCGGCGGCCCTGTGAGGTGCATCCTGCACAGTCGCGCATCTGAATTATACATAGGCGAGTTGTTGATGTCGCTCATCGTCGGAAAGAGAAATTGTTTGGTCTTTACGGACATCGCTGTGACAAATTGGGAAGAAGTCTTTGTACAAATCCGTACAAATGAATGGGTGCCATCTACTATGGAACATGGATGGATGTTTCCAACACCTTTCTTCCTATGCTTATCTTACATAAAAGTGATTAGCTGCTCCAGTCGTTGCGTTTATTTTGAGTGGAAAGGAGCCAAATGCTTCTCACCCTGCCTCCACAGCTGGCACTGAGCATATCAGAAACCGGAAAGACTCGTGTGCGCACAATACAACGGGTCCGAAGACAGGCTTTATTGCCCACTGTTATCTGTTGGGATCGTCTCACCGCTCCTCCTGTTTTCGTCGCATCATAAGGGAACCGTTATTGCCTATCCTATTGTCTTATCAGCACACGCATGGATCCCCTGAGTGCTTGGTGTAACACGACAATCCTTTACAGCTTCGAACATATACTACTACCGATCAATGATATTCTAGGCTTATCTGCCAGTTACGTATCTGGATCCGACGGATTTTATGCCTCGATGTCGTTCAGCAGCCGCTAAAGCCGAGCTTCATACGGGTTCAACGTCATATTCATGGAACGAGAAAGGAAGAGTAGTGGCCTCGGAGGAATGAGCGAAGGTCTCCGACAACAACTTGGCAAAATGAAGAGTAAAGTAAGCATACTCGACCAAGGAGCAGTAGAAATCCATAAGTCCGTCAAAGCATTCTCACAGATGATAGCTCATGGGGTGGGACCCTGGTGGTTAGGATGGTGCCGGTGGAACTTCCCCTCCCTCCGTCGTCCCTGAGGAGCTACGGGATTACTCTAGCGGATGTGCATCTTCCCCAGCTGAGACATCGGGTCCACTTATCGGGGCAACGAGTAAACATCGAGGTTTTAATATCTGAAGGCATACGGAGTAGGCTTGCAGAGAACTAGATTTGCGCAACCTGGAAGCTGGAAGTTCCCCAGTGTGATGATCGACGATGCGAACTTCTGTTGGAAGCGCTAGCGAAGCCATCCACTGCAAGTCTGCACGTCTGCACACGTCTGCAACGCTACCACTACGTCGTAGCCACTTACTCCTGTGAATCTCGCGATTGGAGATTGGATGAACCGTTGGAAACAATGGAACAACACTTGGGTACGGAGTAACTTGGCTTCCTTTCCAAGCCACTACTAGTACGACTACTGACCATTACTTGTAGGCAGGTAAGGTATCTTACCGAGAAGTACCCCGTAAGGTACCGTGTACCACGGAAGGGACACCACTACAAGCCTGCTGCGTTATGTGTACTGTGGCCGACGCGGGTGAGTCGGCATGTGCAGCGTTCTAAAGCACTGTTGTGGGCATTTGGCGATTACGTCCAGTTCGAGAAGACCTCCTGTCGACATGTCTGCAGCAGAACGACGGAGAATTCTGGAGGAGAAGGAGGAGGCTGTGGTAGCCACGCCGAGTAAGGCCGTAAGACGGTAAGAGATGCTCAGATGGATAGCTGCGGCTAACAATTGATTGAATGGGTCGGTCAAAGGGTAAAGTACCGTAATTGTGTGCCCCAGATGCGTCGTATGGGATCGAGAATCTCGAATGTGTTCAGACCCGCAGTCCGCAGAATGCCTTAGTCATCCACCCAACTAGGTTAGTACGTGTACCTATGTCATACTCCTATGTGCTTGTAAATGTGCAAAGTAGATCGTCTTCCTTCACGCTCTTACTGGCGCACCGTTGAGTGTAACGGAAGGTATCACATTCGCATCTCGAGACGATCAGGACTGTCGTGCAGGCCGGGTTAAAGAAAACCATTTCACCTATGTGTGCCCAGCTGCCCTTAATGCAGCCTGCCTGCGTACACTGTACGGAACAGTAAGGTACTTACCTACTTTACCTTACACAACATAACAATCCACGCGAAGGGATACCCGCTAGTCCCTTCGAACGCCACCCCACAGCACCTTCCTGACCTGCCAACATTCTCCTATTTCAGACCTCACTTTTCCTGATACTACTACCGCGACAACTTCTCCCGTACCTGGATCATCACGCCGTGGCCGGAAGACCTGCGCTTGTCCACCGCCATTCCCTTTCCGCAACATCAAATACGAGAAGAATGGATCTTCCGTAGTTGGATTCCGACTTCCGCTGAGGAACCGATTGACTACTTCAGAGTCTAGATTGGACACGAACCATCGGGCGACCAGGTAAATGTAGGATTGCCCTGCCGCTTGCTATAGCTACAGTCCAACTTGCAGCCGCCTACTGAATTCTTGCAGTCTATAGGGTGCTCTTGCTTTGTGACCCTGTCCGCTCGATCAACCCAAGATAGGCCAAGGTTGAATGTTGTTGAGCGGTGTATACGCCTCTTGCTCCCAAACACTCTTTTGGGCAGACTTTCCGCTCGCCTTGAAGTTCCGCAGATCTGAAGAGCTTGGATTGTCACTAGATTGCCGCAGGTACTGGGCACTGATACTCCTTACCCGTCAGCCTACTGCAGCACTGCGCTGTGCCGGTGTACCACAGCATTCGCCAAGCACTATTCATCCACTACTCTCCTGTGCATGACCAATCCGACAGAGTTATTGGCGCTGAGGTGATCCCGTCCACTGCCGAAATAGCGTACGTGGTCCTAGACCAGGATTCAGATCACGATCGAGTGTCGAACATTGTCTGCCAGGCCCGAGGCTTTAACATATACAAGGGGAGTCGGACCGCAGGATATAGCGATATCATAAACTTGTGCGTTTAGCATCGTTGGCTCGCGATGGAGACTACGTTCATCTCGATACATGGTATGTACCCGCAGATAATCGTTGAGCTGCTATTAGGATGAAGATTACTCACGGATCTAAAAATCAGATCTTTCCCTTGACGCTCGATTACTATATGTCTCTACTTCAATAGTAGACATCTTGGGTTGGACACCCCGGGAAGTGGTCGGAAAGTCATGTTGGGAGTATTTCCATCCAGATGAGATCCCATTTGCAAGAGCTATCCATGGCCGTGGAGTCCAATTAGACAAGGCCGCTGTGCTCAATTATTGTCAGATCAAGAATAGGGATGGCCGGTGGGTGGGCTGCGAATGTGTATTCACCATCGTACATGATGTTCTCGTTGCAAGTACGAGCATCTACCGGAGTGGGATGAAGAGCCAGAGTATGCCAGCCTTTCCCCTCGTAAAAGACCTCCATGCAGCTGACTGATCTCGAATCAAGAACGAGCGACTGAGGCTCCCATCATACGTCAACTATTTTCGTCGTCACCAAGAGACCCAAGATATCATATGCTTTCATATATTTCTCAAAAATTTCAGCAAGATCTGAAGCCGTTGCCTCATGAACCGAGAGCGGCACTTTTTCTTAACCGTTTTACGCGGACATTGACTATCATGTACGCCACAAACGGCTTGGCAGAGCTTCTGGGAATATCTTCGGAAGAGCTCAATGGAAAAAGCTTCTATTATTGCATACAAGAGAATTGCCTGCGGGAGGCTGTTAGGTGTTTGGAAAGCGCAAAAGCCAACGACTCAATTGCCTATCTCCGCTTCTGGTTTCGAGATCCTCGGCAAGACGATCAGATGGCCACGGAAGACCAAACTGACAACGGTCACAGCAGCGCCGATGAAGACGATGGTGGCGTTCACCTTGACGACGGTATGGTTATGAGCGAGAACAGTATGGTCGAGGGTCCAAGCGAACAGACTATTGTTAGCGATTCCTCCGCGTCTGGTGTGGCATCTGTTGAGCAAGGTCACAATGGTAATCCTTCTGTGGTGTCGAACCCCTTGCAAGACACACACCCCATCAACGCGAACTCACGAACATCATCAGGTGACAGCACCGACATGGGTGCGCATTCCACCAATGTAATATTTGACCCACCAGTCACAGCTAGATCGTCGTCCTCGTCTCTCTCTTTTGAAACGATGGAGGAAGAACGACGATACGCCGAAAGGAATGCTCGCGTACCGCCCCCTCAGATTGAACTGGAAGCCGTTGTTTCCTGCACTTCCGATGGTCTAGTGGTTATCCTTCGTAGAGCCAAGCCTTTCGTACCTCACGTTGCTCAACCGACCGCGGAGCCTGTCCCACATCTATACGCGAATGGTTTCTTCGCGTCTCCCTGGGCCACGGACCCTATTCTCCCAAACCCTCAGCATCGACCCCAGTATGAGATGACGAATGTCTTCCAACCAAATCAAGCTCCAGTTCACCCAACCGCCATGCAGGCGAATACCGCCGGCACACAAGGCCCAGCCTCGGAAATGTTCATGAATACGATCCGCGAAGTCGCCGTCTTTGCGTGGTCACTGACTGGTATTAACGGTTCTTTAGCTCAGTACGGCCGCGGGAAGCCAAGTGGCGAATCGTTGCCGCCAGGTGGCCTACCTATATGGGAGCCCGACGCGAATGCAGGTCTTGAGAATCAGCGACTGAACGGCATCGATAACGTCTTAAATCCTACCACTGGGTACTACGGCCCTACTGGTAATACACACGTGGATCCCTATGGTCATACCGTGGGTAACAGTGGTCCGCAATACGAACACCAGTCCGGATTTCCTTGGAATCAAGTATACCCTAATCAGCATGACCAACATCAGCATGGTCCCTGTTGATAATATTTAGAGAGGGATTTTGAGCTTTGAGGTAAGCGTGATGTAAGCTTCTGTATACATATAAACTTGCTGTCCTGGAACTGGCAGGATTTGCGCTTGCATGCTTGCAATGATTTGATGGAGAGCGGGCCTCGATAAATTATGTGGTCCCCTAGGAGGTTCGCGGTCATGAAGTCATGCATAGCACGAGATTATGGCGTTTATTTAATTGGGGAGATTAATTGCTATATACACATGGTTTGGGGCATACCCGGCTTTGTGTGAGCGAGCGAGCGAGCGAGCGCTTTTGCTTCGGAGTAGATTTTGATACATTGCTACGAACCGCTTCAGAGGGGATGTGCGCTGGTGATGACGGTGAATTGAGCTGAAGGCTTTCAAAGTGCTAGAACGGCTGGCCGAAAACCGTTAATCTAATACAAAACTGCTGCAAAATCTCACCTCAAGCATGTTTTCCACCGATTCTGGTCGCGGAGGCACGAGCTTGTCTTATTATCTAACGTCCCGCCATCCTGACCCTTTGCTCTTGCGATCCCATTCATTCTGATCTCCTTCCTTCCCCCACTGTCTTTTTCCTTGCTTCTTCCCCCCGGTGTCCCAAATATTCTCATTACTTACCTTACGTCTCTTTTAATCACCTTTGTTTCAACAAGTCGTACTTTACTGTTCCCAATCTTCTTTTCCTATTTCAAAATGTGGTGATGGTGGTGATGCGAAGCGGCTGAGTTGATGGGGTTGGGGGGGTTGGTGTGGTGGTGGTGTTGACGAGAAGGAGTGGTGGGGAGATTCATCAAGGGGGAGTGAGGGAGGGGGTGGGTTGGGGTGGGTTGGGGAATGAGCATGTGGGAGAGAGAGAGAGAGAGAGGGGGGGGGTTGAAGGGTTAGAGGTTGAGAAGAAGGGTGGGGGGGGATGCGGTGATTTAGGGAATGGAGAAGTGGGATGAGAGGGGTTGGGGAGAAATGTGGGGGGGGGTTGGCTGAGGATAGAGAGAAAAGACGGTAGGAGGGGGGGTTGGTTAGGGTGGAGATGTCCTTTGATTGTGGAGATCATGGAGGTGTTTCCCGTTGGAGGGGTGGCGAGGGGGGTTTTTTTGCAATTTTCTCGTTTTCTTTCTTTCTTTCTTTCTTTTTCTCTTTTTCTCGTTTTCTTTCCCCCCTTCCCCCCCTTTACAACGTGGACGTTGATCTACATACTTACTTCCTTTTTCTGTTCGACAGATATCAAAAACGATAAAGCTTGCTAAAGTAGATTTCTCGACCCTTCACAATCCCGTCACCTCCGTAGACAAGCACGCTTCTAGCTATAAATCGATACATCACATCTACAGTGCCTCAAAACGCTCGGAAGGTTTTCTTTCTTACATGCGTCGCTCATTCCTTTCACGCTAAATGCCACAATCGCCCTCACTTTTTTCCAAGAAAACGCCCCTGGATATCATTGCTCGCCAGCGTAAATCGCGGTTTTCCATTCATACCTCGTCCGCCTCCCCTTTCCCCCCCCATGTCCGCTAGTCACGGAACCTCCGGGCAAAACCCTACACCACACCATACCTCTCACCTCAATAACCCCTCAATCCTCCCCCTTAACCCTAAACACTCCTGCACCTTCGTCCCCTCTAACCCCCCCTGCACCAAAACCCCCAACGTCTGCGAAATCGCCGCCGCGTTCACTTCGTCGCCAAATACCTGCCCGCCGCCCCTCAAACTATCGTGGAACCACAGCTCGATCACATACAGCATATCATTCGCGATAAAGCGGCGGTTGCGCCCCGAAAAGGGCGCTTCGTCGGCGTAGAACATGTTCTCGAGAATCTCGAGCAGGGATTCAAAAGGCACGTTTAGGTCAATGAGGGTGTCGATGACCCAGGTGTCTGGACCAATGCCGTTTTGGAACTCGAGAGCGTAGCGTTTGAGCATGGGGAGGAGGTCCGAGACGGGGAACATGGATTCACTGAGCTGGAGTCTGTGGCCTAGTGTGCGGACATTTTCAACCACGGCTTCGTAAGGTAGAGGGCCGTTGTCGCCGCGTTCGAGACACTCGTCGTGGGTGCGGTCGAGCAGGTTTTGCCATGTGGAGCGGATGTCGGCGGGGTTGCGGTGATCGGCGGCCTGGTAGATGAGGAGGCAGAGGTCGAAGTAGCCGGCTTGGTCGGCGTAGTTGTTATAGAGTTCCGTAAGGCTGAGGATTTGGCCGTTGAGCTGGGCGATGACTTCGGGTTTTCGGGCGGGAGCGATACGCTCGTCTTCCTTTAGTCGTTGGAGGAGATCGGATTGGATGGTGGCAACGTCTAGGAGGTCTGAGATTTCGCGGATCAGTGTTTGGCGGTTTGAGCGCGCGATGCCGGTGGTGGAGGTAGATGCGTTTGCTTTTGCGCGACCGAGGTACTCGATGCGGCGGTCTAGGGATAGGTTGAATGCGGATTTCGCAAGGGCGAGCTGGACCGCTGCCGACTCGTGGAAACGCGAGTGTTTGTTGTGGTACTTCCAGAGGAGGTCGGCATGGGCGATGTCGTCGGAGGATTTACGTTGCAGATAGGTGACGATATAGGGTGATTGGATGTCGAGAAGGCGGTCGACGCGGCCTTGGAAGAGGTACCAGTCGTAGAGGTCGGTTTGGAAGACTTCATCATCGGAGGTGTCAATGATAGAATAGGCTTCTGATATACGTTTTGATAATTGGGTATACTGGCCATCTATTACTTCTGGGCCTTGTCTGGATGCATGCTCTAGGGTTGTAATGGTTTCATGGACAAGGTTGTAACATCGCTTCCGAGATTCAAAAGCTACTGCTCGGGCATCCTGCGACAGTCAGCTTGGCTATAGACCCATTAGACAAAGGTTTTACCTGTTCTGGTCGCCCTTCTTGTATCCATGCCAGCGCTCTGTTTCCCCGATCACACTCTTGAGCCACGGTAAGAGCCAGCTGGATTGCTCCAGCGAAGAATTGCATGTTTTGATATTGCTGTAGTGCCCATTCGAGTTGCTCCATTGAAAGGTGGCCGGCCACCTGCTTGAAAAGTCTTAAACTCTCGTTGAGTAGATTCCGTCCAATTTCTGAACCACTGCCCTCCACCGACGCTTTCTTCAGCAGTTCTTGGGCTTTGAAGATGATAACATCATCGGCACTGCAAAAACTACCACATCGTCGACGCAGAGCCTCCGCAACAGTATCGACATTCGATCCGTTGGCAATGTTACGGTTCACTATAGCTTTGACGAGCTCTTTTGCCAGGTTTCTTCCGTTGCCTGTACAGAATAGACCTTCGTAGGTCAAATTCCGTACTTGCTGTCGTGTCTGGTCCGCTAGAGAGAGCATTATCTCTTCGATACGTTCGTCAAACAAAACTAACACAAAGGCGATACCCTCAATTATGTTGTCCACAAGCACAACCAATGAGTGCAAAGCACGGTGCTCGCCTTGAAGACAAACCTCATCTTGCTTTGTCGATACTCGCTCAAGCGCCTCAGGTCCTGCTAGTCCCTCAATGAAACTCTTATTGGCAGCTAGGAATTCCTTGAGCTTCAACAGATCCTGAGTAACATTCTGAAGCTTGGATAGGCGAACTGCTGGAGAAACCGAAAGTCCAGCAGCGGGAGACATCATTTCAATCACGATTGGAGCTTTCCAAACTGAGCGAACTAATCTCGCGATATATAAAGATAAACCTTGATGGCGCGATGACGGATTTACCATATCAATGGTCGGGGCCGGCTGGTCCAACATCGATTCTTTGATCGTTGCCTTACCCCCATACTCAACGAACGCTTTGCGAGCGTACTCTAGGACCTCTGGTTCGGATATGGTAGCCACACGAGAATCTGACGTTACACCAATGCCTTGACCACACGCAACAGCCAAGGCTGTTGATGCTGTCTCGGCACGACCATACAGAGTAGCGAACTTTGATATTTCCCCAGCAAGGCCCTCGTCACCACCACCAAGCCTAATGGCAGTTGCAAAGATATCTACAAGTCTCCTTCGCCGCAGTGTGTGAACTCCCGTGTTCGTCAAAATAGCGATTTCGGATGCGGAATTGTCATATTGTACTGCAAGCTCGTTGCCAAATCCAGTTGGAGAAGAGGCCGCAGAAAACGGTCGTGACGCCAGTCCAATATCTTCGGCGCGGCTTCCTAGATTGAGCCAGTACCCTAGCTCGATATAATTCGATAGCCTGTTTGTACCTGAGCTGTGCATGATACGCCCAGCATCAGGTGCAGAGATGAAGAGTGCATCGATTGCCTCGGATTTGCTTGCGACGAAACAGAAAAAGTACCCTGGTGGATATCTGACTGCATTTCGCGTGGGTATGAGAGCCTTCGAGGAAGTGTTAAGGCCCGAATTGCTACCATAAGTAACCATTTGGTTAGACCCTTGTGGTTGGCTTGCTTGAGGTATAGAAGTGTCGGACGGCGGAAACCTGACATGCTGCACTAGCATGCTATTTGGCGGCCTTGAGGAGTCAGTCGACATACCCCATCCATAGGATGTCGCACTCATAAACACTCGACATCCAGTGGAAGTGGTAGCCATAACATGCAATTTCGATGCTTCTTGCGAAGAGATAGGGCTTATGGATATTATCGTAGTGTTAAGAGAGATGAGTTCTGATTGAGATGCTATGTGTCCAAGTTGAGTGAGCGTTTCCTTGAGAGTTTTCGTTATGACTAGATCGAGACCCCCATTAGATTTCATGTGAAACATCCGGATAGTTGATTTGGAAGAGAGAGTGTAAATTAGGCTTCTCGTGTCATCAACTGCAATTTGTGAAACAAATTCGTGTTGCGGCTTCTGACCGAAGTACAAAGTTGGTACAAACGTGGATTTGCCGGTGTGATTGATTCTCGCACAGCGGTTCTGAAACCATTTTTCTTCTTGCTGATATGTGAGCTCGTAAAGGTTGTCGTTGCCCTTGCCGGAGAAGAATATCCTCCCACTAGCGCCAGATCCCTCGATGACATTGACGTCGATTCCTCGAATAGATATGGACAGGCGTGTATTGAAGAGAGAAAGGGACAGACCCCCACTGGGATTGGGTTGTGGAGACACTCCGATGAGAATAATGTCTGCGGTGGTTGCTACGACTAGCAGTCGTTTTATTGAAGGACTGAATACACCAGCTCGAGGAATCACCAAGCGCACCGCCGTGACACTATTTGGCTGTTCCTCGAAACCTACTAGGTCGGGATCCGGGTGTGTATAATCCCAGAGATACACAGCATTATCAATTGAAACCCAAGCGTGGTTGAGATCTGCAAAAAGGCCCATCATCGTCGAAACCTGAGCGCGATTGTACTGCTCGAAAATTTTGTCGGGTATATTGTAGGTTGTGGTTTTTTGAAAGGGTGCCCAAGTTGGCTGCGCTGAAATATCATAATCGGAGGATATTCCCTCTATATACCGTTAGCATGTATAGCTTCAGCGGACTGAGGTGCGTTTCTAGAACTTACGGCCAATGTAGCTGTTTAACTCCGGAAACCTGGTGTCTGCACTCAAAGTTTCATTGATCGCCTTCGCCGCTCGCTCGATTGGCCTGAGAGACTCTGCAGGCGACCTCGCAGCCTGTTGTGGATTTGTCGGCCTCTGCTCAGTGAGCGCCTTGCTTTGAGAATGTGGTCCGTCCAGCTGGGGAGTTGCGGTTGATCTGGACTGAAAGTTCGGCTGGCTTATTGAGCCTGGCTGAAATCTGCTGGCTGCAGGCGTCTGGACATATGCGCCTGGCAAAGGCCGTTGTGGAGTCTGAACCGCGACCGACATGGTTGGATATTGCAAAAGGTAACTCTCGAGATATTAGGTGCCAAGGCGTAGGCGCACAGTAGGCCAGTGGCCCCGGAGTCAAGCCCACTGGGAACTTATATTCCTTTCCCTCAAATCCATATGCTATGTCTTGCTGTCCAAATATACATTGCTGGAAATGTTATAAACGCGTGTTGTGAGATATTCCCAGCTGGCTTGGGAAGCTTGTCGAAAATCAAAGAGCCGCACAGCGCTCGGACCATCCCCAGCCACAGGCTTTTTGCGGTTAGTCCAGGAACAGCGGGACAATGAAATTAGCGCGGTCAGTTGCGAAGTGAATTATCAACTTAAGTTCTTCCTATTCAACAAAGGTCATACATATTGTTGCATAAGGAGACTCATCATGACAGCGAGACTGAGTGTGCGCTCAATATGGAGGTTTCTGCGGTTCACGTCCACAAACATAAGATGCTCGTCTACCACAACGGCCTCAGCGCCTCCTCTGCTGCTTAAACTGCGCGATGACTTGAAAGGTGCAATGAAGGCGAAAGACAAAACCCGGTAGGACGATGTTTACATGGTGGTCCACAGTCTGTTCTTCGTTAGCTCAGAAACTAAGATTCATGAATGCAACAGACTTGACGTCCTACGAGGAATTCTCGCGGAGACAACCAATCAATCCAAAACAAGTTCCAAACCTCTCAGCTCCGACGGGCAAATATTGAGCATATTACGCAAGCGCGCCAAAGCTGCAGAAGATGCTGCCGCGGGGTTCAAAGCCGCAAAACGCGTGGATCTCACAGAGAAAGAGATGTCGCAACTGGGTGTCCTCGAAGAATATATCAATGGTGTCGAAACGGTTGGAGAAGAAGAGATAAGAAAAATTGCGGCCGAAGTCATCGGCCAGAGGAGGTTGGACGGACTGCCGGTAACAAAGGGCAATGTGATAAAGGCTCTCAAAGGTCCTAATGGGGCTTTTGGAGATAGGAATGTTGAGATGGGAACGATGGCCCAAATCGTAGAGGGAATGGTGTAAGAGACGGCAATAACGGGTCTTGTATCGCTGGCGACTTTTTGCCATGTTGTGTCGACAGGTTAAGTCACGCGTCGTCTATTCGACAATCACTCCGTGGTCCCAAGAAAGACTCAAAGACAACTTGTTATGACAGCTCCTGGTTTGCCCGCTCCTGGTTTGCCCAGGAAACGTCAACTCGACATAGGGTGGACCTTTAACAGCAAGGCACCGACGTAAGTCGTTTATCCTTCACAAAGCGCTCAATGTATACATAATTTTTACAGCTCGACAAAAGTCGTCTCCCAGTTGTACAATCTAACAAATCATTTCTGGCAAGCTCCTCTTATTTCCGTGTCTTCACCTCAACACTCTACCTTCTACTTCTTATAATGCTCATGCGACAAAACCAACGCCAATTCACAGCCGCTGCCTTCCGCCGCTGATGTTGCGATGGCATTGGCCTTGTATGCTATTCTTGGTCATCATTTCTGGTCGCAAACGATCCAAAGATCATGGCTTTGCCAGAGTGACTACTTGTATCGAGGATCGATTTTTCTACTGTCAGGAGAAGATGTGTTGTTCGGACAAGTACTTCTACGCAATATCAGCTTAACTCTTATGGCGAATGGAAAGCTCCAAGCTCTTTGGATAGAATGGAAGATGACGACCCAACGCCACGTACCTGCAAGCTCCATTGAATAGCTAATGCCTTGATTGTCGTCTTGATGGACTAGAATTGGAATATTTCGCCTCCATTTCCGCTCATGTGCTCGGACCCCAAGCCCAACGTTATTCTCTTGGTCGACCCATATCAAGCGTCGATGCTGCTCGTGAGAACTGCCCAGCTCCTTTGTTGTGCCGTTCGGAACGAGCTCATGCCCATCTGGGCCAGAATCCTTCGAAGCTCCAGCCATTCCTGTGAGCCAATCTCTAAATATTCTGGTTGTGGTCTTCTTAAGGACATCTACACAGCTCAGGAAAACCCCTCTTCGCGGTCCAACCTGCACTAAACTAGCACTGACACAAAGCTGAAAGAACAACTCATGCGGTTCCACGCTCACAGTGCGAGTAATCATATCTGGTTGGACTGTTTGGCCGGACGAAGAGGTGCCAGGCGTAGGACTCGTGCGCGATCCTGGAACATCGCCAGCTGGATGCGAACGCACTATCCTTGGTTCGGATTCTACGTCTTTCCCACGTGGCAGAAACCGCGAATATAGCTTTCCGAGCTCGCCCGTACCTGGAACCCTATCCTGCGTGGATCCCTCTCTTCCACACCTATCACTCAACCCTGGCGTACCAAGGTACTCGCAAAAGAGATACGGTTCGGTATACTGGGCCATCGGATGATAACATTCAAGAATGAGCTTGTGATCCTTGAGGGACGCTGCCTTCAGGAGCCGATTATGGACAATCCGATCAATTAGACCTCGGAATCTATGGCAGACGACGGCGTACTGAAGCAATGAACGGGTAGAAAATGAGTTCAAGACCTGGCATAGAATCTGTATGGACTCAATCAGCTTGATTGGAGTCGCTCAACGGGCCAACGGGATCTTGACCTCGTTGGGCAGCCTGAAAAAGCCTGCTGTATGCGCGGACATCTGATCGACAGCCATCATGGAGGTTTGGAGGTCTTTAGGGGCATTTCATATGAAAGAACAATACCTTGGGTTAGTAGAAACCCAATGTCCGCAAACTTCACCGCATCGAATAAGGTAGATCGAATACCTACTTTCGGGTTAGTTTTTAGTGTGTCAACCGAGCATAAAGCGGGGACCCCGCACCTCTCACATACAAATTTGAGCCTATCCACCTCATCCCCATCAGAATTACTATTATCGCTGTCGCTGTCGCTGCGCTCTTTGAAGCTATTCAGATCACATGGCTCAGAGGTTTCAGTTTGTTTGTAGGTTCATCAAAATTCTTTACTCCCTCCTCTCTTCTGACACTACTGCCATGTATAGACTGCCCTCGCAACTTCTCTATCTCTCATCGACGCTCTGAAGTCAACGATATCGTCTATCTTATGATCGATGAGAAGGACGTGATTTTGATCTATGACTATGGCCTCGAGACTTCGTTTTCTGAACGGATTAGACAGACGCTGAGATAGACAACGCTGTCGTCCGAATGCAAGATCTATCTGATCGCGAGACGTCTTCAAAATTGCGTTGATCAAGAAGCTTTCAATTATTATCTTCAGCTTTCTTCTCTGCATCTTTGACTATATAATGCACTGTATTCGGCATGAGATCTAAAGATTTTCCTATAGAAAGTAAAGAATTTCCCGAGATCTCGCTCAGGACCGTTGCTGCAGATCTAATTACCGAAGGAATTTGCTGACGATCTGACTTACTGACTCGCAAGACTTCCATTTTAACAGTTCCCTTTATAGATCCCTTCTTATGAGGCATGATAGAGAATGTGTAACGAGGTAAAATTAATAGTAGTTCTGTTGAGTAGAAATGTCGAGACTCGACCTAAAATTAGGCCGCTTACTATGCTCGGTTGACACACTAAAAACTAACCCGAAAGTACCTACCTTACCTTAGCTGTTTCTATGGGTCACGTACTCGATGGCGCTAGTAATGATGGTTCCTCGGATCGGCTTATCCCGATACCCTTGTCGGTTGATACCCCACCCTGAACCATGAAGTGATCATGAAATATATACTCCGTACGGTTGGTAGGTACTGCAACTGATACAGTTCTTCAACAGTCAGAGAACAGAATTTGTTTCCAATCCCAATTGACAGTCGAACGACAATGCCTGACGCTATTCTGGATGATATATCGCATCGGAGGTACAATCCTTTACGTGGAAGCTGGATCCTAGTATCGCCGCATAGGACAAAAAGACCATGGCAGTGAGCAATAGCAATAGCGTATATCAAATACCTTGGAATATACTGGACTGATGCATGCTTGGTGAGACGATAGAGGCCAGCAGGAAGCAGCTTCCAAGACCACATTGCCTAAACACGACCCGTCATGCTACCTGTGCCCTGGGAACAAGCGCGCTCAAGGCGACATTAACCCCCAGTACGAAAGCACCTTTGTCTTCGTCAACGACTACAGCGCTGTCAAAGAAGAGCAAGCAGACTACAGCCCTAGCGATGCCCAAGGCAGTAAGAGAACTCCCTTGTCTACACTCCTCTTAACAACCGATCACCGCTCATACCCCGTAGGCCTCCCCTCCCTCCTCCTCCGTGCAGAACCCGTAACAGGGAAATGCTACGTGATTACCTTCGCCCCCTCCCATAACTTCACCCTCGCCGATCTCCAACCTTCCGACATCCTCCCCGTAATCAACACCTGGACGCAGCTCTACACCGCGCACATCTCGCCAAAATCCCCCCTGGCACAAGTCGCAGCCGCAACAACATTACCACCCACAAACCATCACAGCGCCAACTTGAAGAACGAGAACGCGCAGTACAGATACATGCAAATCTTTGAAAACAAAGGCGCCGCAATGGGCTGTTCGAATCCCCATCCGCACGGCCAAGTCTGGACCACTACCGGCCTACCCCAGGAACCAGCGCTGGAACTCGAGCAACTAAAGAAGTATCGAAGGGAGCAAGGGGGCCTCAATCTCCTTGAAGACTATGCCAAGCTCGAATCAGAAAAGCAAGAGCGCGTCGTTTTCTCCAACGCCGCCTTCCTAGTCGTTTGCCCATGGTGGGCCATCTGGCCTTTCGAAACCATGATCATCGCTAAACAGCACAAACGCTCCCTGATCGACCTCACCCCCCCCGAAAAAGCCGACCTCGCCGAAGCAATCGCCGAAGTGACGCGCCGCTACGACAACCTGTTCGAGACACACTTCCCCTACAGCATGGGCATCCACCAAGCGCCATTAGACGGCTCCGACGAAGAAATCGAAGCGAGCCATTTGCATGTGCATTTTTACCCGCCGCTGCTGAGGAGTGCGACGGTAAGGAAGTTTTTGGTCGGGTACGAGTTGATGGCGGAACCGCAGCGGGATATCACGCCCGAGCAGGCGGCGAAGAGGTTGAGGGAGTGTGGGGGGGAGTTGTATCGGAGGAGGGATGGGTAGGGGTAGGGGGCTTGATAGGGATGTACGGTGCTTGTATATAGCTGTTGCTATTATTGTATCTAGAAGGAATCGCCCTTAGAGGGCCGTTGGTTGGCCTGAAAGCATATATATTCCCTGTACTCTCTCGAAAACATCACCAGTAACCAGACCCCCCAACCCCCATCGCTCAAGACCCCTTCTTCCCACCCTCCCTCTCCATCTTCCTCAACGCCCGCTTCCTGATCGCCTCATGCATCCCCCTATTCCGCTCAACCACAACCCCGTTATTCAACCCCACAAACGTCGCCAGCGCCCACTGCATCCCCGCATGGCTCCAAAACGGCGTGCTCGTGTACGCCCACCCCTGCGCCCCGCCCGTGCGCCCAATCTTCCCCAGCACAGCCTTGACAAACTGCTTCGGCGTCGGCACCAACATGCTCGGGCGTTTGATCTTGGACATGGCCGACGTGACCAGGTAGCTCTGCACCAGCTCGACCGTGACGCCCTTGGGCGCCAGCTCGCTGCCGAGCGCCGTGCTCCATTGCTGCAGGAAGGCTTTGCTGCCGGAGTATGTCGCGAGCAGTGGGGTCGGGAGAAGGCCGCCGAAGGAGCCCATGGTGAGGATGAGGCCACGGCGGCGCTGGGCCATTCCCGCGGCTACGAGCTGGGTTACGCGCAGGGTGGCGGTGCAGTTGACGGTGATGACGTCGCGGATTTCGTGCTCGGGGGTCAGGGTGAAGGGGACGGGGATGTCGTGGCTTTTGCCGACGTTGTTGATTAGGACAGCGACGTCGAGGCTGTCGACGAGGGCTTTGAGGCGGGCGTAGTCGGCGTCGGCGTTGGCGGCGAAGTCCATGGCGAGGACTTTTGTGGAGGCGTTGTTGGCGGAGTTGGAGGAGATTTCTTGGGCGAGGGCGTCGAGTTTGGATTTGGTGCGGGAGATGAGGAGGATGGAGAAGCCGGCGCGGGAGAGTTGGAGGGCGAATTCTTTGCCGATTCCGTCAGAGGCGCCGGTGACGATGGCCCAGGAGTTAGGGGGGCCGAAGGTGCGGAGCTGGTTAGGCGTTAGTGTGAGCCTTTGAGAGGTTGCAATTGGGAAGAGCTCACAGATTTGCCGGGGAGCACGAAGATGGAGAGGAGGAGGCGGACGAAGCTGAATATTTTGAGGGAGAGGAACAGGAAGCCTGCGATGGAAAGAGCGGTGGATACGATCAGAGTCGAACTCTCACCCTTACGGCCATTATAGAAAGCGGTGATGCTGTCCATGATGAAGGTAGGAGGCAGCTATCCGTGACTCGGTGAAGGTGATATAGTCCTCCGAGGGACTGGAAGCCAGCTGAAGCTCTTTTGCCAGGGCGTGGTTTCTGTACCACAATCGTCAATCAACGGTTATTGAGGTGTCCCATTGATGCAAAAGAGAAGTACAACAGTACAAGTTGGCATATCTGAACGAGATAAGACTCGGACTTTTAAACAAAGTCTGGGCTTCTGCGGGCCGTTCTAGAGAGATTTGGGTAGCAGGCGAACTAATGGAAGGTACCTACCTTAGGTAAGGTATCCGTACCCCGCACTATCTTTAAGCTCATTCTTTAAGCGAAGAATGAGCTTAGTGCGGGGGTACGGATATCACATACCCCGCCACCCCGCCCCTGCCGCACTCTGCGAAACCTCCTTATTCAGTAACGGAGTCTTGCATTATGCATATTCTTTGTGGACGATAAGGTAGGCTCAACCTGGTCCTGACCGGAGGCTGTGACTCTTTTTCCCCAGTGCAACTTCTACGCCACAATGGCCCGTCCCAACCTAACCTTTCCCCCTCTCCACATCGTCCCACCAATATCCGCGCACACCTACACCGTTATCGCCGTATCGGCCTTCACGGCCGTGGCAGCGACGGCCCTGACTTCGCCTCCGAGCTCTTCGAAGCCCGAAACGCTCTCGGCCAAAGCCTCCCCCAGCACTTCCCCACCTGGAAATGGGTCTTTCCCTCGTCTCAGGAACGGTTCTCAACGGTCTTCCAGGAGGAGCTGGATCAATGGTTTGATATCTACTCACTCAATAACCCGAGCGAAAGAGAGGGGTTGCAGGTGGAAGGGTTGAGAGTGTCCGTGGAGTTTGTGCTGGGGTTGTTTGAGGATGAAGTCCAGATTGTTGGTGCTGGCAGGCTGGTTTTGGGAGGGATCAGCCAGGGCTGTGCGACGAGCTTGCATGCACTTTTGGCGGGTCGGTATCGGCTTGGCGGGTACTTTGGGATTAGTGGGTGGATACCGTTCAAAGCACAGATTGATGGAGTGGTGAAAGATGCGTCGAAATCACGATTAAATTCACACGTCTTCGAATTCTACCAAACCACTCTAGGCCTTGAAAGCCCGGGATCTATTCCAGAAAATGTGGCAGACCTGAAGTTGCAGACACCAATGTTTTTATGTCATGGCGCTGATGATGAATATGTAGATGTCAGTCCAGGCAGACAGATCCGCACGGTGCTGGAGCGCATGGGAATGACGGTGACTTGGAGGGAGTACGAAAAGTGTGGGCATTGGATCAAAGAGCCTGAAGGGTCAAAGCAATAGAGGATCAGGCTTGATGTCCGCTAGACTCTGAAAACTGTCCTGAGATTGAAGATCTCACCCCCATCAAAGATCTTCGCAAGCTCACAGACTCGGCAACGTTGTTAGTGAGTGATATGTCAACAGGAGCTTCATGAGCTTTGCGCATTGTGGAGAACAGTTCTTAAAAAAGGTTGCGAGTGGAGGAAAATCGATCGCTCAAGACTCATATGATTGGTTGGTGGGAAAAGTGAGCGACTAAATCGTTAAGGTACGGATCGCGGGCGCCAACTTCAGACGTGCGAGTATGCGCCGACAGCTCCTTTTCTCGAATAAGATGGGCTGAAGTTGCCACCCTTCAGGGACCCCAATCTCTATTTTGAGCGCATAGGTCCTTTTGCAGAGTTTCAGCCGCTCTCCTGGGGAGTCCTGCCTCAATCGGATGTATCACCAGCGTGCTTATATATCCCAAGGTTCCGTCGTCTGCTGGAAAATTTAGACTGAACACCTAAAACCTGGGGTAGCTGCTTCCATTTTCTTGGTTTTCCTTTTTGAATATATACGAGAATTATTCGCCCGACAGAGTATCCCCAGTCATAAGCTCGGTGAGCATCACTACCGAGACCACCCTGGCTGGATGCATGGCAAATCGACTAGAAATTCTGAAATTATCTGAATAAAGGTAATGTAAAGGTTATCGTAAAGATAGTTGCATGAGACCACGAGATATACATCCGTTTCGATCGAAATCGAAGGCTAGGAAGTTATGAGTAACAGTTTCTCGGCACCGGTAACGTCTGAAATTCCTACTTTCCCATTCTACTTGTATTGCAGAGTCAACTGACCAGCTGCTAGGAGCAGGCAAACCTGGCAGAGATCCACGTTGCCATCTATCGTCCTGTTGATCAGCGAGACCCAGATCACTGGGCAATTTACATCGACGACCCAACCAGCGGTGAGAGCATCCAGCAGATCATCGACAAACGCGAAAATGGTGATGTTTCACCGCCATCGAATCCTTCTCTGGCGCCATTCTCTGGAGGCTCAATACTCTTCGCTGTCGTGGAATTCCAACGCATCGTGGAGACCAAACGAAGGTTGATCAACAGATACAGCTGCTCGCAATCTTACGCGTTGTTATTATTACAAGCAGGTCTTCAACGCTTCGTCTAAGATTAAATCCAAATCAAGAGCCTTGTTTTGGATATCATCTAGCCTGTCTTAGAGTATAGGTCATGATGGCGTGGGTGAGAAACAATTGCTCGGAGATGGGTAACAGTGGTGATTATTTTATACAGGAAAGAAACGAGTCGCTTTTGAATTTTTTCATTAGTGAACGGCAGCGGTTACTCGGGGTTTCCGCGCACACTGGGTTTCCGCGCACTCTAACTAGAAAGGTTAGCACCAGATAGTATCCCGGGGCACCAGATAGTATCCCGGGGTTTAGCGTGCCCCGGGATACTATCTGGTGCTAACCTTTCTAGTTAGAGTGCGCGGAAACCCAGTGTGCGCGGAAACCCCGTGCATACGAGTATGGCTAATTATCTTAGTGCCCTTTTGAGCACGCCAAACCCGATGATATCTGTGACTAACCTTTCTAGGTTAGAGTGCGCGGAAACCCAGTGTGCGCGGAAACCCGTGCAGTATTAATTCAAGACACCTCTAACCAAGAAACATGCTAAAGATCAGCAAAGAATGAGTCATTCGCTGCTGAAAATATCTTGCCAAAAGGCCATGGACCGTGAGTTGCACCGTTCAAGACTGGATTCACTGGCACCAAAGAGCCTATAAGCTTCGTCTATCATTTGAGGATTAAGCGCAGAATACTCCCTCTGATCCATTTCAATTTATAGCTTGGTGTGTAGTTAAAGCAGAAGGTATTATCTTGCCCGTCCTAGACACTCTGCCCCTTGAAAACATCTTGACTTTATTTAGTTCTGACTTCCTGTTTTGATTTTAATTCCGGCTTACCCTCTTTTTGGGCTCCTCTGTATAAGATTCAATTTTTGACCGCACCACAAAGACTTAGACTGAAGGTTAAAACAGAGATCATTATAAGGAAATATACCACTGCAGATTCATTGTCCGTCCCAAGTAATTCAACATTTGAGGGGTGAAAAGGGTAGAGTGATACGGGAATCAAGTAAGATTGCGTTGGGGATACAAAATCTCTTCGTATTTCAAGCGTATAAGTGTACACACCAGCTGGAGTCTGTGCATCCCCGCCACGTATAAATAAGTAGAACATATACACAAATAGAGCGGACAACGAAATTATTCTCTGTTTCTGTTTTTAGTCTCAAAGATGAGTCGAAGCCAGCCTGAGCAGCCTTCACTGTCTGAAGCATTGCTTGAAATAAACCTGTTGTCAGGGTGTCATCTCTGAATCATCTATAGCTCGACTACACTCACTTCCCAACATTTAATCAAACAGATTTTCACGCCCTTAGACAACAATAACACGCATAATACTTGCATAATTGAACAACGCTGAGATTATAAAATGTGAGAGCTTTATATAAAGGCTTATGTTTGCCGGCCGATTGTACATTTATCTTGATATCTGGCATTTTATAACACCTTGATGATTTAGCTAAGTCGTAAACAGGGACATTGTTTCGAGTTGCCCAAATACCACCGCATGCATATGGTTGGTTGATGTGAATTCGCGGCTTTGAAAGGAGAGAGAGAGAGTAAGAGCTTTGAAATGTCACCTCTGAGTTCATGGAAGCTTACTTACGCTCGCAAGCTTTTTTAATGGACTCCTCGAACAGCAGAGTTGGAAAAATCAGAGGCCGGTGCTGCCTTATTTGAGAAGGCTCAGCAAACGAGCAGAAGCATCGAACAGCGTTTCCAAAAAAAAAAATAAGTGAGAACAGCACGGACGAGAATAGCTATGTTCCCGCGGAAGCCGGACAGGATGCCAAGTCCTATATCTAGGATCTACATGGGTACTGTTGTAACAGAGGCTGCAACTGGCCTACTGGAATCGATTAAGCAAGGCATACTCGAAGCCTGCTCTTGGGTCATAGAACGGTTACATGACCACACGGATTATCAAGCCTTGATCGAGGAGATGAAAAACGCTATGAACCCTAGAATGGCAGAATTGGATAGGAACCGAAATTTTAGCACTTGAGTAACTTTGTACCCGAATTGAAGGTGACCTACGTTTATATATCTATAGTCTTATGACGCTTCGTCAAGAGATTTTAACATCATCTCAAGGGGTCTACGCCTGTATAATTCGAAAGCAGAGCGACGAGATATTCAGATATGTCGGGAGCTCATATGGGCGAGGTGGCATTCGTTATAAAATCTTTAATAATCATCTCTCCAAATCGTATCAGTCGAAGCATTCTCAGAAAGCTTTATACTGTGCAATGAACGAAGTAGGTACCACAGTATCTTTCATTCGACTTACCACCTACAAACAAAGGGTGTCACCTAGGCAGATCCTTTTCACAGAAGCTATTTGCTATATTCTTTTTGGATCTTTCGACACTTTGGAATATCGCGAAATAAGGCCCTTCTAGCCTTCCTCCAGTAAATTGGGCTGGTGGCCTCAACAGATCGGATCCTCTTCGGATTCCCGGGATGAGTAACGAGGTTGGCACTGATGTAATGACATACCGGCGCCTAAAAAGACTGCAGAACTGCGTAGATTTTGGACTCACGCGTGTCGTTCCTTTATACCAAAAGCTATGGCTCGACGTCTTGGAGGTTCTCTTGCTTCAATGAACGGCTTACAATACCGGTAGAAGTTGTTACGAAATGGGGTCTCAATGATGGAAAGCCTTTCGAAGTCAAACGTTCGGTGGGAGGTTGTCAATGACACTCATCAATACGCATTTGCTGCCATGGCTGAAGAAAGTGATGACAGACGACGAGTTGGAATCCAGGTCTCGAAAAATATTAGAAATTAAGTACATCATTGGATAGTCCGAAATATTCCTTCGGCTGTTCCGTTGGCAAATACTCTTCACAATTTCCTCACAGGAAAGATCGTCGAGAAAAACTACACATGGCTTCCCTCGAGGAGCTATATCTTCGGTACTGCGCACAGAGAATCTGGAGTGGATGGGGAGGTTGAGAAAGCGAATACGTCCAAGGGTAATAACACTTTGGACCTGACCTATACGGGCAGCTTCATTTGGAGCGATCCGAAGAGACTGGTAGAAACCAAACCAGGCAATTTGATGGCAAAAGATCTAAACTGCTTAAAGGCTGCGGTGGCTGTAGACGTGGAGCAGTATGTAACCGCTGCTATGAACACGAGTACGACGAGTGTGATTGGTGCGATGAATGCGGACCAACGGCAAATGTTGACAACTGGCTCCAAGAACTTCTCGATAGACATCACCAGTTGTTGAGGCAGCAGGAAGGATCCTGGACGCCTATCCATTGGAGGATTGCGATGATAGTATCTAGGTACACATTAAGTAGCAAAACACATTGGCCGACGAAGAACATTCTCGCGCTTGAGCTACTACAAGTAGCTATCGGTATAGCTAACCCAAACAGAGTGCTGTCGATTCGATATTAGGACCTATGTAGTCGTTCAAGAGTATTCCCAACAACTATTTTATCTCTACATGATTCTCTTGGCTCTTGAAACGAGCCGATGCCACATGTTTACCCATTCCCACCAGAGCTCAAATACTAGGTAGGATTCTATGCTCTTGCCCTGCGCGGGCCTTTTGGGAAATTCTGGCGTGAGCAGCGGTGGAAAGAAAATACAAACTCAATATAGATTACTTTTAACACATAAAGTTATAAATACGGCAAGATGGCCGAGTTGGTTATGGCGCCGTAAGATCCCGCACCACTTTACACATTTCGTCTCAATACTGACCTAATTCCAGAGGTTAAGGTATTCTTACATCCTGGTCTCGAAAGGGGCGTGGGTTCAAGTCCCACTCTTGTCAATTTTGTTTTTCTCAGTTGGAATAAGTTGCTTTGATTTTTTGATCCATACTCTAAATCCCTTACTTTCTTTCCAAAATTCGATAGGATTTAAATAGGGAACCACTAAACGTACATCTCTTTTCACTACATGTACGAGTCCCCCATTTCACTACCTACCTACCTTACATATACACCCCCCTCAACTAGGTCTAGTGGCCATCAAAATAGGGTTAGCGGCATAATATTTCATAACAACGCGCATGCGTTCTTCTTCATCAACCAACTACTCTACCTACCCACCACCCATCCTACCTCATCGCCGCCATGGATCTTGCATCCCCTCCAGTAGGTGAGCTCTATGTGAGCGACGAGAAGCTCATCGCTGCGGCCAATACGTGGGCTGGAGCCCACGGTTACGCGCTCATCGTCAGTCGCTCGAACAAAAACAAGCGGGGAATCAAGGATAAAATTTGGTTGAGGTGTGATAGAGGTGGTAAACCAGGTGGTACTGACGGGCAAAAGAGACTACATGCCGGCTCAAGGCTCATCGAACGTCCCTTCGAAGCAATAGCTAGCGAACTCTACCCAACGCGAATCTAGTCAATTTGAACGCGTGGAAGCGAATCTACAGCAACGAGCTGAGCAAGAGCTAGGGCAAACATATAGAGAGGCTAGGGGTAGGAGTAGGGGCCGAAGCAGAGGTAGACCGCGAGTCGAAGGTCTCTGTAGGGGGCGGGGGCGGGGGCGAGGGCGAGATCGAGAAGGTAGAGAGGGTGAAGCTTCGGCTGAGCCTATATCAAAGCAACAAGAGAGGGATGAAGACTTCTATGAGATGTTTCAAATTTGATCAAATGTAAATTTGCTTCTAAAAAACATTCGTTCTCAGCGATACTTGATTATTGATGACCAGCTCAAAGAAATATAAGTACCTTCGAGGCCTGCAGCTGTTCGCCTGCAGCTGTTCAATAGCTGAACACTATTTTGATGATCGCTAGACCTAATTGAGGGGGGTGTATATGTAGTGAAATGATGCGTGTACATGTAGTGAAAAGGGGTGTACGTTTAGTGGTTTCCATAACGAATTGATACATATGACTAGATTATGTCAAGACTACGTCAAGACTACATCAAGACTACATCAAGACTACAACATCAATAGTCGTGTCGGGCTCGGCTTGACAATGCTTGACAAACTCTCTATACTTGTCTCTCTCCCTCGAGTTATCGAAAGCTTCTTAATAATTAGCTATACCATAATATACCCTCATACTGTGCCTGCTTATAATATCACATTGCCATATAATTCATATAGACTTCGTCTATTCTCTGGGCAGGCCTCGTCTAACACAAGACGTTCGACATAGTAGAGTATGCTGATCTTCTGCCCGAACTATCAGAATAATCGTCAGAAGCTGACATGTGTCGTTTGTTTCTGCTTCTCTGAACATCGTCTAACATCTTCAAAAAGCCTACATGCAGTCACAGGCTGGGTGGTTCGCAACGGCATGCTCAGTCAATATTCCCTGACGAGAAATCAACTCTACGAATAAATGAAGAACAGCGATAGAGCAAAGAAGTCAAGACAGACCAGAAAGATAGAAAAGAGTACAGATTAAGCAGTAACAACAAACTGAAGTCAAAACAATCAAAGAAGTGATGAGATGTTTTTACCCTAAGGTTTCCTGCCAGACATTTTAAATAGAATGCCTTCATTAGTTATAAATAACCAGACAGTAAGTAGTGTATGAAATCAAATAAAAAAAAGGAACGAAAGAATCTTCGTCTCTGTTTGAGTGACATAGTGACTTAACTTTTGCTATTTCTGTAGAATTTAGAAGTAATCAGCGGTCGCAATAATTGAAAAATGGACAGAGATTCACATCTCGAAATGTTGCAGCCTTGCTGCCACTAATTCATCACCTCATTCATTGATGAGCGGCGAGAAGATAGCATGTGGGTGGAAAACATGGAAATGCTGCGAATGAAAAACATGATCGGCATGCATTTAGAGAGCTCATCAAGACTGGTATATACACAACTGAGAGCTGTAAATATCGATCAAACGACTGCTGCCGTGCATCTGACGTTTGAATGAAACGCGTGGAAATCACAGTTGGAAAAACAACAAATGAGAGGAGAAAAGTCGACGACTCGCCGAAGAATTGAAAATATATTGAATTTCACGGCCTGGCAAGGTAGAAAGAAATATCATCTAGCATTTGGTTCATTTGCAAAACCTGCTCTCCCGTGCTCCCTCTCCCGTTCTTCCTCTCTGTTCCCCCTTTGCTCCTTCGATACTCCCACCTGCTCCCTCGTTGCTCCCCCGTACTCATATAGTCCTCCTTGTAGAGCGGACGCCAACGATTTGTTCCGCTTCTTGCACACAGCACTGCCAAGATGACAAAAAAATAAATCCCAACCTCAACCCCCCGGCAAGTTTTAGGGTGAGCGCCGCATAGGCTTCAAAGGGAGATTCAGACATTGCTATCAGCACTCACGTCGGATGGCTTTCAAGGTCAAGTATCGGGTGAGAGAGCTCGGAAGTTGGCGAGATCGTAGAGTATGTCACCTTACTAAAATATAACAAGGAGGTGAGTTTGAGATATATCGTAGCAATATTTTGGCCCACGCCATCACCTTTGGGTATTTGTTGGGGAGATACTCCAACATCTCCGCTTTCCAATGTATGAGGCAGGGGTTTCAGACTTGAAGCGCTTAAAAATATGAGGCGTGGTACCTGAAAGCCTTTGATGGCTTCATACGCGCGCTCGCGACATAACCAAAAAGATCTACATATTGAAACCAAACCTTCTTCAAGAACTTTCCAAAAGTTCCGACCGTACTTCTCTCACCCAAAACTCCCTCTACCTCTCCAATCTACTACCACCAAAGGATAATCATGACCATCTACCCTCCACCCCCGGCCCCTGCCTCATCCCGCATGCTCTCCGCAACCTTCGTCGCCCTCTGCTCTGCCCCCCACAGCATCTGCAACTGTGTCTCGCGCCCTTTCGCCCTCGCAACTCCTTTCATCCGCTCCAGCAAAGAGAGTGCGCTCTTTACAAGGACAACAGTGAGGGCTTTCATTACAGCTGCCCATTCTACTTCTGAGTTGATAGCGTAGTCTCCGATGAATAGGTCGTAGCAAGAGTTTTTTTCCTGATGATGACGATGACGATGACGATGATGATGATGATGGCGGGGCGAGGCGTCGCTCTGCTGTTGGTGGTCTGGATGGGTGGAGGATGATGATAATGCGCGGCGCTGGTTGTACACGCGCACGACCTCTTCCAGGATGGACACGAGTCTGTTGATGATGACCGCCGCAAGCATCATGTGGTCCGAGCGAGTGCTGCAGTGTGTGCAGTCCAGGGTTTGGGTGCAGTGCTGGAGGGCGGTTTTGATATGGGCGAGGGTGAAGTGCGTGGTTTGGATTGAGATACGGCTCGATCTACTTTGGGATTCCTCGAGGAGGGCGGACATGGCTTGGGGGCAGCGGCAGAGCGTTCGGATGTTGGTTTGGGTGGAGATTTCGGATTCGGAGGTTGGGAATGCGAGGTCTTTGTCGGATGCAGACGTCGGATGGGTGCTTATACTGTCGTTCTCAAATGGCCATTGAGGAGTTGAAACTGAGATTGGACTAATAGAGGGGATGATAGGGTCGAGGCGCGGAGAGGATGTGAGGTCAGGGGAGGGTATTTGATCTGGGATTGAGTTGCCGACCGCTATGTAAGTTAGCGTTTCATTACTCAATTGATTTAAGAAGTTGCATGTGGGACATCTGGAGCGTCATACTCTCATTCATAGTCTCAACGATATTTGGATAGCTGAAATCAAAATTTGAGGCATCGTGATCTTGTGGACTATTGTTGCGCATCAGGTCAGGAAGGAATCGACCGAAGAGTATTTCTTCTTCCTCTACCCCAGGCTCTTGAACGATATCCGGGCTCGACATTGTTCCTACCGGAGTATTCTCATATCGAGGCGTTTGATCGTCGTGCACCGTGTCAAAAGTCTCCTCCCTACACCTAGAGCAAACTTCTGGATGCGTTCCGCGGCCAGACAAGTTTTGCTGATTCGGCGATGTTTCATTCTGGCTAAAAGTTCTTCTCCGAGACCTTGTCCGTCGATTGGCATCGTGATTCCGCTGGATCTCCTTTTTGCTGCGGTATTTGGTGTACGAGCAAGCAGTGGAGGAAGCCTTGCACCGGAAACAGCCCGGTTTCTGGCCGTCGCATCTAAGCTGAGACGACACAACATTGTCATTAGTGACAGATTCTTAGACCATAGAGCGTTTCGCTCAACCTTTTTCGCCCGGCAGCTGTCACAAGCAAAATGAGCCATGGCATTTCCACCTTGTTCGGCCCCTCCAGTACATCGCTCCACAAATTGCGTCTCATTGCTGCTGGCGTTATAATGCAGGGTGCCGAACATGTTATTCGTGGCGCCTGTGGCGCCTAAAAGCCAAGAAACACTTATTAAAATCTAGACTCTGAAAAGATGTGTTCTGCAGTTCTGCAGCAAGACTAAGCCAAGTAGAGTGATATGAGCTGATCAATTGGATGCTCAAATTTTACCGCCCGATGATATGCGAGACTTCTGGGCCCCACAGGTGTACAGGCAGATCAAGTGAGACAAAAGAAGCTGGGGGACTCTGCAAGATAAAAAGAGTAAAACCATGGTGTGAGGGAAACGAGGCTGAAGGATATGCTCCTCCAGACAAATCAAGGGTCGTGTAAATTTGCATGCTGCTTGCACTGCACTTTTCCCTTTCTGCGCCAATGATTGATGCAATGGCGGGGCGTTAGGCAGGATTGATGCTGATGCGTGGGCAGCCTTGATTGCCTGAGTTGTCTGTCCTGCTACCCTGCAGGAGTGTGGTGGGGTATGACGGATGGGTGCCACAGCTGTGGAGTAGCGGTCGGAGCGATTACTCAAAAGGGTGTTCAGTTCACTTTTTTCCTTTTGCGGAGGTGTTCTTTCAAGCATCTTCCACAGCACTCCAAGCACTTTTGCAGTGTCCCTCACTCGTATAGGCACTGGCCTAGTCACCCTTCAAGCAACAGAACAACATGACGCCCGAGCCGTTCGAACCGTCCAAAGACATGCCGAGCCTTACAGACAAGGTCTTCCTCGTCACCGGAGGTAAAAATCACATCCTTGGGGCCCAGTATCGCTTAGAGTGAGTGAGTCTTCTACTGACCGAGAGATCTTTGCGTGCCTTTAGGAACATCAGGACTGGGGAAGGAAGCCGTCTTAGCTCTCTCGCGGAAGCAGCCGTCGCGGATCTATTTCACCGGTCGAAACTCAAAAGCCGCGGCCGAAGTCATGTCACAAGTGAAGAGTGAGAGCGCTACGAGGAATCCTTCCCTCAACATTACCTTCCTCGAATGCGACCATACTTCTCTCCCTTCCGTCCAGGTTGCTATCAAGAGGTTCCTGTCTGAGTCACAGCGACTCGATACCCTCTTCTGCAATGCCGGGGTGATGGGAACGGATCCCAGTCTGACAAAAGATGGCTACGAACATCAGTTCGGGATCAATCAAATGGCACATGCTCTCGTGATCAAGATGCTTCTCCCTACACTGCAGAGCAGCGCTCAAGAGACTGGTGACGTACGTGTCGTCTTTGGTTCTTCTATTGGCTTCCGGTGGACGCCATCCGGAGGCATCCGTTTCGATGAGCTGAAGACCACACAAGACTATTGGTTTGCCGGGCGATGGGTTCGATATGGGCAAAGCAAGCTTGCCAATGTTGTCTACGCATCAGAATTAGCTCGACGCTTTCCCGAAATCACTTCCGTTTCGGTTCATCCTGGCGTTATCTACACTAATCTTTGGAGTGTTAAGTGGAGTCTACTGAACCGAGTGTTCGTCTACCTTGCCACTCTGGGCCAGGCTGTCCCTGTGGAAGAAGGAGCACGTACTTCATGCTGGGCTATGACTACGTCTAAAGCAAAGCTCTCAAATGGCGCCTTCTACGAAAAGGTCGGAGTGGTTGGTTCGCCTTCAAAGGACTCGTCAAACGCGGAACTGGGTGAGAAACTGTGGACCTGGACACAGAATGAGCTTGAGAAGTATGGAGATTGATTAAACGGAATTGAGATGATGATATCATCGGCGTGAGGTGGTGGTGATCGTGAATGGAAGGGGCGAAATGGGGCTTCTGAATCCGAGACCGCCCAGGTCCTTCTCCTATACAAAGCGGCTTAATGTTCGCTATCTTTTATTACTATTATTGAAAAACTGCTTTGACTATTGTGCTAGACGTGCTCCTATCACTGCACGTTCATCATCTCCTCTACTTCTTCAAAAGTCTGGGCAAATTGACCTTCCAAGATCAACGACTGAAGCATTTCAAGCTACAAATGGATCTAGTAAGAGGAATTTCCCAATCGGATGGTTTAAAAATGTACTACTCGAAAGAGGCAATATTCCGACGTTCCAGGCTTTACACTAGGTGACCTAGCCCTGATGCCTCTTTATCATTTTGATGCTGCAGGAATATCAAGAATGGCATCCATCACAATACCAGAGCAACTAACGACAGACCTCAAAGGCAAAAATGCGATTGTAACAGGTTTGTGAAAAGTCCTCATTGCTAAAGACGCAATAGCAAACTGATTTTGTGGAAATGGCTAGGTGGGGCTTCAGGTATTGGGCTTGCTGCAGCCAAGATCCTTTCCTCCCTAGGCGCCAAAGTCCACATCTTCGATATCACTCCGTTAGAAAACGCGGACGCTGATTCAGGCCCTGATCTTATCTTCCAAACCTGCGATGTCACATCATGGGTTGAACTACGCAGTGCTTTCCAATCTGTTGGACACATCGATATGGTCTTCGCAAATGCCGGACTCGGAGAAACGAAGAATTACTTCTCCGACACTCTCGACAACGATAGCAATCTGCAGGAACCTCCCTCTACACTCATAGATGTCAACCTGAAAGGAATGCTGTACACGATCAAGTTGGCTTGGTTCGCCATGAAACAACAGAAGTCAGGAGGTAGCATCGTTCTCACTACAAGTGCAACAGCGTATGTGCCCTGGCAGTCACTGGCCGTATATACCTCAGTGAAACTGGCGGCAAGTACCCTCCTTGTAGCCCACCATGCAGAGCAGCGTCTAATTTCCACGATCATATCAGCTCATCGGAATCGTCCGGTCCCTACGGTCCCTCCTCATCTGCGACAACATCACCATCAACGCCATCGCGCCTGGGGCTACCATCACTAAATTTCTTCCCACCCACCTCCTCGAAGCTGTCAAGGCAATTGGAGCGCCGATTAGCACTGCAGATACTGTTGCCAAAGCTCTGGTGTACTCAGCTACAGCGACTGAGCCGAGGCGCGTGGAGGACTATGGAAAAGACAAGGCTGAGGAGAGGGAGGGCGAGAGGAGGTGGAATGGGAGAGTGATTGTGGTGTTGGGAGATACATACACGGAAGTCGAAGAAATCTATGCGGATCTAAGGCGGATCTGGTTGGGGGAGGAGAATGCGAAGTTGTTTAAGTCGCAGCAAGCTGCAACGGATGGAAGACAGCTAAGCTAGGGGAGAACCTCGTGGTTTCGAGATGACTGGGTTTCATCGTCTAGCTCGAGAAGCTCTTCGGCAAATCAGCCTTGCCAGCTTCCCTATACATCCAGATATTGCTGTCGCTAACGCTTCGGCCGCAATCTTTATCTCTGCACCGCCCAAGGGCACACTGATCGCTCTTAATCGCGTGTTGGAACAAGTCGAATCCCATGAATACTCATTGTAATTATCTACAGTACGAGCCAATGCTAAAGACGCCAGATGGCCAATGTCATATGAGACCATATTGGAAAATCTAAAGAGGTAGTAAGAAGTCCAAAAGAGGGAATCTTCCGAAAGTCTTGGCAGTACAGAAAGCATCATGCTATGCGCCCAGAATTTTTGATTTGGAGGATGGCAGGACTCTAGCTGTTCATCCAAAACCGCTGCTGATGATGATTTTTGGATTGCCAATTGGGCAAATTGTGTTCATCCTCCTCGCTAGCTGTACCGTATGTCTCTTGAGCAACACAGTTGGATGATGGGAAAGATGCTGACGGGTACACCTTCGCTTAGACCTTCGCATGGATATTGGCATATGTCATCTACAATCTATACTTCCATCCTCTTGCCAAATTCCCCGGTCCATTCTGGGCTCGAGCCTCACTAGTCAGCTCTCAACAGGTGTCCATGGTCATGCATCAACACTAATCAAGCACTCAGCTATGGCGAATCAAACACTCCATGAGCGGCCGCTTCCATTGTTCAATCGAGAAGGCGCACCAAAAATACGGTATTCCACAAAATCCATTCCTCGGCCCCTGCCCGGGACAGTAGCAGGATACAGCACTGAATACCCGCAGGCACCGTCTTCCGCGTCTCCCCCAATGAACTCTCTTTTTCCTCCGTCAAATCCTGGAAAGCAGTCTACGGACCCTGGCCAGGCCAATCTCCTTTTGTAAAAAGCGACTTCTATGATATCTTCGGCGCCGGATTCGACAGCGGCTGTATCGGCAGCGAGCGAGATCCAGCCCGGCACACGCAAATGAAGCGCTTCCTCGCGCCCGCGTTCTCCACCAAAGCGCTCACCGAACAGGAGGATATTGTTCAAGCCTGTGTCGATGCTTTCGTTGCGCGGCTGAAGACGGCGCAAGGGATGAAAAGGGCGGGAAAGGGGTTGGATATGACGATTTGGTATGAGATGCTGGCATTTGATATTTTGGGGGAGATGGCTTTCGGAGAATCCTTTCACTGTGTGGAGGTCGGCGAGCCGCATTTTTGGCAGCAGATGATTGCGAAGCATCTATACTTTATCACCGTGGTGGATAACTTGCGGAGGTATCCGTTCGTAAGGTGGTTGGGCGTGAAGCTATTGCCTTGGTTGACGGTGGGAGTTCAGGAGAAGCATTCGGGTTACAGTAGAGCGAAGATTGCGAGGTGAGGTCACTTGCAGTTGCCGTTTCTACAGGAAAAAGGATCCAGCTGCTAACGATATCTCTGGCAAGCCGCTTGGCTTCTTGTGCCCCACGAAAAGACTTGCTCTCGGATGTGATTGGAAAAGCAAGGGCCGGAGAAGTAAGCACGGAAGAACTGACGGCTCATGCGTCTACTCTCGTGTAAGCAAATAAAATACGCCCCCTCTTTTTCCTCACGAACGTAGTCTGACCAGTTCCAGCATCGCAGGCGGCGAGACCGTTGCGGCCTTCCTGGCCGCCGTGACATTCTACCTTTGCAAATCCCCCGCCACGTTACGCAATTTGCAACAAGAGATCCGCTCTCACTTCCCGATCTACGCCTCCATTACGTCCTCGAAAGCCTTACAGCTCCCATATTTGCAGGCGGTAATCAGTGAGGGGTTAAGAATCTATCCTCCCTCGCCACAGGGTTTGCCGAGAGTTTCCCCTGGGGCGGTTGTTGATGGATTTTGGGTTCCAAAGGGAGTAAGTAGATTATGACGAAATGTATTGTTTGCTTTTGGTAAAGCGGCGAAGCTAATGGGTCTGCGGGGATTAGACTGAGGTTTATACAAGTGTATGGACTGTGCATCATGACGCGCGGTATTTCGACCGGCCGTACGATTTTATACCCACAAGGTGGCTTGATCCGAAGAGCAAAGATGTCAAGGAGGCGAGTCAGCCTTTTTCAGTAGGCCCAAGGGGTTGTATAGGGCGCAAGTATGCATTCATCAGGATGTTCCGTGTTTTAATTTTTTTGGAACTTTTGTCTCGTTCGCATACATTCGCTGACTATTCTTATCTTTCTGGACGAGCAGCTTTGCGTATATGGAGATGTCACTCATCCTCGCCAAGCTCCTTTTCACGTACGATCTGGAGCTTCTGGATAAGGGTTTAGATTGGGAAGGTCAAAGCCATATGCATGTACAGTGGTGGAAGCCGGAGCTCTGGGTGCGGTTCAAAGAGCGTAAAAGCCTTTGAAGCCATATCTTTGAAATCAATGATCTACCGGTTCTAATTGTAAGCTATTTGAGCCCGCATTGAATAGCTTTGCTGCATATCGATCACATCAAGTGTCGCTCCGGCCCATTCACTCCGAACCTCATGTCTTTAGACTATGTAACACAACGGATGGAGCATGTACGATTGCAGCACCCTAACGAGGAAACAAATACAACTCTTTCTACACTGGAGCTTCCGCATGGAATTGCAAGGCTGATTCGTAGACCAAGGTCCAAGTACACCTGAGCATGCTGCATATAAATATAGATTTTGCCGGTAGAGAAGGAGTGCGTCAAAGCGACCGGCCGCCTCGAAAAACCTTGGTCAACATAAAGACACAAAATATAGCCAGTCTAGATCTCATCGTCGTACCGACTGACACTGTAATTCTGCTGATATAGAATGCCTTTTGGGGTCTCAGGACGGGGTAAAGAATCGTCGCACATGACATGAGCCTTGTTTTGGTGGACGCCCAGAGCTTCGCTCTGAACCTCATTTAGCCCGTGCTCCATCGAGCTGAGGCGAATGTTGGTCGAGGAACGCATTGTAGACTGGAAGCCGCTGCTAAAAGGTCTGGTGAGCCTTGAAAATAGCGATGATGGCGGATAAGCTTCGAACAGCGGACGAAGTGTTGGTAGACAGGCACTCAGGATGCCAGTGTTGGTTTCAATGATTGACCAGTAGAATGCAGGGGCGTAATGGTCTGGGGTGAATGGTCAGTCGCAGCGATGGAATGGGAAGTTTTGAGGAACTTGCAAGTCACGTCACTAAAGAGAGGATCCCGCAGCGATGAAAAGGCGTATGTGAGGAAGTGAAGGCGCATTATCCCAGTGATTGTCGTGAAACCACCTAGGAAGAAAATGGCAATCACAGATATCTTGTGGCGGGTGCGCATCTGTAGTTTCCAAACGTTGTATATTGGAAGTATCAAGATCATGCCTACATTATCCTTCTCGTTGAGTCATGGCCACATAGGGTCTTTGAGAGGATAGACTCACCATCGGTAATCACATCAGTAGCCAGCGCAGCCGTGAAGAGTGATATTTGATCGACACACTTGCCGTCCAAGTTGGGGTTCCATTCAAAAGCTATAGGCCAGCAAGAGACTAGTCTATTCAGCGCAATCAATTTTTGATCGACCACAGCAATACTTACATATCAATGCAAATTCGAAGGCAATCGTCCAAGCAATACAAAGTCCGATGAAGCACCAGACTAGGATTTGGAATGGACGGCTAACGAATATTCTTTTGTAAAAAAGCAGGACGCTGATCTTGTTCAGGCCAATGCAAGGCCAGATTAGAACTTCCAGCGCATATGTTGTCTGATGCAAGTTATTCAAAGATTGGTCTTGACTAACCCCTCCATGATTCGCATACCTTTCCGAAAGCCTCGAAGGCGTTGTCATCCACAGGTACACCTTCAGAAGTAAAATTAGTATGCCATCCAAGGCCACCCAATCTTGAATCTGACAGGGTAAGCATTTCAGGAAACTCTGTTCTTTGCGATAGATCGTTTCGGGAGATTTACCAAGAAGGACATCATACGTAACCCCAAGTGTAAGGATCTATAAGATTTAGCAACGACGATCCAAAAACTGCCTAAGGAGGTCGTTGGACAACGTACAAGAGCCGCTAAGATAGTCCAGTCGTCTGCTTCAATGTAGATACGCTTGACTCTTCGAGCCTCGAAGCGAAGTATCACCGATAGAATTGAAATTATGGGGAAGGCGATACTGAGAGCGAGTATCGTTGGTCTTTGGTCGCCTTTGATTTCAATCATTCTGCTAGCGATGAACAAGCTCGCCTTTCTTCGAACGTCTCACAAGCAAATACGAAAGGGAGATAAATCTAAGTTTCCGCAGGAATCGAGAGCATCTCGAGAACTAAAGAAGGACGTGTGAACAGGTATTGCAATGGTGTGTGGTGAACGAAACACGGCCTTGGAAAATACATCGTGAGGCACAGCGGATCCTGGGCTCTGACTTCGAGACCTTCGAGACCTTCGAGATACGCCCCAACGCTAGGGGAAAAAGGAAAACCAACTTGCACATCCAAGGCGCAGCCAATGCACCAAACTGCATATGCATGTAAGACGGCTTGGGATCAAGACGGCCGTGTGCGCAGTTCTACGAAACTAGTATTGTTCCGCTGCGGTGGAGCAGAAAGTAGTAATTCTCCGACGCGGGCGGCTGACTTCAAGAGATCTTTAGCGCTGGATGATGATCGGCGTGCTGGTCCTATTAGCTGATTCGAAACGAGAGATGACATCCTCTGCGAGTCCAAGGTATCTTGGTGATGGATCACCACAAGGCTCAGCACTGCTGGCAGAACGATGCGTGTCGTGCGTGTCATACAAAAGCAAGCCGAAGGTAAGATACAGCAAAAGGCCCTTCGGCTACGTACGCGTACTGTATGTCCGGGATTCTAAGATATCTCCGGGGAACCTTTAAGCGCCAGCTAGCGGCGCGTTTCGAGCAGCCCAGAACTAAAGGGGAATACCTTAAGCGTAAAGCAGCCGTGCTTTTTTACTGTCTGCCTGGACAGCGGTACGAGTTGGGTCACGTGAGCCTGGCTTAGACCACGAGCTCCATACCTAGGTAGGCGACCGGCTTTTCTTTGTTGCCTGACGACATTGACTGAATGTCGCTCACAACAACTACTTTCTAGACCTGTGTTGTCTCACGATGCCTTCTCCTTCATTCTGGTTTACTACCGCTGTCTTGGCCCTGTTGCTTTTCTGTGCTCCAAGTGCCAGACCAAAGTCCAGGCCTCACAGGCTCGGTAGAGATCCTGGCCGGTTCAATTTGAGGACTTGGCTGGCTCGAATTGACTTCTTACGGAATGGGCGAAGATTAATAGAACAAAGCTATCGCAAAGTCAGTGCCTGGTCCCATCATCCTAGAAATGCTGACTGACAGAACATTCGGCATTTCAGAACAAGGATGCAAACTATGTTGTCCAAACCCTATTGGGAGACCAAATCGTGGTGGGACCAAAGTTTCTACCCCAACTTCGAATGCTTCCAGAAAGCAGCCTTAATGCCACGGCTGCGCTAGTTGATAGCGTCTTGGGTTCCTACAGTGGTGTCGACATCCTGTTGAAGGGGCATTTGAGCTCGGATATTTGTCGGGGCCCATTGACCAAAAACCTTCGTGGGTTTTCAACAAAGCTCATGGAATACCAATAGCTGATCGAAAAATTTAGCAAACATTCTTCCTCAGATGTTTGATGAATTGAGCCTTGCAAAGTCGACTCTGCTTGGAGAGGTCCAAGAAGGAAGTAAGTGACTTCACTCACCACCTTTTCCCGGAATCTCCGAGTTTTAATCTGAAGCCAATAATAGATCCGGCGCCTTACGTTGCATACGACCTCATTTATTCCTTAATCAGTCGAATCTCATCGCGGGCTTTTGTTGGCGCACCCGCCTGTTATGACAAAGTCTGGGTTGAGGCGGTGAACGCATTTCCCATGGATGTTGAAAAAGTCAAATTTGCACTGCTTATTTTCCCAGCCTCCATGAGATCTTGGATTGTGCCTTTTCTCCCACAGAAATGGCGCTTAACTCGAAACCATAGGAATGTACGAAACCTCCTGTTCCCGGCATCGAAGCTGCAAAAGTCGCAGGAAGACTTTACAGTCCTAAACTTCCTTCTTCAAACATCAAAAGACACGGATCCAGAGACTCTGACTTCGAGAATGATACTATTGACCGCCGCTGCTGTAAGTAAATTAGGGATTTGAAATTTCAAAAAGACCTGGATTTGCTGATCTTTACGAAGTTCCATAACTCATCAATGGCGACAGTACAAGTGGTTTACAGTCTTTGTGCAATGCCGGAATACATTCCGACCTTAAGATTAGAAGCGCAGACTGCTTTGCGGAATGGAGGAGGAGTCTGGAGCGTCGAAACTTTGAATAAGCTTCATCGATTGGACAGTTTTCTGAAGGAATCGCAGCGTGTAAACGCTTCAAGCTTTCGTATGTTCCTGGAAGAATTGAGCCGCGAAACACTTACAGAGGTGAACGTTAACATGGCTTTAGTTGGATTCGATCGCAAGGTGACGTCTACTGTTAAGCTTTCCGACGGAACAGTTCTCCTCCCTGGCGATACGATCGCAATGCCGTCAGGACCTATGGCACAAGACCAATCATACTACGATAACCCTTCAATTTTCGACGGCTATCGTTTCTATCGTGAAAAAGCCAAGGGACAAGACGAAGCTCAGAAATCGGAAATCGAATATGCTGGGATCGAGCCAGGCAATTTGTCTTGGGGTCACGGACGGTTTTCATGCCCCGGACGATGGTATGCTAGCTTGATGATGAAGTTTCTGCTCGCTAGTCTTATTCTCGAGTATGATTTTGAGTTTTCAGAGAGTCAATCCGTACGGCCGTCGAACTTTGTGATGGATGTCCACGTACTCCCAGATATGCAGCAAAAGATCCTGGTCAAGAAAAGATAAGGAATAGAGCAGCCGATTAGAAGAATTATCTTCGAAAAACAGCCGAGAAAGAAGGGATTTATCATTCGAGAGAAGGGCGTAGAATTTCTGAAATCGTGTACAACTTATTAGGTCAAATGGACGTCCGCGAGTCTACATGCAAAGTTGCTGAAATCTTGCTCAATCATCCTCGAATTCTCATGTCACAATCATGCGAGCTTTTAGCATATCCGACTTTAAAATTGCCTCCCGCATCCCAAGCAGTTCATCTGCATCCCATGTGGCAGAGAGGAAACGTCCGCTTAGCCATAATCTATCCTCCCTCGTTTTTGTGAGCCATACCAAGAAACCGCCACAAAGTCCTGCATCATCGGTCAAGTCTATTCCACATAGTTCATCAGTCGGCAGGACCAAAGTAAAGTCTGCAAATCGATGTCGAAAGACGTGGTAGAGTTCCACTTACATTGATGAAACATCTCGGGCGCCATTTTCGAAGTATCAGTCCACACACAACCCGGATGCACAGCAACAACCAGCAGACCATCCTCCTGGAAATCTCCTGCCATATGCTCCACCAGCCTCACCTGAGCCAGCTTACTAACACAATGTGCAGCATGAGCAACAGGCCCACCAGTAACCCATGCCCCAGTCCCAGAAATCGCAATGAGCGCCTTCGCCCCCCCTTCACTAGCCAACATAATCGGAATCAAAAAATGTGCAGCCAGATAAGCACCCACTAGATCAGTATCAACGACATCCCGGAACTGTTTTGTGCTCCCCTCCGTCACCCTAATGGCCGTTTCCCCCCACAAGCCTGCATTGACCACAAGCACGTCCAACCTTCCGATCTCCCTCCTGACTTTATCGGCTAGTTGGGAAACACTCGCATCGGAGGTAATGTCGCATATAGCAAAGATGACCTGAAGCTCTACCTTTCGGGCCGCCCGCCGTGTCTCATTGGCTACCGCTTCCAGAGCGGAAACGTCTCGACCGGTGAGTACGAGAGCACTGGCGCCTGCTGCTGCGTATGCGTAAGCAATGTGAGCTCCGATGCCTCGACTTGCCCCAATTATGCAGACGGCAAAGGGGGAGGGGAGGGTGATCTTGGAGGGATTGGTGGTGTCGTTGACGGCCCGGTGGAGAGTGGGTGTGATTTGCCAACCCGTGTGATCGGGCAGGGGAGTGGCCATGGTACGTGATTCGTGGAAGGGATTCCAGGGGTTGGAGGAATTGGAAGAACGCTGAGAAGGTCAGAACAAGGATTATATTGCTGCGAAGTAGATGTGTTCCAGAGCTTTCTTTCGCGGGGAAGTATTGCGGCGGCGGGCGATGGGAATCAGCTGGCCCACAGCCGGATAAAGATAAAGATCGGCACAGAGACAGATTGGGAAACCTCCACCATGTGGCCCATCTTTGTGAGCCCGAAAGAGGGCGGTGCTTGGATGTTTGCCCACGCAGAAAGATTTCCCGAGATTTTCGGAACCTTCCCATTTAAGCAGAGCGCGGTGTGAACAGCGCCTAATTTATTACATGTACCTAGCCAGATCTATCGACCCTCAGTCTAAGCATGTGGCGTAGATACGGAGATGCAGGATGCAAGGAACGCAAATCTCCGCTGTTTTGCTATTCCCCGTGTAGGTTTGGTTCCTTGCCTTCAATAACCCGATTAGATCCTAACATTCTGTATCCTTGTTTCTACTTTCTGACCGTGCCATGCTGATGCCTGGAGCTGGCAGTCGGGCCATCTCAGCTATGTTTTTAGCGTGAACGGTATAGTAAGCTTGTATGGGTTAGCCTTTGCACATCATCACGGTAGGAATGAAAGGCGTCGGCAGTTCATTAGTAGGGAGGTTGACGATCTTTCATGGTCTGATCGTCCTTTATTATTCATGAAGTCGCTGGACGATTGTTGTTTCTGAAGGTACTTTTAGCAACGAGAATCATTTAAAAGCCATTTCAGAGCTATGCAATCAATGCAAGCCCCATATCTTCTCTTGCTGTGCACAGCAACTTGGATACCAAACGTCGCACCGAGCGTGCTTTCATGGTCCGAATCTCGCTCTCTCACGGCCTGTCAGCAGCTATCAGACAAGTATCCTAAATTGGTTGCGTTGCCAAATAGCACCACCTACAATGAAGAAAAAATCGGTAAGCAAGAAAAACACTTGTCGCCATAGCAGAGATAGTAGACTCTTGACATGGTTTCATACTTACTCCCTTCAGAGTATTGGGATATGGCAGCAGTCCTGTCACCATTCTGCATTTTCACACCCGAAAATGCCCAAGATGTCGCTAGCAGTCTCAAGATCCTGGGCCAAACCAACAGCCCTTTTGCCGTTCGCAGTGGCGGTCACACGCCTATTCCAGGAGCATCAGGAACCAGCGACGGTGTTCTTGTGGCTTCCGACAAGCTACGGAATATAGAGCTCAGCACTTCCGCAGGACAACGAGTGGTGAGAGTTGGTACAGGTCTTCGATGGATTGAAGTGTATGAATGGATGGCGAAGCAAGACCTGACAGTCATTGGAGGGCGTTATGCGTAAGTACACATCTAACGAGTTCCTATCAGCTTCTCGATCATCTAAAAACTTTCCGGCAGGACCGTCGGTATCGGCGGCCTTTCCCTTGGGGGCGGTATGAGCTACTATCGATCAGTATCTGGCTGGGCAGCCAACAACATCTTGAACTACGAGCTCGTGACCGCCCAGGGCAGAATCTTGCAAGTCAACGAAAACTCCAATTCTGACCTCTTCTGGGCGCTGAAAGGGGGTTCGGGGAATTTTGGCTTCGTCACCAGTTTCGACCTTGCTGTCTTTCCTCTGATTGAGATTTTTGGTGGCAATTTCCTCACAGATGCTTCTGGCACTGACGCTCTTGTCAAGGCCAGCGCATCGTACGCAGATCCACTACATGGTGGTGTTACCGACCCGCTATCGGCCGTCAATCCAACCATACAATTGGCATTGGACACGCGCCAACGGTCCAGCTTTACCAATGTCTTCTACAATGCAAGCACGGGTTCAACGCCTGCGGCCGTCAAGAATTTCACAAGTGTTCCAACCAGTGCGGCTTCCACTGTGACCGGACCTCGATCTTTCGTGGGGTTCATGAACGAAACTGCTGGGTTCCCGAACAATATGCGGTAAGTGCAATGTCCCATGGGGCGCATATAATGGATCTTCTGACATCGCCGTGCGTGGCAAATGGATAGACGCCTCTTTCGCGCCACATCCATTAAGATGAGTTTCCAAGCCGTTGAGCTTGCGCAACACGTCTTCGATGAAGAGTCCACCAAACTCCGAAGTGTCACGAATGGCTCGGTCACAATAACATATCAGTACCTATCCGAATCTTTTGTCAATGCAGCACACGTTCACGGCGACGCCATTGACCTGAATCCTGCCGATGGGCCACTTATAGGTACTGCATCCGCTTCTGAACTTCTTTTAAGCATTTGTAAAAGAGCCTGCTAACAGAGTATTCAGCTCTTCTGCTGGCTGCTGCCTGGTCATCAGAATCTGACGATGCATATCTACTCAATCTTCTGACCTCACTAGTTCAGAGCATAGATTCTGCATCTAAAGCTGCGGGTCTGTATTATCCATACATCTTCCTGAATGATGCTGGCAAGGGGCAATGGCCATTTCGTTTGTATGGGGGTGGCAGGAGCCTGCCAAAGATGAAGGCCATTGCTCAGAAGTATGATCCAGACGGCGTTTTCCAACATCTAGCCTCCGGAGCCTTCAGGCTGTAATGGGGGGAAGATTAGTCTCCTGATGATTCGGTCAAACGATGACGTCAAGAGTTGTTGAAGCAATAGAAGCTGCAGTAGAAGCAATAGTAGGAGCAATAGTAGGAGCAGGAGGAGTAGTCGTTCAATCAGGAACATAGTTCCTAATTAGGAACATAGTAGTTGCAGACTTGCAGTGCCATTACACTGCCTGCTAGCCTACTGTAGTTAGGGCTAGCGCCAATTGCGGCAGAAAAACGTAGATAGCTTCCTTTGCCGGAAGATACACCTTTAGATAATCATCAGATCTACACTTCATCAAGAGTCCGTCTGGCTCATGTAGGTACCTGAACTATTGAATTCATATAGAATGACCCGCACAGCCTTCTAATCTACTCTATTCACCCCTGCACTGCACCTATTCATGCCAAATCATGATACCTCAACGTAGTCAGACTCCACAATTCATTCCCACTCATCTGGTACTCCAGCCCTCGCATATAATCCTTTACCGCCTGGTCACACCCTGCCCCCAATATCTCCCTCGTCATCCCATCGAAAACCCTCTCCCATTCCCTTGTCATAAGCCAAAGCATCCTCTTCGCCGCCTCAACCCCGACTCCCATCTCCTCCGTCACGACCTTTACCGCAGAACACAGCACCGACCCCTCATGGTGACCCGACTGCGACGCCCGGACCTCTTTCTCCCAACTGGTGATATCGTTTACGGCCGCGATGTGCCGTGCGCAGTAGCGCTCCAAGCCGTTCATGGATTGGAGTTCGGCGGGGGAGAGGTGGAGGACCATCGAGAAACGCGTGAGCGCCGAAAGGAGTCTAGAAACACCGGTTTTTAAGATTTCGATTCCCATCGCCTTCTAACGCGCTTGACCTGAAAGTTAGGAAAAGGATTCCTCAAGGGCTGACCTACCCTTGACCGACGTCTTTCTCCCTGTACTCGAAGTACGGCCCGAACCCGCTCATATTCAACCGGGCTTTGTCCGTCTGGGCGCGCATGAAGGTGAATGTGGGCTCGAGGACCGCGTTCGCGAGCGCTTCGTCATGACCGCGCATGGATTGCCATAGATCGTAGAGAACGTATTCGGTGGGGACGGTGCCTTTTGGTGGGGGTTGAAGTCAGGAGTTGGGCTGGGACTGAGAACGTTTCGTCTGGAGGATTGACGAATTAAGGGAGAGTGCTCACGGTTTGGCGCAACAGTTCCACGCATGATGGACATGAGGCTCTCATTGTAAGCTTGGCCATCCTCTAGCGACATCTTTTCCAGCTGATCTTTGCAACGTCGATCATGGTCAGCAGCGTCTGTCCCTTTGTCCTTCGTAACAAAAATTTGAAAAGGGGGGGGGAAAGCTTTTTTCTAACCGTCAACCAGAAACAATACCGTCAATAGACGGCAAGCATACTCGATGCGATCATCCTTGGCCATTGGGAAATAAAGGCACGTCACTCGAGAGAATCCAGCCTTGAGAAACTTCGCTTTGGACTTCTGGCTGGGAAACAGCCAGTTGTGGAGGAAATATTCCTCGACATTTTTGCCAACTTCCTCTGCACGGCTGTGGCATCGAGGGGTCCATGCTGATGGCGGAGGCTTCCAAGTCTGTGTTTGCGGATCGTTGTTCAAGCAGCCCATAGGTTGCAATTGGACCTTCGGCGGTGGCGCTGGTGAATGTTCGAGCTGAGAGTCTCCGTTGAGTATGTGGTTGCTCGTTTGTGTGAGCTCGACCATTGCTGTCGTTATTATTTGCTTGGCACAATCGAGCTTCAAGTGGGACAAGAACAGAGTCACACTGAAAGCTTGGCTCTTTTTCGAATGAGACCCAAGAAGAACGTAGCTGAATGCCCGGCGTTTTGCCTATTTCAGCCAACCGCCCGAAAAAGAGCTAAACAAAAGGCGGTGTAGATATAAAAGGTACGAGACTTAATGGTCCGATAGGAGGGTTTGGTCGTTCAGCACATTTAGGCGTTATTCTTCGATAGTGAATCAAGAAATCTTTGTCTGCATGGAGGACCTTGGAGCATGCTAAAGAGTAGAAACTAGCTATGGTACTGAGCATGCTATTTTATGATCACTCTAACTTCCTTGCGATGACTTTCACATTAAGACTGGGCTTTTTCCAAAGAGTGTGCATTCCAGAGTCCTTGAGCCAGTCCACCTCAGTCTCCAAAAGCTCCAAGTCGTATTTAAAATGTAGCTTTGCCAAGGTCGTACGCATCTCCATCCATCCGAGACTGTATTCAATTAGTAGCTATATACAAGTGGAAGTTCCATTCACGCACCTTCGTCCAATGCAGCCCCGAGGCCCAAGCGAGAATGGCTGTGAAGCGCCCAAAACGTCCTTTTCGTTCTTTCCAAGCCATCTTTCTGGTTTGAAAACGTGAGGATCTTCGAAATTGGCTGGGTCCAGGCTCGCAGCGACTGGGTTTGTTGATACAACTGTCTGAGAATCTTGTTAGCATGTGACTCGCAAACGCCCAAGACGATCTCACTCCGGCTGGGAGAAAATGCCCATCGACTGTATCACCGCCTTCTGGAACTACCCTTGGCAAAGCGAACGGCAAAGGCGGGTAAATACGTAGACCCTCAAGGATGACTGCGTGCATGTATTCAAGTGACGCAGTCGAGGCAGCGTCGATATCGCTGTAAGAAGCGAAGGTGCCACGTACTTCCTCCTGGAGCTTTTTTGCTGCATGTGGCGTTTTGATTAGGTAGTAAGTGATGGCAGAGAGGCAGGTTGAGCTGGTCTCGCTTCCCGCCAGAACAAAATCGGATGCATGAGCTGCAAGTTGGATGTCGGAAAATGCGTCTGGCTCTCTATTCTCCAGAATTCTAGTATAGAAGTCCTTTCGATTTGTCTTTCGTTTGACCCTCCTGTGACAAGTTAGTTTGAAATAGCCAATTTCTGAGCTTCATCTATCCACACCTTTCCACCAGCTCAATAGAGTATTGTTCGTTGATTTTTGTGTCCGCGATAATGCGTCTGATGTGGCCTCCGAAGAACCTCAATACGATTTTGGCCATTGTCGGAAAACGCTTGAAACAGTCTGCTATTGCACCTTGCATCATAGCACCAGTCATTCGAGCTATCCAAGGGTGGACATCTTCTATCAGAGGAAACACAATCAGAATGATTCTGCCAATCAAGATTGTAAACCCTACTAGATTCAATTCCCTGGAATGTTTCGCCAAACCCCAGGTCTCCAATGATATCAAAACTCATGAGTGTGAAAGCCATCACGATATCAATACCCTTAGCGCCATCTTCGCCGGTCCTGCGAATGAAGGCATCGACGCTCTTCGATATCAAAGACTCTTGCTCTGTCAAAGATCGCAGAGAGAAGGCATGCGAAACATATTTGCGCATAACTCCATGGACTTGTGGGTCGCGCTCACTGACAATGGAGCCGCAACGGTCTGCAAAGCTTCCCCCGTCATAGAAATCGCTTTTTATGAAAATAAGATGGCCTTGTCGGAAATCGTATATGTCTTTCCAGGACTGAGCTGTGTTGAAAGAAAGTTCATTCGGGGCAGTCCGGACGATGGGACCTAGACACATCTGAACAATTTTGTGGAGAAGGTTCACGATGGGACCAACCGTACCATACTTTTTGTGCAAATCTAAGACATGCGTTGGTTGTTTGCCGCTTAAGAACCAGTAGCAATACAAAAACTATAGCAGATAAGTTTCCGGGGATCTCTTTGATTACAATGTAGCTAATCGGCTGGTCTTACATACATTGCTGACAGCCGCGCTTTGTGGGCCTGGGAACTTGGATAGAGGATGAAAATAAACATTGTAGACTGCTTTGGCAAATCCGAAGATAAGAACCTTTAGGACCTAATAAGCGCATAAGATGGTACAAGCAGGTATACAGAACCTACAGTTACCAAAAGCACAAGCAGAGACCTGATAATGTAATATAGCAATGATTGTGGCAGCGTAGATGGCGTCATTCTGCCAATTGTCCAAGTAAATGAAAATATCAAGTTGAGAATAGCAACGGAGTGTTTGTGGCCGTTCGTAGATAGAATCAGGGTGTGAGACCGCTACGTTCAAAGAGACAACGAGGAAATCATGGGCAACCAGACCCTGTTAAATCTCAATGGATCCCCCACCACATCGACAACACTAGATTTGCGGCCATCTGCCGGTGCTTAGCCGTAAAAGGAAATTCCCGATAGCAACGTTCCTTCATGCGCATGGATGTCGAAGTCGAGTAGCAGGTAGTGGACTGATATCTCATGCAATGCTTTGTTCGCGACTGGTCAATGGCTTACGAGAGGGATTGAATCAGTTGAGCTTCGTTCCTAATATATGAAATATAGCCTTGTGTAAACACTGGGCCTATTGGTATATGAGGGTCAGAAGGAGTATGTGCATGTGTATATATTGATTGAACTACCCTAGGAAGTAGGTACTACGAAGGGAGGAAGGAGGTGAAGACTCTAAGCCCCCTAGCGCTATCCCTATAGGGCTTGGAGCGGAGATTACTAACTACAGGGGTAGCAGTACTCGTACGTACTGTTCCCTATTTCCAATACTCCCTCTTAGAAATTAAAGCTCTATATTGAAGCTATTCAGATTCTCTACTGACTGTATATTCATGCTCTTTTACTCGCCGACGCATTGCTCAGCGACGGCAGCCTCATTGCCTGAAGCTAGTCCCATCACTGACCTGAACCTTAGAAATTTGCCTAACTTCAGAGACTTGATCAAGCCGTCCGTCATCATTTGATCAATGAACAATAGTACAAAAAGTCATGAGCGAAAAAAAATAACGTTTTGGCGCGAAATTTCGAAATTTGCTATTCTCGGCGCCAGTACAGCTGAATCAACCGCAACAGAAATACTCTACTCCGTAAATGTGATTCGATTGACTATAGCACCTAGCAACATAGCTCGCTTACTGCATCATATATCGTTTCACCCTCATATTCTCCTTGAAACGACTACGCGAAGAGGTTCATCCAGCCACTCAGGTTTTTCGCTGCTTAATGCCACTGCCCCAAATCTGAAGTGGCCCCTCTCGCGTTTTAGCCAGTGACGTTATTCTCTTCCTCCTCACCCTTTAGCGTACCCGAAACGCTCCTATCCTCGAAGGGGTCAAATTCTTCGCGGTCTGTAAATTTGCGCACTTTAAAGATCAACAGCCCTCGTGAAGCATTTATTTTCCTTTGCCTTGATAAGGAGGAGACACGTTTTTGCGTGCTATACATGTCTGTTATCCGATTTCCTAACCCAGTCCGCGGCAGGAGGCTCAGTGTTACTCGTGCTGCGTCCGCCGGCGCTCTTACATATAACAAGTCTCTTCATAGACTTCTTCTCTGTAACGATGTTTCCCCCTATCTTATAGAAATCAACCAACGCTTAGAATTCATCACCCCAGCCCCCCATCCCATCCCGACGCCAAGAAATATAGTTACAAGCACCTGTACTACACGTCCAGAAACCTCGGCCGGGGACAGCCGATCCCGCGCCGGCAGCATCCTGCCTCGCACTGCGTTGGCAGTTGCACAGCGGGTTCCCCGGTGCCACGCCCACGGTATCATCCCACGTAACCCACCCTCTGGCGTGCTGGCCTGCACCCTGTGTCGTGACATTAGAGCAGTGGGGATTCACGCAGACATAGTAGGGGCGGCCGATGTTGCCGTTCCGGTTTCCAGGCTGGACAATCTGATACAAGAGGTTGGTGGAACCGCAGTATCGGCATCGGTATGGCGAGGGGAGGGGATGATTGGGTTGTCTATAGGGAATAATCGAGGTTTGGGTATTCGTACACTTTCTCCATATCCCCAATAGTAGTATTAGCACGAGTAGGCCGCCGATGTCGATGCCGACGTAAGCGTATATTGGGAGGTTGGAAATCGTGGTCGGGGTGTGGGAGGAGGCGGAGGCGGGAGCGTTGGTGGCGGTGGCGAGGTAGATATGGGTTGTTTGGGTTGGGCCGCAGGAGTAGGAGAAGATGGTTGGGGAGAGGCCGGCGTTGGCGGCAGAGCCGGAGGAGGGAGGGGGTTGGGAGTAGGTGATGCATGCGGGAGCGGTGGGGTCGGTACTGTGGGTGTTTGCAGGTTGTGAGTTGGACTCTCTTTTGGTTTGAAGGTGTAGGCAGTGACAGAGAGGTGAAGAGGGAAGGATTGAAAGGGGGAAAAGAGTTTTTGGCCTTTTCGGTCTTTTGCCCTTTTTTGGTTCTCTTTTGCAATGTAATATGTGGGGGGAAGGGGTTTTCCTTCATTCACCAGCTCACAATCGGATACGAGAGACAGACAGAGACTGATGGAAGGAGAAGGAGGGTTTGCTTCAGTACCAGAAGAGCAGACTTGAGTATTCTTCTATACAGCCACTTGACAAGTGGCTTGTGCAAGGAATTGTGCCGGATTCCGCGGTGATGCAGGTATGAGCGCCGGAGCTCGGGGCGCAGTCGACAGCATTGCAACAGCCGAGGTGGGAAGGCAGGAGGGAAGGACCGGTACTACAGGTGTATCCCAATCCACAGGTCAGAGGATTGGCTTATAGGAGAGTGGTTCGTCAGTGGCGAGCAATATCATTTGTGACCAGGGACGAACAAGGAGGAAAATTGATGGAGACATCGAGTGTATTCTGGGAGCATACCGTAGTCGCCGCTCAGATATTCACATGTGTCGAGGGCGCCGCTGCTGTGACTGCTGCTGCTGTCTCGTCCGTGCAGTAACGCTCCTCGTGGAACGGGCGCGGCAGTGATCATAGGTTCCATGGCGGTTTATCGGGAGGGGGAGAGGGAGAGGGAGAGGGAGAGGGAGAGGGGGGAGGGGGGAGGGACTTGAGAATCGCGCGGCAGACTCGTGCCTTGTCGCACGTCGTTGGGCCGCCTGTCAATTGCAAGCAACAACGATGGGTGAGAGTGTATGTATGTGAAGAAGAAGGAGAAGGAGGGGGACGAGGAGGAGACGGCAGGATTCATGTTGTCCATTCTGTAACCGCCGTTCAGCCTGTTCGCAGCACTCGGACCTGCAGCCACAGGCGGGCGCCAAGCGAGGTCATGGCCTAGAGCGGGTGCTATACGGTATTCTTCGGGGTGGGGGATAAAAAGCGAGAATACTCTAGCGTGAAGGCTTTGCCGCACACGCTTCATGAGAGGGCGATGGGGATGGGGATGGGGATGGGGATCACCATGTCCCACACTCAATGTTCAAATACATTTGTGCATGTCTTTGCTCTATGCATTCTAGGTTAGTACTTGACCGCAAGTGGAGTAGAACTATCCTCGGCCTGAGCCGTGCCTCTCGCCTTTTAAGCGAGGTTAAATTGAACGATACCTTAGTTGAACATTAGCCCTGTATCATACATTTCGCCCCATTGTCAGAAGAAGCTTATTTAACCGGTTGTTCTGAACCCTCTGTTGACCTCTTCTACGTAAGACTAAACCCTAATATAGCTAGTGCCTTCTCGGAAGCATAAGGTATAGTTTTAACAAAATTATTTACTTAAACTGAGTCGGGGTGAAAAGGTAGCCGTTTCCGAGGGACCTGGACGCTGTTTTTACGCTCCCTCTGCACCGGCCCCCCGACCGTGCCCATGCCGCCCTATATTTTTCATGCGCTCGAGGTTCGATGCCTGCGATTTTTAATCCTCATCTGTGGTAGGTGAGATGATGCAGTCTTGACTATTCCTAGTTGACCATCTTTAGATGTTGCGTGAGACTCTCTCTGCCTACTTGAAATTCAACCCAGAAGAAAAATTCGTCGCGCTCCTTAACAAAGTGGAATATGTGATTAAAACATTCAAAGAGAAGGCATAATCTTACAGCTAACCGTACTCATCACTTACTGCAGATTGTAACAACGGATGTGAATCTTTCTTTAGTCTACACAATACCAATCATTCGTATTAAATCTGTCCAGCCCTCTCAATGGATACAACTATCTTGTCTCAGCACTCATAAAATCTGGTGGCTACTACACACTGACAGTACTCTTAACCTACCATCGTGTATCAGTGACTTTATAGGTGGATTTCCTTCGCTGGTTCGAATTCTTTGCATATATGCAGAAATTGTTGCCTATAGTATATCTCCTAAAACGGTCACCTCTGCATATCTGTAACTACTAAGCCAAATGAAGTTGAAAATCATGGGCGCTGTCGACCTATCAATTCGCATTCCATTAGCCACTGCAAGGTTATCTGTCCACAGCTGGCCATTCTTTCGTCATTCCATACCCCCTTCACGAAGCTGTTGAACGTGCTTTTTTACGTCCCTTCTTCCTATTTCGAGCTGCTTCTTGCACTCGAACTTTGCTCATTGGCAAACACCTGCTCATCCCCTCCCGCAGTCAATACGTGAAGATTGCCGGCATTTCGAGTCACGAGAGCTAATCGATTCCTGCAAACGAGAAGTAATCGTTTCGGTCGTGGCGGGCAACGAGAGCTAATCAACTTTTGAGAATTCTATACCAGACGGTATATCTGTTGATCTCTTCCTTCCCTTGATGTGATTGCATGAGCGTGGATTCTCTTCGCGAATTAGATTCCCCCACGTGGATAAGATAACCAGCGCCTTCTCCCTTAGAATATGGCATTCTTCGACATCCCATTGGGCTTAATCCTACGAGGTTCTCTTGTGAGAAAAGCAGCTTTGATGAGGCGTTCGTCGTCATCGATGCATGCACAGACAGTTATCTCAGAACCCGGTCAGACTAATACCAGTGACACCATTCAGTCACGACTAGGGATAATAAAATATATTCTCAGTCTGTTTGGCTCCACGCTTGCATAGTCCTCAACCTTCGGATTCAAGAGAAAATGCCAGCTTTGGTGACACTCAACTCCCAGGCCCCGCTATGCAAGCAAAGAACTGCGAGACCGGCTATTTCGTAACGCTTAGCATCACGAAACCTCATACTATCTATACAACTGTCTACCAGTTAGGCTCCTCAACGAACTGTGCAACAGCCACAACAACTGGACAACAAGTCATTGTAACTACAACTCAGAGTTCAGCGTCTGCCAACAGCCAGATCGCAGTCTCTAATAATGGCGGTAACACCTCGGCTACAACGATCGGAATTATTGTGGGATGTATCATTTTGGGGGTTCTATTGCTACTTGCCCTTTGCTGCACCCTAAGACAACAGGAAAAGTGCTCCTATCGTTCACCACGGTTAATAGCGGGGCCTACGGGGCCTCCGGGACCGTCTGGACCACGAGGAGCACCAGGTATCCAAGGACAACCAGGTCCGCAGGGAGCCCAAGGTTATCCTGGACCACCAGGGGCAGCTGGTCCCGCTGGACCAGCGGGGATACCAGGAGTACGTGGTAATCCTGGACCACCCGGCCCGCCAGGAGATCAGGGATATCGAGGACCATCTGGACCACATGGACCATCAGGATCGTCAGGATCGTCAGGATCAACAGGACCGCAAGGACCGCAAGGACCGCAAGGATCGCAAGGACCACGCGGGACTCCTGGGATAGATGGATCGCGAGGACTACATGGTCCGCCGGATCCACATGGTTTGCAAGGGGTGCAAGGGGTGCAGGGTGTGCAGGGCGTGCAGGGCGTGTAGAGTGTGCAGGGACCGTAAAGAGCTCAGGGCTCGCGAGGATGACGAGGATTCCTCTTTACCTGCTTTCTTTACTTATAGAGTCACGCTATACATTTCTCTTTGCTGACACCAGATTCACGACGCGTGTAGACTTACTACATCTGTTTGCACAGTAAAGGATCGTACGGGTAGGTAAGCTTGTGATACGCTCAGTCACCTCGAGTCAGGCGCTGAGATGCTACAATCGGTCTTAATGGGCTCGCAATCAAGAACGCGGTCGCGCACAGCCCAATTCATAGCCCTCAACGAGCATGAAATGCTAAGCATGACGCATCTCCTCCGAGTACTCTTCGTTGGCAACGTCTTTGCCAAAGACTTGAAAGGACCAGAATATGAGAAGATCCTCAAATTCTACACGTAATTGGGAGAGTGGTTTTAGAACTCAATCACAAGAAGAGTAGATTGTGTGAGGTTTTCTAGATCAGATTAATAAAAACAGATAATTTTTGACTCAATGTTTAGGGTGAATCTTAGTCTTAGAGTGACTTTTATGAGTTTCGAGATAGTCTCACTAACTACATACGGAAAGTCTGATCATTAGTTTCTTCAACACAAGGAGGTGTATCTCTTATCTTCTGTTTGTATAACCTCCCATCAACAATATTGCCTTCTCCTCAACAGCTCTGCTTGCTCTTCTAAGTCCGACTCCACAAGCTCACACAACAATTGCAATTCCTGTGACACTCACAGCTGTCAGGCCTACTTCCAGCGGCTTCAGGACTTCAAGCATCCCCATTGACGTCAGTGTAGCGAAAATGCCTTCAGCAGGTGTGAAGCCTCCGTAAGCAAAGAATTGGAAGGCCGCGGCCAGAGTACCTGTTGCATAAGAATCAGCCTTACGCCCAAGGAAAACAAGTACGAAAATAATGATATGCTGATCTCGCCAGCCAAGAAAGTCATACCTGCGCCAATGTCAATAGGGTTGAAGCTCAATGCAAACAACAGCAGAAGCACGATCGTAAAGGTGATTCACCATGCCATGATAAGTGCCAACACATCTGCAGGTCTCGTCAGCAAACGTTCATTCTGCTCAATTCACTTCGATAGTTGCTCACGAGGCTGCTTGAGCCACTCCAAGACATTGTTGCCTTGATCAGAGGCTCAGGACCAAATTTGCAGAAACAGCGAGCGATCATGAACGAACTTGCCAATATCAGCATCGATGCTGTTGGTTTCAGTGAAATTAAAGCCTTCATAGAAGAGATGTATCATGCGAGCCTGTGTCGACAAAGTTTTTTTACGAGGTGTTGTTACGAGGTGTTTTTACGAAGTAGGCCGGGATATGATGAACCACTTCTTAATAATCGTGCCAAGACTTTTACCCGGACCGCACAAGAAGATCATGAGTATGAGTGCTTTCGCTGTCAAAAGGAGTCTCTCAGTTCTTTCTACAAGCCAGATCTCAACGACTCTGAAGCAGACGTTGAAGTCAACGTCAATTCCAGACAGTTCGAACGAGCATCGTAATACTCGCGACCATCATCACCGTGACGACAAAGAAGACGATCATCTTTCAATCGTTGAGGAGCTGCTATTCTCTCTCGAAGAGATACAAGAGTCGGAACGAGCTGGCTTGAGAGGTGAACACGTGGCGGAACGCACCACCAAGTTGTCCTTTCTGCGTCAACTCGAGTAAGCCGAGCAAACGCTCAAGGCAGTCCGTATGACGATCTCATACGATAGGTAACTTTGAACATATGGCTGAGCAGTTCTACTACTACAGTATTCTCGCTTCTACTTCCTTCAGGTCCCTTGTCGGTCGTGATAGGCGACTGCTCACGCTTCATTCTTCACTCATAGCTCATCATTCGAAATCCCTTGATCTCCTTATTAATGAATACATTTCGAAGGCAAAGGTGAAATGTGCATTATTAGAAGATGTCGAAGAGCAAACATTTGTTCAATTCAGTCAATACGCATATATCGAGAACTACTCTGCTGCAGATTCAGACATTCGTTTCAACACTTTATGATCAGAATCTTTTGAGTCTTTAAGTGCTTTCTCACCAACTTTTTCACTGACGAAAGTCTACATACTCGAAACGCGACTCAATACGATTGTTTAATTGATCACTTAGCTAAAATTGTCTACACTTAATCTACGAAGTAGATGCAAGAGCAGATTTTGTAGAAGCTAGATTATCGTTCATACTAGGCGACAGCAGTCTCTGCGTAACGATGATCATTGAGAAGTACAAGTTGTAGTAGCAGCATTATGCGACACTTCAAGAGATGAAGAATCGAGAGAACTTCTAGAAAGTCGTATTTGAATTGATACTCTTTCATCTTCAAATAGATTCATCGATTCATGAATTTATTTTCAAACAAAAAACAGCTCAAAGCCTTTCATACGCTCTCAGTATAAGAACACTCCTTCATCGTCGAAGTCTTCCTCGAACTTATTGGCAGCCCCTATAATATTCGAATTCAGAGGCTCGTGTGTCGACTTCTTCATGTCTTCGTCAGACGTCAATTTGATTTCTTCTAAATTATACACGCCTTCATCACGTTGAGGCAGAGTCAATCTCGCGTGATGCAAATCTGCTGAAGTATATGTTAAGCTATGAAGACAACAAGATGATATCTCAAATTATCACGGCATGTGTCTCTCAAGAATGATTCTTTCATGTCATTCGCGAATACTGAAGTCCTCAGTTTCGTAGTCGAGTCAGAATGAGCTTTAATTTCCTGATATTCTGGCACAATCTTGTTTAACACAAAAAGTCGGATTCCTCTGATCATCGTGTTTAAGATATTCTCTTGTTCTTTGACCAACGTTGGCAAGTTCTTCTGAACATAGGGAGACTGTCATTGAATATATAAGTTGTTACTACAGCTCGATGTTTGAACCTGCAAAGAATGAGCCCGAAAGTATTGATAACACAAGAAACACGTCGGTTTACTAACGCCGATATATCGAATTCCATCTCAAAATCGGAGTTTTTGGCGGTGAAACAGGTCTAGAAGAATGATCTCGACGTGAATTCTCAGCTTAAACTTGGGGTTTTGATACTCATCTCGAATGCGTTTTTCTAGTAGAAGGTGAAACTTTTCATTCTGAGATTGAAGCTCTTTTTGATAGTATTGGCAGGCCTGAGAATCTGTCATCATTCGATTGATGATACCATTAATCGAAAACTTTCCTCTATAAGACGACGATGTGAAGCTCAGATGTTGTGTTGCGATTTCAATCGAATAGCTCACAAATAGCTGAGGGTAATGCCTTTCAGCTTTCATCAAAACTCGTGCGACTTTCAGGTGCGATTCTATACGATCGATGAAGTGTCGAATACGCGCAAATCGAGCTTCATACGAGGTGTTATCTTCGTGTATGCTACTGTTTTTGACTCTCTGTTCGACTGCTTTCAAAAATTCCGAGTCTCTAGCTTCATAGCATAGTCGGCAAAAGCTAAGGGGATTCAATTTTAAGTCCGAGAGTGAAACGAGTCACTTCTTCAAAGTATTTGCTTCTGTGATTGATGTTAGTGTTTGACCAATGAATCAGTGACGCATAGAGAAGCTCTCGAGTATGTGAAGTTAATACGATCTTCTTCATTTTGCCCCTTCAATATTGAGAGGCAGGTATTGATCGTACGTTTCAGCATAAATCTATAACGTTGCAATTTCTGGGCAGAGAAGATCATTGCGCGGTCAGAAATTTGATATTCTAGCGTAGAAACTCGCTCTTCACTTGCATTATACATCTGGTCGAGTAATTGTAAAATGTCGAAGAGAAATGGCTTGATTTTAGACTCTTTGCTAGTATTTGCGATCACTCAATAGATCAAATGAGGTCCGTTCTGTATCGCAATTGCCGTCACAGTATCTTCATCGAGCGAGTAATCGCATATATATGCAAGCTCGTTCAGAAACCTTTTGCTCAGTGTCTTATTACTGCCATCTAAATACTCTTCGAATGATGCCTCGTCGAACTTGACACGCATTCTCTGTGATTTTCCATAAGTCAATAAGAGTATCAAAGGCTCATAGAATCGATTTCAAAGCTTTTTGTTGACCTGCGGAGGACAAGTATTCATTTGAGAGATAGCTTGAGGCTGAATAGCTGAGATGCTTATCTGAGGTGAAAAAGTAGTGTCGCGTTTCTTTGACTGTGGTACGAGTATACCTTGCACCGTAGTAGATTTAGGCGAGGACGACGAGGGGAATACGAGAGACTGTTGTTGTTTTGATTTTCTCTTTCTCTTTCCCATATTGATACGACGCGGATCTTCTGATATTACAGAAAAGCGCCCTCTGAACTTAAGATACCATCGCGTCGTGTCACCACCACCAGCCCCGCCTCTATCATCTCAATACTCGCTGTCACCGCGTCTAATACGTCTCTTCTTTGCCTCTCAGATCCCGAAACCTCGTCTCGTGCGATCTCTGACTCTAATAGTGACTTGATTTAGGAGCTACTCTACTTCATGCTTTAGTGCTATGGCAGCGGACTGTGAAGGATGCGCAATTTGGACACCCTATGTATATAACATTGTGTAGAGTAGTTTCTTTGTTCCCTCTTTTATATGTAAGAGCTTGCACTGACACTCGAACACTAGCGTCAGTGTGGCAGGAATTGGCTCGTGGAATCTCCTTGACGTCATACTGTAGATTAGGCATCAAACAAGCGTACGAGTGATACTGAAGCTTGCCCCCTCAAACGAGAATTACGAAAAGGTTTCTCCCTCCTTCCCTCCAGCATCTCTTCCAGATTTTCCTACACATCGTTCCAACTTCGACGTCAGCCTCACGTTCTATTCCAACGCTGGCTACCCAGCCGCCTGCTCTAACCACTCGCCTATCCCCAGCTTGAGCTCTCATACCCCGAGCGTCAGCTCTACTCCAAGTGTCACCTTCTTCATCTTCACCATCCCTAATCTCCTCACGGCCTAATACAGCTGCATCATCAGCTCTCTCGCTTTCACCAATGTCATCGCTTCTTCGTTCCTTCCTCCTGCGCCTCTCTTTTCTCTTTTCTCTAACCGCCTTCAACCCACCTCTGCCAAGTCTTCCTTAATAGCCAAATTTCGTCAGCGTCCCATCATGCTCACTAAGCTAATCAAGAGTCTTTCCGCCCATGCGCTCCTTCGCGCCCACTCCGTAACCGCAAACGACATCATCGCTGACACAGTGCCCACTCTACATCCCAAAGTCACTTGAATTGAAGTGCTGTAATTCAGACAGATTCGAGAAGCAGCGACGATAGCGGCAAGTGAGAGGGTGAGAGAAGAGAGTGAGAGGAGAGGGAAGAGAATGCGTCGACAGTGTGAGAGGTTGGTGGGAATGGCCCTTTGGTGAGGGAGGGGCCCGATGCCGTAGGAGGAGAGAGAGAGAGGAAGAGAGAGAAAGAATAAGGCGAGGAAATTGGCATGAGAGAAGGGCATGTCGTAGCCTTTGCCTCGAAGCAACAGAAGGTCACTCTCAAGCTATATTTTCCTTCATCAAGATTGGTATCACTGTGATCTCTACGATCTAAAATGTCATCGCCTTTTCTTTTCCCAGACCCTTCTCTAGATCAACTCTATCAAGCTCTCAAATTCCTGATGATTCGAAATAAGTAGAGACGTTGATCGTCTCTACTGAAGAATGGTAAGCTTAGTATGATTATCTCAGATTCTCCTTTGCCCAAATACTCATCATTTCACATACATGTCTCTAGCACGTCGTGATATCGCATCTTTCATGAAATTCTCACCAGAACGAAAACCGTTCTGTTCTGTCACGTCTAACGTTCGATGTATTGTTTTGTTACGACCACATCTGCCTAGTGCTTCAACAACAACGAGGATATCGCTCGCAGCTTCGGCCATCCGTAGGCCGTAGGCGATGACAACAGAAGTCTCTCTTCGTTCGCTCTCGCTGAAGACGAGAATTCTTTGATGAGTCTTTCGAGAGATTTAAATCGCTGCACACGATAGATTTGTCCTTTGACTGATTAATAATTGTCAACTGAACGTCTAGTGCACACTTACATTTCATTGTAATAACAAAGTTCTACCTCATTTGCAGATTTGTCACCTTCGAGATTGATGCAGTTCTGACGCTTTTGATATCTACTTAAGTCAGCTTGAACTGAACAGAGACTTCGTGAAAGCGCCTTAATTTACATAGCCGTCTTCTTGCTTTCTTCTTTTTCCATGCTCATTCTCGTCAGTCTCTGCGCATTCTCTCTCGTCTTTGTTATTTTCTCCCAAGTCATTCATATTAATTTGTAACTCGAGATTGTGTTCGATCATTGCAGCGTTTCCACTGAATCGATCAAGAGTCACGAGCATGAAGAGAAGAAATGTTGAGAGATCGTATCAAAGAAGTACGATGTATGCAAAGAATGATTGTCTGCAAAAGTTTGCTTCATATACAAACATGTCAATATTTCAATGCAAGAAGAGAGCTTTCAGTGCTCTTGATTGAGAATAACTGAACGCATTTAACTCTCTTGCTCTCACTTCTAAGCAGCTACTTGAATCACGCGTTTTCTGAAACCTGATCATTCTCACATCTTCAGAGATCAATGAGATATGCAAGAAGAATGCGAAGCTTCTTAGATAATCTCAGTTCTTCAGTGCTGCGTTAAAGAATAACATCTGAGAGATGTCAGAATCGTGCCTAGATGATACAATCAATGAAGATCAGAATTGATAGTGCTTGATCTTTAAAGATAGTTATAACTGAACATTAAGAATACAAAAGAAGATTGATACAAAAGCTTCTATTTATGTAATGTTCAGAGACTGCGCTAGACTTGAAAGAAAGATGTTTGTAACATGAAAAGAATGTAATGTAAATTGTTAGAGGCCGGCCTAGAGCGAGTCATAGGGGTGTCATTTAACTAATAGATAAATGCTAAGGAAGGAAAGTATCTACAGGAAAGAACTCGATTCTTATATGTGTGTTTCTCAGCTCTGTGCTAGGCCCGATTGGGATGAAACCAGGCGAAGGCTAGGCGAAGAATAGGCGAAGGCTAGGATCGTAACATTACCTCCCCCCCCTTGACTATTCATGTTCGCATGAATGTTGTTCCTTAGTGCGCTTTTCTTGAATATTTGATATGAAAGTCGTCAACCACCTCTTGAGCGTTCATAAATTCGTCGCCGTCAGCGTTATACCAGTTGAGATCGTTGTCATAGCCCTTTCATTTGACCCGATATTGAAGCCGTCTTCTATAGCGTCGGAAGTTCAGTATATCATCGATTTCCCATTCGTCTTCATCGTTTACCACTATTGGCCCCGAAGATTCATTCTTTTGGTCAGGTAGAGGGTCATCGACGGCAGGACGAAGAAGCTCTGAATGAAATACGTCGTGTATACGCATAGTCTCTGATAGTTTCAACTTATAGAATGAGTCAACAGACTCAGTGATCTGAAATGGGCCGAGCATCTTGTCATTCAATTTTTTGAAAGGCCTCGCTGTAACGATGTTTCGTTCGTTCAGGAACATCTTTGATTCGATCTCGTAATTGACCTTCTTTCTATGCTTATTAGCTTGATTCATCATTTGTTCCCGTGTTTTGGCCAGAGCTTCACGAGCGAAGATCAATGTCTTGTTCATTTGTTCGAATATATCTTCGGCTCGAGCGGCCTGCAGTCGTTCACGAGTGCTTTCATACTCGATGATGTCAGGGTCGAAGCTCATACGAGGATGAAAGTTCTTGTTCATGAAGAAGAAGATCAAGAAGATGGCTGAGAACAAGGCGTTATTGTCGACAAACTCGATCATGAGTAGTCACTTAGACCAGTCGTTCTGCATATACGAACAGAAAGAACGAAGGTATCGCTCGACATTCTGATTGACTCGTTCGCTTTGATCGTCGATCTGAGAGTGATAGGCGATGAACAATCGAAGAGAAATGCTCAGCCGTTTGCAAAGAAACTTTCAGAGAATGAAGATGAACTGAGAATCTCGATCGAATACAATGAAGCTTGGTAGATCGTGAGTTCGATATACTCATTGAAGCAACATTTCAGCTGTCTTTTCGACTGTGATATCTTCGTCATCAATGATGCAAGAGATATAATGTCTTTCTTTTGACAATCTGCAGATGACAGTCAGAATAGCGTTGTAGCCGTACGAATCAGATAGGTCGATAATGAAGTTCATGACTATGTTCTGCCATCGCTGTTCAGATATAGATAGAGGTTGAAGCAAGTCGTTTGATTTATTTCTTGATGTCTTTGAACGTTGACATACATAGCAGTTTCGAATATATCGATCTACCGTTTTTCGCATAGACGATCAATAGTAGTTTCGTTTGATGATCTTCATCGTTCTAAGAATATCGAGATGATCTATTGAGAGTTGATCGTGCATCTCACGAATCAGATTCATTTGCAGAGATTCATTGAACGAGACTCATAGCTGACTGTCTTTGTATAAGATTTCATTCTGAATTCAACAATTCTTCAGCTTAATGTCTTTGCATTGTGCTTCGTCTCTTGCTATTGCTTCACGAAGTAGCGTACAATTCTCGTCAATCTCATTAGTCTCAAGAATCTGTTTATAGATTGATTGATCATTATTCTTCTTTAGATCAGCGATCTTCATTCGATTCAATGTCAGAATAGTAGTTCTTTGATATTGAACGCGTTCATCGTTGAGATCTCTAGACATGAAGTCAGCTCGACGAGTTAAGACATCGATCTTAATGTTCTGTTTATCAGATCGATACATTATCTTGAAGTTGAAGTCAGCTAGCTTCTGAACTCAGCGCATTTAACGTCTGCTCAGCTCTTTGTCTTTCATCAATGAGATGAGTGCTTGATAATCGATGAACATCTTGATAGAAATGTCGATCAGCTTCAGTTCAAATCATCAATGTTCAAAAGCTCAAATTATGATCAGCAGTTTCTTATCGTATATCTCGTAGTTGCACTCAGCAGAAAACATGTTCTTGCTATAGAAAGCAATTGAATGTAGAACATCTTTGTTATCATATTGAGACAGAACTTCATCGTTGACGTAGTTGAATGAGTCAATTTCAAGAATGAAATCGCGAATCTGATCAAAGTGATGAAGTATAGAAGTCTCAGTCATACGTCTCTTCATGTGATCGAATGCAGTTTGACAGACTTCGTTTCATTCAAATATGATTTTCTTTTGAGTGAGTTGAATCATTGAACGAACAATCTTCGAAAAGTTCTTGATGAAGCGTCGATAGAAATTGCAGAAGTCAATGAAGAACTGCATCTGAGTGAGATTATTGAGTGTAGATCAATCAACTACTGCTTGTATCTTTCGTGAATTCATCTTAAGTTTCTCGATTGACATCAAAAGTTCTAAAAAGATGATTTTCTGAACATGAAACTTGCATTTATCGATGTCTATCTATAGATCAGCTTCTCGTAGTCTATTCAAGATCAATCGTACATGTCGCTTGTGTTTCTTCAATGTCTTGCTGTAGATGATAATGTCATCTAGATAGATCTGACAAAACTGATGAAGATATTCGAACAGCACGTCGTTCATATAGTGTTGATAGAACGTCGATTCATTGATTAATTTGAAGAGCATTACATGATATTTGTATGAGTCGAAGAAGATGATAAAGATAGTCAGATCTTCGCTATCTGAATGCATTCGCAGTTTATTGAACGCGACAATGATGTTCAATCGAGTCAAGTATTTGCTTTCTTGTATACGAGCGAGAGTCTCGTCTATCAAGAACAAAGAATAGCGATCTCGTTTGATCAAAGCATTGAGCTTTCTGTAGTCAACGCAGAAACGCAGACTTTCGTCTTTCTTTTCAGCGAACAAGATGAGTGAGACGTATGAAACGAAGCTGAAGAAAATGAATTCTTTGTTCAGATGTTTGATCAGATACTTCTTTATCTTCTGAAGCTTGTGATCGAACATCTGATATAGTTTGCTTCGCGAAGACATTTTCTCGTCGATCAACTCAATTCTGTGATCATAGATACGATGAGATGATAGCTGATCGATCATTGTTCGATCGAAGACATCTAGATAATCATGATATTCAGAGAAAAGCTTGATCTTGACTTGCTCGAGAGTCTTGACGTGTGAAAGCTCATGTAGATTCACTTCTTCAGACTTGTTTTCGACTGTAGTTATGAGTCGATCGATTTTCAAGATAATAACAGCAAAGATCTTGACATCTGATCATTTGACTAACATTCTATATGTTGCTGCTTCTATCATGAATATGTTGATTGAACTGAAAGCTGATTTCAGACTGAACGTCGATTTAGAATTGACGCTAAACGAAACTGCTTCAAGCGATTTTGACTGTCTGATTAGTTTAACTGACTTCTCATTGAACTGACTGAAAGAGAATGATTTCTGACGAGATTGAGATGTAACGAAAGTGAAAGATCTCTTCAGTATATGAGTAGAAGTCAAACTCTTCTGCTTCGTGATTGTCTTGTTGCTTGTGAATAGAACAATCAATTTCTGATTGAGAGTGAAATTTGAAAATTGAAGAGAATCGATTTGCATATCAATTACTAGATTGATTTTGTTCATTCATGTTTTTTCAAGAATCATTTGATGTTGATCTAATCGAGTGATCAACATAGAAGTTGTGTCAATCGTATGATCTTGAACAGTCAGATTCGAATAAATGACATGAGTAATGAGTTTCTTAGCATAATAATCATCAAATTCTCGAATTGACTTCGCTTTGATCAAAGTCAGAGACTCGATTTGCAACTGATCACAAACAATCTGCGCGATCACTTCATCAATGAATGAATAATCAGCAGCTTCGATGTTTATCAATGACTTCAATGAGTAACTGATTTCATTGCTAGAAAGTACACATTCAGTAGTCAAAGATTCAGAAGCAAAAGAATCATCTGACATGCTCATTGTTGAAGAAATTAACACATCTTTCATCGCGTCTTTGATGAAAGTCTCTAGTTTTTTGCCTCGCTATTCTCGAAAGACATTTTCTCATTCTCTTTATTCTTCGAAATGATGATTTCATGTAGACGAAGAATGAATGCATGAGATGTCAAGATATCAATCTTGTTCTGAGAACAATTCTTGAATAAGTGATCTGAGATCTTGCAGATATAGCAGACGATAGACGATCTGACTGACTCAGAGATAGAAAAGATAATCGACTTGACATATTCGATTATCGAAGTCGTCACTGCTGACAATGAAGTAGCAGCGCGTTTATCAGATATGATCGTGACTTTGACGATGACAGTGCGACGTTCGCTGCGTAGCTGATAGTTGGCTCGCTGTTTATTATTCACACTCTGAAGAAAGATTCTTAAGCGAATGAGCGAAGTAAAGTTCTCTGAACAGACTGATAGAGTGTTCTGCAAGCGATTATTGATTTTATTCTGAAGATCGTTCATCAGAGTGCAATTGTCATAATCGAGATAGCTGAATAGCTTCATAAAGTCAAAGTAGAAGACATTGAAAGACTTGTCTGCTTGTCTCAGAGCGTTGTACTCGCGACGACACTTTCGATTTCTATTCAGTTCATCATATATTTCTTTCAGATGCTCAAATAGCTCGTAGATCGAGATGTAAGAATGCGAAGCATCATGACAACGTCAAGCGAAGATATGCTCAGCAGCGTCATCTTCTAGTCTAGATATCACATAGACAATGCAGATAGTCTCATCGACGAAGTGATTGACATTTGTCTGAAGCTTGTCGTTCATCTTGATTCTTCAGCTATCTCATGTTGATTCATCTTCGTCGATGAATACAGATGAATTCAAAAACTTGAAAGACTTGTGATGATCATTATTGAATAAAGTGAATGACTCACGTCGAGTATGATTCTTGATAAATTGACGAGATAGAGATTTCGTAGAAACTCGAGATTCAGTAGATTGACGAGGTCGAAGCTGATTCGCTGAATGCAATACTACTTCTTTGAGTTTATTCTTGAGATTCAACATCTTCTCTTGATAGTGTTTGTTTGTCTCTTTCAGAGTGTCTATGATCATCTGTTTGATCTCTAGTTGATTCAATCTCTTGTCATGTTCGACTTGAACAACGATTCACTGCTCGTTGAGTTTCAAAGTCGTGTCTCGTTGAGATCTAAGCTCGTTCAACATTTTGATGATCTCGTTTGACTGATCATGAACTCATTGACGAAGTTGTTGATTTGTGTTGATGTTTTATGAGATAATGACATTCTGAGATTCAGCTGAAGCATCAAAAGAAATAATGAAAACACGTCTGCTAGCAATGCTTCTAAGCAGACGAGCTATTTATGACTCAACTGATTCAGAGTCGCGTGTCATTGTGAGAGAAGTAAGAATAGATGAGTAGATTTGATTGTAGTAAGATTGAGTGATTGATTTGATAAATTTGAGTAAATTTGCAGATGTGTTTTGATGAAAGTAATTCAAAGAATTTCTTGCGAATTTTCTGAATAAACGAAGTAGATTATTTCGTATCGTCTACACGTCGATAGCAGAGTAGTTGATTAGCATTTATCTACTGTTAGAGATCGATCTAGAGCGAGTCATAGAAGTGTCATTTAACTAATAGATAAATGCTAAGAAAGAAAAGTATCTACAGAAAAGAACTCGATTCTTATATGTGTGTTTCTCAGCTCTGTGCTAGACTCGATTGAAATGAAATCAGGCGAAGACTAGACGAAGAATAGACGAAGACTAAAATCATAACATAAATGAACAAGATGTTGATGAAAGAAAAGAATGTTAAGAAAGAAAAAAGAAATTGAATCATATCTGAATCAAATCTGACTAGCTCGATGATTAGTTCTAATCATTATGCAGAGAACTCGCTAGCATTCACTGTAAATTGATTAAAGCTTCAGTCTTATCAGTCTTGATATGCTTGTAACATTACTTCTCTCTTCAAAAATTCATGTTCACATGAATGTAGTTCATTTGCTCACTTGTGTTGATAGTTATTTCAATATTTAGCGCGATTTGTTTGAATATAACTTATGAAATTTATTCAAAACTTTCTCTGAGTCATTGAATTTTTCTTTATCAACATAGTATCATTTGTTATTTCTATCTAGATTTATTTATTTGACTTTGTACTGTATTTGATATTGATAGCATCTGAAATTCAATATATTATTTATCTTTTAATGTTCATCATCTTTAATAGTAATTGATCTGAATGATTTTAAATGCTGTTCTGATAAAAGATTTTCTGAATATGATTGCAATAACTTTGAGCTGAACATTAAATGCAAATGCTTTATGCTGATTAATAAATAAAGATGATAAAAGATACTCACTTTGACAGTGATTTAATAGAAATTTAGCTGTTTATCTTTTAAATCTTTGCAAAGTCTCATTGTCTTGACATTTCTGAAAGATAATCAAACTCAGTTATTTACTTCATATGTGACGTCTCATCTGTGTTTATTGATTTGAACTTCAATAATCAGCTTCATTTTTTTCAATTGTTGATGATTGAAGTTCAATAATTCTTTCATTTAAATGATAATATCATTGACTTTTTTAACTTCAAGATGTTCATAAATTGTTTTGTAATCAGTTGTATCTGAATCAAAACTCATTCAAGAGTGAAATCTCTTATTGAAGTAAAAAGAAATCATTGAAGTGATTGAAAAAATATTTGAATTGTCACTGAATTTCATCATAAATATTTCTTTAATTTAATCATCTTGTATGTAATTGCAGTAAATTTTAAGTTTGCATTCAATGTCTTGATTGACTTGTTTTGATTAATCATTGATCTCAGAATGATAAACTGTGAATAGACTAGCTGTGATTCTCAGTCGCTTGCAAAGACTCTTTCACATAGTTAATAAGAATTGAAAGTCTTTGTCTGAAATGATAGAACTGAGTAGATAATGCAGTTAATAAATGTTTCATAGCATGATTTAAACTGTTTCTTCAGCTGAGATGTCATTGTCTTTTTAATAACAGAAAACATAGTGATAATCTTTGATGAAACAACATATGATTATGCAAATAATGTTATAGCTTTCTGACAAAGATAGCTCAGTAATGAAGTTCATAGTTATATCTTTTCAGCGTTTCTGTGAAATTAAGAGAGAATGATGAAGTTCATTGATGCTATTTCTAGAAACTTTGCTTTGTTAACAAGTATAATAATTTTGAATATATTATTAAATAGTAGCTTGATGATTTGATCAATAGTAGAAACGCTGAACTAGATTAATAATTTATTTATTGTTGAGATGAAAGATTGAAGATTAATCATGCACTTCTTGTAGTAATTTCATGTGCATGTTCTCAGAAATTCATAAAAGACTTTTTCTAAATAAAATATCATTAATGATTTCGCAGTCTTTCAATTTAATGATATGAAATTTGAGCTTGTTTTCATTCATAACTTGTTTATATTTGCTGCAGAACTCATCAGTTTAATTAATTATACATACTCATTAATAAAGATTTGCTTTCAATTCAACAGATAAAACATCAACTTTATCAAAGATTAAAATAATTTGAAAACAATCTTCAAGTCTTTGAGCTGATTCAAAGATGTTCACTAAAAATGTCATGATTCTAGCCTTCGTCTATTCTTCAACTAGTCTTCGCCTGATTTCATTCTAATCGAGTCTAGCACAGAGCTGAGAAACATACATATAAGAATCGAGTTCTTTTCTGTAGATACTTTTCTTTCTTAGCATTTATCTATTAGTTAAATGACATTTCTATGACTCGCTCTAGATCGATCTCTAACAGTAGATAAATGCTAATCAACTACTCTGCTATCGACGTGTAGATGATACGAAATAATCTACTTTTATTCAGAAAATTCGCAAGAAATTCTTTGAATTACTTTCATCAAAACACATCTTCAAATTTACTCAAATTTACTCAAATTTATCAAATCAATCACTCAACTTTATCACAATCAAATCTATTTATCTATCTTTCTCACAATGACACGCGACTCTGAATCAGTTGAGTCATAAATAGCTCGTCTGCTTAAAAGCACTGCTAGCAGACGCGTTTTCATTATTTCTTTTGATGTCTCAGCTGAATCTCAGAATGTCGCTATCTCATGAAATATCAACACAAGTCAACAACTTCGTCAATGAGCTATTGATCAGTCAGACGAGATCATCAAGATGCTGATCGAGCTAAGAGATCAACGAGACATGACTTTGAAACTCAACGAGCAATGAATCGATGTTCAAGTCAATCACATCAAGAGACTTGATGAGTTAGAGATCAATTAAATGACAATAGACACTTAAGAAGAGACTATCATCGAACTACGAGAGAAAGTCTTGAGTCTAAAAAAGAAACAGCGTTCAGCGAATCAGTCTCGATCTCGTCAGCCTACTGAATCTCGAGCTTCTACGAAATCTCTATCTCGTCAATCTATCGAGAATCATACTTGACGTGACTCGTTCACTTTATTCAATAATGATCATCACAAGTCTTTCAAGTTTTTGAACTCATTTATATTCATCAACGAAGATGAATCAACATGAGATAGCTGAAGAATCAAGATGAACGACAAGCTTCAGACAAATGTCAATCACTTCGATAATGAGAATATCTGTATTGTCTATGTGATATCTAGACTAGAAGATGATGCTGCTGAACATATCTTTGCTTGATGTCAACATGATGCTTCGCATTCATACATCTCGATCGACGAGCTATTTGAGCATCTGAAAGAAACATACAATGAACTGAATAGAAATCGAAAGTGTCGTTGCAAGTACAACACTCTTAGACAAACAGACAAGTCTTTCAATGTCTTCTACTTCAACTTTATGAAGCTATTCAGCTATCTAGACTACGATGATTGCATTCTGATGAACGATCTTCAGAATAAGATCAACAATCGCTTGCAGAATGCTTTATCAGTCTGTTCAGAGAACTTTACTTCGCTCACTCGCTTAAGAATCTTTCTTCAAGATGTGAATAATAAACAGCGAGTCAACTATCAGCTACGCAGTCAGCTTCGCACTGTCATCGTCAAAGTCACTGTCGTACCTGATAAACGTGCTGCTACTTCATTGTCAGCAGTGATGACTTCGATAATTGAATATGTCAAGTCGACTATCTTTTCTACCTCTGAGTCAGTCAGATCGTCTATCGTCTGCTATATCTGCAAGATCTCAAATCACTTATTCAAGAACTGCTCTCAGAACAAGATCAACACTTCGACATCTCATGCATTCATTTCTCGCCTACATGAAATCGTCATTTCGAAGAATAAAGAGAATGAGAAAATGTCTTCTTTCGAAGATAGCGAGGCAAAAAACTAGAAACTTTCATCAAAGACGCGATGAAAGATGTGTTAATTTCTTCAACGACGAGCATGTCAGATGATTCTTTTGCTTCTGAATCTTTGATTACTGAATGTGTACTTTCTAGCAATGAAATTAGTTACTCATTGAAGTCATTGATAGACATCGAAGCTGCTGACTATTCGTTCATTGATGAAGTGATCGCGCAGATTGTTTGTGATCAGTTGCAAATCGAGTCTCTGACTTTGATCAAAGCGAAGTCAATTCGAGAATTTGACGATCATTATGCTAAGAAACTCATTACTCATGCCATCTATTCGAATCTGACTGTTCAAGATCATACGATTGACACAGCTTCTATGTTGATCACTCGATTAGATCAACATCAAATGATTCTCAAAAAAACATGAATGAACAAAATCGATCTAGTAATAGATATGCGAATCGATTCTCTTCGATTTTCGAATTTCACTTCTAGTCAGAAATCGATTGTTCTACTCTCAAGTCATAGAACAATCACGAAACAGAAGAGCTTGACTTCTACTTATATATTAAAGAGATCTTTCACTTTCGTTACTTCTCAATTCAGTCAGAAATCACTCTCTTTCAGTCAAAAGAAGAGCTCGATCGAACAGTTAAAATCGCGTGACGCGACTTTAACTAGCGTCAAAATCCCTAAATCGACGTCAGGTTCAACGAACATAGCAATGATAGAGACAGCGACATATAGAATGTTAGTCAAACATTCAGACGTCAAGATCTTTGCTGTTATTGTCTTGAAAATCGATCGACTCATAACTACAGCTGAAAACAAGTCTGAAGAAGTGAATCTGCATGAGCTTTCTCACGCTGAAGTTCTCGAGCAAGTCAAGATCAAGCTTCTCTCTGAATATCACGACTATCTAGACATCTTCGATCGAGCAATGATCGATCAGCTATCATCGCATCGTTTCTACGATCACAAAATTGAGTTGATCGATGAAGAAACGTCTTCGCGAAGCAGACTATATCAGATGTTCGATCACAAGCTTCAGAAGATAAAGAAGTATCTGATCAAACATCTGAACAAAGAATTCATTTTCTTCAGCTTCGCATCATACGTCTCGCTCATCTTGTTCGCTGAAAAGAAAGACGAAAGTCTGCGTTTCTGCGTCGATTACAGAAAGCTCAATGCTTTGATCAAACGAAATCGCTATTCTTTGCTCTTGATAGACGAGACTTTCGCTCGTATACAAGAAAGCAAATACCTGACTCGATTGAACATCATTGTCGCGTTCAATAAACTGCGAATGCACTCAGGTAGCGAAAATCTGACTATCTTTATCATCTTCTTCGACTCATACAAATATCATGTAATGCTCTTCAAATTAATCAACGAATCGACGTTCTATCAACACTATATGAACGACGTGCTGTTTGAATATCTTCATCAGTTTTGTCAGATCTATCTAGATGACATTATCATTTACAGCAAGATCTTGAAGAAACACAAGCGACATGTATGATTGATCTTGAATAGATTACGAGAAGCTGATCTACAGATAGACATCGATAAATGCAAGTTTCATGTTCAGAAAATCATCTTTTTGAAACTTTTGATGTCAATCGAGAGACTTAAGATGAATTCACGAAAGATACAAGCAGTAGTTGATTGATTTACACTCAATAACCTCACTCAGATGCAGTTCTTCATTGACTTCTGCAATTTCTATCGACGCTTCATCAAGAACTTTTCGAAGATTGTTCGTTCAATGATTCAACTCATTCAAAAGAAGATCATATTTGAATGAAATGAGACTTGTCAGACTGCATTCGACCACATGAAGAGACGTATGACTGAGACTTCTATACTTCGTCACTTTGATCAGACTCGTGAGACTATTCTGAAAACTGACTCATTCGACTACGTAAACGACGAAGTTCTCTCTCAATGTGATGACGAAGAAGTACTACATTCGATTGCTTTCTATAGCAAGAACATGTCTTCTGCTGAGTGCAACTACGAAATATACGATAAGAAACTGCTGATCATCATTCAAGCATTTGAGCATTGACGACTTGAACTGAAGTTGACTGACATTTCTATCAAGATGTTCATCGATCATCAAGCACTCATCTCATTGATGAAAGACAAGAAGCTGAGTCGACGACAGATGCGCTGAGTTCAGAAGCTAGCTGACTTCAACTTCAAGATAATGTATCAATCTGACAAACAGAACATTAAGATCGATGCATTAACTCGTCGAGCTGACTTCATGTCTAGAGATCTCGACGATGAACGCATTTGATATCAAAGAACTACTATTCTGACATCGAATTGAATGAAGATCGCTGATCTAGAGAAGAATAACGATCAATCAATCTATAAACAGATTCTTGAGACTAATGAAATCGACGAGAATTGTACGCTACTTCGCGAAGCAATAGCAAGAGACGAAGCACAATGCAAAGACATCAAGCTGAAGAATTGTCGAGTTCAGAATGAAATCTTATACAAAGACAGTCAGCTATGAGTTT